>Ga0164310_10001116_pt1 | contig 14905 bp, 13 predicted proteins | sample GuaBasSedimGuay1_FD_121795 | JGI IMG/M metagenome (GOLD analysis project Ga0164310, IMG submission 121795) | Subseafloor sediment microbial communities from Guaymas Basin, Gulf of California, Mexico - Guay1, Core 4569-9, 0-3 cm | ecosystem: Environmental > Aquatic > Marine > Hydrothermal vents... | reverse complement strand
TTTCTTCATCTCTTCTATTTCATCGTTGCTCAATCCTGCTATTTCTCCTGCCTCATTCCAGCTTATATATCTATCTGTGATTTCAAGTTTGGTGGAAACATCAAGAATTGGCTTTTCCAGTTTTTGTCCCGGCTTTGGCATTTCTTTTAAGCCAATATCCTCCAGCCTTAAACTACCTTCCTCCAAGCGGCGAAATACACTTGAGCCAGCTGGCAATGAATTGCGGTATATGATTTCGAGAGGAATAAGGAAGTTACCTTTTTCCCTTCTGTATATAGAATAATCATATTTTCCTTCGTGAATCGATGGCTTTAATACTCTTACAAGTTTTATTCTCATTCTATTACTTGCCTTTTCTACCTCCTCAAATTTTTTCACTTCCTCATTTTCCACTACGCCGATATAATGTGTTTTTATGCCTAATTCCTCAAGCTTTTCAAAGAAATAGGCGGACATCATGCATATTGCCGCCCCTTTATTTTTTATGTGATTCGGCATCTCTCCCCAGTCAAAAACGGAGTAGCGATCGGAAAAGATAAATTCGCCTATGCCCGTTTTATTTTCAGTGGGCTTCTCAATAACAACCAAATCTTTCACGCTTCCCATTTTTTCACCTTGTGGATTATTCATTGCTTTATATTAAAGTTTTATTGCAACTACAATTTCCTTGTTCCAACTCTTTCGCCTTTTATCGCTTTCGTTAAATTTCCTCTCACCATCCCATTTATGAAATACACGGGGCAGGGAATCTTCAATGCCTCATCAATCTTGTTTCTCACCCCACCTGTAACATCTATTCCTGCCGCCTCTTGGCGAAGCGATATTTTCTCATTTATTTCTTCAATTAACCTTGCATCTTCATGTATCTTAGGGTTTTTATCGTAGATGCCGTCAACATCCATCAGAAAAATCACTTTTTCTGGCTTCAATTTTCCTGCGAGATAGGAAATAATCTGATCGCCTGATAGAATGTCGATGCCTTTATCTTTTGCTATAGCCACATCCCCAAACAAAACAGGAATGAAATCTCTTGCGATAGATTCTTCGATCACTCTAGTCCATCCATCAACTATCTGTCCATTCTTTATAATGAAAATTGATGAAGAGCTAATTGAAAATGCGGGCAGGCCTGTATCTAAAAAAATTTCAATGATTTTTTTATTAAGCTCCAGCATCGCCTGATGTATTTTGCTCACGCCACTCATATTTTCTTTTTTTAGCCCTTCTCTTATTTTATATTTTTTTGCCAAAGGGTGTCCAAAGCTCCCCCCGCCATGAACAAGCAGAAATTTCTTTGCAGGATAGAAAGCGGCTATTTCTTCAGCGATTTGCTTAACAACGCTTTCATTAAATGAAAATGGCTTGTTCTTATCGCTTATTATACTTCCTCCAAGTTTTACAATAATCATTGTAGAGGAGTTTTTCAGGGCATAAAAATGTTTCTGATTGGAATGTAATGAAAAGAGGGAAAAATATTTTATTTTCCGTGACTTGTAAGAGAATATGAATAAAATATTCCATAAAATCTTCTTCTATTTATGGCTGTGCGTAGCAATAGCTGGATTGAGTGTGATTATGATAGGGCTCATCTTTCCTTCGCATCAAATGTTAATATGGGGAGGAGTTTATTTCCTATCTATAGGCATATTATGGATGATTGCTGAGACACTTCATATGAAAAGGGCTGAAAGTAAAAAAGTACGGTTTGGTGTGGAATCAATTTTTGCAGGTGTAATATGTATTCTAGCTAGTTTTGTATCAGAAGGTGATTTTAAATTTTTTATAATCAGCTTTGCAGCGGGCATACTTGCAATCATTTTCGCAATAATTTCCTTTAAAGAAGGAAAAGCAAAATATGGTCTAATAGGAGGCATGTGCGGTATAACCGGGCTAATAATAAGCTCTTATCTGTGGTGGTAAATTTTATCTTATTCCTTTATCACAACTTCCGCCTCTTTTTCTCCTGCCTCAATTATAATGTAATCGCCATCTTTTATTCTTTCAATATCTATTCCATCCACGCAAACTATGCCAGCAAGTATTGCTCCTGTGGCAACAATTGTTTCTGTCTCCTTATTTATTATCGCCTTTGGCGCAACTCCATTTTTCTTCAGTCCATATATGACATAGCTTCCAACTGTCGAGCCTTTGCCATATGGAAATACAAGGATTTTATCCTTAACACATTTCCCTTCAAGCTCATGCCCTTTTTCTATCACAATGCCTGTCTTCATGTCTATGCCTCCATAGAAGCCTATTGGCTCTTTGCTCACCAACGCTTCTCCTTCAGTCTTACCTGGATATATGGTTCTACCTTTCATTCTATCCCCCCAACAAATCTTCCATACTTTTGAAAACAACCTTTTGCTTGCAGAAGCCTGGCAGATAATGAGCAGCCTTACCTGAATTTACAGCTGTAGTGTTAAACAAATTTTCAATAGGTGATACAACCATACAAGTATCAGCAATAATTTTTCCTCCTGCCTGATTTATTTTTTCATCCAGTCCAATTTTCTTTGCAATTTCTTTTACGGCCCTAGAAGTGCAAATCCAGAATGGCTTCTTTGTCTTCTTCCCTTCAACAAGCCTTGCTATTTTGATTATTTCATTTAGTGAGGCATGAGGACAACCAAAAATTATTATATCTGGCTCATCTCCTGTATTCAGCTTATCATATGTCTCCTTTAATTCTTCTTTACCAAACTCGATTTTTTCCAAGCCATCAATGCTTACTTCTTTTGCTTCCGGTGTTATGCCCTCGACATGATATAACGCTACAGCTCCTGAAGCTGCCATTGCTGCGCCCAGAGCCTTCAAATCGTCAACATCTGCGTCTTTTATACCTTGGAAATAGGGAATGTTTTTCTTTACTTCCTTGCCTATGTAATATCCCATCGCTGCAAAATCCGTGCTTGTTTTCAATTCAGCTTTAACATCAACTATTACATGTGGCTGCCTGTTTTCATCCAAATGCAATCCATAGTAGGGGGTGAAGCCTGTTATGGCAGCGGCTAAGGCAGATGGACCTCCTTCTCTATTGGTTCTCGCTCCTATAACAGAATTTGCGAAAGATACGGCAGATGATTCACTCCAAGCAATATGTTGCCTATATCTAGGTAAATTTCCAGCCAGATAGGGGGTACATGTTGCTGATATAACTATACCCATTTTCTTAAATGCTTCTATGATTGCAGCCTGCTTTTTCGCAAATTCCTCGTCTATTCCCATCTCTTCCCAGTTTTCCAAGTCCATGCCCGCTGGATTAAGAAAAGTTAGAACTTTAACTCTCGCCTCCTTTGCAATATCTTCCAAAAATTCAAGGCCTGCGTCGCCTATGCTCTTATAAGAAACACCTGCCACTTGAACAGAAGCAACAGGAATCATTTTTTCTGCATCATAAATGTCTCCGAGCCTCACAAGCAGGCGCATCATTTTTGAAATAACTTCACCATACTCACCATCCAACATCTTTTCCTGTTCCGGAGTGAGATACATGAAAGTAAAAGAATGGATTCATTAAAAATATTTTGGCCTTTGAAAGATTTTAAAAAACAATGAAATGATACTTTTATTGTCTTATTTTTACAGGAGTAAAAAATTGTATCACTTATTCTTATATTCTTAAATTGTTTAAAGCAATCCTTTTATACAATTTTTCATTTATCTCCTCATGAAAAAGTTCATAGTTATATTTTTGGCGGTTATTATGCTCAGCATTACAACAGCAAATGAAACTTTTAATGGAGGAAATAAAGTAAAGCTTGCAGAAAATGCTTCATCAAATGGCAGCTTTATTGTTCAGTGGGAAAAAAGCTATGGCAAATTATGGTGGTGGTCTGCCAGATATGAAGGACCACAGCCAGTTGGAGATGCCGATAACGATGGTAAAAATGAGTTGCTTATTGGCGGCAGAGATCCTTTTATGAGAGTGATGAAATATGATGAAAGTAAGGGGACATATTATGAAGCTGCAAAGCTCATTGATCCAGTTTTTGGCATAGGTTATGGAATATGGGTGAAAATAGGCGATAACTGGCATCGCCTCCCACAGCCTTTTGGCTCCGCAACAGGTTTTGGTATAGCAGATATAGATAACGATGGCAAAAATGAAATAGGTGTTGCATGGGGTCGTCATTTCTCCGCCTTTAAATGGGATGGTAATCGGTATAAACTGATGGGGAGATATATCATAATTGGAAAAGATGAGTGGGGAACTACTTTGGATTGCATTATTGGCGATTATGATAATGACGGAGAAAATGAGGTTATTGTAACAGGAGGATATGAAAATGAGGCATCATTGATAGCAATAAAATGGAATGGAAACGAATTTGTTAAGGAAGCAGAATGGGGCCATGATTCCATTTATTTCCCATGGATAGCGGATGTTGATAATGATGGAAAAAATGAAGTTATAGTTGGACATGGAAGAGACTTGGTTGTCTTAAAATGGAATGGAAACGAATTTGTGAGTCATGTAATAGATGAATTTGATTATCAGGTATTTGGATGCGTGGCTAAAGATAGCAATGGAGATGGCATAAATGAGATACATGTAACATTCTGGGCTCCTCGCCTATGCATATACAGATGGAATGGTAGCGACTACGAAAAAATATTTGATGAAACATGGAATGGTGAAGAAGCTACCATAGAGGCAATTGATGTTGGAGATGTTGATAATGATGGTAAGGCAGAGATATGTGTAGGCACAGATAAAGTGCATATACTAGAATGGAATGGCTCTGGCTATGAAGAAGAGTATCTCATAGATGAAACTTATGGCTTGCTTGCTGTGACATGTGTTGGCGATTTCGATAACGATGGTATGCTGGAAATAAATGCAGGAGCAGTTGGAGTAAGAGATGAGCAGGACTACAAAGCATGGATATTCAAATATGTAGAATGATTAAAAAGAGGATAGCATTGTCCTTTATTTCATTTAAACTTTTTATATACAATTTCTTATAACACTGTGCAGCGAGATGAGATAAAAGTGGCTGTTCTTCAGATGGAGGGAACAAATTGCGAGTATGAAAGTTATCTCGCTTTTAAACAGTTAGGAGTAGGGCCGGAGTTCATCCATCTAAAAGAATTTGAAAAAGGGAAAAAAGATGTCTTCAGCTATCAATGCATTTTTTTGCCAGGTGGCTTTTCTGCCGGCGATTATGTGAGAGCAGGTGCAATATTTGCAGCCCGCCTCAAGGCAAATTTATTCAAACAACTCAAAAAATTTGTCGAGGACGGCTATGTTATGGCTGGAGTGTGTAATGGCTTTCAGGTATTGATTGAATTGGGCTTTTTGCCAGCGTTAAATGGAATAAGTGAAGAGCCTGAAGCTTGTCTGGCAACAAATGACTCAAACAGATTTGAATGCCGGCAGACCTTAATTAAACATGAAAAAAGCAAATGCAAGCTTACAAAAATTATTCCGGATGGAAAAATATGTTTGATACCCAGCGCTCATATGGAAGGAAAGCTGATTTTTAAAGACGAGGAATATGCAGCAGAGGTAAATGAAAAACAGGTTGTTTTCAGATATGTAGACATAAATGGAAATTTAGCTGGCTATCCATGGAATCCCAATGGCTCTTATGCCAACATAGCTGGAATATGCAATAATGAGGGCAATGTGCTTGGAATGATGCCTCATCCGGAGAGGGCTTTTCATAAATGGCAGAATATAGGATGGGAGGGAAACGATGGCAGGGGAGTTTTTGAAGGAATAATTAAATATATAGAGGAAAAATGGTGACAGTTACTAAAGTAGAAGTTTTGGAAGATAAAGGCATTATAAGGGATTTAAAAGGAGCAAATAAAATCTATAATAAAGGTTGCTTTGGGAAATTTAATGGGAAACTTAAACTCACTTTAATTGAAACTTGCTATTTACTGGAGAAGGATAAAGTAGAGGTAGAAATAAATGGAAAGAAAGCAGATCTGAAAGAATTTATGGATTATTCTTTAAAATTTATTCCAGATTTTGAAATAAAATATTTGGTCTACAGAGATTTAAGGGAGAGAGGATATGTTGTAAAGGAAGGAAATGATTTCATTTTATATGAACGTGGGAAGAGACCACCAGCAGAGCCCGCTTTTACAGTGAAGGCAATATCAGAAAGAGCAAAATTTAAGATAAGAGAAATAGATGAATTTATTGAAGATACAGAAAATAAATTAATTATTGGCATTGTTGATGAAGAAGGCGATTTAACCTATTACATTGCCAAATTCTTCAGGTTGAAAGGAAAATTGAAAGAGAGAGATTATGAAGGAGAGATTGTTTTACTGAATGATAGATGCATTGTATGGGATGCAAAATTAATGCAAATGTTAAGAGAAGATTTTATCGGAAGAGAATTTGGCAAGTATACTCAACTTTCTTTAATGGAGGCGGCATATGTTGCATCAAAAGGGGCAAAAATAGTAAAAAATGGCAAAAAGTTGGGCATCAAAAAATTTATTCAGCATGCTAAAAAGATACAACCAGATATTGAAAATAGGCTTAAAGCTTATATGGATTTGAGAAAATTGAACTTGCTGCCAAAAACTGGTTTCAAATTTGGTTCTCATTTTAGAGTATATGATGGTAGTCCTGAGGAGGGACATGCCCCCTATCTAATACATGTTGTTGATAGTGATTATGAAGCCACATGGGCAGAAATAAGCAGGGCTGTGAGGCTGGCGCATTCTGTTAAAAAAGAGATGATATTCTGTATGATTGATGATGAGAGAATAAAATATATAAGATTGAAAAGAATTACGCCGTAATGAAAAAAATAATGGTGGTGGGTATTGTTCTCTTCCTTTTTCTTGGAATGGAAGCAAAAACTGGAGAAAGCAAAAAGGAAGAAATAAAAATTGCACTTTATGATTCAATATCTCCTTCTGTGTATTTGCTGGAGAAATCATTCCAATATGCATGGTATGATAATGGCACAAAATATGAACTGAAAGTGAAAAGAATAGATTTTAAGGATGTTATCAATGGCAGTCTAGAAAATTATGATGTTCTCGTTATAGGAGCGAGCGGTAGGCAATACTTTCATGGTCTAAGCAAAAAATGGAGAGAGAATGTGAAAAATTTCGTTGCCAATGGAGGAGGCTATGTTGGCATATGCGGGGGAGCAAATATAGCATCAAAGGGTTATGAGCATCCAAAACACTGGCTAGATTTCGTAATAAGTAAATCAGCCCTAGGCTTCATAGATGCATATGTAAATGATGATCAAGATGAAGAATGGCAGTATTTATGGAAAGAAGGCGGAAGAACTAACATTCCAATAAAAAATGAAATTCTTGGAAACGAAATATTTGCAGGAGAAAAATATCGCTATATTACATATGGAGGAGGTCCTGGCTTATATGGAATGGCAAAGGCAAAACCGTTGGCAATATATGTTGAGGAGCCAATGGAAGTAGCACCTTTACATTACTGGATATGGCTTGGTAAATGGATCCCATATAAAACTATAAAGACGGATATAAAAGGATATTATTCCGCGGCGGAGGCAACATATGGAAAAGGCAAAGTAGTCATCTTTGGCATGCATCCTGAAATACCACCTCGCTTCAATGGTAGTGTGGAAGAATTTTTTGGCTTATCAATATATGGGATTCCTAGGTATGTATACTCATGGAAAGGTGGGGAACAGATGAATATGAGTTATAACTGGTGGATTACTAGGCGAAGTATAGCTTATGTATGCAATTTGCCTCTGCCGCCTGCTGAGGAGCTATTTGTTTATTTACAACCATTGCAGGATGGAGTGCTGGAAGCATACGCTGAGAATGCAGAAAGAGTGGAATTTTATGTTGATGGCAAATTTTTTGCCTCAGATGATACACCCCCATTCAGAATAAATTTTGATTTGAAGGGAGAACATGTTGTAAAGGTAATAGCCTACCGCAACAGAGCAGAAGCATGGGATGAAAGAGTTATAGAATCATGAAATGGTTGTTTCCTTCCCCATATAAAACTTCGCTCTACGAATATAACCTATTAAGTATAGAGAAAATTTAATAAATGTAACCAAATTATCTTTTGCCGTTGTTGATAGTGATAAAATGTATCTAATCATAGTTGGAGCAGGAGAAATAGGCGAAAAATTGATAAATCTCGCCCTCAAAAACAAGGATGATGTCATTGTCATCGAAAAAAATAAGGAAAAATGTGATGAAATATCTAAAAAATACGATGTCATTGTAATAAATGCAGATGCAACAGAAAAAGAAACATTGATGGAAGCGGGAGCGGATAATGCTGATGCTCTAATTGCAACAGCAGATGATGCAACAAATTTGCTTGTTATTTCTCTGGCAAAATCAATAGGAATACCTTCTCTTGTTTCATTGGTAAATAATGAGGAAAATAAGCCAATGTTTATTGAAAAGGGAGTTAATATAGTTGGTAATCCTGCCGCTATAACGGCGGAATATCTTTACAGAGCTGTACAGCGTCCAATGGTAAAGGATTTCATGACCTTGGGCAATAAAGCAGAAATTTTTAAAATAATAATTCCTGCTGACTCAAAAGTTGTTGGTAAACCAGTTGGAAGCATTAAACTACCAAGGGGAGTAAATATAATAGCAATTGAAAGAAATTCTGAAATAATAATCCCTGCTCCCGAAAGTGTGTTTAAAGCCGGGGACGTGGTTACTTTGCTTGCAAGAAAGGATAAAATAGATAAAACAATGGGCGTTTTCTTTGAGAAGTAAATGAAGAACCTGAAAATTGTCTTAAGGGATACGGGGGCTGTTCTAATTGCTGTTGGAGTTATAACGTTATTTGTAAATTTTATCTCAGTAGCATTTAGAGAATTTGAAGCAGTTAAATGGATTGTTTTAACGTCCCTGACCTTCTTATTTATAGGAGGAGTTTTCAGAGGCATTGGAAGGTGCAGTGATGAACCAAAAATAAGACATGCAATGATAACCGCAGCTCTTTCATGGCTTATAATATCTCTAGTTTCATCCATTCCTTTCTATTACATAACAAAACTTGATTTTCTCTCTGCATTTTTTGAATCTGTTGCAGGATGGACCGGCACTGGCTTGACAATGATTGCGGAGCCAAGTAAATTAACCCACACCATTCAATTCTGGAGGAGCTTTATACAATGGATTGGAGGAGTAGGAGTAATTGTTTTAACCCTTGTTGTGCTTGCCAGGCCTGGTGCAGGCTCCTTCACATTATATCGATCTGAAGCAAGAGAAGAAAAGATTCATCCGAGCATAATATCGACTGTGAAGACAATATGGTGGATTTTTCTCCTTTATACTGCTATCGCCATTATAGTGCTGTTTATTTCTGGCATGCCGTGGTGGGAGGCAATAAACCATGCAATGACTGGCTTGGCTACAGGAGGATTTTCAATAACAGATGATAGCATGGCATCATATGCTACAAGCATTCAGATTTTACTTCTACCTTTAATGATTGCCGGTGCTATAGCATTTTCAACCCATTATGAGCTGCTGAAAGGAAGGATAAAGAATTTTCTGAAGGATGGACAAACGCAAGCATTGCTTTTCCTGATTTTCATTGGCTCTCTCCTACTCGCGTACATTAACATGAGTGATGGCATCTATAATAACTTTTTAGCGTCTTTCAAGTTTTCAGCATTCCAATTTGTCTCCGCCCTTACGTGCACTGGTTTCGCAACCGCTAACATTACCATATGGAGTGGAGAGGCAAAAATTTTGTTATCTCTGGCAATGATTGCAGGTGGAGCAGCCGGCTCGACAGCAGGAGGAATAAAATTATTCAGAGTAATTTTGCTGACAAAAGGAGTGGGATGGAAAATCAGGAGGATATTTTTACCTGCTAAAAGCACTTTTCCTCACAAAATTGCGGGCAGAGTTCTTGGGAGGGAGCAAGCAATTGAAGAGTTAAGCGATGCAGCAGTTGTGTCTTTTCTCTGGGTCATTCTGCTTCTCATTGGCATTTTTGTTATTTTGCACACTACTCATGCCCCCTTAGAAAATGCGATTTTTGAGGTATGCTCCGCCCAAGGCAATGTAGGACTCAGCACAGGCATAACAGCCATAGATATGGATCCAGTAGCAAAATTCATGCTCATCCTGAATATGTGGGTGGGAAGACTTGAAATAATTCCAATACTCGTTTTACTAAGGGCAATAATAAAAGGAGGAAAGATATTTTAAATCAGTCTTTCAGCAATTAAATTGGCTGAATCTGCTGCACAATTAACGCCCACTCCTTTAGATGCAACGCAATCTCCCGCAATATAAAGATTTTTTATAGGCGTTGTCACATCAGGCTTTTCATTATCTATTGTTTTAGCCACACCGTCCAAATGCCATATTGCTGCATGAATGCTCCATTCCATATGTTTTTCATAATCAGGAATAAGCTTTTTCAGATTTTTTTCTATTATTTCCTTCAGCTCCATCGCCTTTTTCCTTTTCTTTGCCTCTTCTGGCGTGCAAATTGCATAACTCTGCACCAGATATTTTCCTCTCGGCGTCACACCGCTTTCATAATTCATTTTGAAATCGATCATTCCAACAACATCATTTCCTTCAAAGTCAACATTCCTTTCAATAAAAACAAAGGATTTGTTGAGCAGATTTTTATTCAACTTGTTCAAAGCATGGTATGAAATCAGGCTTCCAGTCGGCTTCAAATTTTTTACATATTCAACCCATTCTTCCGGAAATTCCTTCTCATCTGCCATGGTAAAAATATGCTGAATCGGCAGAGTGGAAATGATAACATTATATTCCTTTTCCTTTCTTTTTATTCTTATTCCTTTTGCAACGCCATCCTCAATTATTATTTTATTCACCTTATGGCCCAAGTAAATTCTTCCTCCATTTTTTTCAATGTATTCTGCCATCGCTTCAGCCATACTGTTTAGTCCGCCATATGGATAAACAACTGGATCTCCTCCCAGCAACTCACGCTGGGCAAAGAAGGTTTCGCCTGCTGAAATTCTGGATAAATCATTTACTGTAGTTATTAAGCGAGGGAATAACTCGAGTATAAGTTTCAATTTTCCTCTTCCATATTTTTTTATCATCTCCTCCATCGATATTTTCTTCATCTCCTCTATTTTTGATTTTCTTGTGAATAGAAGCTGTAAAATGCGAGGCAGGATGGCAAATTTATCTTTTGCTTTTAAAATTGGATAATCAATTTTATCTCCAATAAAACCAAGCCTTGAGCCCACGAAATCTAATTCTATGTCGAGTTGCTTCAACAATCTTACACATGCTCCCTTTTTGCCTCCGCCTATTAAATGGAAGCCAAGGTCAACTTTATAGTCGGCAGCGAGATCATAAATCTGTTGTAAATCGGGTGAGGTTGCAACAATCTTCATTTCGAATTTCTTGAGTAAGTTTTCATATCCTTCCTGTATTTTACATGATAATGCTCTTCCTCCGAGCAATTCCTCTTTTTCATATACATCAACGCTCCAGCCATTTTTGACTAGTAAAGATGCTGTTGCTAATCCACCTATACCCGCGCCTATTACACAAGCTCTCATTTTCACATCTCCGGCTGGAAAAGTTTTACGCCAGTTAAAGGTGTGAAGGCAACATACCAAGCTATAGGCAAAGCCACTAGGGCAAATGCTATCAGGCCAATTTTACTTATCAACATTATTGGCACAATTGAATATCTTGTGAATGCTGCAGATGCAATAAGCTTTCTTATCCTTGCCCTGTCAAATTCTTCAAGCCAGAGCAATCGTGCTTCAATTAAAATAACAACGGCAATCAAAAGAAATAGAAGGATGAGTTGCCATATGTAATAATTGAGGCCATATATGAATGGAGTGAAAATTAGGCATGCTGAAAAGAGACGAATTGCCATGCCAAATGCCTTAAAATGCCATGGAATGGAAATTTTGTTGCCATCTACTTTCACTCCTGCTGTCAAAGCAATATTCTTCACACCCATAATGAAGTCGTGGTCTGCATCCTTTATGCCCCCTTCAACAGCGTTCATATGCAGTGTTTGATTGAATGTCAAAAGAAATATTATCCATGTTAGCAAGGTTGGACAGGCAAAAGCCAGTGCACCAAATAGAAAAACGAGTGACATTGAAATAGCAACTAAAAAATCGGAACCAGCAATTTTTTTGCCATATAGGTTATAAATTGTGCCTAGTATACCTGCTATGAAGAGAGAAACGAGCGCTGAAAATTTTAACTCATCAAAAAATTGTCCTTTCCAAAGATAAAAAGCAAGGAAAAAAGAAAATAAAACGCATAAAATGCATATAGCGACGGCATTTTTTCTTTCTATTATCCCGCTAACCAGAGGTTTTCCATGCAATTCTTTAACCAAGCTATCAAGCTCCACATCAGCATAATCATTCAGAACAAAGCCGAAAATGGCAGTGAAGCATCCAATAACAAATAGAATTGCCAATTTATAAAAATCATATATGCCAACAGATATGGCCCCAAAAACAGGAGGAATTGCCAAGCCACCCAAGCCAGGTAAACGAATTAATTTCATGTAAGCATTGAATTTATTCATTGCATTAATGAAAAATGTAACAATATAAGAGATTTATGATATGATTAGAGGAAGTTGCCAAAAAATCTTACAAAATTAAAGTTAAAAGAGAAGGGATGAGATTACAGTTCTCCGTTCACTATTTTTTCTTTCAATGCATTAAACTGCTCTATTGTCAACTTACACATGTTTCCTTCTTCGCCTATTATTACTTCGTTATCTTTCACTTCCACATAGGGGCAACAGCCCTTCTCTCCACACAAATACACTTTCATAATTGTATATGAAAAATGAATATATAACGATTGTGAATTTATTTCTGGCTAGGCAAAATTTGCTTACAATGTGGACAAATTTCGTCTTTTCTCTTGATTTTTTCAGAACAAAAAGGACATTTTCTGGTTAGGAAAAGCCTATCTATGATGACTAGGAGTACACCTGGGATCAACAGCAGCAAAAGTAATGGTATGTAAAAAAGCATTCCAAATATTCCCAGCGCTATTAATGCCACACCTATGTCATGCGCATTCCACATTTCTACTTATCTTAGCAACAAAAAAATAAATAGTTTGTGCTTTTCCATTATGGAACAGGCTATTATTGACAAGCTTTATGAAATTGTAAGCAAAGACAGAATTTTTACCAGCAAAGCTGATTTATATGCATATGGTTTTGATGCCTCCATTCATCATGCTATGCCAAGTATTGTTGTCAAGCCGAAGAGTAGCGAAGAAGTGGAAGAAATTGTAAAATTGGCTAATGAATATAGCGTGCCAGTTATTGCGAGAGGAGCGGGCACCGCCTTATGCGGACAGGCTGTGCCTATTTATGGCGGTATTTTGCTTGATATGACTGGAATGGATAAAATTAAGGAGATAAGGATCGAAGATTTGTACTGCGTTGTAGAGCCCGGTGTAATATATGCAAAGCTCAATGAAGCTTTAGCTGAATATGGCTTTTTCTTTCCGCCTACGCCTGGAAGCGGAGATGTATGCACAATAGGAGGAATGATAGCCGTAAATGCCTCTGGCATGAGGGCAATAAAATATGGCGCTACTCGTGATTATGTTTTGGGCTTAGAAATTGTTTTTCCATATGGCAGAGTAAGATTTGGGAGTAAAACACTGAAAAACTCAGCTGGCTATCAGGTTGAACGGCTTATCGTTGGCTCTGAAGGCACTTTGGGCATAATAACAGAAGCCACGCTTCGCATTTCCCCCTTGCCAGAGAAGAGAGCTGTTGCTTTAGCTTCCTTCAATGATGTTGTTAAGGCAGGAGAAGGTGTTGCAGCAATAATAGCAGGTGGAATGCTTCCCTCTGCTTTAGAAATAATGGATAAGGTGTGCATCGAGGCAGTAAAAAAAGCTATGAGTATTGACTTACCAGATGCCGAAGCTCTGCTACTTATAGAAGTGGATGGAAAAGCAGGAGAAGTAAAAGAAGGAATAGAAAAAATTGCAAAAATTTTGGAAGAAAAAGCAGATAAAATAGAATTTACAGATGATGAGGGAAGAATGACTGAATTGTGGAAAGGAAGAAAGGGTGTTTTGCCATCCTTATCAAGATATGGTGAGGATATGGTTTCTGTAAGCTTGGCTGATGACATGAGTGTTCCGATTTCAAAGATACCTTATGCTATAAAAGAATTCCAAAATATAGCCAGAAAATACGGCATTATAGTTGGCACATATGGCCACGCAGGAGATGGAAATCTGCATACAAAAGTGCTTATCAATCCAAAAAATGTAGAGAACTGGAAAAAAGCAGAAAAAGCTGTAGGGGAAATTTACAAAGTTGTTTATGAATTAGGAGGAATAGCAAGCGGGGAGCATGGCATAGGCATAACAAAGGCACCATGGATAAATGGTGATATAGAAACAATGGAGAGGATAAAAAAGGCAATAGACCCGAACAATATAATGAATCCAGGTAAAATGGATCAATGGAAGAAAAGCATAATAGCATATCTGAGATATAAATGAGTCTAAATCATCTATTTATTCCAACAAATTCGATATTCTTTTTAAACATCTCCACCATATACTTTCATGCTCGAAAAATATCATGATGAAATTTTGAGTTGCACTGGCTGCGGTTTCTGCAAAAAATCATATTATGCTTATAAATTTCCTCAAAAAGAGAGCGATTTTCCAAAAGGCAAAATAATGATTTCATATGGCCTTTTAACAGGAGAGCTTGAAGAAGATATGGAGGCTGTTAAAGCCATACAAAAATGCACTTTGTGCGGGAGATGTGAAGAAGATTGTCCATCATTAATAAAAATTGCAGATGTAATAAAAGCGACAAGAAATGATTTGCAGCTTATGCTTCCTGAACACGAAAAAATATTTCATAATTTCAAAGAGAAAGGCAATATCCTTGGCGAGGAAAACTTTTTCAAAAAGGGTGGAA
>Ga0164310_10001115_pt1 | contig 14906 bp, 17 predicted proteins | sample GuaBasSedimGuay1_FD_121795 | JGI IMG/M metagenome (GOLD analysis project Ga0164310, IMG submission 121795) | Subseafloor sediment microbial communities from Guaymas Basin, Gulf of California, Mexico - Guay1, Core 4569-9, 0-3 cm | ecosystem: Environmental > Aquatic > Marine > Hydrothermal vents... | reverse complement strand
GTACGATTGTGCTTCGTCGTTTGCTGCATAGCTAACGACGAATTGTTCGTGGTAGTTATTACTGCCTTTCTTTTCCCAGAATGTTAGAGTGGACTCGTTTGTTGTAGCCAATCTCTTTGTAGCAGTCTCTCCAATGCCTTGGAATTCTCCAGTGGCATTGGAATAGAGAAGATGTAATGAATGTGTTCCGTCAACGACTGGAATCTTCATCAAGCTTTCTGTAGTTCCATCTCCTTGTACGGTGATCTTCTCTTCTTCAGGTCTGACAAAACCAGCCATACTGAAAACTGCAGACTCCAATCCTGGTAGCGTTAAACTGGATTCCTCAGTGATAAACTGATCGTCGTCAGTCTTCCACTCTATTACAATAGAATCTAACTTTTCCACGCCGCTTGCAGCAGTACCTTTGACAATATATCCGACTACTCCGTCGACTTGATCATCGTTTATTTCGATGTTTGCTCCGGAAGTTATCTCAATCTTACCGTTACCAATGCTGAATTCGACACTGCTAACACCTGTATCTTTCGAGACATATAAAATGTCTTTTACTCCAACATAGGTGTCTGTTCCTGAGAGTCTCTGAGTTTCTCCTTCGTTCATAGTATTTGACCTTTCGCCGTTGATGGTCAAGATAACTTCTGTTGAACTGAACATCTGGGCAGATACTTCATAGATTGTATCTTCCACTGTGACAGTAACAGTTTCTCCCTCTGAAACTAACGCCGAGTTAGCTGCATCAAGAAGAGTCCATTTACCGAAGTAAGTTGTACCAGACCCTGAGTTATTCTTAGCATCCGATACATAGTAGTTCTTGCCGAGTAGAGTCATATCTGTGCCTTCGAAGTCTTGAAGATCAGTACCTGAAACATCAGACTCTGGTAAGTCAACAAAATCAAGTGTGTAGTTAAACACAAGTGTGTCATCTGACATGTTGAAACCAAGAGTGGGTGTTGACTCACTAGCACCAACTTCATCTTCGTAAGCATCATCTTGGAAGTGGTTAAACATAACGCTTCCAATGCTTAGCTTTTGCTCGTAGTCAAAAGTATCGCTATCATCTGCTGTGTATGTTCCATCAGCAAGGAATGTGGCCATGTCTTCATCATTGATTGTAGAGCCAAGTGGTGTAGCCAAAGTATCTCCAAGATTCATGTGGTTGCTTGACTTGTCTAATTTTACACAAGTCTCGCCCTCACAATCAGCTGAAGTCTCTCCAGATGAACCGCCTGAAGACACAACGAATGTGCTCAGACTGTCTTGGACATTTACTGCAGCAGCAAGATCGTTCAAAGCTGCGGGATGGCTACCGTAAACAATTGCAACATCTGCAGTGCCTCCCGAACTTACGAAAGGTTGCGGATATACTGTTGCGGCACCAAAACCAACTATAGAACTTAGCATAACTGCGCTAGCCAATACGCTCGCAATTTTTTTAAATCTCAACTTTTTAAAAACCTCCTTTCAGCTTTATTCTTTGGCAGCCTCGCAAGGCACCCTCATAGAGGAGACCGTTTTTTACCCGGTCCGCCAGACGCCGTTAAAGTTTCCTTTATCGACGTATCAATAGCCTAATAAGGTATAGTAGCACAATAAATTTTAGTTTAAAAAGCTTTCTGTGATGTGGAGGATATTACAGACTTGCTCGGGGAGGTTTTCTAGTTTGTTTATAAGTCTTTTGTCACTACTCCATGTTTTAACAGCTCTTTTTTGGGCTGCTTTGGAAGCCTATTTTATATATATGGTAATCAATCACACATGTGTAAAATCGGAACATATAAATACTTCAGGTATATTTAATATATCTAACTGGAAATCCCATATATGTAAAAATGGCCGATAAAACTAAGACTAGAGAGATAACAATTATCGACGAGGGAGGCACATTTAATGCTATCCTAGGTAGGTTCACAGGAAGCAAGAGTTATGATTTTGAAGGCTTGACTTTATTGAGGAGATTGTTGAGCAACGAAAAAGCAAAACTGATGCATACTATCAAGACTAAGAAGCCAAAGTCGATTTATGGGCTTGCAAAACTGTTGGGAAGAGACTTTAAGTCTGTTAGTGAGGACATAAAACTGTTAGAAAAGTTTGGTTTTATTGATATGATCTCTGAAAAAACTGGAAAGAGAGAGCGCTTGAGACCTGTCTTGGTAATCAGCTCAATGCACATCCACATAAAGATATAATTAGACGAGTATTTCGAGCTTTAGTATGACTCCATTGAAGATTTTTTCTGAGCTTCTCCTTCTTGTGCTGGATATGTCGCCCCCCCTGATTGTTCTGTCCAATACCGAATCTGGCCCGTCCGCTGTTTCTCTGATAGCACTTATTTGATAACCTTTTGTTGGACTATTTTCGTTGAAATTCCAGCTAGCGTTAACTAGTTCTTCTAACGTGTCTGCTAGGATATCACAGGGATCCTCTGTGCTGGCAATGTTGCACTTTTTTCCTTCTGAACAGAGAGTCACAACTCTTGAGAGTTTCTCTGGGTAACTTGTGGGCCCACATTCAGTGGTATATTCGGATATTGCTTCTAAAAACTGGGAGATTTCTTCACTATCTGCTGTCTCAGTTGCACCTTTTTTTAGAAATATGCCTAAAAAGATGACGAAGATTACTGCGACTACTAACATTATCAGAACGAAACCCACCATTTCTTCTTGTGCTTTTTTCTTCATTTTAGCTTCCGAGTTCTCTTTCGAGAACGTGAATTCTTCCAAACTCATAACGATAGGCTCCGGGCGAGCCTCCAATTGAGTCGTCCCACCTTACGAGAGCAACAAAAGCTGTTTTTGTGCCTGAAAGACCTCTTTTGGGTGCGATTATTTCAATTTCGTTGCAACCGTTTGGATAATTATTTGCGGGGGAGGTACATTTCTGGTCTGGAAAAGATGGGGAAATTCTTTCGATCATCAGGTAATCTAGATTCCACAGGTCTTCTGCATAAGAATTTATGGTTGAGAGTTGGAACGCCTTGTCGAGATCTAGGCAGGAGTCGCAACCATCTCGGACGGTGTATGCTAGCTCTGGTGTGCCTGCAAGTTGCCTTGCCATTCTTCGGCCATCTTCCTCGGCAAGAATCTCTGCCTTGTCTTGCAAACCTTTTATTGAAATAGTGAAGTATACTAAAGCGACCATTCCAAAAAAGATCATGACTGCGACTAACATAAAAGCCATCTGTTGTATTTTCATCTGTGCTCTTTTAGAAGAGCAGACATGCTCCAGCATTTGCATTATTCACCCCCTCTGCTTTTGCGAATAGGTTTCTTGCTTCTGTTGCTGTGGAAATTCCCCCACTCCCACTGGCAATACTTTCAGTATGGCTTTTGTAATTTCCTAGCGCAGTTGACATTGCATTGCTACTGTAGCAAGAAGATCCGAAAGAGTTTGCCTTTCGTTGATAGATCTCCTCTAGTTTTCCTGCATGGGCCATTAGTCTGCTTACCTGGCGCTCGTAAATCTCTGGGTCTGAGAAGATTGCAGCATACATCAGACCATAACGGTCTGTTCCAAAGGATTCGACGTAGTGGAGAGTCTTTCCATCCTTTACTATCTTGCCTGTGTGATCTGAGTTAATTGCCACGCTGATGCCCCCGCCACCGCAAGTTGTACCAAAACATATATTTCTAACTTCTGGGCCTGTTGGACAATTTGAGACATAAATGTTTGTCATGTTTAGTTCGAGTAGTTCAGCCTTTACTTCTACTGGGGGGTTCGTGAAGCAGAATTTTTCCTGGCCGCCCCATATTATGATCAGGTCTGCTATTTTGAAAGGTAGCTTCAATGGCTTGGCGAGGACATAAAAACTTTCTTCTGCGTAAGTTTCGTTGGTGGGTGTGAAGATGTATTTATTGTGGAATGTGCTTTGCACTCCTGAGAGGGGCTTCCATTCTGCATTGAAGCCTGGCTTTATTGAGGCGCCGATACGCTGTGAACCGAAAGGGTTTCCAGGCCGTTCTTCTCGGACTTCGTTGAACAGAATTGTTTCGTCTGGCACTATAATCTTGGCAAACCTTGCGTCCTCGAGAGCTGTCTCAACAGGTGTGAGCAATACTCCTATTTCCAGGCCCCTTGCCGCATCTCTTTCTGCCTGTTTCATCCCTACAATTTGAGTCGCAATCATAATTGCTGCAGCGATGACTGCTGCTCCAATGAAGAGTGTGAATATCCAGGCAAAGCTGAATTCATATCCTCTTTTTGACATGGTCTAAAAAGAATAAAATAGATTATAAATATTCCCGTTTAGTTTTTGCTAAGCTTCACTAATGTTTCTGTCCTTCCTTTCCTTAACACAACCCCTACCTTTCCTTTTTCTACGTTTACACAGAAGAACTTATCTGTTGTCATGCATTCAGAATTACCGCCCCGGCACCTTATTGTGAAACCGGCCATGTCTCCGCCACAAGCCTCTTTCGGCGGATAAATGAATAGGTTCTCGTCTCCGGAAAATCTGTTTAGAAATGCAAATTCGTCTAATTTTGTCCAAGGCACCACAGCCCCGGTATGGTCCTGGGACAGTTTACCAAAGCAAACTTTTTCTACATCTAATCCAAATAAACCGCCTTGGGGGAGTGTTCCGTTGAAATAGTCATCGTAATGGCTGCCTGCTGTTCCGGACCAGGCCTTTTCAATTTCTTCCGCTAAGTCGTCGCGATAAAACCCAACTTGCGCGCAGGCATTTAATGAAAGAAAGTGATTTATTGCGAAAATAGCCACTGCGAGAATGAATCCTATTACAAAGATTGAGAAGATGGCACCATAAGAAAGTCCGAAAATACCCTGGCCTCTTTTATCGCCCAATTTTATCATTTATTATATAGTGGACTGTGCATTAAAAACCTTACTTAGTCAACCCCTTTAGTGTTCCTGAAACCTTTACCGTTTTTATTTTGTAAGGTGACGCTTCAAAAGCTGCTCGGACATTAGTGATCTCCTTCCTGTCTATTGACAAGATTAGTTTGGGTTTTGTCTTGACGAAAACGGGGGATGCTTTTGCCCAGCCGAGAATTCCGATGTATTCTAGAATTGCCTTTTCTACTTCCTTTTTGTTCTTTGCATCTATGATTAAATAGCGCCTTTTTATTTTTGCAGAGGGTTTTATTTTTAGTCTCATTGAACTAAGGTCATATTGGCAATTACATTTAATCTCTCTTTTATGATTCCACTTTCTAGAGAGAAACCTAAGCTTTCAGCCCCTCCAATCTTGAAGTTATTTATTCCGATTACTTTCCCCCGGGTGTTTATCAGCGGCCCGCCGGAGTTTCCAGGATTGAGAGAGACGTCTGTCTGAACATACTCTTCTAATCCGCTAGGACCTACTCTGTTAAGGGCTGAAACAATACCTTCTGTAACTGTGAATGAGAGCCCGAGAGGGTTTCCTATTGCAATTACTTTTTCTCCAACCTGGATGTCCCCAGAATCTGCTAGCTCTAGATAATCGTAATCTCCGGGAATTTTTAGTAAAGCAAGATCTCTTGTTTCGTCTTTGCCGATGAATTGTGCTTCGAAGGATTCCCGGCCGTAGGTTACTACTTCCACACTGTCTTCTTTTTCTGTCATAATGTGGTAGTTTGTTACAATAAACCCTAATGGGTGGACCACAAAGCCTGTGCCTATTGAGTTGCCTGTCCGAACTGTGACAACGGCCCTTACTGAGTCTTCAGCAATTCCTGAAAAATCATCTTGTGCCGACTTTAGGAGTTTTATCTCTTGGCTGAAGTCTTCCTCTTGTCTTGTTATGGCTGCAGATATTTGATTGAAGTTTTCTTGATATATGGAGTCATAGGTTCCAACTATACTTGTTGTAAATTCTCTTAACTCAGTAGATGTCCTTTCCATCTCAGAATCTATTTTGACGTTTAATTTTGACACTTGCATGCTTATTATGATGAATGAGACTGTTTGTAATATTGCCAGGATTATGACTAAGCCATAAAGTGCGTTTCTATGGTTTTTGTGAGAACTATGTAGGCCCGGTTGCATTAGTTAAGTTAGAATGGGAGATATAAATAGTTTGCTAATTAGCCTGCGTAGACGCAGGCGCCGAGCTCGCAGATATAATTCCCGAGAGCTGAACAACTAACAACATCTATTAGTATTTCTGGGTTTCCTAGTTGGCAGAAGGTTTCCCCGAGACGGCCGTCCTCTAAACAATAGTCCTCTATGACTGCTGTGGAATTACGAGCACTTGCGAAGACTTGGTATCTCAAACCCCCGTCTGAATCTATGCAATCTAGAAGAGGCTCTGCGCTTCTGACGCAGGCACCATTAAAGCAAACAAAATCTCCCAGGCTTTCACAGGTCATTTCTAGTTCGAATATAGACTTATCTTCCTTGCACACATATTCAATTAGCCTGCTAGTGGTTGGAAAACAATGATCGCTGCGGGATTCCTCAACATTTCTTGTGGTACCTTGTAGAAAATAGTTTGTGCCTCCTGGGACATCTGGTGTGGCATCTGTATCGAGACAGCCGCAGAAAGAGCCACCGCTCGGGCATTCGTCTTGGCCTGGGCCGTCGACAACGATGCACAGATTATCTACACATTCAGTATGTGTATCTGAATCGCCTGGAGAAAGCTGGGAGTCATCTAAGGAAAACGCAAGATATATCAGGGCGGCAAATAGGACCACAAAGGCTACAATAATGATGGCTAGCCAGGGTGCACCTCTTTTGTTCATCTGGTTTAAAGATTACTACGTTTTAATAAAATTTCTATATTGCTGAAAACCTATTTAAAGTCGGTTTTGTTGTTTAGAATATGAAAGTTCATGCAATTGGAGGTTGGAGCGAAGTTGGTAAGAACCTAACTGCTTTGGAAATTGGGCAGGATGTTTTGATTTTTGACTGTGGGATCTATTTGCCGGCGGTTGTGAGAGTTCAGGAGAAGGAGAAGGTGCCTACAGAAAGAGGCATGAGAAACATTGGGGCATTGCCCGACGATGTTTATCTGGAGAAAATGGGCTTGAAGAAGAAAGTTAGGGCCATTTTAATCTCGCACGCGCATCTTGATCACATCGGGGCGATTCCTTACATCGCTCATAAGTATAATGCGCCTTTGGTTGGCACGAGATTTACAATGGAGGTTGTTAAGGTTTTGATGAGAGACAATAATCAAAGCATTCCAAATGAGATAATTCCTGTTAAGGTTAATGGGACTTATACCGTTAAGGGCGTGAGTGGGACTTACAAAGTTGAGTTCCTTAACGTTCCGCACTCTACAATTGAGACTGCGGCGATTGCGGTTCACACTCCGGAGGGCATTTTTCTTTATACCAACGAGTTTAAGTTAGATAACATGCCGACTTTTGGGGAGAAGGCGAATTATAGGAGATTTAAAGAGATGTCTAGGGCTGGGATTAAGTTGATGCTGGTTGATTCGTTGTATGCCCATCAGGATATTAAGACGCCTTCTGAGAAAATTGCAAAGGCCCTTTTGGAAGATGTGTTACTTAATGTTCCGAACAGAGATGCGGGAATAGTCGTCTCGACATTTTCTTCGCACATTGCCAGGCTTAAGACTATTACTGAGATGGGGAAGAAACTAGGGAGAGAGGTTTTGTTCTTGGGTCGGAGCTTGAATAAGTATATGACTGCTGCGCACAATGTTGGACGGGCGCCGTTTTTTGGAGATATGAAGATGGTTACTTATAGGCGGCAGCTTGAGAAGACACTTAGGAAAATTAATGCTAACAAGCGGAGGTACCTTGTTGTTTGCACGGGGCACCAGGGCGAGCCGGGGTCAATACTTGATAGGATTTCAAGACATCAATTGCCTTTGAAATTAGACCATAGGGATCACATTATATTTTCTTCCAAAACAATCCCAACGCCGGAAACTGAGTTGAGTAAAACGCAGTTGCTCTCTAGACTAAGGAAAACGAATGCTAGAATTTTTGATAACATTCACGTTTCTGGGCATGGGAGCAGAGAGGACATCCGGGATATGATTGAACTTACTAGGCCAAAACATTTGTTACCCTCGAATGCTGCGTTGGATAAGACGAGCCTTTGCGCGGATCTTGCGGTTAGCATGGGCTATAAAATGAATAAGAATGTCCATTTGATTAGCAACGGTGAAGTTTTGAAGCTGAAGTAATGATGTGGTGAATTTAAATGAAGGATGAGATAGTTGCCGGTATGAGAAATGCTCTGGCGCGAGGCCAGTCCTTAGAGCAAGCTGCTCGGAGTTTTATTAATGCTGGTTATAACCCTCAGGAGGTTAAGGCTGCGACGCAAACTTTGTCGAGTGGTGTGAGCCAATTCATTAGGCAAGGCGCTGCTCCAGGGTCGCCTGAGGCGCCCTCACCCGGACAGAAAGATAACAATTCTGCTACACCTCTTCCAACCTCTCCCGGAGTTAAGAAAAAAGGAGATGGGAAATTGTTTTTGATTATCTTCCTAGTGTTTATCCTGATTGCAATCCTTGTCGGTGGGGGACTTTTAGCCTATTACTATCTTTTAAAATAAAATGAAAAAGAACTTTTTTGATCTGTTTAGGGAAAGTTTGAAGGACTTATTTGGGAAACCGCTAATTGTTCTGCCTTCGGCGATTCTTGGTTTGATTTTGTTTGGAATTTCTCAACTTGGTTTGATTCTTGCCCCGCGATTTCAAACAACTGCATCTAACATTGCTTGGACGGTTTTTGTTGGACTGGCCTCTTTGTTTTTGGCTTCGTATGTTTTCTCTGGGATGATTGGTCTGGCAAAAAAGAAAGTTAGTTGGAAGGAATTTAGCGTTAACGCGAATGGTTTTTGGTTTAGGAACTTCCAGATTTTATTATTGATTGTTTTGTTCTCATTTTTGATTGGAAGAATAGCGTATTATGGCGCGTTCTTTTTGGGCAAGACGCTTGATTTGGAAGTTGGTGCCGCTCTTGCTGTTTTCTTGTTGATATATTTTGCTGGCCTGATAGGGATTTTGATTTTCCTGACGTTTTCTAGTTTTTTCCTTGTTGTTGATAAACTGAGGCCAAGGGGGGCGATTAGGAGATCGATTGGGTTTGTGAAAAGGAATTATCTTATGACTCTGGCGTTGAATATTATTCTTTTTGTGGTTGGTTACCTCGCCAATAAGATTCCTGGCCTTTTCGGGGATGCTGTGATTTACGTATTGGTTGTTCCGTTTTTTGTTTTGGTTTTGACAAAGTTTGTTGTGAGAAAATGATTTACCAACCATCTGATGATTCTTTTTTACTTGAGAAAGAAGTTAGAAAGTGTGCAAAAGGCAAGAGTGTTTTAGATATTGGAACTGGCTCCGGAATCCAGGCGCGGGCAGCTTTTGAATCCGGAGCTGAAAAAGTTTTAGCCGTGGATATTGATCCTGAAGTTGTTGAGTCTTTGGAGGACGAGAAGTTTGAGGTTTTGGAGAGTGATTTGTTTTCTAACGTGGAGGGAAGATTTGATTTGATTGTTTTTAACCCACCGTATTTGCCTAGTGATGCGCGCGAGGATGATGAGAGTGCGCTAGTTACTTCTGGTGGGAAGAAGGGTAATGAGATTATTGTTAGGTTTTTATCAGAGGTTGTAGACTATTTAGAAGAAGATGGGAGGATCTTGCTTGTTGTTAGCTCCTTGACACCACTTGGCAAAATTAATAAATTGGTTAAGAAAAAGAGAGTTGTCGCTTCTAAGAAAGTATTTATGGAAGAGTTGTGGGTTTGGGGGATTAGTAAGACTTAAAACCCTTCATTTTCTTTGGAATTTATGGATGTTGGAGAGAGTCAGGAAATTTTGCAGAGAGCGATGACGCTTAGACAGCAGTCTGAAGAGATTGAGAAGCAGCTTGAGTTTGTTAACGAGCAAGTTAGGGACCTTGGGCAGTTTAGCGAGAATCTTGAGACGTTGGATAAGAGTGACGAGGGCGAGATTATTGCGAATCTTGGGAGGGGTGTGCATATGAAAGTTTCTCGCGATAAGAAGGAGAAGTTGTTTGTTGAGGTTGGGGCTGGAACTCTTGTTAGGAAAACGCCTAAAGAGGCTTTGAAGATTATTAAAGAGCAGATGAATAAGTTTAATGAAGCGAAGGTTCAGTTGACTATGCAGCTTCAGGATCATGCTGGCCAATTTCAGGAAATGATGAAAGAGGTTGAGAAGTTGAAGAGCGAATAGTTTTTCTTTGGATAAATAATTAGTTCTGTTGGGTTGTTTCTTTATTCCTGGACAGGTAGTACTTATCTACCAAAACCCTTATATTATCTGAGTGCTTTGTTTTTTTGAGGAAGAGGTAAGTATGGCTAGTGAGAAGTCTATTCGCGATGTAGCAGGTGTTCTTAGGCGGGACGTTGCGGAAATGACCACTTGGGCGGGATCTGGGCATCCGTCGTCGTGTTTTTCGTGTGCTGAAGTTATTTCTACGTTGTTCTTTCACGAGATGAGGTATGATTCTAAAGATCCTGGGAACCCTGATAATGATGAATTTATCTTGAGTAAGGGACACGCTGCACCCATTTTGTATTCTGCCCTACATAGGGCTGGTTGTATAAAAGATGACTTGAAGAAATTACGGAAGTTAAAGAGTCCGCTGGAAGGCCATCCGATGCCGCGCTCTTTGAAATGGGTTAAGGTTGCGTCAGGGAGTCTTGGACATGGGGCCTCGATTGGGATTGGTATGGCTTTGGCTGGAAGGTTGCAGGGCCGGAGATATAGGACTTATGTTTTGTTGGGTGATAGCGAGATGGCTGAAGGAAGTGTTTATGAGGCACTGCAGTTGGCACCGCGGTATAATCTAGAGAATTTATGCATCATTATTGATGCAAATCGGTTAGGGCAGAGGGGGGAGACAATGATTGGCCAGGATTTGAAAAGGTTGGCTGAGGGAATTAAGTCGTTTGGGTGGCATGCGATTACTGTTGATGGTCACGACGTTCCTGGGTTAATGAAGGCTTTTGAGGAAGCAAGGAAGTCGGGGCTGCCTACTGCGATCATCGCGGAAACTAAGAAGGGAAAGGGTGTGAGTTTTATGGAAGACAAGGATGGTTGGCATGGGAAAGCGATGGATAAAGAGCAGCTGGAGGTGGCGCTGAAAGAGCTTCCGAAGGTCAAGATGCCTAAGATTAAGATTGAAAAACCGGATGAAGTTGAAGTTGTTAAGGCAAGAAGTAAGAAACTTGAAGTCAGCCCTTATGAGCTCGGAGGAATGGTTGCAACACGAATGGCTTATGGAAAGGCCATAACTAATTTAGCGGTTGCTGATCAGAAGGTGATCGCAGTTGACGCGGAAGTAAGCAATTCAACTAAGTCTGAAGAGGTGAAGAAAGTTAGACCTGGGCAGTTTGTGGAGGCGTTTATCGCTGAACAGGATATGGTGGGTATTTGTCTTGGTTTGAGCAAGAAGGGTTACAATGTTTTTGGTTCGACCTTTGCAGCTTTTTTGAGCAGGGCGCATGATCAGATAAGAATGAGCGCTTTGTCTAATGCAAACTTTACTTTGAACGGTTCGCACGCGGGCGTCTCGATTGGTGAAGATGGCGCGTCGCAAATGGGTTTGGAAGACATTGCTATGATGAGGGCCCTGCCGGAGTCGATTGTTTTCTATCCGAGTGATGGTGTATCGACTGAGAAGTTGGTTTATTTGGCTGCAAAGACAAAAGGGCTGAAATATATTAGGACCACGCGGGGGAAGACGCCGGTAATTTATTCTTCGAAGGATGAGTTTAAAATTGGGGAGTTTAAGATTTTAAAGCAGGGAAAGAAAGACAAGGTTGTTTTGGTTGGGGCGGGGATCACGTTACATGAGTGTTTGCTTGCGCATGAGAATCTGAAGAAAAAGAGAATTGAAAGCGCGATTGTTGATTTATATTGCGTTAAGCCTTTTGAAGCAAAGAAGTTTATCGAATTTGTTAAGAAACATGGAAACAAGGTTGTGGTTTGTGAAGATCATTACGTAGAGGGAGGAATCGGTGAAATGTTGGCTGAGGAGTTAGAGAATGCTAAGATTGAGATATCTCATTTGGCAGTTAGGGAGATTCCCCATTCTGGAAAGAGTAAGGAGCTTTTGGAGAAATACGGAATTGATAAGAAAGCTATTGTGAAGGCTGTGAAGAAGGTGGTTTAAAGTTGAGTGTATGGCCTTCCTCTCTTGCGGGTTAAACCACCTCTCGGCGCAGTATCGGGAGAGATATGTACCGGTAAAGTACCGCTCAGCATCCCATTGGGATCCACTACAACATCATAGGCCCCTACAGAGAGTATTCGGCCACCTTCTCCTAATTGTACCGGACCGCCTACATCCCGTCCTTCATCTGCTTCGGCGGATGTGAGTGCGTCTTGCGCTTCTAGCTGTTCGAGAGTTAAAACTTGATATGCCATTCCTCCTAATCTTCTTCGCTCGTGTCTGTCTAACATTTTCTATTATACCTCCTTATTTGCCTTTTTAAACTTTTTGGCTTATTTCTTAAACGCTCGGAGGGTAAGATTTAAAAAAACGTTTATTCTATTAGGAACATGAAAAAGAGTGTTATTGGATTGCTTTTCTTATTGTTAAGTGTGGGGGTAGTAAGCGCTGAAGTTTGTAACCTTGATGCTACATTAATAAATCAAGATCCTTATCCTGTGAATCCGGGAGATTATGTTAAGGTTGTTTTCCAGGTTAATGGTGTGACTAATCCAAGTTGTAAGAGCGTTTCATTTATGCTAGTTGAGGATTTTCCTTTTTCATTGGATCCTGGAGTAAACAATAAAGTAGATATTGCGGGCGGGACGTTCTTGAGAACTTTTGACACTGAATTTTTAGTTCCGTTTGATGTTAGGATCTCGGAGGATGCGTTGGATGGGGATAACACCATCGAGGCGATAGTCCAGTTTGAGAGGGAGAACGGCCATACCGTTTCTCAAATTGAGCAGTTCGAGATAAATGTGCAAGGGTCGCAGGTTGATTTTGAGGTTTCGATAAAGGAATTTGCTCCCTCTACGAACATAATGACTTTTGAGATTCTTAACGTTGGAGAGAATGATGTTGAGGCTTTGACTGTTGAGATTCCGAAGCAAGACAATATTTTAGTAAAGGGTCCAAACAGGAACATCATTGGGAACTTGGATGCAAATGAAGATTCTACTTTCAAGTATGAGGCCTTGCCGAATGATGGTGAAATTAAGTTGGATATCTTTTATACGGATTCAATTAATGTAAGGAGAAAGGTTAGTACAACAGTTGAGTATGACTCTTCTTATTTCACGAACAGAAAAGCTGATGAAGTTCAGTCGAAGTCGGGCTACTTCTATTTATTCTGGTTATTGCTAGTTATTTGGATATTGTTGTGGATTAGAAGACGATGGAAGAAGAGAAAAGAAAGGTCTAAGGAAAGGAAGAGGAAGAAGTAGTAATTACTTGTTTGTGCTGATTTTTTGACGAGTAAATAATCACTTGGTTATTTACTTTGAGATTCCAATTAGTTGCAGAAACCGGTATAGCATGTTGGTTTATTTTCAAAATAGGTAATCGTACAATAAGGGGCATTGCCTAAATTATTCGCTTTTCCTCCCAAATAAATACAACTTTCATATAATTTTCCGTTTTGAGATTCTCTTATTGTAAATTTACACCTTATTCCCTCATCATCAGATGACACCTCTGAAAATCTGTTATCTAGGCAATAAATAAAGCTTGATGGGGCTTTTTCATTTGCAAATAAAATAACATATGCAAAAAATGAGATTAATACAATTATACTGGCCGGAATTACTATCGCCCACCTCATAAATTATGCAACAGAGAATTATATAAAAATGTTTCTACCAAAAAACCATCCCCTTATTCATTTGTGAAAAACTAAGACCATTTACGAGGAAACTAATGTCATTATCTGGAGATAGATTGTTTACTCATACCTCAGAGCATCAACTGGTTTTATCCTTGAAGCGCTCCATGCTGGCCAAGCTCCTGAGATTGCTCCTGTGAGTGTTGCGAAGATTATGCAGCCGAGGAAGAGTGATGCAGAGAAGTGTGGTGAAAGGAAGCTCCATCCGAGATTGTCTAGCATAACTCCGGCTATGTAACTGATGAGCCAGCCTAGCGCCACGCCGAGAGTCCCTGCCACGAAGCCAAGGAAAGCAGATTCAAATAAGAATATCTTGAAGATTTCTGAGTTTTGTGCGCCGACAGATTTCATTATGCCAATTTCCTTGATTCTTTCTAAGACTGAGGTTACCATTGTGTTGGCAGTGTTCACTGCAGAAACTATTACCGAAATTAGGGCAATCAGCACGACAAATGCAATTATTACATTTAGTGCGACCGCAAAAGACTCGATTAAATCTTCGAAAGACTGGACATAGAAATCCTCTTGTCCCTCTTCTAGATCGCGTTCTTTCCTTAGATTCTTTTCTATTTTCTCAACTATCTCATCTATGTTCTTGATGTCAACTCTTGCGATTAACATCCCGTAGGAAAGATTGTCGTCTGTGTATAGTTCTTCCATGTAATCATTAGTTGTGTAAATTTGAGCATCATCTGGGGGGCTGCCTACTTCCTCCAGGAACCCTACAATTCTCATCTTTTCTCCATCTACCTCTATCATATCTCCAAGATTATACGGGTCTGCGAATATTCTATCTGGAATTAAATAGCTATACCCTGCTATGACCTTCCCTGATTCTCCGTTCCTGAGCCAGCGGCCTTCCTCGATACCTAAATCACCAATTTCCATCATTATTGGTTTTCTTGGATCATAACTTATAAAAAAAGTATATTTCTGGGCTGTTCCTTTTTCTATTTGCGCGGCACGGAAGTAGGAGCCGCTGGCTTCGTAAACTCCTGCAACTTTTTCTATAGCTTCTAAATCGTCATCTGTCAGTTTGAATGTTGTGTCTAGGCCTGGAGCGCCGACACCTTTTGCTTGGATCATTACCTTGTCGACTGAGGAGCTAGTTTGGAAAGATTCTGTGTAATCGTAAAGGCCCCAGCC
>Ga0164310_10001114_pt1 | contig 14909 bp, 9 predicted proteins | sample GuaBasSedimGuay1_FD_121795 | JGI IMG/M metagenome (GOLD analysis project Ga0164310, IMG submission 121795) | Subseafloor sediment microbial communities from Guaymas Basin, Gulf of California, Mexico - Guay1, Core 4569-9, 0-3 cm | ecosystem: Environmental > Aquatic > Marine > Hydrothermal vents >... | reverse complement strand
GTCTTTCACTATTGGAAGAAGATGATGTTCTTTCTATCGATGAATCACTCGAGTTTTCTGAGCCAATGGATTTTGGAATTGAAACACTCACCCAAGAAACTACTACTGGCACTCAACATTCAGAAGAGATAGACCCCTTCTTAAAAACAATAGTAGATGAACAAGAAAGCTCGGACCACATCGGCTTGTTTTTAATAGACATAGATTCCTCTTTAACTACCGAGCAAGATGCTTTGGAACAGAAACAAGAAGAAGAACCAACAGACAAATTTGTAATCCCAGAAACACCCGAAGTTGTTTTTCAGCCAAATGTTGACATCGAAGTTATTGGTGGATTAGAAGAGTTTAATTCACCCATCGAAGTCTATGCTACTTCGAGTGATAAAATTAATGATGCTACAAAGCAAATCATTTTCCAATCTTTTGAAGGTCTATTGGAAAAACTGCTTGATAATGGCAGTGATACTCCAGCAGCTGCAGGGACAACAGCCACAACTCCAACAACCCCACCACCACCAGCTGAAATGGCTCCTGAAGAACAAAAGCCAAAGGTAAAACGAAAAGTAAAATTCGCCCCTCTTAAAAGCGACCTCGTTAAGAAAAGCTTGGGACAAAAAGACTCCTCAATAGCACAGCCAGCTAGTACAGATAGCCTAGAGCAGCTAACAGATGAAGTTGTTATGGAAGAAAGTTCTTCAGCAAATGAGTCTCTCCCCCCACCGCCACCACCACAAACCCTTCCACCTCCTCCCCCACCGACGGAAAAAAGTGCAGCGCCCGAAGAAGAAGGATTGCCACCCCCACCGCCAGATATGCCAACAGACTTTGCCAAAACAGAGACACTGCCACCACCGCCAGCTGAAAAAGCAGCTGCAACTGAAGTTGCACATAAAGCCATAGAACGACCTATTGATGAGCTAACTGAAGAGATAATTGTTAAAGATAAAGTAAAACCAGAACCCCTACCGCCTCCGCCCCCACCAGCAGAAGAAGCACAAGTACAAACCTCGGTGGACCTTATAAAGCCACAACGAACATCTATGATTACGAAAAAGCTTGTTGAGGCGTCATCAGAAGCATGGAAGCTTGCAGGGAAAGCTGTTTTCACACTTCAAGATAACGCAAAAAGAAATTTTGAAGGCTACATTCAAGAGGTAGTTATTTTCGATAAAAATCACTTAGGCTTTATGCTTGTTTCTGAATCCTCTGCAAACCAAGCTATTATTGATAGGATTTTTGATCAGATAAAACCCCTCTGGATCACTGAAGATTACCTCGAATCTGCTGAAAAACGGAAGGAGTACGTTATAAATGAAGTTGTAGAAGCCCTCCGTGTGACTCGTGATGTGGCACTCCATACAACACGATTACAAGAATTTGCCAACTTTAGAAATATTAACTATCCAAATGAAATTGCCACCCCCAACCGGGAGCAAATTGGCATTTTACCTGTTGACAAAATCCGCATAAAACAAGGAATGATTGTTTGCCAACAAAATGCCATTCTTCCTTTGAAACCTTATCGAACAGCTCCTTGGGATGGAAAACTGGTTACTGAAGAACATACGCCTATCGGCAAAGATTGTTATTACAGCCAAGGACAAAAAATCGGAAAAATAATTGCCATTGTCTTTCACCCCTTACTTGGAAAATTGCTCCTTATAAATACCGGCGTGCCTGACCTGTCATTGGTCGACTATTTTGTTCAAAGATTAGAGATTACAGAAGAAAATCCTAAAGAAAGAGTTTGGTTGCTAAAATACCTCATTGCAAAACAATTGCGCATTCCAGAAGGCGAGGCTTTAAAACCGAAGACTTTAATCAATTATTCTTTGCAGCGTTACTTCCCCATCTTACCACATGAAATTTTAAATTCCTTCAGGATGTTCGCTTCGGGGGGAGCGATCGAGAAACAAACAAAATCAAAAGTTATTCTCCGAAATGCTAGTCGACTCTTCCATCCAAGCGAAGTTTATCCCTTAGCTTGCCTTCGCGTAAGAGGATTATCCGGAAGACATCTCGGCATGAGCCTTGGTATCTCACTCTCTGATAAGCCGGTACTTCTCATCAGTGAAAAACTCTCGAGGGAAATTGCCATGCTTTTTACAAATGCAACTGTCGAAAAGGAAGTTATGGATGATATTTCAAAATCAGTCATGGGGGCGATTGGTGTGAACTTTAAAGACTCACTTTGTACGCACAATATCTTAAAATCACTTATCGTCGGTAAAAAGGTCACTTCCCTTCAAGAATATGGCAAATACCTCACCCAGATGAATGTGACAGGTATTGATCTCTCAGAAATTAAAGTAGTAGAAAAAGGGACTATTTTTGTACAAGAAAAAGAAGACATAAGTCAAAATATTTTTGAAACAGGCTAAAGAATAAAAAAGGAGAGGGAGGAAAGAGCCAAGGCGGTATGAGCCCTCGAGTTTAACCGGGCTTTACTGTTGATGCCAGTTTTGCAACATCAACATAAATTAACCTTACTGGGTTTGCGGGTGAACACCAGGCCATTACAAATCCTTGCCAGAAAGGTGTTTTCGCAATGATGACATGTCCCTGTTGTTGAACGTTAGTACAAATTAACCGGTTGTTAGTGATATCAATGGTAGAATATTTTACTCCTTGGACTACTACCCAGGGGGCTTTTTTCGTCCAAGCTTCGATAATTGATCGACCATCCACCTGCCAATTGGGTGTTTGCCAATAAACTTGCCCATCAGCACCAATAAGTGCGAGTGCACCAACAATTCCTTCTCTTTGTAATCTTGCTGCTTCAGCTTCAAACGACATCAATCTTTCTCCTAATTCTTAACATCAAATGATTAAATTTCTATCTAATGATAGTTAAGATTCATTTTATTAAATTCTACGGTTTGGGTATAAAAGTTATCTTTAAGGCAAAAGGAAATTAAAAGAGAGAAAAAAAGAGAGCAGTGAGCAAAGGACAAGGCCTTCGCCACTTTGGAATTTATTTTCGTCGGAATCTTTGAACAAGATACCAAGCTGCTAAACCAAAACTGGTGAGTAAAACAACGACAATTGGACTGATACCAATACCACCGGATTTGGCGAAATTGAATTGGTAATAATCAAAATCGTCTGTGCCAGAGGGGCCACATTCGACTAGAATGTCATAGAGTCCTTCTTTTCCGGCTTCGAATTGTGTTTGCCAAAGGTCATTACCGATATCAGTGAAGGTAAGGCTTTCTTCAGAACCATCTGGGAAACTCACTTTGCCGCTAAAGTCTGCGCCAGGACCGCTGAGATATTTATAGGTAAGAGTTACAGTTTTCTTTTCAACTGTAATGTTAGTTCTTTGTATTCGGTGTTTTGCTAATGCCCACCGGACTAGGTTCCGACCGAGGACATCATTTTGTGTAAGGATACCATTGTATTTGTTTTTGTACCCTTCACTATCAAGAGCAAAATTGGTTGTCCAGACAATGACACGTCCACCATTAGGATGCTGATAAACCGCCAAAGTAGCATAGTTTGACCCTTCAGCCACTTTAACAACATTAACCGCATCGCCAGAGATTTTCAAGGATGTTCCATAGTGATCAACACCTGTGACACCATATGTTATTGGATGACTTCCATTTGGATGAACAATAATTGGTGTTGGTTTGGTGAAATAGGTATGACGAGCTTCAATGCCATATTGCATTGTCCATTCATTGATAGTGGAAACATTTGTCCCTGTAACAATTGTACCGAATCCTTCTATATCTTCTTCGTTTGGTCCAAGGAAACAGATGAAAACGGTTCCGCCATTTGAAACAAACTGTGTTAAAGCAGTTCGTTCGCTTTCAGTCCAAGCAGTTGGAGTCGTAGCATTGTAATCTCCTTGATAAGCATTTGGGAAGTCTAATGAAAAGGGATCAGGCAACCAGACTGCTTCATAATTATCCAAAATGCCGGAGTCTAAGGATGTTTTTTGCTCGCTTATAACGTATTTGTTATCTAAAATGTCTGCACTAAAATGGCGGTATTGGCCATACATATGGTCTATACCCCAATCTGTAGTTCCGTAATTCAAGAGCATTCGTTTACCATTACTTGCGACAACATTGAAATCGATAGAGATGGTTTCCAAGACATAATCATTATATTTAAAGTCAATACTTCCTGTGTAGTGACCCACAGTAGTATCTAAGGGGATGCTAAAAGTCACTTTATAGACTGTGGACCAATGGGTTCGAATAACTTCTGATGTAATAAAGCTTGCAGCTGCGCCAGTAATTTCTATTGAAAGATTAACTTTGTAAGGTGAAACAAATGTAAGGTATTGCTCTGTCACTTGTCCTTGGAGAAGGTCCTCCCACCAGAAGAGAGGTTCAACGGTAGGAATGGAAGTGCCAACAAGTCGATAAGAGTCAACTGTAGGAGCATGCAAAATATATGTCCAAGCTTTTCCGACATTGATAACACCACGACCTTGGGTTAAAATGTCGACATTGATAGACTCAGCTGTTTTCATTAATGCTGCTTTAATCAGTCCAGGATTATATGCAATCCCTGAGCTTTGACATGCCTCGATTAATAAAGCAACAGCACCAGTGACGTGTGGTGAAGCCATTGAAGTACCATACAATTCTCTATAACCAGTATTACTATCATGTGCTGGTGCCCAAATCGCATAACCAGGTGCGAGAACATCGGGTTTTACTTGATCATCAGCTGTTGGTCCCCGAGAAGTGAAATAAGCAAAAGAAACAGGTGAACTAGTGTCATCTGCTGCACCAACTGCAATGATATCTGCTAAAGCTGCTGGAGCGCCCATTGTGTAATAGCCATTATCTCCTTCATTTCCTGCAGAAGTAACACAAACGACTTTTTTATTTCGAATGGCATTCTTCCAAGCAATTTCTGAGATTGTCTCTCCAGGTGTGTCAGTAGCACCCATACTAAAATTAATTGTCTTAACTTTAATGGTGTTCACTAACCAATCAAGAGCTGCAATTATTGCTTGAAGAGTTGCAGTCGAGCCTACTTTTGCCATATAAATTAATGCTTGAGGTGCCATTCCGATGTAGTTGGAATTTGCAGTTCCATCACCTGCGATTGTTCCGGAAACATGCGTTCCGTGACCGTGATCATCCACATCATCGGGGGTTGTGTCATCTTCATCGTATCCATATTCAACTTTGATGAAGCTTTGAACATTTATTACACGCCCACTAAAGTCGACATGATTTTGATTTATACCAGAATCAATTACCCCCACCTTTATCCCTGAACCATCAAAGCCCAAATCCCACATCCCTGTTGCATTAATTGTTTGCGCAGTATGCAGAGTATTTATTGTGACTTCTGTTTCTTCGGGTTCTAGTACTTGTGTTGTAAATCGGATATCAGTAGTATCTTGGATGGCAGTATAATCACCCAAAAGTTTGATATCATCTTCTATGCCTGAGTAATAGCGAACAAGTGCACAACCCACTCCCCAGAAGATCTCAGCATCGTATTTCTCAAGTGCCGCGAGATCTGAGTAGTCATCACCATCGATTGCCACCATAATATAACGAATTTCTGCTGAAGAAACAAGTTCAATATCTGGATAGTTTGCTAAGGTTTCAATATTATTTATTGTTGTTGAAACCTTGACCTTATGCCCCATGCTCCAAATTTCCTTTGAAACGGTAACGCCAGCTCGTGCCAATTTGGTGAGGTCATAATCGGTGATTTTGTGGTTAAAGGTCAAAACCACATCCACAACGTAATCATCTTGGTTTTCAATTGTTCTCATTAGTTTATCTTCAATCTTATCTCCGTTTGCATCTACAATTTGCTGACGGAAAATGATTGTGTCACTCTCTTCACTTTCAGGAATCGTTGCTTTAGTAAGTACAAAAGGAGTTAATGCTCCTAAAAGAAAGAGAGCTAATAAACCTAATGAGAGGATTCTTCCACGTCTCATAATTAACTCACACACTATTTATTTATAGCTAACAATAAAATGTTAGTTTTAAATTGAAAAATGTTTTTGCCACATCTATTTTCGATTTTATTTAAAAAAGAGTCTTAGAAGTACAGCAAATCCTTTTCAGAGTTTTTTGGCAATTTTGCTACAAAACTGCGCGAGTAAGACAGCAGAATGAGAGAAGCAATAAGCAATAGGTTCAATACCCACTGCACCGGTATTGAAAATAACAAAAGGTTTGTTTGCAGAGGCATGCGTTAAGAAGTTAAGCAGTTCTTGTTCTATTTGTTTCTCAACAGCCGAGCCTTCAAGAAGGGCTTCAAAAAAGCTATTCGCCCGTTCAATCGATGGAATACCCATTACCTCAATGATCGCTTTTATTTCAGGGTTGAATTTTATTGCAATGATACTTAAGACATCATTCCTAAAGTGGTTAATGGCGAGGAGGAGTTTTGCTAGATGTTGCGAAACTCCAAACTCCGGTGGGAGCAATGCTTTTGTCAATCCCCGGATTTTTGTGATACGGCCAGGAATTGCAGCAACATCATCTATTGTCTTAGGTGAAGGGAGAGCCAAGCAAATATTAAGCAAAACTTCAGGCACTAATTTTACAAAGGAAGGTTCTGCCTCAATTAATGCCACTGCTTCGGCCAATTCAGAAAGAACTTTTTGACGCGCCTGGGTAAAATCCTTCTCGATCGCCGGCAAACAGGCTTTACAGCCCTGAGAAAGCGCAGGGAACAGTTCATAATGTTTGCGACAAGTAAGCCCGCCAATACGCAAAGAGACACAAGTCGAACAAACCGATTGAATCAGATCTTCCGCAGAAGCCTTTTGCTCGATCTGCTGAAGGAGAGTAGAAACCAATTGCTGAACTGAGGGATTGTCTAAAAATTCCTCTTCGCCTGCTTCTTGTGCCCTTGCTAGTGATTTTAAATAGGTGCTAATTGTCGGTTGACTAACACCCATACGTTCTGCTGCTTCTTGTTGTGTCATTTTTTGGGTTAATTCAAAAGCAATTAACCCCCGGAGTAAAGGCAAAAGTTCTTGGACAATTATTTCACAAGGCGGGCGCAAACATTTTCACCTAACATTAAAAAGATGGAAAGTAAGATAAGAGAATTTCGATGAAAAAGAAAAATTAGAAGAGAAAGATTGCTTCTAATTCAATCACCCTTCTGCATCTGTTCCTCGAAGTTTCGCTAGTTGTTTGGGTTCGCGATGCCCTTCTTCTTCAAGGATAGTAAAGCAATGGGAACAAACATTAACGCTGATGCCTTTGTATTCATATTTTTTCAATTGTTCTTTTGAAAAACTTGCGCCACACTCCGCACAAAGTCTGGTTTTAGAGGGATCAGCTTTGACTTGTTCTAATTCTTCTGGGAGAGGTGTGGGGACTGCTTGTCGCTGAGAAACTTGTTGTGTTGCAAGAGAGCGTGCAGCTTCGAAAGTATTCTTAGGCACTTTTGGAAGCTCAAATTGATCAATGGTCTCCGAGATTTTCTCCCAATCACCATCTCGTTTTTCCTTTATTAAGAACTCCTTTAGCTCTTCATCTATAAGCTTTAATTCTGTGAGAAATGCTTTGTCTTTTAGCACTGAAGGCGGTTCTCGTCTAAGTGGTTGTTGTGGTTGTGCCATCCCTTCAAATTGAATGGGTTGTGACCGTTTGATGGCTTTCAAGTCGGCTGTCTCTAATCGCGCCATGATTTTATCGATTAATTCATTATATAACTTCGTTTGCTCAGTCCGGTTTAAAATTTCGATGTAAGGCTCTATTGCTTGATAATGATGGTTTTCGAAGATATTTTTTAGGAAAACCTCATGACCAAATTCTAGTAAACCAGAAAGGAGGTCCTCTTCTGTCATTTTGAATGTTTCACTAAGATAGGCAACCCAGTCCATTGGGAGATCGTAGGGCTGCAATATAAGAATAGCAATAATTTGATCAAACAGTGCATTACGATAATTATCGAGATTATCAATCTTTTTCATTGCACGAACTGCTTGTGTGAGAAAAGTCTTTTGTCCTGTCACTGAATAACGAGAAAGTGCAACGAAGAGCTTTTGCTCAGGATTTAAGTTGCCAAGTAAAAGCCAATTAACAACAAAAAGGCCCAGCATATTAATAACAAACGAACCAAAAAGGCCCAAAAGACCGTAAGTGAATGGTTTCGACCAACCTTGGGAAGTGTCAAAAATAATGAACGCAAGAATTAACCACCCTGCTCCCAACGAACAGGAGAAAAGTCGGAAGAAACTATAAATCCGAATGAATTTTTTCTGGCGAAGGCAAACTTGGCAGAGGCCTTCGTTTAATTCGGCATCTGTCATGCAAGTTTTGCAAAGAGGAGCATTGCATTGAACACAAGCGCCCTCGGCTTCTTGATCAGGATGATAACAACATTTCAATTTTAAGTCCTCAATTAGTTTTAGCGAAGATTCTTTCTGTGAATAATGTGTAGCTTACAAACTCAACCCTTTTTAATTCTTCCCTTTCCTAACTCTTTTTATTAATAGAAGAAAAAAGAAAAAGGGATTAAAATTCTTTCGAGTCGCCGGGTTCGAGAGCAATGACATCGATCATTGGCCCAACGATTTCACTAAACTCTTCAGCACTTTTCGTTAAAACCGGGAAGGTTTTGTAATGTATAGGAATGACCTTTTGGCAACTTAATAACTCAAGTGCTTTTGCTGCTTCTTTCGGCCCCATTGTAAAGAGTGAACCTATGGGTAGAAAAGCCAAATCAACATCATACAGCTCGCCAAGAAGTTTCATCCCCATAAAAAGTCCAGTATCGCCAGCGTGATAGACAGTCATTGAGGGGAGTTTAATAACAAATCCAAGGGGAGCGCCAACAGAGCTGCTGTGGAGTGCTTCTGTAAAAACAAACTCGATGCCCGCGACAGTAGCAGTGCCACCTATATTACCACCAAGAACATTTCCAACTCCATCCTCTTTAGCTTTATTAGCTAATTCAAAGATGCCCACGAATGTTGCGCCAGTGTTCTTACAGATTGTCACAGCATCTGCATAACCATGATCTCCGTGATCGTGAGTTACAAAAACTGCATCTGCTTTTTTAATCTCATCAACTTTTTTCGTTGCAACAGGATTACCTGTTAGCCAAGGATCTATGAAAATGGTTTTTCCTTGATCCTCAATTTCTATTCCTGCATGTCCAAGCCAAGTAACTTTCATTGTCTATTCCTCGTTTTTTTTAATTATCAATGCCCTTTCAAGTCTTTATTGTTTTTGGTGGAAAAAAATTAGAAGGGTGCATAAAAAAGTGGGCGGTGTTCTAATCTGGATTTTTCTGCACCCTTATTATCTAGGTTTTAATTGTAAAACCATCTTCAAAGGTTCTACACAAGATTTTCTTTATAAATATATAAATCTCCATGGTCTTTTGAACTCTCGACGAGAACAAGCATATTGCAAGCATTTCTATCGACAAAAAAGACAGTTTTTTCCGAAAAAAGTGATTTTTCTGCGAACTTGCCAAGAAAATTCAGAGCAGTTATTTCTTCAATTGCTCGATTTTGAAGTTAATTACTTCAATTGTAGGGTCAATTGTTTGTACTTGCTTTAAAAGTTCTAAGGCTTTTTCCCTCTCGCCTTGCTCCTCGTAAATTAGTGCAAGATTTATCATCGCTTTTAAATAATTTTTCCGGAGAGCAATTGCCTTTTGATAGTTTTCAATTGCTTTCTGAAAGTTCTTCTCTAGATGGTAAGAATAACCGAGATTGTAATACGCCATCGGAACATCTGGCCATTTTTTGACTATCTCCTCAAAGGTTTGTATTGCCAAGCTATTCTGGTTATTTTCTCTATAAGCATTAGCCAGGTTGAAAAAAGCATCAAAGAATGCGGGATTTGCTTCAATGGCCTTTTGATACCAATAGATTGCTTTTTGTAGTTCTTTTTTTTCATAGTAGCAATTTCCGAGATTAAAGGCACTTTGGAAGTACTTGGGGTCAATAGTAACTGCTTTTGTATAGAACTCTATTGCTTTTTCCAGCTCCCCAAGTCGATAATTAGCCACACCTAAATTGTGAAGAGATTCGATAAACGAATCATTTATCTCGAGGGATTGTTGGAATAAGGCAATTGCTTCATGGTAATGTTCTTTGAGCAGTTCTACTTTCCCCAAATTGCAAAGGGCTTCAAAGCAATCTTCACGAAGGTCTCTTGCTTGTTGAAACAGGCGCGAAGCTTTTTCGAGTTCTCCATTGAGGAGAGCGAAAACACCATCTGTATTCAATTGTTGGTATTTAGTTGGCTGGTTGTTCAAGCAGTTTCCACCTTTTTATTCGATTTAGAGGCTCTCATTAAATACGACCATTCACTAAAACAACTTTACAATTTATCAATACTTAGTCTTTTTCTTAAAATGGATGATGATCCCTCCGGCCCTCATAATTACAAGTCATTTGCTCAAGCACTACTACTGTTAGAGCAAATTTTTTAATGCTCGTATCTTAATTTAATCAAATGGTACAAATTGAACGGTTGTCCAAAGAAACTTTACCGGGACTTGTTGATTGCGAACGTGCATCTGTAGACAAATGGTTTCTTTATCATTCCCTCACAGAAAAAGAAGAGACAACATACGACGAGCTTTCTCCTTTTCAGCGTTGGCTTCATGGAGGACCAACAATGGACCTCTCCATTGCAACAAATTACTGGCAAGAATCTAAACAGGAGACCTTTGACCCCAATGATATTTTTATCGCTCGTGAAGATAGCACTATTGCCGGCTTTATCGGCGCTTTTTATGGTGAGGAAGCGGCGATTCCTGGCAAACACGCTTACATTGACCTTCTTCTTATCCGGCCGAAGAAAAGGCGTCTGGGGATTGCCAGTAAATTACTTGAGAAAGTTGAACAGACAGCAAGGAGAAACGGTTGTGACTCTCTTCTTGTGTACCCAGAGGAGTTAGCAGGGCCATCCGGACAATTTTATCTTCGCAATGGTTTTTCAATTTGGAAAAAAAGGTTCATACTGCGACTTCCAACAATTGCCAAACCATCTTTCGAACCATATTTACAGCCAGCACCTCTCAAGAGAAACGCTACATGGCGACTGATTATTGGTTGGCATTCAACCTCTCTCAAAGCATGGTTTTTGTTACATTCCTCCTTTGAAGAGGAATTTTTCAAAGCAAAACGATTGGTCTATACTTTACATGCTGAAGGTTTATCACCTGCCCTTCTTGGAGGTATTTGTTGGCATCCTGTGTTCCAGTTTGGAGCTGTTTATTTATGGTTTAGCGGTGAAAAACAAGAACTCTCTTTGAAGCATATTTCTGCTCTTCAATTCCTTGGCCATTTGGTTGGGTTAAAACAAATTAATTTGGTTTTTTTGGAAGAGCTTCTCCCATGCATACAAAACTTTTCGCTAAATGATCAACCTCGTGAGTTAGAACCTTTTTTAATCAAAAAAATAGCAAGGTGACTTTTGTCACCTTTTACTCGTGTTGTTGTGATTTCTGTCTCTTTTCAAGAAAGTTCTGAAACAAGAGTCGCATTCCCGAGCCGATTACTCCACTTACAGCTCCTAATAATGCGCCAACGAGTATTATTACTAAAATTATCAACCAACTTAGCTGCTCGTTGCCTAGGAGTATCCCCGTCATTTGCGTTAAAAGAGTTCCTACATTTGTTTTAGTCAATTTAATAAGAAGAAACGTTCCCCAGGCTAATCCAACGGCAATTGTTCCTACAAGGGCACCTTTGCGTAATTGAAGGAAAAAAGCGCCCCCAAGAATGCCGGCAATAATTGTTAACTGCCAGTATGGATTAAATGTCAGCGCCACTGCAATAAGATAGCAGAGGATTGCTCCTAAGAAATGGATGATTCTTGTTAACTTCTCTTCATCTATTTTGACTGTAGATTTTAGTTCCATTGTTTCTGCCATTTATTAATTTCCTCCTGCTTTGAAGTAGATTATCGATTCAATTGGTAATTGAGCAAATGAGTTTGCTGTCGTATAACCGAAAAATTGCTCATGATATTCTCCTTTCAAATACATCTCGAGTAAGTCAGTGTAGTGCTTCGAATTTGTCAGCCCCCTTTCACCTGAAGGGATAATTGATAGCGAATTATTCATATTTCCCAGATCAATGATCATCCGTTCTGACGAGCCATGGTCACTATAGTCTAAACGAATTCCATCTCCTTTCCAGAGTCGGTAGCCACTGAAGGGGCTAACAGTTTCACCTGTGCCATTAACTTCTATTGGACCAAATCCCAACGGGCTTAAGCCGGTTAGATGGTCAATTTTTAGTTGGTGGAGTTTTCCCCACTTCCAGGCACTAATATCCTCTGTTCCGAAATAGTCTACCAATGCCTCGAGTGTATCTGTTAGTGCCAGTAAGATGATATCATCTCTTGTTTCCACTTGTGGTGTTGTGTTTTTGTCAAACCAATGAGAGCTTGCATTATTTTTCACCAACCACTCGAGTATAGTGTTTGGTGGGAAACGTGGCCCCCCGAGATTGATCACATCATCTTGAAACGTCTGATATCGAAACCTTTCAAACCAAACATTGAATATCGTTGCTGCTGAAGAAGTTGTCAACATTTGATAATCCCACTTGTTAAGCTCAGCAAGCACAGCTGTTTGCAGTGCTGTTTTTATGGGCACAGCTTCAAGTGTGGCTATTAAATAGGGAGCAACATTGGCTACTTTCACTGAGTAAACATCCAGAAGGAAGCCTTGCATGTCTTTTATGGTCAAATTCTCGCCGGATGCTAAAAGAGCATTTATTCTTCTCGCACGGTAGCCATTGGAAATTGTTGTTGGGTTTTGTAAGGTGTAATTTTTCGTATATGCTGGTCCAGCAACAATCTGATTTGCAGAGCAGAGGTATCCTTGTGCGGGATTTTCAGAATGAGGTAACGCTTCGAAGGGTAGGAAGCCTATCCATTCTCCTTGCCCGGCCGAACCATTATAAAGCATGGTGCCATTTCCGGAGTGCCAAGCGGGAATGCCGGTATCATTGCGGATTGGTACTTGTCCTGTTGGGCGAATACCAATGTTACCATAAATGTCTGCGTAGATCATATTTTGTGCCGGAGTGGCAAAGAATTCAGATGCGTGATTAAAGTCTTGCCGGTTTTTTGCCCTTGAGAAAAGGTAGATTGCTCGTGCTTCGTTTGTTACTTTTTGTCCCATCCATTGACAAGCAATTATCTTATCTTCGTATTCTGGGAAGTCACTTGCGCTTACTAACCCCTCGAATACGGGTCCGTGAACTGTGGTTTTAATTGTAAAGCTAACAGCTTTTTGCCCTCGGACAGCAATTTGGTAAGAAATTTCCCCGAATTTTGTTGGCTTTCCCTTGTAAAGATAATGAGTTTCATTTATTCGATCGTAAAAATACCAATCTATAACATCAAAGGCAGTATTTGTGTATCCCCATGCGACATAATTATTATGGCCAACAATTGGGAATGGGACGCCTGCTAAAAAGAAGCCATAAATATTCCAATCCGAACCCTCTTTAATTAGGTGGGCTTCGTACCAAATCCCCGGCAAGTCAAAGCCAAGGTGCATATCATTACAAAGTATTGGCTTTCCTGTTGCAGTTTTGTTGCCGGATGCAACCCAATTGTTTGAGCCTTGAACCTCTTCTTTTCCTAAGAATTGTTGCTCGTGGGGGTTTTTCACAATTACTTTCAAGACATCTGCACTCAAGTGGCTATAAACGCTCTGTAAATTAGCAGTTATATCACCTGTGTTCAAAGATTTTTTCAAGCTGGTATTGAAATCGCTCCCAAAATCAGGCACAATAGGTATTTGATAGGGTAATGGGTAACCAAAAAGCTCTTGAAAGGCAGCAGAGCCAATGGCATTTTTAATTAAAATGTTGGTAAAATCAGAGTAACTCCAGGTAAGCATTTCGCTCATATACTTAATAAACGCCAACGTATCTTTTGGTTGCCAATTTGAAGGGCGGTAATTTAAGAATTGAAACTCGAGTGGCAAAACTTTGGTGGTATCAAGATAGTAATTAATTCCAGCTGAAAACGACTCGAGAAGAGTGAGAATTTCTTGATCAATGGGATTATTGCTTTGGAGCATTGCTTGGTATGTTTGCTCTGTCCAATAGTCCATCAACTTGTTAAGAGTATATTCATCTCTTTCAAGCAAGTCTTCTCCCAGTATTTCTGCCAGTTGTCCCAGGGTGGCTCTTCGAGCGAGGTCCATTTGGAATAATTGGTCCTGTGCTTGCACGTACCCAAGTGCGAAAAGAATGTCTCTTTCAGTCTCCCCGAAAATGTGTGGAATTCCCCATTCATCTCGATAAACAGTCACATCGCTTGTCAATTTATCGTTGTGTATAACTTCTGTTGGTGGCACTTCTTCCCCTATATTCCAAAGCCCTCTTCCGGGGAAGAGGAAGTCGCCAAGTGGGGGAAAAAAGCCCAACGGGATAGAAAGAAAGGTTATCAATGTTGCTGTGGAAAATAAAGCGATGCATAAGCCAACTACTGCTTTTTTTTGCTTCTTACCAAAATAAGCTATCTCCTGCGAAATTTCAGTTATAACATCCACCATTTCCCTTTTTTAAATAAAAGTCTTTCTAATTTTAACAGCAAGAGAACCAATCACTCAAAAAAAATTTTGCCTTTTTACTTATTTCCTCTTACTATGTTTCTTTCTCACTAAATCGGGTATGACTCATCGAATTCTTTTGGGAGAATAAATTTATCGTCAATTGCTGTCGAATATTTCACCCTATAAATCATATAATTCGTAACAGTTTCCGGAGCAACAGCGAGAACCTCAACAAGATTCAAGCAATATTGTAATGCCTCCAAAGTAGTTATTTCTTCCATACTCCGCAAATAAATTCCCTCCGTTAAACCCAAAGCGATCACTTTGGATGACTCTGTTTCTCTAGTTTCAAATAAGAGGTTAAAAGTGAGTTTTCGTTGTAAGAGCCGTTTTCGAACTCTTTTTGGGAGTGG
>Ga0164310_10001113_pt1 | contig 14917 bp, 14 predicted proteins | sample GuaBasSedimGuay1_FD_121795 | JGI IMG/M metagenome (GOLD analysis project Ga0164310, IMG submission 121795) | Subseafloor sediment microbial communities from Guaymas Basin, Gulf of California, Mexico - Guay1, Core 4569-9, 0-3 cm | ecosystem: Environmental > Aquatic > Marine > Hydrothermal vents... | reverse complement strand
CCCCGAACCACTTCCACCGAGTATGAGGTTTATTGTTGAGTAGTTGATTTGCATATTAATGCCAGAGAGTGCAGGCGTTGTAGAACCTTCATATTGGAATGAGAGGTCTTTTATCTGTAATGCTGGTATATGTTTTTGTGATGTGTATTGAGCCGGTTCTGTCATAAGAAAAGTATGGAGAGTAAGACCATTACAATGGCAGGTGATAAACTTAAACCGATTATTAAAGAGGAATTAGTATTGGTTGTGGCAACAATCTTCATAGGGGTATAGTCCATTACACCGATAGAGAGAAGGTTGCCCATAATATAACCCCCAATGGCGCCTATGAGAAGGAGCGTTAAACCGACCCAGAAGGTTTTCTTCCTATTGTAATGCTCTTCTCCTAGAATCTGAGGGTATAGGAGATTCCATCGTCTTATTCTCTTGAATATGAGTTTTACTATGATGGGTGCAAGTATGCAGGAGGCGATGGCATTATTGAAAGCAATGATGTTTGATAGTGCTGCAAATGGTGCCAGACCAATGATATCTGCTCCCCAGCCGATTATCATCCCGCAGGTTATACTTGCAAGTATGGAAGAGAAGATAAGAAGGATTATCCTTCTGGTTCCAATATCTGAATCAAAACGCGGTGGTTTTACAATTTTGTAGGGAATATAGGCAAACATGAAGTTACCAATGAACCCAAACAGAGAACCCCAGCCAAGCATACCACCGAATATATCGCCCACAAGATTTCCTATTGCTGAGCCCCAGGCGGCTGCTGGTCCAAAAACAAATGATAGTGCAATGGGAATAGAAACAGCGGGTCTTATCTCGGTCACGCCGGGGATGAGAACAAGTGTCTTGAATGGAATCATAAGACCTGCGTATAGTGCGGCTGTGGTTGCTGTTAGAACTACCATTCTGGTGTCTCGCCACATGTGTATTAATTCACGCATAATATTCGTTCTCGGTAAGGTGTTAATATGATAACAAATTGGCACAGGTTTTTGAACATTATAGCAGTTGACATACAATGGATGTAGAAAGTATAATAAGTTGTATAGAGCCGCTAGCTCAGTAGGTAGAGCAACGGCCTTTTAAGCCGTGGGTCGAAGGTTCGATTCCTTCGCGGCTCATTTTTTTTATTTTACATTCATTTGCTTTATTTTATCCTATGTCTATCCCTATGGCAAAGGCAGTCGTAATCTATGTAAGAGGACTTGGACAGAACACTCTGAAGTGGGCACTCAAAAGAAAATTTCTTCCATATCTGAAGTCAACTATCAATGAAGGAACCATAAAGAGGGTAAAGCCATTTCTCCCTCTTGACCATTGGGTGAATGAGCTCTCCTTTTTGAGAGGTGATAACCCCGGTGTTTTCTCATACTCTGGTTATACCGGCTGGAACTGGGAAGAGATGAGACCTGAGAACTCCGGAATAGAAAGAATTGAGAGATTGTTCTTCAGAGATATTTTCTCTAACAGGGTGTATCCCATAGGAGATTTCAAGCATAGAATATTTACCATAGGTTTTGAGCAGACATTTACACCGAACTCAATGGGGATTAACTCTGTATCTATACCTCCAGTCAGGTTTTTAAATGGCTATGGAGAACCGGTTCTCTTTACCACTCAGGAGGAAGCGCTTGAAGTAAACGACACCGGCAAGGTTGTTCCCATAAAGGTGGCGGAGAATAGGGTTAAAACCGTTCTGGAAGGTATGATGGGGACAAAGTCGCATCTCTTATTTGAGGTTAGAGAGAACAATTTAATTATGTTAAGAACTGATAGGGATGAGGTTGAGGTCAGAAAGGGTGAGGTATCAAGACCTATTGAGATATTATTCAAAAACAGGTTGTTAAGAAGAATTAGAGGTTACTACCAATTTTATATCAGGTCAATAACCCCACACCTTATTGTAAGCGCCAGCCCCCTCTCTGTCCAACTTGAATCGCAGTTTGTTAAGCATACCAGACCAGGTGGTGTGTTCGCTAAGCTGGAAAGGGATGCAGGACCCATTATTCTTAGAAATCCATATGCTATTCTTAATTCATTCATCAGTGGGTGGATAGACAGGAGAGCAATGTTAAGGTTATTAGAGTGGGATATAATGGGCTTGACTCAAATATTGATGAGGTCTACTTCTTGGAATAGCGAAGATGTGATAGTTGTTATGTTTCCCCATCTGGATATCGCCTATCACTGTATGGGGGGGGATGGTATATTATGGGCTGTTAGGGAGTTGGACTGGATTATTGGGTGGTTAAACCATATCTATGGAATAAGACCATTTGTGGTGGGAGATTTTTCTATGTCTAGGGTTAGGAAAGTGGTTGACCTTAACAGATATTTTTTGTCCCGTGGTATTATCAATCTAAAGAATATAGATAGAGTTCCTTATTCTGGCATTCATAATTTCTGGGATGATGTTGATTGGGATAACACAATTGCGTTCTCACTTGGTGGTGGTAGGGTTTTCGTAAATAGGAAGAATTCTCAATTTAAAGATGGTGCAATAAAGAGAGAGATGGAGGATAAGATTATTAGTGTAGTTAATGGATTGAATAGAATCTATGGAGGAGGGGTGAAGAGGGTAGTGAGAAAGTATGAGATATATTCAGGGGAACTCTTTCACGAGATGCCAGATTTACTGGTATGCTTTGGTGGTGGTCTATTTAATGGTTATATGGATTTCACCGATTTGAATAACAGAATATTCAATGAGAAAGATGCAGTACAGTATGAACACTTATCACAGGATAATGAGAGAAATGATGGTGTAATGCTCTCACCTGTGAAGACATCTAAGGATGCTATTTCAATAGATAGAGTAATGGAAGATATAATGTCATTATTGGAATAATGACTATGAGGTAAAAAGAAATTGAGGGTATTGTATTCAATTTTTTAAACAATATTGATTATGTATTCCAGAATTTTAGGTATTCATTACATATATTCTTTAATACTTGACTTAATATAAAAATGCATTTAGAATATTACAGTTAATAAGGATATTTGGTCAGAGGTAGAAGAATTTGACTGAAAGAGATGAAAAAATCCTTAAGATGGTAGAGTTCTATAGAGGTCTTTTGATGGAAGACCCCACTCTACCTATCTTTGTCAAACTTGCAGGTGCATTACTTGATTTGAATAGAGTTAATGAAGCAAAGGAGGTAGTGAAAGGGGGTATTGAGCACAACCAAAAACTCCCGGAGGGTTATATATTGCTTTCAAGAATTCAGAGGATACAGGGTGAACTTAAGAATGCCAGTGAGAGTATAAATCGGGCTCTTCAATTAGACCCCTTTAATGTAGAAGCACTGATGGAAGAGGCGTTGTTGATGATGGATTTTGGGGATGCGGAGAAAGCGATAGCATCTCTGGAGAAGGCGCTTGATATTGAACCGGAGGATATGGAGATAAAGCGATTAAGAGCAACAATAAGAGCAAAGACCAGATTTGAGGAGATGAAGAAATATGTTGGCACCAGGAGGGGTCGGGAAATTCCAGAGGAAGAGTTGGTTGAGACCACTGAAGAGGCAAAGACAGCCACACCATCACTTGCGGAGTTGTATCTCAAGCAGGGTTATCTGAAGAAGGCGAGAGATATATGCAAAACAATTCTAGCAAGACAGCCAGAGAACGAAAGGGTTGTCAGGATTATGGCGCAGATAGAACAGATTGAATCTGCCAGAGATAAGATGCATGGTGAGTTTGAGTTTGAGATTGCTCCCGTTCCGACACTTACTTCGGGGGAGAGGGGTGAGTATGAGTTCAAATTAAGCGATGAGATTGACAAGGCATTCAGGGACCTTGAACTAGAAGATGTTGTCATTGAGGAACCTATACCTCCCGATAGGTTTATTGGATTTGATTTTGACCAGTTTTATATCAGGGAGGGGGAAGAGGAGGGTAAACCACCCCCTTTTGAGGGGCGAGTAGAACTTATGGGACCTGGAGCAGTAAAGCCAGAGTCCCACCTTGGGAAGAAAGAATTGGCAGGTGCGCCGGAGCTTGAATTGCCTGAGAGTATTGATATATCAGACCTTGACGAAGAGGTGGATGATATATCAAAATTCCAGGATTGGCTTGATAAGTTGATTTCAGAGTAGGTGTATATGGATTTCAGAGGGATACTGCTTGAGATGATACATAGTGTAGATGGTTCAATAGCATCAAGTTTTTGTGGAATTGATGGTATAGGAGTTGAGACAGTAGTTCTGGATAAAGATATAGATGCAAATGAAGCTGAAGTAGAGATTTCAACAATGTTGAAGGTTATTGGAGAGATAGCTAATAATCTGCAAGCGGGAAATATCAGGTCGTTCATATTTGAAGCAGAGAAATTCAATGGTTTATTGGAGAAATGCGGTAATGACTACTTTATATGTATATTGTTGAAGCCAGAATCAAATATTGGTAAGGCAAGATATGTATTGAGGAAATACGCAAAGATGATAGAGAAAGAGATATAGTTTCTTAAAACCGGATGGTGTATTCTTAGAAATGAATTATGGTGTTGAATGAGATATTAGTCAAGTTGGTAGAAGAGGGACCCTTGAAGAAAGTTATTTTGGTTGACTATGATGGCTTTCTCATAGAGAAGGTAGGTGTTGAGGATAAAGAAGATGATTTAGTAGCAGCAATAGTGAGAGACCTTCTAGAAAAGATTAAGAAAATAACCAGGTCATCATCTAATTCATTACCAATACAAGGTATATTTGAGACCACCTCTGGATTGGTTGCCTTCTCTTTCTTCCCAAACAATCTGGCTTTATTTGGTGTATCAAAGGATGGTGTTAAGATAAGGGATGTGTGGAACTCACTATCAAAGATGTATAAAACAATAGCAGAGGCATTGTGATTCAAGGATTATATGATTTCTTCAAATGATATACGGTCAGGAATGGTTATTGAGCTGAATGGAACTCTGTTTGAAGTGGTATTCGCAGAGCATTGCAAGCCGGGTAAGGGTTCTGCATTTGTGAGAACACAGTTGAGGAATCTTGACACGGGTGCAATAATTGACCATAAGTTCAGAGCCGGTGAGAAGTTGGAACTGGTCAAACTGGAGGAAAGAAGGGCACAGTTTCTATATAGTGAAGGAGAGAACTACTACTTTATGGATGAAGAGACATTTGAGCAGGTATTGGTAAAGGTAAATCAGCTGGGAGATGGCATCAAATTCTTAAGCACTGATGCAGTATTTATAATAGTATATAGAGATAAAACCCCTTTGATGGCTAAACCGCCAATATTCATAAATCTCAGGGTTGAAAAGGCAGAACCAGGCGTTAAGGGTGATACACAATCAGGTGCAACAAAACCAGTTGTTATGGAGACCGGCTATACTTTGCAGGTTCCTTTATTTATTGAAGAGGGTGACATACTGAAGATAGACACAAGGACAGGGGAATATGTAGAAAGGGTTAAGGATAGTTGATATAATTACCATGATTAAGGAGTAGTAAGGTGAACATAAAAAAGATAAAGGAATTGATGGATAAGTTGGAACAGACAGACCTTGCTGAGATTGAAATATCAGGTATATTCAGCAAGGTTGTGATAAGAAAAACTACATCCGGCGCTGTTACCTCTTTCTCTACATTCCAACCTGTTTATCAACCTCCTTCCTTGCCACAGGGGGAGCAACAGGACTTAGCCAGTGGAGTTTCAAAGCAGGTGCTGGAGAAAAATTTGACAGAGCCGACCATAGAAGTTGAAAAGGCAAAAGAAGAGGAGAAGGTGGAGAATATCGCTCATATAACTTCACCTATGGTAGGCACCTTTTATCGTGCTCCTGCTCCAGGTGCAGAACCATATGTAAAAGAAGGCGATAGAGTTACAAAAGGAACTATCGTATGTATCATTGAGGCAATGAAATTGATGAACGAGATTGAGAGCGAACAAAACGGAATAATAAAAGAGATACATGTGGAGAACGCAAAGCCGGTTGAATATGGTCAGATTCTATTTACAATTCAGCTAGATTAATATTCCATAAAGAATATGATAATTTTAACATCACCCGTTGAATATTGACATGTTCGGATTGTTTACCAGAGCATTGTTGGTTCTTGTCCTGCTATTTGGTGTTCTATTCGCAGTGGTAATGGCACTTGGTTACTACTTAGAGTGGAGCACTATGACCATTGTCTTAATTACTGTTGGAATTGTTGCCCTTCAGTATCTTCTTGGACCCTATATTATACAGACCGTATATAGAATAAGATGGATTAATTTGGATGAGTTGCCGATGGAGGTGAGGAATTTTATCGTATCATCTTGCCAGAAAGATAGAATAAAACTACCCAGAATCGGTATAATTGATGATGGCAATCCCAATGCCTTCACCTTCGGTCATTATCCATCCAATGCGAGATTAGTTTTGACCAGAGGTCTGCTTGAAAGATTAAATACCGATGAGGTCAATGCAGTTGTGGGACATGAATTGGGTCACATCGTCCATTGGGATTTTGTGGTGATGACCCTGGCGTCAGTGGTTCCACTCTTCTTCTACATCATATTCATAACGATGTTATGGTCTAGAGGTGGAAACAGGAGAAGTCGTGGAGGGACTATAATTGTGGGGCTTGCATCTTTTCTTCTTTATATTATAACTCAATATGTTGTGCTTCTGCTCTCAAGGATTAGAGAATATTATGCCGATGAACACTCGGCAGAGTTGACCCAGAATCCCAACCTGCTCGCCTCATCACTGGTCAAGATAGCATATGGTCTGGCTGAGAAAAAACGGGAGACCGAGGAGAGTGTTATTTTCAGCAGAAAATTAAATGCTATAAAGTCGTTAGGTATATTTGACCCTTCAAGTGCAAGGAACCTCGCAGTTGCCAGTGCAGGCACAGAAGGTTTTACACTGGAGAATATGGGGAATGCAATGAAGTGGGACCTGTGCAATCCCTGGGCTTCTATGTTTGAATTGGGGTCAACTCACCCACTTCCAGCGAAGAGGATAAAGCGACTTGGGAAGATGTCAAAGAGAATGGGCAAAGCGCCATTGTATGACTTTGTTACACAGAAGCAGGAGTCATTCTTTGGCGAATTTATGGTTGATGTAATGGTAAAGTATGCACCCTTTATAACATTCGTCATTATATTCATCGCATCCGTTATCTTTATCCCCTATTACTATATAATAGACACAATCCCCCTTATCGCATTCTCTCTCGGTAATGCTCTTGCGGTAGCGATGATATTCTCCCTGCTGAAGACGAGATTCAAATATCCAGTGCGTGGTTTCCCTGAGAGGAAGATAGAAGACCTTCTCGGTGAGGTCAAGGTCTCGGGAATGAGGCCGGTTCCTGCAACATTGAAGGGAGAGATTATTGGAAGGGGTATTCCAGGTCTGTTCTTAAGCGAGGATATGGTTCTTGAGGACGAGACCGGTTTTATAGTAATAGATTACAAACAGCCATTGTCTATTGCCAATATGCTCTTTGGTCTGGTTGTCACTGAGAGGATGATTGGAAGGAGTGTAGTTGCTGAGGGCTGGTATAGGCGTGCACCTACTCCTCACCTTGAGATGTATCACCTCAGGTCCGATGGCGATGTGTGGAAAGGATACACTCGTATGGTAAGGATTATCCTTGCTATTATTGGTTTGATTACTGGTATAGCAATATCGGGTTATATATTTATCCATATGAATGTTTTCTAAATGATACATTTGGCAGGATGATGTTTGAGAAGATATTAATAGCAAATAGAGGGGAGATTGCAGTAAGGATTATCAGGGCTGCAAGGGAGATGGGAATAAAGACGGTGATTGCTTGTTCGGAGGCAGACAGGAATTCCCTCGCTTCACGACTTGCAGATGAGGTAATATGTATAGGTCCGCCTGAATCGGCTAAGTCATATCTCAATATACCCAGGATTATCAGTGCAGCAGAAATTACAGGCGTGGATGCTATTCACCCTGGATATGGCTTCCTCGCCGAAAACTCCTACTTCGCAGAGGCGGTTGAGGCATCAAATATTGTGTTCATTGGTCCGCCGTATAGGGCAATAGGTCTTATGGGGGATAAGGCGTTCGCCAGAAGCACAATGCGTGAGCACAGAGTTCCGATACTACCGGGTAGCGATGGTGGTCTTACTGACCAGAAGACCGCTCTCAAGGTGGCTCACGATATTGGCTACCCCATTATGGTAAAAGCGGTGGCGGGTGGTGGTGGTAGAGGAATGAGGATTGTTCATAATGATGATACAATGAGGAAGGCGGTTGAGATGGCTTCATCAGAGGCGAATGTTGCATTCGGCAACCCTGAGATATATCTTGAGAAATACCTTATTGAGCCAAGACATATAGAGATACAGGTCATTGCTGATAAGCACGGTAATACCGTCTATCTGGGTGAACGCGAGTGCTCAATTCAGAGAAGGCACCAGAAACTGCTTGAGGAGGCGCCGTCAACTGCTATTGATGAGGAGACCAGAAAGAGGATGGGTGAGGCGGCAGTGAGAGCATGCAAGGCGGTTGGTTACTACAGCGCCGGAACGGTGGAATTCCTTTTAGACAAGGATGGCAATTTCTACTTTATGGAGATGAACACCAGAATTCAGGTTGAACATCCTGTTACCGAGATGATTACGGGTATTGACCTCATCAAGTCACAGATACTTGTCGCTATGGGAGAGAAATTACCCTTTAAGCAGAAAGACATAAGCATAGACGGTCATGCCATAGAGTGTCGGATAAATGCTGAAGACCCCGAGAGGGGATTTGCCCCATCTCCTGGAACCATTGAAGGTCTCATACTCCCTGGAGGTCTTGGAGTGAGGGTTGATACCCATATCTATCAGGGCTATACCGTCCCACCATATTACGATTCGCTGGTGGCAAAGTTGATATGCTGGGGCAGGGACAGGGAAGAGGCGAGGATTAGGACTGCTCGTGCTCTTGATGAATTCGTGATTGAGGGTATTAAGACCACCATTCCATTCCAGAAGCGTGTTGTGGTCTCTGACCTGTTTAAGTCGGGAGACCTTTCAACCTCATTTATTGAACGACTTGAAAAGAATGAAAAATCTATTGGGGTAGATAAATCAGAGTAATTGAAGTAGAAAAGGGGATGCATTTATGAGGATTGATGTTACCTTCACTCCTGGTGAATTAAAAGCATACCTTGCGAATTCTGATAGAAATCATAGGAGATTAATTGTAATTATTGATGTTCTGAGAGCCACCACAACAATAATCACAGCGTTGAAGAATAAGGCGATATGGGTTCTACCTGTATTAGCACCTGAAGAAGCATTTGAGATGAAGAAGGTATATGGCGACGCAATCCTTGCCGGTGAGAGAGACGGTGAGAAGATTGATGGTTTTGACCTTGGGAATTCACCGTTTGAATTTACGGAGGAAGTAGTTGCAGGCAGGGGCATCATACAATCTACCACAAATGGAACGGTCAACATAAGGTATGCTATGGGGTATGGAGAGGTGATAATCTGTTCATTCATCAACATCAACGCTGTAAGAAGGTTTTGCCTTGATTATAATGCGGATATACTTGTTGCATGTTCAGGAAGGTATAACATTATGTGTCTGGAGGATGCGGTGTGTGCTGGAATTTTAGTTGAGGGCATTATTGAGCAATCAGATTGTTACCGTTATGAGATGGATTCAGTTATAATATCAATGCAATTATATGATGAATGTAGGAATGAGATACTTGGTATGCTTAAAAAATCTCAGCATGGAAGGTATTTAACCTCACTTGGGTATGGAAGGGACCTTGAGTTTTCAGCCAAGGTTGACAGCACAGATATTGTTCCGTATATTGCAGATGACAGAGTGGTAATAGGTTTACAATGATGTTAATATATGGTTATGGATGATATTAAGAGTGATGAAAGAGATAGTTTAAAAAAGAGGGCTGATAATTACCTCAGAAGGGCGATAGAATACGAGAGGGATGGGTATGTAGAGATGGCGAGTTTGGAGTATGTCCACTATGCAGATATTTTATGGCAGATGGGTAATAAGGAAGAATCAATCAAATATTATGAGACCGCTGACCGCCTTTCTCCATTGAGTTCTCATTTCAGAAATAACCTGGGAGATATGTATTACGACCTGGGGAAGAGGGAGCTGGCGGCGAGGGAGTATGCCAAGGTGGTGGGGCTTTATGCCGAACAGGGTCTTCTTGATTCAGCGATAAGATTATGCAGGTCGTTTTTAGAGAAACTACCTGGCAATATTACTCTTATGTATGAACTGGCAGAATTGTATATGAAATCAGAGAGAACTCAGAAAGCGGTTAATGAGTATCAGAGAATTATTGACGAGGAGGGCGAGGGTATCGCATTGGCACACGAACGGCTTGGAGATATCTATGCCAGGCGTGGTTCTACTAAGGAGGCGCTTCACAACTACCTCAAAGCGGCGAATGAGTATTTCAAGGAGAGAGAATTATCAGAAGCGATAGAGCAGTATAGGAACATTCTGAAGTTGAAACCTGAGAGTGTCGCCGCAAGGCAGCGCCTGGTGGAGCTTCTGGCAATGAAGAAAGACAAGAAATCGCTGACGGAGGAGTTGCTTGCTCTCGCTGACATTCTGATGAAGCAAGGCAAGAAAGAGATGGCGTTATCCACCTACACAAAAGTGAGAGAGATTGAACCGTCTAATCTTCAAGCACAAAAGAGGTTGAGCGAGGCATTACGACTGGCAACGGTGGAGGAGGCAACGGGTGGACTGGAAATTGACGAGAGGATGAGTAATGAAGTGATGTCAAGTTTGGATTCCATAGTAAAGGAATTAGGGGGGACGGATACTGAAGAGGCGGAAGAGACCATAAAGGATGCAGAGACCCATTATAACCTTGGGACTGGGTATCTTGAGATGGATTTGTATGACGATGCGATAAGGGAATTGCAAATGGCGAGCAGGAATAAACGGTTGAGAGCAAAGGCGTGCAATATTCTGGGCTTGTGTTTTATGGAGAAAGGTGATGTGGAGATGGCAATAAGGGAGTATATACGGGGTTTAAAGGCGGTGGAGAATGAGTATGAAGAATTGGGTTTGAGGTATAACCTTGCGAGTGCCTATGAGTATGCTGGTGAGTTGAAAAAGGCACTAGACCAGCTTATAGATATATATGTAGTGGATGTGAACTATCTGGATGTGAAGGAGAAGATTGAATCAATAAAGAATAGATTATCTAAATAGTTTAAAACATTTTTTGTAATAAGCCCTGAAGTATATCACTATAATCGGGGCTTGTATTCTTTATTGGTATAAATATAACTCTAATTACATCCCATACTTCTCTATTATCTCTTCCCTGCTCTTTCCGAGTATGTCATACTTCTTACCAACCTTAATAAACGCTTCAATCGCCTTGTCAAGATGCTCCTTCTCGTGCGCCGCAGATAGTTGCACCCTTATCCTCGCCTGCCCCTTTGGAACAACCGGGAAGAAGAAACCTATGACATATATACCCTCATCATAGAGGTCCTTTGCCATATTCTGTGCAAGTTGCGCATTATACAGCATTATCGGCACTATCGGGTGGACACCTGGACGGATGTCAAAGCCCGCCTCTGTCATCTTCTCGCGGAAGTACTTGGTGTTCCACTCTAATTTATCTCTCCTCTCTGTGGTCTCTGAAAGAATGTCAATAACCCTGCTCGCTGCGTTGATAATGACGGGTGGGACAGTATTGGAGAATAGATATGGGCGTCCCTTCTGACGGTAAATCTCTATCAGTTCCTTTCTCCCACTTATGCAACCACCACTTGCACCACCCAGTGCCTTTCCCAGCGTGGTAGTAATGAGGTCTATACGACCCACAACCCCACAGTGCTCGTGTGTCCCACGCCCGGTCTTACCCATAAATCCCGTTGCGTGTGAGTCGTCAACCATAACCATTGCGTCGTATTTTTCTGCAAGGTCACATATCTTATCAAGTGGTGCTATATCACCATCCATTGAAAAGACACCATCTGTTGCTATAACCCTGAAGCGCTTGTCTTGATGCATATCCAGTTTCTTCTCCAGATGCTTCATATCAAGGTGTTTGTATGAATCCTGCTGAGCAGAGGCAAGACGGATACCGTCTATGATAGATGCGTGGTTTAATCGGTCAGAGATGATGATGTCATCTTTGGTGAAAGCTGCTTCAAAGACCGCCGCATTGGCATCCATACAGGAAGAAAACAATATCGTATCCTCAGTGCCGAGGAACTCGCTCAGTTTTTTCTCTAATTCGCGGTGAATATCCTGGGTTCCACAGATGAAACGCACCGAGCTCATGCCATAGCCCCTCTTATCCAACCCTTCACGTGCTGCTTTCATAACCTCCGGGTGGCTTGAGAGACCCAGATAGTTGTTGGCGCACAAGTTGATTACCTTTCGTGGCTCTGCACCCTCAGGGAACTCAACCTCAATGTCGGCGGACTGAGGCGAGTGAATATATCGCTCCTCCTTGAATAGACCCTGCTCCTTTAAGTCGTTTAGTTCGTTTGCAAAAAACTCTCTTGCTTTTCTGCTAAAGACCATTTCTTCCTCCTTTACTATGCATTAATAATGCTCAATTTATTAAGTTAATGTGTCAAATAATGGTAAACTTAATAATCTTAGGATATTACTTATCCTGACGATATTTATTTACGAGTTCAATAATACCTGATACTGTGTCAAATACCTCTGCTGTTGCCTCTTCATCAGGGATGTTTGCCTTATATTTCTGCCTTAGAAACATGAGGAGTGATACCATTGAGAATGAGTCAACTAAACCACTACTTATCAGTTTGGTGTTTTCATCAATCTCGATGCCCGAGTCCTCATCAAGGTATTCTTCTCTAATGTAGTCAAGTATTACCTCTTTCATATCTTCTTCCATCTTCTCACCTTCCTTCACACAAGTTTATTCGTCTTCTAGTGTAGAGATGTCTCCAATCTCCTCACCCCACTCCTGTGCTCTCAAGAGGCGTCTCATAATCTTTCCACTTCTTGTCTTTGGCAATTTATCTCTGAACTCAATCTCTTGTGGCATAGCGAGGGGTGAAAGCTTCTTTCTTATGAAGTTCACGATGTCAAGTTTTAATTCATCCGATGGCTTGCAACCATGTTTTAGGGTTATAAATGCCTTGACGACCTCCATATTGATGGGGTCGGGCTTGCCCACTGCGGCTGCTTCAGCGACGGATGGGTGCTCAATGAGAGCGGATTCAATCTCAAATGGACCTACAAGATGTCCACCTGTATTTATTACATCATCATCTCTGCCAACGAACCAGAAGTAGCCATCCTCGTCTATGCTTGCCCTGTCACCGCATATATACCATCCATTCCTAAACTTTTCTTCATATATTTTCTTATTGTTCCAGTATGTCTTGAACATAGATGGCCAGCCGGGCTTCAATGCAATCAGACCCACAACGCCCGCCTTATTTATTGGTTCATAGGTCTTTGGGTCAACCACAGTGGCGGTAATGCCGGGGAATGGCTTACCCATAGAGCCGGGCTTTATCTTCATCCCCGGGTAGTTGGCGATGACAATACAGCCGGTCTCGGTCTGCCAGTAGTTGTCGTGGAATGGAAGCCCCATAACCTTGTCTGACCATATTACCGCCTCCGCATTCAGTGGCTCTCCAACGCTTGCAGTGTGGCGCAGTGATGAGAGGTCATACTTTTTAACAAGTTCATCACCCACCCTCATCAAACTCCTTATTGCGGTAGGTGCAGTGTAGAAGATGGTCACCTTATACTTTTCTATTGCCTGATACCACCGCTCTGGGATGAAGCCAATCTCCAGCACCAGTTGGGTAATACCCTGGCTCCAGGGACCCAATATGCCATAGGATGTGCCGGTTACCCAGCCGGGGTCTGCGGTGCACCAGTAGAGGTCGTCGGTGGTGAGGTCGAGAACCCACTTTGCTGTAATATACTGACTCAGTATGGATTTATGGACATGAAGTGCCCCCTTGGGTTTACCTGTAGTTCCAGATGTGTAATGTAATAGTGAGGGTGTATCAGGGGTAACCTTGAATATATCAAATTTCTCTTTTGGCTCTGTCTTCTCAAAGTCAAAGGCGACTTCACCGTCTCTTAGTTTCATACCTTCGCCATCAATTATTATAATGTGCTTTAGTGCCGGGAGTTGGTCCCTAATCCTGCGGACTTTGCCTATATGCTTTCTGGAGGTAATTATGGCTTTTGTCTCCGCATCCTCAAGACGGGTAAAGAGTGCCTCTTCGCCGAAGGCAGAGAATAGCGGTTGAGCAATGGCACCCATCTTAAGAATCCCAAGAAGACCTATATAAAGCGCTGGGACCTTGTCAAGGAAGATGCATATTCTCTCACCCGGTTTAATGCCCAATTTATTAAAGAAGTCGGCGAAATTGTTGCTGTATATTCTAATATCATTGAATGTGTATTTCTTGACCTCTCCACTATAACTCTCCCATATCAGGGCTAACTTATCAGCAAGCCCCAGTTCACAGTTTCGGTCACTGCATAGATAGCCGATGTTGATATTGCCGTTCTCGTCCCAGTTGAGTTCCTTCTTCGCTAAAGACCAATCAAAGTCCTTATAACGCTTTTCGTATGAACCGATATTGCTCATCTATGTGTTCACTCCTTCCATTCAAATTATATTAATATAAGAAGATTATGCACATTGGTATGTATCAGATATTCTAAAATGCGATGTGAATTTTGGCAAGAGAAAATTGATATATTTATGAGAGTGAGATGGTGTGATATGTGCTCATAGATGTTGACATAGGGGGGTGGGTTTAATAGAATAGGGGAGAATGGGCCTGTAGCTCAGTTGGTTAGAGCGCACGCCTGATAAGCGTGAGGTGGTTGGTTCGATTCCAACCAGGCCCAATATTTATAGGTGAGATGGAGTTTTCCCCGGTAGCTCAATGGTAGAGCGGGTGGCTGTTAACCACTAGGTTG
>Ga0164310_10001111_pt1 | contig 14929 bp, 8 predicted proteins | sample GuaBasSedimGuay1_FD_121795 | JGI IMG/M metagenome (GOLD analysis project Ga0164310, IMG submission 121795) | Subseafloor sediment microbial communities from Guaymas Basin, Gulf of California, Mexico - Guay1, Core 4569-9, 0-3 cm | ecosystem: Environmental > Aquatic > Marine > Hydrothermal vents >... | reverse complement strand
TTGAGGAGCTGCGCAGGTTCTGCGCTGACAGGCAAATTGCTGATAAGGAGAAACGCATATTCATACAGAATCCATATTAATATTTTATTAAGTTTTATTTTATATAATCTAAAATCTCAATTTAGATATTAATCAGGTGCAAAAATGGACCCGCACATAATAAACCTTCCAAGAAAGGTTATAGTAGGAAACAATGTTATAGACAACATGTTTGATGTATGTTCAGAGCTTGGGGTTAAAAAACCGCTTATTTTAGCAGACAAGAACACCCTAAAGATTTCAGGAGAAAGAATAAAAGAAAACCTCACTTCTTTGAACCCGCAAACAGAGATAGTTAAAGAAGCGAGTCTGGCAGAAACAGAAAGGATAAAAAATACAGTAAAGGACATTGATGTGGTTATAGGAACAGGCGGGGGCGTTGTGATAGATGTCGCCAAGCTCGTTGCTTTTGAAAAAAATGTCTGTTTCTTTTCTGTTCCCACTGCTCCTTCTCATGACGGGATAGTTTCTGAAACAGCAAGCATTACAGACAAGGGAACAAAAATTTCCATAAAAACCCGGGGTCCAAGAGCCATAATAGCAGATGTAAATATCATCTCCAACGCGCCTTACAGGCTTATTGCATCAGGTTGCGCTGATATAATCTCAAATTTAACCGCTGTATATGACTGGGAGCTTGCGAAAAAAAACGGTGAGTATTTTTCTGAATACGCAGCAAAGCTTTCTCTTCTTGCTGCGGACATTGTTATGAAATCAGCGGATACCATAGTTGAAAGGAAGGAAAGAGGGATAAGAAATCTTATAGAAGCCCTTATAACGTCCGGAATTGCCATGTCCATAGCCCAGTCCTCAAGACCTGCTTCTGGTTCTGAGCATATGATATCGCACGCTCTTGATATGATGAATTCAAATGCTTTGCACGGAGAACAATGCGGAATAGCTTCTATAGGCATTGCTTACCTTCAGGGGCAAGACTGGAAAAAAATAAAACAAACCCTTCAAAAAATAAAGGCTCCTGTGTCTTTCAGGGAAATGGGTATAGAAAAGGAAATGGTTGTCAAGGCTTTTCTTGAGGCAAAAAGCATGACCAAGAGGGAAAGATACACGATTCTTGACGAAAAGCCTTTAACAAGAGACAAAGTAGAGCAAATATTAAGGGTTACGGGCATATATTAAAAATATAAGTATAAAACAGAAAATGAAAATATGGATATTTTAAGGTATCTGAAAAGAAAGAAAAAACAGCATGTAATGAATTATTTGAAAAGGAAAAGAAAATCGTCGCCTTTGCATTTTACCCTTATAGATCCTGAAAAAGACCCGAAAAAATTGAAAAAAACAGCAGAAACAGTCTGTTCATACGGAACAGATGCTATTCTTGTTGGCGGTTCCCAGTCGGGGCATTTGATATACCTCAACGATGTTATACAAACCCTAAAAGAGTCAGTAGATCTGCCTGTTATTCTCTTTCCTTGCTCTCATTCGGGCCTTTCTCCTTACGCAGACGCTGTTTTGTTTATGTCGCTTTTGAATTCCAGATCAGTGCAATATCTTATAGATGAGCAGATGAAAGGTTCTGTTCTTGTGAAAAACTACAAACTTGAGCCGTTGCCTACTGGTTATCTGATTGTGGAGTCAGGTTCAACTACAAGTGTTACATGGACTGGTGATGTGAAGCCTTTGCCAAGGCAAAAACCAGAATTTGCCGTGGCATATGCTTTGGCAGCAAAGTATTTTGGAATGAAATTTCTTTATCTTGAAGCTGGTTCTGGAGCCAAGTTGCCTGTTCCTGATGCTATGATATCAGCTGTTAAAAACGCTGTTAACAACGGAATGATGGTAATTGTTGGTGGCGGCGTAAGAGACGAGAAAACAGCAAAGGAAAAAATAAAAGCAGGCGCTGATATCATTGTCACAGGAAACATAATAGATGATAATCTAAGCAAAGTAAAAAGCATAATAAAAGCTGTGCACAGAAAGAAATAATCAGCATGCGTAATAACTAAGTTGTGTAAGGTTGTATCTGGAAATCTCTTCTGCACTCATCCTTATCCAGTCTTCAAGAACCCACCTTGCTTTATAACAGCCGGCATGTGTTGAATTGTCAAAATAAAGATAATCTGTTCTTGTTTGGTTGTCTTTCACAGGAAGGCCGGGTTCCAAAAGAACAAAACTCTCCATGCCTTTATTATCAGGCGAAACCGACAGGTTGCCCTCAAGCCTTTGCAGGAAGTTAGGACCCTCAGAAGCGTAATACTTAGAATTCTTTATGCCGTCTATTAACGGTATTGACCACACCGAATCAGTCAGGTTGTCAAGGTGTATGACATTGTAACCAGACTCTTGGATGGTTTGGTTTATTAAATCAACAGCATTCGCTGCTCCAATTATATAACAGGAAACAGCAGGCTGATTCAAAGATTCTGAAACAATGCCTGCAAAACCAGAAATACCGGAAGCATCATGAACAACAAGAATCTTCTCTGAATCAGGAGAACTTGAATTAAATGTAACCTCTCCCGAGCAGTTCCCGGAACTTACACCGCTTACTATTTTCCTTGCATAAAAGGGATATTCATATCTTCTCACAACTCTTTTTACATAGCCTGTTGTGCTTAAAGGAAAAACAGGGTCTTCCAGACCTGATAAAGACACCAAAACATGTTTTCTGAATGTTTTGTCTATTCTGGAAAGATTAAGGGGATGAGAAACATTTATTGTTAATACAGCTGAAAAGTCTATGTTAAACCCGTCATAATTTGTTATCTTCAGCTCAGAATAATTTACGTCTGTTACAAAACCAGTATCTACCTGAAGGAGTTTTTCTTTCCAATCCTTTATGGTATTGTTTTGCATAAGAGCTTCGGGCGTTCCATTTAAGGAACCGTTAAGCATAAGTTCTGAAAGCCTGAGGCTCGAATTATCCAGATATTCGCCTTTCATTATTATCCTGTTTATTGCCGTAAGCAATGCCCTCCTTCCCGCTATTTTGAGCGCGCGTCCAAAATCTTCCTCTATGTTTTTTGCTATCTGATGTTCCTGGTCTGCAATAATCCTTTCCATCACAAAACCGGACTTATTTGTCTGAATGTTCAGAAAAAACCCGATAAAAAGACTGACTGGTAGTACTATTAAAATTGCAATCAATGAATACAGTTGGGCTTTTTTCATATCCACACCCTTGTTTCCAGTCTGGAAGGACCCCACATGGATGGAACATCAGCAACAGTTAATGTATCAAATTCTATTTCAGATGTTATCTGAAGGTCTATGGGATTTGTAGAGTTTATCCCGTCATACGGGTTTTCTAAAGTTCCGTTTCCGTAACTATCAGGGTTTTTATCATATACAAAATTCAAATCATTCATCAATCTCATAAAAGCATCGTCTACCGAATCGTTATCAGGGTCAAAAAGATCATCGGGTTCAGGGCCGTAAGATATTGCAGAAAAATCATCGTATATATCGTCCCCGTCAATATCATAATACACCGTTACACTGGAGCCTTTTGCTTTTGGGAAAACTTTGCTGTATCCCTCAAGGGTTATTCCCGAAATTCTTATGGTATAAACTACCCTGTCATCAGGAGAGCCGCCTGTCCCGTTTTCAGGAACAAGGCCTGTGCCTATTTTTACAGAATTGTTGCCTTGTGAAATATAAGTTACAGGTATGTTTATTATAAACGGGTCGCCAAGGCGTGTATAGTTTTGTTGAGAATAATCTCCCAACCAGTATATCCTTGTAAAGTTCTCAGAACTTGAATTTTTCACATAAAGCCTGTCTGTCCAGAAACTGGAAGAATATGATGTGACTTGTGTATCAATTATCTCGCTTCCATTAGGCACGTAAAACCAGCCCTCTTTTGTTCCAGTTTCGTTATCTGTAATTAATTCCTCTCCGCTCTGGTTTCCAAAAGGAACGGATTCCAAAACAAGCGTAACCTCGCCGTAGGCTGGCGGCTCAATCTCAGAAGTATATGTGTATGAAATGTAAGAATCATCAAACAATCTGTTAATGCCGCTTACGTTTCCTTGTATAACCACAGTCTGCGCGACATAGCTTGCATTTACAAACTCATTCGCTATTTCCTCAAATGTTTCTGCAAGTTCTGACGCATTCACAAAATAATAAGAACCGTTACCACATTGAGCTGTTAACTGAAGGGTGTTTTCATCAACATCACCCGGTTCGCCAAAACCTACTGTATAGACCGTTATATTGTAAAGATTCCATGCATCGCACGCCGCTTTTATGGTATCGTCTTTGGCGTCTACATCACTGTCTCCATCCATATCATGGTCAGCGTTGTCGCATCTTACGTTGGCTTCCCCGTCTGTCATAACAACCATAGCTCTTCTTCTTGTTTCATTGCTTTGCGCGTTTATCATGTTTGTAGACCTTAAAATACCGCAACATATGCAGGTAGAACCTGAAGCGTAGTAGCTGTCAATTTCATTGTAAAGTGCTTGCGTATCGTTTGTCAGGTCTTCTGTGCTTACCACATTGCTTGAGTATGAAACTAATCCAACCCTGTTTCCGGAAACATTCAGCACAGTATCAACAAAGGCTTTGTCTGCTTCTTTTGCAAAGTCCAGTTTGGTTACAGAACAGTGTCCGTAAGGCCACCAGCAAAAACCACCACAAACATTATCAGTGCATTCTGAAGGATCATTGACGGGACAAGACTTCGGACCCCCAAAAAGACAATTGTACCGGCATATTAACTGACCTGTATAATAATCAGCATAACTGTCCATACAATCGTTCATACTCCCTGACACATCAGTATCCAGAATCACATCTCCTTTTCCTTCGCCTCCTGTTGTCATGTAGGTTGCGTTTCTTAGCCCCATTCTTAAGGGCGTTGTTTTCTTTTCAATCGTCCCGTAATCCAGCAATGAAGAAAGCTCGCTGTTGTTTATTTCTACATAAGTTTCTCCTGTTGAATTGTCTTCATAAACCGTTATGTTCCCTATGGAAAGAAACACAGTGTAACTGCTGTTATAGTGAAGAAGAACAGACATGTTAATTAGTTTTCCCGGTACATATAAGGAAGAATAAAGGTTAATCACGCCGTTAATTCCGGGAAAATTATATTTGTCAGTGACATTCTCACCATATCTGCTTCCTTCTGTAAGGTTTGAGGTATTGTATCTGATTTTCACATAACCGCCGCCAATATAATTGTTCTGCGGATCAGAGAAAACAAAAAGGATTGTGTTATTTCCGGGAACAAACCACTGATAAAAAGATTCGGGTATTGTAAATTTATCTGCTGACATGTTTCCTGCCACTGTTTTGTTGTAAACCCCGGAAAAATTTCCGTTTATGTAAAGCGTGAAATTGCTTCCTGTGCTCATTTCCATACAAGCTTCAACAATATTATCATATTCGGGCAAAACAAACCTCTTTGAAATGTTTCCCTCGCCAACATAACCGCCGAAATACACGTGTTTGGAAAAAACCTTGTTGGCTCTTGTCAGATATGCTCTTACAGCAAAACCAGAAGCAGGTTTTCCTGTTGTATATCCTGAAACAATGGTTGAGAGCTTGGAAATATAGTGTGGCAACGAAAGGTTTCTCTCATATACCAATTCGTTTTCCATCCATATTCCGTAACTGTACGGGGTTGAGTTAAGCAGGTCATCCAGTATCTCTTTTGTCACGTTTCTTGCCTCTTCTATGCTGCCGTTGCTCCATAATGTCCCTATTACATCCATTAAGCTCTTGTTAAGGTCATCTTCAGTTAAAAAACCCTCACTGATCAAACTCTGAATGCTTCCGTAATCTTGGAGAGAGCTTATTTTTATTTTGTTTAGAATGTTTGTTATGTCTTTGGCCGCGTAATAAAGCCTCTGATATTTCAGTTCCGGCGACGAATGCGTAAAGGAAAAGCCGGTCAAAAAAACAGCTAACATAATTAATATTCCTGTTACAATTAAAGCGTCCAGAGAAAAGATAAAAGCTTTTTTATATCCCATCTTTTAAATCTTGTAAAAGCTGGCATAAATATATTTGGAAACCCATTTTAATAGCCTCAACGAATAATTTAATATGAATTCAAAAAAATTACTTGTGTTTCTGTTTTTACTGGTTTTTTCAGGGGTTGCCGGGGCAAAGGCGGCAGTCTACCAGTGCAATTCCTGCTCTGACTGCACATCAAAAATCCTTTCTGCTAACTCAGGCGATACGGTTGTTCTCAACACATCAATATATAATTATCCAGAAACCTGCATAGTTATTCAGGAAAAACAAAACCTAACTTTTGACTGTCAAGGCAATACAATAGACGGTTTCAATCTTCAAAACACCTACGGAATGCTTCTTAACGGTTCCTCAGGCAACAACACAATAAAAAACTGCATAACAAAAGACTTCGGATACGCTGTATATTTTAATCTAACTGGTTCGCCTCCCCCCAACCTGATTTATAATAATGTTTTTAACAACACAAACAATGTTTATTTTGAATCTGTTTCTCCCAATTATTGGAACATAGAGCTTAACTGTTCTTCTTCAAACATTTTGGGCGGTTCCTGTGTTGCTGGAAACTACTGGACAGGTCCTGAAGGAAATTATTCGGATATTTGCACAGATTCAGACGGAAACGGAATATGCGACGCGCCTTACACATTAAATGCGCACAACACAGATTTTTATCCTCTAACCCGTGACAAAAAACCGCCGGACCTTGTTTTTGTTTCACCGACCCCGGAAAACGGAACAAACTTAACTGCAAATTATATTTTGGTCAACGTTTCTGTTTCTGAAACGCCTGATTCCTGCATATTGAGCTGGTATAACGGAGAATGGTCAAATATAACCATGAATAAAAACAGCAGCTTTTGCTGGAAAAACATGACACGCCTGAGTAATTATACTTATCGTTTTTTTGTATATGCCAATGATTCAAACGGAAATCTCAACGCCTCAGAAGAAAGGGTTGTTGGCATTGAACATTCACAGGATATTACGCCGCCGGACCTTGTTTTTGTTTCACCAACCCCGGAAAACGGAACAGAACTAACAAAAAATTCCATAACTATAAACGTATCTGCAAATGAAGCTCTTGATGCATGTGTTCTTGAGTGGTATGACGGAGAATGGTCAAATATAACAATGGAATTAAACGAATCAAAACATTATTGCTGTATCACATTCGGCCCGCTTACAAAAACCGAATACAAGTTCAGGGTGTATGCAAACGACACATCCGGAAACTCAAACAGAACAGAAGAAAGAACAGTCACACTAAACATTGACCTGACAGAACCTGAAATAAACTGTTCTTTATATCCAAACCCCGTGGAAATAGGAAAAAACATAACAATAACAGCAAATGTTTCAGATGAAAACGGCATAGACACGATCCTTCTTGAAATAAAAAAACCCGATTCCACGCAGAATGTTTACATTTTCTCTGATAATTTTTCCATAGAATACAAAGCAGATATTGAAGGTCAATACAACATAACAATATCTGCAAATGACAGCAAAGGAAATTACAAAACAATTTACGAATACTTTAGCGCTGTTGAAAAAGTTATTTTTAACGCAACGGTTTACGGTCCTCAGAACCCTGAGGGAATAGAATGTATTTTGGAGATTTACGAGAACGGTCAAAAAAAGGGAAAGTATTTTTCTTATCTGGGAAAGTTTTATTCCATAAAACTTTTAAACACATTTTACGACCTTGTTTTCAATGTATTCGGCAGCAATCTTTCTGTTAGATTAAAAGATGTGAATATTTCAGAAAACATTAACAAGCAAGTGATGTTTGATCAGACATCTTCTGAACAGTTTACCACAATTTACGCGATTGAAAGCAATTATACATTTTCTTCAGCAGTTATTTTAATAACATACAATGAAACAGATTTCAAAAGCGAAGACCATATCGGTATCTATAAATGCGAAGAATGGGACATTGCAAACAGAGTTTGTTCTGGTTCCTGGAAAAAAATCCCGGCACAGCATAATAAAATAGAAAACCGTTTCTTAATCCACAGCACAGGTTTTTCTGCTTTTGGTTTGAAACAGGAACTTTACTGCGGTGATGGTGTATGCAGCGGAAATGAAACTGTAAACACGTGCCCGGAAGACTGCAAATGCACAGACAAGGATAATGACGGTTATGCAAAAGGAGGTGATTGGTGCGGTTTGTTGGACTGCGACGACAGCGACCCGAATGTTCATCCCGGAGCAACAGAAGTTTGCAATGGAAAAGACGACAACTGCGACGGAATAATTGACAACATCAAGGGAAGGCATGGAATAGAAGAAACGAACTGCCAGTGCTATAACGGGAATAAACCGAAACAAGAAGAATGCAACGGAATAGACGATGATTGCAACGGAGAGATAGATGACAATGCAAACTGCTGCATTGACGGGCAGGAAAGAGAGTGCGGACCCTCTTCAACCCTTGGCGTGTGCAAAAGAGGCGTTTCAATATGCACAAAAGGCAAATGGTCTGAATGCAGCGGCGCGGTATTTCCCGGAAAGGAAATATGCGGAAACGGAAAAGATGATGATTGCGACGGGGAAACCGATGAAAATTGCAACACCTGCAGCAACGGGATACATGACGGGGATGAAGAAGGAATAGACTGCGGGGGTTCCTGTCCAAACCCTTGTTTTGACTGGTCTTATCTGATAATAAGCTTAATAGGTTCTGTTATTCTTGTAGTTGTGCTTTGCTTTTATTTCAAGCTGAGGAAACAGAAAGAACTAATGTGGGAAGAATTGATGAAGAAATATCAGAGATAAGGGCCCGGAGGGAAAACCACAACCAATTTGTTAATTAGGTTTGTTTTGAACCCTCATCACCTGGTTTCCTCAAAAACCAACAAATTGCAAACATTTAAGGTTTGTGGGTTTTACCGAAGCCAGGTGCTCTATCCATTAAGCTACGGGCCCTTAAATAGTAAATTTTATTCTTATTTATAAAATCATTCTTTAACTATCCAAATCCTTGCTTCTGGAATGTTCCAGCTTCCCGAACCCGAAAAAGAAAGCTCATTATCTCCCGGCAGAATGTCTTCCGCGTCAAAATACAATGTGTGCCATCCCTCTGAAGAAATCGCTTTTAAATCCTTTCCGTTCAGTTTTATCACAAGTGTTCCCGGTTTTATTGTTTTTTTCACATAGTATTCTATTTTTCCTTTGTAATCTGTTTGGTTAAGCAGTTTGAAGTTTTCCTCTGAGATTGAAAAGCTTTTCTTCAAAATAACATTGCCATTGGTGAGATAAACTCTTAAAACAGCGTCTGTTATGTAAACAGATTCTTTGCTGGTTGAAAAAGAAAGCACGTTGTTGCCTACATAAAGGCTTGAATTGAAGAGGTCAAAATCTATGCTCTCGTATGCAGACGGGTGTTTGTTGTATACAGGAAGACCGTTGATTTTTATTGCAAGCCTTCCCTCCCCTTCGTTCGTTTTAAAGTGAATGTTGCCTCTTGTGAACCTTTCTATTTCTTCTTCTGAAATCTTAAACGGCACTATTTTCACTTCACCATATTCCAAATCTATTCTCAAATCCTTTATCATATAAACAGTAGATGCCCAGAACAACGAACCGGGCGATTCGCAATACATTTCAAAGGTATTAAGGCTTTTCACATACCCTGCTTCTATACTAATCACATGCTCACCCTTGTCAGCTCTGCCATTGTACACATCTTTACCGTTCCATTTAATCACAAGATTCCCGTATTTGTTCGTGTCTGAAACAAGGAAAGATATTCTTAAGGATTTTAACACAGAAAGATAATAATCCGGCACGTTTATAGTGTATGTTTTTGTTTCTTTTCCTGTAAGGCTTGCAGAAACCCTTAACTCAGGAACATATTTCAGGCTTTCTGTTTGTGTTTTTCCCGCTGTAAAATCCCCTATATTATAGACCTTGGCTTCATACTCGTTTGTATATCCTGCTGTTCCCACGGAAATGTTTTCAATTGAAATTAGTTGCGGAACAGCCGGCTGATATGCAAAATATCCAACCAAAAAAGCAAGCAAAAGCGCTATTATGCCTGCTATAAAAACCCAAACAAAGTCATCTATATTAACTCCCTTCATTTTACCCTCTTTTTATAATTTGTAAAAGAAAATATATAAAAACCACATAATATTGAGCAAAGTGAAAGCATGAAAATATTAAAACTGGACAGGAAAAAGAGATTTATACAGCTTAAAATAGAAAATCCGGAAGACCTTTGGCATCTGGAAAAAATCCTTGAAACAGGGGACATAATCACATCAAAAACACTCAGAAAAACAAGCGTAAAGAGAGAGGACAAAATAGAATACGGGAAGAAAATACCGGTCACCATTGGAATAAAGGCAGAAAAATGGGAGCTGCGGCCGGAAATGCATTCCTTGAGGATAACAGGTCCCATACTCTCTGGTCCGAAAGATGTAATAACACTCCGTTCATACCACACGCATCAGATAGAACCGGGAAATGTTTTAAAAATAGAAAAGGAAAAATGGAAACCATACCAGTTAGAAAGGCTTAAGAAAGCGAAAGTAAAGCAGCCTGAAATATTTGTATGCGTAATTGACAGGGAACAGGCAGATTTTGCCCTTCTTAAAGAATCAGGAGTTCATACCAAAGGAACTGTTTATTTTAGAAAGGTTTTTGAGAGCGAGGACAGAAGCAGTTTTTACAGAGAAATTATAAAAACGCTGAAAGATTCCCATACTGATATCATTATTTTGGCTGGTCCCGGGTTTGAAAAGGAAAACCTTTACAAATTCATTCAGGAAAAGGAACCAGAACTGAGCAAAAAAATATTTCTGGAATCCTGTTCAGACACAGGCATTTCAGGAATAAAGGAAGTTATAAAAAAATCTTCTTTAAAGGTTCTCAAAGAAATGAGACTGAAGAAAGAAACTGAAATCCTTGAAAGGTTTTTTGAGGAACTGAGCAAAGAAGGGCTTGTTGCTTACGGAAGAAAAGAAACACAAGAAGCTTTGAGCTTCGGAGCAATAGAAACCCTCCTTGTTTCTGAGGAAAAAATCCATGATTTTGAGGATTTTATGCAAGAAGCGGAAAAACAAAGAGCAAAGATTATCATAATCTCATCAGAACATGAAAACGGCGAGAGGTTTCTGCATTTGGGTGGCATAGGCGCATTGTTAAGGTTTTCAATAAAAGTTTGCGATTGATTGCGTCAGGACGTATAAATACTAAGTCTAAAATGAAGATTCTTTATTTCATTATAGAGTTTTTGCAATATTTCCGGAGACTCTGAATCTTTTAACGTGTTGTAAAGGGAAAGAGCTTCCATGTAATTCTGTTTCGCGCCCTCAATGTCGCCTTTATCTATTTGTTCATAAGCAGTATTAATGATTTTTTCTAACTTTTGGACATTTGTTTCTGGTTCTTCTGTTTTGATTTCTTCGACTTTTTCTTCTTTGATTATCTCTTTTTTATCACTCTGTTTAACAGGAACTTCTTTTAAAGATTTCAGACCGCGGCAGACCTTTTCCATTTCCTTGATTTTTTCCTTCAGCTCCTTTATTTCATTCAGCGCACGCATTATCTCTTTTAATCTTTCTTCGCCCTGCTTACTTAGAAGGCTTTTTAATCCAGCATTCTTAATAGAAAAAACAAGCTCTGAAACTATATCTTTCATGTCTTGTATCTTTCCTGTATAATCATCTTTCATCTCTTTAATCTTTTCATTAAATTTTTCCAGATCATCTTTTTTTACCATCTTTTCAAGTTTAGCTTCCAGCATATCAACAGACTTTACAATTTCATGCAGAGCCTCGTCGTTAAAATCTATCTTTTCTTTATAGGAATTAAATTCTGCCATCATTTCACTTATTTCAGAAAACACGGTTTCAATTTTGCTTGCCAGCTTGTCTGATTCCCGTTTTTGTTTCTCAATAACCGATATTTTTTTGTTAATGTTTTTTGAAACGTTTATCAGATTTTCCAAATTTTTAATTTTTTCAAGAATTTGCCTCAAACGGGTAATATCTTTAGAAATTACAGATAACTTTGTTTCTATTTTCTCTATTTTCGCTTCATTTTTAAGTATGGCTTCTTCTTTTTTCTCAAGTTCCTTTTTTATTTTTTGCGGTTTTATTTCTTCTGAAAGCTCTTTTATCAGCCTAAAATCAGATTCAATCCTGTTAAAAACCCTGTCTCTTTCAAGAATTGAAGACCTGAGCTCGCCAATCTCTTCGGTGTTTTTTGCTATCTTTTCTTCTGTTGCCTTTATCATGTTTTCTGTTGCTTCCAGTTTTCCTTCCAGTTTCTCTATCTTTAGAAGCAGTGTTTCAAAGTTTGTTGGTTCTGTTTCCTTTTGTTTCTTAGCTGCAGAAACAGGTTTTGGAACAGGTTTGTATTTTTTCCCCTTTTCCTTTTTTTCTATTTCTTCAAACTCTTCGGGTGTTATTACATTCTCTTCATATGAAATATCCTTTTCGCTCATATTATTTACCTTTAATGTTTAAATGTTGCTCAAGCGAAGTTATATATATTTGCGCCATTCTAAACCTTCCAAGCTTAAGTTTGTCTTTCGCAAGTTTTAGTTCAAGCTCAAAATCAAACGTGTCTTTTCCCTTTGCCTTCAAGTCGTTTATTGTTTTTTCAATTATTTCTATCTTTTTTGCAAACTGTTTATAGATTTCCATCTCTTCATTTGTTATTTTGTGCGGATTGTGATAGGTTGGTCTGAAGTGAACAAAATAAGGTTTGCCCTCGTTATATTTCGGGTTGTGAAACATCCCCACCCCTATTCCCTGGCGAGAAATTCTTTTTGCATACTCTTCTCCGTATTTGTTTTTAACTTTTTGCACATCAGAAATTGATTTTGTGTTCAGCTGAACTTCTGTAAGAACATTTCCTGCTATTGCTTCTTTAAAGTCTGCCAGAACCTGAGAACACATAACTATACCAATACCCCATTTCCTAAACTCTCTGCACGCCTTTTCCAGCGCAACATATCCGCCTCTGCCGCCATATTTTTCCAGCAGCCTGTGAACTTCATCAAACACTATAATCAATTTCAGTTCAGCTGATTCTTCCCAGGGATATTCAAACACGCAATCTATTATATTATATACAGCGATGTCATATTCCCCGGGTTTTAGTTTGTTCAATGTGAAAACAGTTACTTCCCCGGGATTCATGTATTTTTTCAGGTCTATTCTGAGGTGCGGGTCAGTAACCTCAAATATCATGCCTTTGTAAGGTCTTGCCTCTGTTCTGTTCATTCCAAAAACAGGATAGTATCTTAAAAGATTCACGTCTTCGCATGCCTTTACAAAACCTGTCCATTGTGCAGTTGGGTCAAAAACAATAACAGGTATTTTCTTTTCCAGAGCCTCTTCAACAATAACAGATGCGCCAACGCTTTTGCCAGCGCCTGTTGCGCCTGCAACTATTATATGCGTGGTCAAATCCTTTGGGTCTATCCAGGCGTCTACGTTTGTTTCAGCTATTTTTCCTATCCAGAAAGCCTTTTCACTTTTCCGAGGAAGTTTGTTATAATCCACAGGGAACAAATATCTCAGTTTCGAAAGCTTCCACTCTATATATTTTCTTCTTGTGAAAAAACCAGCTATACCTAAAACAACAATAAGACTTACCCACGGCAAAAGTCTTCCTGCCGACGTTTCCCAGAAAGACAAAACCACATTAAATGTCTTTATACTTTTTACCATTCTTGAATCAAACTCTGCAACAACCTCAAGAATGTAAGTTCCCGGTTTAATCTGTGTCTGGTTTAGTTTTAGGGTCTTGGTGAATGTTAGAACATCCTCAAGCTCAAAGCTCTCATTGCTTTTCCATATTGTTTCCTTCATTTCAGAATCTTTAATGAAATAGCTGAGGCTCACGTTTAATTTTGGCTTTATGCCCGTGTTTTTCATATCCACAGAAAACCTGAGTTCACCGTCAGGTGTAACATATTCTGTGATTATATCTACTGCAAGCGAAAGCATGCTTGCACCTTTTAAACTGACCCTTAAGGTTACAGGTATTTCAAGTTTTTTCTTTTCCGAAGAAACTGTTATTGTGCCTGTGTACGTTCCTGTTGAAGCCGATTCGGGCACGTAGACGTATATATGTATCATTTGGGTCTGGTTTGGCAATATCTGAACAAAAGACCTTTCAAGCGTTAAGAAATTTCTTATTTCTCCTGAAATCGAAAGGCTTGCTCTTATGGTTTTGTTGAGGTTGTTTGTTATATAAAAAGGATAGGTTCCGTTTTCTCCCGGATGCATTCTTATATCGCCAATCGCTGTTTTAATAGAAAACGGAAATTCTTGCATGCAATCCTGCGGACAGTTTATTTCGTTTTCCCCTGCCTCGCACACGCCGTTTCCGCACACAGGTGAAATTCCCTGGTCACCGCCGCTTGAACCGCCGCCGCTTGGTGTTTGTTGGGAAGATGGCGGTGTTTCTGTTGTGGCACATTCAGGACAATGCTCAGCAATTGTAAAAGCAGACGTGCTTGTAAGATTTGCGGAGATTGTGTGTGTTTGTATGTCCGGCATGGCAAGTTCATTTCTTTCCCATGAACCAGTGCAGTTAGAGGTATTGAAATTCCAGGATTCGCACACATATATCCTGAACCTTTGCTCATTCAGGTTTGAAGGGTCAAGGTTATTATATTCATAAGAATAGTTCAGCAGCAAATTCAGATAGCTGAAGCTATTGAAATATCTGTTGTCAATAACAAAGCCCAGAACCTTGTTTTTTGTTGCGGTTGGAAGACTTATAATGCCCACGTCCTGATAAGGAATGTTTTTGAACCTTACAGGGTTTGTTAAATTGTCTCCATCGTCAGACCATTGGGAAATAACAGATTGCGTAATATTGAGATTATAGAATCTTAAGGTATGGTTGTATACGGAAATCTTCAGGTCATAAACCCTTTTTCTTACAGTCCAATTATATCTTTCAGCGCTTG
>Ga0164310_10001108_pt1 | contig 14933 bp, 16 predicted proteins | sample GuaBasSedimGuay1_FD_121795 | JGI IMG/M metagenome (GOLD analysis project Ga0164310, IMG submission 121795) | Subseafloor sediment microbial communities from Guaymas Basin, Gulf of California, Mexico - Guay1, Core 4569-9, 0-3 cm | ecosystem: Environmental > Aquatic > Marine > Hydrothermal vents... | reverse complement strand
TACGCCTTGTTTGCCATTTTTTCTGCAAGCGTATTGACGCGCGCATTGACTGCCGTTGAATCTTTTTCCTTTTTATTTACTACTTTCATAGACAAGCCCTTGTCGCCTAAAAGATCTCCACCAAGAACAATATCATAGTCAGAGTCATCAAGCAAGTCAATGATCTTCCCGCCTTCACTTCTATCATTCGTAGGGGCAAGATTTTCAAGAGCTGCTGCGCCTGCTGCTGAAGATTCTTCGTCGGTAAGCGGGATCAACCCTCTTGACTTTGCGATATTTTGCGCAAGCTCCATGCGCTGATTCTCTTGCTCGATCTCAGCCATTTTAGCGACCGCTTCTGTTTGAGCTGTCATCTGCGCAGTTTTGTTTTGCATGTTTGTAGACTCTTGCTGAAGCCTATCATTTTGGATCTTCTGCTGAAGCGCTTCACGCTTCATGCCAGTTTCTTCCATGCCTTGTATCATTTCCATGATCTTTGCAGTGTCATCGATCGCAGGCGGCTGATAACCTTTCTGTCTATACTTCGGCACTGTATCGCCAAAGCTACGGCCTGTATTGCTGAAATCGCGCAACTTATTTTGCTTTTCCATCTGATCGTATTCACCCGATTTAAACTGTTCGCTTCGGATCTGGTTCTGGTACTTCAGAGCCTCTGCACGCTTTTTAAGATTCTCGATCTCCCAATCAAGCTCTCTCGGCGTTTTCTTTCTCATTACACTAATGCCCATTTTTAGTCTCCTTAACTTGATTGTTATTATATACTAAGCCCATATCCTGCGAAAGCCGAATCCCATTTCATCGCCTGCTGCATCACAGAGGCTGATGGAGCAACCTGGCTTTTGTTGTAAGCTTTATAGCCAGAATACTTACCCTGTTTCTTGCGCAAGTTTTGACGCATCATTTCTTTGGCCCAAGCTTCAAAAGCCCCCTTAGATCCCTTAGAAAACAAATCGCCCTGGAAGCTAGAAGCTTTTAATTTTTGGTTGAAACTTATCCCACTTTTCCCAAGATCAGAATACAGCTTATTGATGTAGGACTGTCTTTCTCTCGCAATGTTGTCGCGCCTGCTAACTTCGGCCTGGTATTCCCTGACAGAAGCTTCATCGTTCCAGTTAGGCTGCTGAACGCCTGCTGAAGCTGACACGTTACCACTGCCGCCAGAACCACCACTCACTTGCGTTCCCGCCGCGATCCCGCCACCAATGCGCTGATCAAGAAGATCACGCGCAACATTGATCGTGTCGTTGTATTCGCCGCGCTGCCTTACCCACTCAGCATGTTCTCTCTGGGCCTTAGTGTCAAGCAAACTCCTGTCGGTCTGGCCAAATTCATTCGCAAGATTCAGTCTGCCCATATTAATGTTTTCTTCAGAGATCCCCAAATTGCCCGCAAGGCTGATACCCTGTATGCGCTGACCAGTATATGTTTCATATAACTCAGCGAGTTTGTTTGAAAGCGTTTGATGTGTCCTCTCTGCGAGAAGACCCTGCTGCTCAACACCCTCGGTCGCATAAAGATCCCCTGTGATCGAATTGCGTCTGTTTAAAGCGTCTGACTGTTCTTGAGCTTCTCGCTCAACACCCGCCTTAAAGCCTGAGTACACACCTTGCTCATTGTACGGATCGTAAGACCCGCCAAGAAGCTCTGCCACTTCATTTTGCGCAAGCTGAAAAGATTCAGGCAACCCGCCCTGCATCATTTCGTTTAGTCTTTCTCGCGCAAGCAATTCGTTTTCTGAAAGATCGTAGTTGCCAAGCTCTCCGCCATACGACTCACCCGCAGTAAAAAGATTGCCATACGTTCCTGTAGTGGCAAAATTTTGCATAAGATCAAAGATCTCTTGCTGCTGTGGAGTGTAATTGTATGGATCGTTCCCTGACCCGCCGGATCCGCCGCCACTGAACATATAAGGATCCATGCTTTGGATAAAATTCGTGCTGACACCAGACGAATTTCGTACTCCAATTTGCTTCCCGTCCTTATTATACACTGGCGTGGTTGACAACGGAGTGCCTGTTTGACTTAAAGGTATTGATCCTGCCATTATTTTTCTCCTTTTTTCTTACCTGTCTTTTCGTTGAAAGCGTTTAGTATCTCTTTGGCGCTATGTTTCAAGCACAATTCACCTTCGACGCAATCCCAGATCTGTCCACTAACTTGTGTGTCAAGCAAGAAACTGTTGGGCCTATGACAAAACGGCGTCGAGCAGGCGATTTTTGTCACGTTATTATGAAGGTCGTAGCCAAGACATGCAGGAGAAGTGCCGCCCCAAAAGATAGTGCCTTTCTTCCCGTAAGCTGCCAAAGCGTGTTGACCGAAACTGTCAATCCCAATGAATTTATCACAAACGCTTAAAAGAGCGAGTGTATTTCTGATCGGATGGAAGACGATGTTCGTGTCTTTGATCTCAGGAAAATTTGTATGCCCGACGATCCCGATACAATAGTCTTTCTTAAGAGACGCGACAATGCTGACGATCTCTTTGAAAAGCAAGCTGCGTCTAAACATTGGCGCAAGCGCTTCTTTATATTTCATTTCTGTTTTTTCCATAGGCGGTTTTCCGCCTGTCCACTGTATCAATAACAATGGCTTCTTACCCGCAATCTGTTCTTTTCTCTGATCAGCAGAGATCTTTTCGTTTGGCGTAATATAGATCTCTGGCTTTGTTCCGTCAAACTTTACATCAAGCATTTCGCACCAACACTGCGTGATATGTTTCTTTTTGTTTACGTAATCAATGTGCAAGTACGGCTCCACCTTCATACAATATGTGTCCTCTTCGATGTTGTCTTCATAGAAATGCAATGGATTCCCATGATTGTACGTTCTCTTCACATTCGGATTGTGCATAAAAATTTCAACACATGACGCGACAACAACCAACTGTTTTTCAGGATATTGCTTCTTTATAGCGCGAACCACTGCTGTTCCGGCTATATTCTTACCGATCCCACCTTCGACAAAAAAGACGATTTTTTTTACTTTCTCAGGAACTTTCATTTCCAACCCCTTTCGTTTTCACGAATTTTGTTAGCTATATGATATAGCCAACCAATTAACTTGTCCACTCGCATCTAGTACGCAACACGTTCCTGTAGTATCACATGTCGAATATAGCTTGCGGTAACAACAAACATCTGCTCCGGCGCAACATACGCTGTAGCATTGAACCAAACATCCACCGACAACACACATTTCATTCGTTGACCACGCCCAACCGTATGTGTTCTCAATGCAGCTTTTAAGGCACATGCAAAGATATACGTTTGAAACATCATTCGTATGCCCAAGATCAACAGAACTATTTGCAGACCAATTACAACATGTAATGCAGTTGTTGTTTTCAACCTGGAAACATCTTGTCTTCGATGTTGCCGTTGTGCTGTCTGCCTTGATGTAAGATTCCCAACAAGTCCATCTTTGTGCGCCACCATAATTCCCGATACAGAAAAACCATGCGTTTCCTTCCCCTGCACCTGCAGCGCACCAATTATAATGAAGAGTGTTACATGTGATCCCGTCAGGGTTGCTTCCCGTAAGTCCGAGAGAGATCCCCGCATCTTGGTAACAGTACACTCCACCATCATAGCAATAAAATTCAAAGCAACAATACGTGCCAGAAAATGTTCTTGTGCATGTTCCTGAGCATGTTCCGCCTGCTGCGATGTCCGTTGCAGTCCATGTAAAACATGTCTGCGTCGCCATAAGCTCCCAACACTCACATGAAGGAAGTACAACATTATGATAAACAGTACAATCGCTTTTAAGATTTACTGAACTATCATGCGTCTGTTCGTAAACGTAGCAGCACGATCCTTGCCACGATCCACAACCATTGCATCTGTAACATATTTCATAGCACACTGTTCCGTAAGAGTAGCATTGATCGACACCATCAGGATTGCACCATAACTGGAAGCGCATCCCCATGCTGCTCGATCCGACATTTGCATATGTCAAAACACATGCGTCAAAATCAGCATTGTGAACACATGCAGTGCATTTTGTTCCTTCGGTCGTAAGCGTCGCATGTACGTCAAAACAATATCCGTAACACGTTGGGCTTGTGCAATACCACACAGGCGTATCAGCGAAAACCGACCAATACTGAGACACAGCAGCCTGCGTGCAGTCATATGATTTCATCGAATTAATACTTGTCATAACTTCTGGCGCTGCAGTCCAACCATTAAGAATGATCGTGTCGCCTGAGCAAGCATTTCCTGAACAGATCCTTTTCACGTAAGGTACGTCACCAAGTTTGTCGTGAAATTTTAAAGCACCGTCGTCAAGACAAGAATAGTTATCAGCACAAGCAGGATCCTGCAGCCTAATGTTGCAAGCCACGATCGAGCCTTCTATGTAAGCACCTTCAGCCCACAAGCCGTACCCTGACATTGCGCCAAAATTTGCCGAAGAGATTCCGTCTAAATTGCCAAGTCGCGCCCTGTTTGTGATCGTTGACCAGGGGCTTCCTGCGTGCGTGTAGATCCCGATATAAGGCGAACAGTTTTCAGCAGACGTCATCACGATCCCGCCTTCGCCTGAAGCGCCATAATTGATCACTGCTGTACCATTTGTCCACGTTGGATTGCTGTCTGCGCCGTAAGAGCCTTCCTTATCACGCTCGACACAGTAAGCGTTTCCTTCTACGCATGTAACTTTAAGCCACTCATCCTCTGATCCATGCTTGATGCGCAAAACATCGTCAACAGCAAACGTCGCATCGCCCTTCAAACAAAGACAAGACGAATCAAGAGCAGTCATATCTGCAGCAAGAACGTCAGCGTCGCGGATCAACAGGCTACCACCGACAGAAGAAACGCTCTGCTTCTCAAACACCGCAGTGGTGAAGACGCCTCTTGCGCGTATATTCTGAAATTCCGTGATGTCTGTGGCCACTTGCCAACCAGTACCCATAGCACCAGAAGCGAAATCAGACGTCCTGATCCGATCGTTTGTGCCGTCAATCTCGATATGAACACCCTGAGCGTTGCCGACAGTGATCATTTCGTTTGCGTTATCAAGGCACATATTTGTGGAGTATATCGCAGTCTCGCCGATCGTCCATCCACCGATAAACCCTGAAGTGACTGTACCCGCGCAGCAGGTGATCTCTGACAAGCACTCAATATTTTCAACGCCAGTAATATTTGCAATGATGTTTGACACATCAACAGCCCACGCATTAAATGTATTCACAGCCTGAAGATTCCAATTCGGATCATACTGAGTTGGAATCGGCGGAAACTGAATACCATCTGTGTTTAGCGCATAGCTCATTATCGCATCTCTCTGTTTCGATATTTAATAACAAATTGCTTAAGATAAAAGACTTCACCTGAAACATTGTTCATAAACCTGATCCTAAACTTCGTTGATACGACATCAAAGTATAACTTGAGTGGCGCATCATCGGCCGGATAAGTTGAAGCGAGGGTAAGCACAGCGATCGATGTCCATGTCACGCCTCTGTCAGTAGAGTAATACGCCGTGACTGTATCGCCTTTTGCCCACACTTCTGCTTCTATCCATTGGCCAAACCGTCCTTGTTCCTTCGGACTATAATCTTTACTATCCCACTTTGCATCAACGGCAACGCTATTGTCGTCATATACCGTAGGATCGATCGCAAGCGCATTACCAGAAGCATCCCCAAGAATGATCGTCTTGAATAGGCTGCCTGCTTTCGTGTACTTGAAGGCGCATCTGATATTTGTGCGTGTATCTAAGTGACAAGTTTTACGATTGTAATTATATTTGTAGACTGTGTTGGCATAAGACGCGCCGTCCATCGGCAAGCCAACCCAATATTCTCCAAATTCAGGAGCAACGACAGACCAACATTTGTGCAGTTTTGCTGAATTTAAGCCTTCTTTGATCTCGTCATTCACAGCGCTCTCAATCAATGGAGCATTAGAACCATTAAAGAGCCGGATCCCGTCCTTCGCCACATACGCCTGTTCGCCCGTCGGTAGCTCCTGGATCGTTTCATTTGCAACTGTTCCTGTCACTACTTTACGGTCAAATTTGAACGTAGCGGTCGTCGTTACGAGATAACCAACATAGATCCCGTCTTCCTTGTGAACGGTCACGTATGAGCCATATCGGGCCAATCCCGTTATGTCTGTGCCGCCTTCTATAAGATCCTTCGCGCCTGAGTTGCCAGTAGTCCAATTTTCAGGGTTTCCTGTATCACACCACTGGATCCTCTGAGGCTTTGCAACGTCGCCGTCACCATAAACAAACGCGAGAAGTAAGTAAGCATTATACTCGATCATAAATTTACACTTTGGCGGAGATCCTGCAAGAATGGCTGCAGTCATGTCTTCGCCTGTGCATTTAAACAGAACATCTTTTGTGTTTGTTCCGACAAGGATCCTGGATCCAGACAGCATCGGAGTCGCAAGATCGAACCTGTAATCATCATCTGCGGTAAGCGCAACGCCAGAAAGCGTGACATCTGCCCACACTGTACCTGACAAATACTTGAGTTTTGTTTCACCAAGCCCGAAAACATACCTAGCTTCCTTGCGCTGCAGCTCGATCCCCGCGCAAAGAACCTCTGAAAAGCTTGATCCGATAGGCGTCAACCCGTCACGCTTCTTCAAGACAGCGCGATCGATCTCCATGTTTTGACAGTTTGGAGTCTGACGATCATCCAAAAATTCTGCGGGCATGTCTGTGTTCAAGCCCTCTATCGTTAAAATCCCACCAGTCTTAATATAAGCCATGCAAACGCTCCTTTTTATACGTCAAAGTATTCCATCTGTTCAGTTGCTTCAGCATTATGATCCTCAGTGTTCTTCAAAAACCTTATCCCGCTATCGCCCTTTGCAACCCATTTTGCGGCCTCTTCGTCTAATCCTAATGATACGTACAAGAAACCAAGAGAAACGTCTCTCAGCACCCACCTGGCGCGTGTTGTGAACGGCACAACAGAGGTTCCTGAAACGATCGTGTCAACATCCTCTGAAACATTGTTCATCTGGTAATCATACGAAACTGAGTCAGGCACAGGCCCGATATAGATCTCGCCACCATATATGCAGAAATGTTTAGGCGGCCCTTTGTCGATGCTCGTTTCATATCTGTGTGCATAAAGCTCATCATATCGTTCTTTCGATATTTTCTTAAGCGGCCTGCTGCTGCCTGAAACATCGATACACAAAAGATCACCAATAATGCGCCCAAAATCTGAAGGCACTGCAAATTTGAAGTCACCAAGAGTCGTGATCCCCGTTGTATACGATTCAACCTTGAAGTCTTCAAAGTCCGTCAAAAGCTTTATATACATGATCGCATCAGTGATCGCTTCGTAAACCTCAACATTCTTGTCAGTTCTTTTGAACGTCCTTAGTAAGTAGGCGTAAAATTCAGCACCTGTCATATCGATCTCCTTCCATTAACTCAAAGTAACGACGGGAGTAACTTTCACACTGTCACCATCCGTCACGTTATAAGGCCCGTCAGAAAAAGTCTCAGCAAATAAAAGCGTAGTCTTTGCTGCGTCCATAATAAAATATCCGTACACATTCCCCCAAGCAGCGCCACTTGCTGTAAATGTTTTTTGCGCACCAGTGGCCACAGATCCAGTAACAGACCAGTCTGTGCCGCGTGTGATCAAAATAGGAGCATACCCGTTTGCTTCAGCAAGCTCTGTGAGATCACTGAGCGAAGTATCTTCGGCAAGCGTAAAGTTGTTTGAGAAAAGACCGACATACAAATTCTGTAAAGCAGTCGCCTCAAAGAGTGTGTTCGCTATTACATTTTCACCATCATTTACTAAAAAACCTGCCATATCAAAACCCCTTTCTTATACGGCAACAGACGCCGCCCTTTCAGACCAGTCAGAAGACGCAGCCGCACGCTCACTCCACGAAATAAGGCCAGTCTTGCTATAAGTACCCGCTATGCCAAGACCGATCCCAAGTGATCCCGTGAAGGAAAACACTGTGGCAGCATCATTCGCACCAAATCCACCTGTACCGAATCCACTTTCTCCAAAACCTGTAGGCATAATTACCCCTCACGTTCCTTGTTATCGATTCCAATTATATCATCAGCGATCGATCCCATCCTTGTCTGGATCATCATCTTTTTATTTAAAATGTCTTCAGCTATCACACCGATAGTCTCAGACATCATTTGAAGGCGAGAAGCCAATGTTTCAAGGCCATTAAGCATAAATGCAAGCTCTTTTACGTCGTGTCTGTCTCTTTGGCTTTTCGTTACTTCCTCAGTCATTGTGCGCTCCTTTGCAGCAATATGTCTATCTTATTGCTTAGTGCGATCATTTCTTTGCGTGACTCCGTATACATGCGCTCTGTGTTCGCAACAATAATTTTACACACATCTTTTTGCACGTAATCCTCTTTGAACCCGTCTTTTGCGTCGTCCAACCTTGAATAAACCCTGTCGATCTTGCTGTTTTGCCATCTGCCTATTCCAAGAATAGCGAAAAACATTGTGATCATCCCGCCGCCAACAAACCAGTCCATAATATTTTTCATGCCATTCCTTTCGTTAAATTACTTTTCCTGACGTTCCTGCAGCAGCTTCTTCCTCGTTATATGCTGTAGTTGGTACGTAGATTGTGTTGGTTATACCAGCGTTTGGTGATGCGTTGTAATAGTTGGTATCAGAAAAAAACATATCATCAATCCAACCCTCATGGTAATAAGTTGGCCCTTGGTCTCTACCTATTGAAAGTAGTCCGTTCATTGATTGTCCAGACCAACTATTATCGTAAGCAACTTGCACACCATCTATATATAAACCAAAAGCTCCAGTACCATCTACTATCGCACAATAATGAACCCACTTCGCTTCCTGTATTGTGCCAGAGCCACTTGTGCCAATCGTAGTAGCACCCCCATCACGTAATCTAAAATCAGTAGCAGAGCTAGTGTTTATTCCTGCCTTATAATAACTATCCTCACCGTTATGTTTGAAATTATATAGCCAAGCAGTGTTTGAAAGTGCTGAAATATCAGTTATATATACCCAAGTTGACCACGTGTAAATATTGTTAGTTGCTGAAAAGCCATCAAAATCTGAACTATTAGGGTAAGTTACAGAATCTAATGTACCATCTAACAATAAACTAGCAGTACCGAATTTCTTCTGTGCAGTATCTAGCTGTGCATTAGCGACAAATGTCTCTGTATGTGCAGACTGACTCTGGTCATCAGAATTAGTAGCCTCATCTGCCCCATCCCAAGCGTTCCACAACACACTATCCCCTACACTAGCCGTAGCACTAGCTACTGCGTATGTATATATTGGTGGTGTGAAGTTTTCTGTAAATAGTGCAGCACCTTTTGCTACTATTACTTCATCATAATGTCCTATCATGGCATTATTACCTGTAGCGTCATTGCCAACCTCGAACGCTCTGTCTGAGTTTCCGACATCATTTGTTATATCAGTCCAGGTGTCCATCAATGCACCATCACGGTATATTTTAATATTACTTGAGCCAGTTTCTCTCACTAAGGCAACGTGATACCATTGGTCTACGTTGTTTGTCATCAATGTTTGTTCGCTCTGTGCGTTAGTTTGTCCATCGTATGCGTACATATCAATTGCCGTAGTTCTGAAACGAATCATGTAGTTGTCATTGACACCACTCTCATAATATCCATTTTCAAATATACATCCACCAGTCCCACTATCAATTCTAAACCATCCTGCAAGAGTAAACGCCCCACTTCCAAAATCAAAGTCTGCATTAGCCGTAACGGATATGCCGTCTCCACCACCATCACCAGTTGGGTTATTGAATGAAGCACCGCCAAAATAAGATTGTGCAGTATCTATTTCTCCGTCACCAGTAGTGGTAGGTGAATGACCACCATACGAATCTACAATAGTTGTGCTTGTGTCTGCACCTTGGTTATGAAGTAGTAATACACAGCTGTCTGGTATTTCGTGGTCTGCTTGTGTCTCTGCAAATGGTGCAGTGGGTACGGTGAAAGTATCAGTTGAACTTGTAGGGTCTGCACCAAAATGGTTGTCATCAGTAATAAAGAAATCATCCATAGAACCGTTACCTGGGTATAAAGCACCAGTTCCACCAGCACCTACGTACCATACTGAAGCTAGGTCTGAAGCACTTGCGAAATAATCATTCTCCCCGTTAGTCGCTGCGTCACCATCTATATACACCTGTACATCACCACCAACACTGATAAGTGCAAAGTGATGCCAGTTACCATCGGTTGTATTTTGTTGGATTGATGCCCGCATAGCCCAAGTGCCACCAGTCTTAATGCCAGTAGTATTATTGTCTGGATTATTCTCGCCAATAAGAACAAAGTAATTCTTATTATCATCATCAATGTATTGCCCCCAAAGACCCGCCCTATTTTGATAGGTTGACTTATACCAACAACTTATTGTATACGTACTTGTTGACGAGTTCATAAAATTCCAATCAGTCGAATCTGGGAATGTTATGTAATCTCCTGTTCCATCAAGCAATAAGCTACCAGAACCAAATACCTTATCGGACGTATCAATCTGAGCGTTACCAGCCCAAGTGCCTGTATGCCCACCCTTATAATCTGCGTTAGGTGTGCCGCCATCTTCGCCATCAAACGGACAGTACATTATGGTAGCACTAAACGCGCTCCCACACATAAAACATAATAATCCTGCTATCAATAAACTTTTCAGCTTACGCATTGTATTGACTCCATGTGTTGTCTAGTTGATCAACAATAATGTTCCCGTCGTCACGATGATTTTTCACGATCGCAACTATAGCTTCATGCAACGCCGCAGTTTCTTCGTCTGCTTCAATTTCTGCATATGCAGCTTCAATCTCGTTGATAATCCTGCTTGTGCGTCTTACGCCTCTCGTAAATTCTTCTTTCCCCTCATTGATTGCTTCGCCGTATCTAAGAATTTTCGCAACTTCTCCCATGTTGATGTTCTGCAAAACATACTGCACAGTAGGCTCAACAACGATAACGATCGGATCCGTTACCGTAAGATCGCCATCAGGCGTAAGATCCTGAGCATAGGCTGAAGAAGCCATAAACCCGACAAGTACCGCAAAAACCATGACCAACGCAAATAAAAATACTAATTTCTTCATTTCACTCTCCTTTTGTTTAGCTGTTCGCTCTGTTGAAACCAATGGCCATTGCAAGATACCCAGGCTCATCAGTCGCGTTATTGTCAAATAAAACCCAATTACCTGCTGCGATCGCAGCGTCATCGATACCACTTGTAAGCGTTTTGTAATAAACGCTCGTACCGTCTGAATCAACGGCGATAGATTCCACAGTAGATGTCGTGCCAAAGTCAGTGCCACTGTTGCTTTCTTTCAAGGTGAAATCGCAATCGTCGATGTCTGAAACGCAATAGATTGCAGAGATCGTCATCGTCGTGCCGTATATGTTGTACCAAAGAGGAAGCACCGCGTCTTCTGTAAGATCTAAGGTGTCAGTAATAGTCTTAACGAATACTTCATCAAATTGCGTCCAGTCGATCTCAGCCTCTGTGATAATGTTCGCGGCAAGATGCGCATTGTCGATCGAAGCGTCAACATATTGATCAGAATCAACAGAATTTGCAGCCATGTCACCAACAGCGATCGTTCCGTTTACAATATTATCGCTATCAACAGAAGCGCTTGACATATGCGCAAGATCGATCGATGCGTCAACATATGCGTCGCTGTCAACAGAATTTGCTCCGCTTACAGCCTGCACTGTTGCGACACCTGAAGACCAAGCAACGTCACCATGATCAGCATCAGCCATTTCAGCAGCAGCGACAACATCAGCATCAAGCGTTGCCGTTCCTGAAGACCATGTAATATCCCCATGATCAGCGTCAGCCATTTCTGCGGCCGCTACGATGTCTGCGACAAGATCTCCGCCCGCGTCTAATGCTGTTGCGTCTTCCCACTCGATCGTGCCGTCAGCAGCGATATTGGCGCTAATTCCACCAACATTTGCTGCTGTCACGTACAAATTAGTGGATCCTTCAGTCAAATCATCAGAATCGGTCAATTCAGCCTTCTGCATGTAGCCACTCATAAGCGCGGCCGTTGCGTAAATATTTGTGGATCCTTGCGTAAGATCGTCAGACGTTGTAAGCTCTGTCTTTGCCATATACCCTGGTATCGAATGGATCCCGCCCGCCAAATGCTCTGCAGCAAGAAAGTTTTCAAGCACAACCATATTGTAATTGATCGTCAGATCGTACCTCAAGCCATCGTAAGGGATTATGTTCAGATCAGCTACTGTCGTAAATTCTCCTTCCGTGTACCCAGGACTTGATGGATCGATAGCGTCATATGCGCACGCTGTTCCGCAATACACCAACAAGATCGCAGTTAAAACAAACAATACTAATTTCTTCATGTTAATCCCCTTTCAACTTTATATTTCGTAAACAATATCTTGTGCTTCACCAATGTTCATATGATATTTCCCAAATCTTTTCACGGCCCTATACCACAAAAAGAATCGCGCTTTGTTTATCAAGTATCTGAGCTTGCTGCCATAAAGTCTTTTCGTTTCTGCAATGCAGATCTGCTTCAAGCATAAGTCAGCTTTGTTTTTAAGTGATGGATTCATAAGTTCAATCCTGATCAACTGATATAATGCGTCATGCGCCAATGCTCCAAGCATAGTGTTTGGCGTGTCTGCTGTAGGCCCGCTTGCTCCATCCCAACAATATCCTTTCTTCACGACAAGAATATTGTTTGAAAGCCGCACCCAATCTGTTTCGATCACATGAGGCCCAAATGTCTGCGGAAGAAAGATCCTCTCGTCTTCGCACAATTTGTATTTGTATTTATCCAGTTCAATGTATCTCATTGTGTACCTTTATCGTGTCCGGCGTTATAATTTCAAGGTATTCTTTAAAGACCTTGTTGGCCTTATTTAATTTTCTATTAGGGAGCTTGCCGATCACTCTCCTATGTATGAAACTCATTACGCTTATTAGGTTTACGTTCTTTAACATATCCCCGCCTTCTTGTTTGCATCCCTGATCTTTTTTTCAATGTATCTATCAACTGTTGCCTTAAGCTTATTCCATGTTACGTTTTCGTACTTGAGATCATCCAATTCATCGCTCAACTCAATTTCTATTTCAGCAAGAAAAGTTTTAATGATCTCTTCTTTCATAACGCTCCTTTAGTTATCAACTAAAACAATATCAAAACCCGCTGCAACCCCCGCTATATCCGTGTCAGTGTCCATTCTTATCTCTATGTCGGTTTTCTCACTGAACACTTCTGGTTCTTCGTATTTGTGCTGTATGTACGACGTTCCATTCACATCAATGTTGGCCTTGTGTTTGAGTTGGAATACTCCACCAAATGGTCTAGCCAACACCTTGATTGTGTGTGAGCTATCTCTCTTAGCACCCGCTGTTGAAGCATACCATGAACGCATATAGCCAGTTTTGCCTGCAGGAATGGTAAACACAGCCATTTCAGTCTGGTTGTTGTCTGCGTGTACAACTGCCCTAACATCTGCGCCAGTCTGAGGGACACCGCCAGTAACAACCGTAGGCGTGCCGTCACCGAGCCTTGCACGATATACGAATACATGCCCTGCGAAGTCAGACGAGTTCATATTCTTTACCCTAAACACTCTGATAAGCGGTGTGGTTAAAACCACTGGTGTCTGCCCTGTAAGCGTAATCGTCTGCACAGTCAATTCGTAAGCAGAGTTTAATCCCTGTATCTCAATGTCTTGGGTGTCTCCGTTATCCTCTGCCACCGCATAGTCAATATCAGCAGTAGCAGAATACGTCATATTCATAGCCTCATAGTCCTCATCATCCTCTGCACCATCCCATACAGTAACAAAACCGTCACTTGAATCAAAGTCTGGAGCTGCACCGAATTTATGAATAAACGAATGGCCAGTCACATCACCCTTTGCGATCGCTAGACCTGACGAATTGTTTGAGATCGCAAGATTGCCGTCTTCAGTAACCTTCACGTTCTTAAACTCTCCGCCACCATTTTCGCCACTAAGCACAGCCTTTACAAGCTCTGCATCATCTTGCGTCGAAATCCCGTCGTTGATCCTATGCGATGATGGCTTGACATAGCTATGCTTCAAAATAACCTGCATACGAAATGCTGTTTGATCTACGTCGCCATTTGTGTAAACTACTCTGAAATATTGTGCCACAGGTTGGAAGCTGAAGGTTTTTTGAGTGTTAGCAGGTATGGTGAATACATCTGATCCATCCCAATTCGTACCATCGATAGACCATTGCACAGACAACCCGTCAACGGCGCTACCTACATTTGAGTACACGGCAATAAGGATAGTGGCAATGTTGGTGATCTCTTCTGCAACGCCAGTAAACACCGCGTCTGCCAAAAGAGCAGCAGAAGAAGAATTTACCGTACTTATATGGCCAGGCTGCATGACATGTAATTCGCCGTCAGCAGAGACGGTAACGCCTTCTATATTGACATGCGGAACATTATTTGTCTCCTTGACACCATAAGCCACGCCAATCTCGTCAACAAGGGCGATAGGCATCTGGCCACGTTTTTCTCCAAGCTCAGTCATGCCTATGCTCCTTTTAGTTCGCCAATAATGCTCTTTCTCATATTTTTACGATCAACTGCAAGCTGCTTTTTATCAGCATCGAGCGCCGCGTGTTTCTTTTGGTACAAAGCGATCATCTTGTCAAGCTCTGCCTGTTTGGCGATCGCAAGATCCTGATCGGCTTTTAATGCTTTCTTTTTGTCAACAAGATCTGCTTCGCTTACGACCAAAGCCTTGCTCATTTCTTTAAACTTGGCTTCGTCTGCGTCAACATCCTTGCGTTTCTTTAGCGTGCTTTCAAGTTTGTTTAAAGACTTTTCCTTAAGATCAACATCCGCCTGTTTTTCAACAAGCTTCTGAATAGCAAATTCGCTTTTCTCAGAGAGTTTTGCG
>Ga0164310_10001107_pt1 | contig 14935 bp, 14 predicted proteins | sample GuaBasSedimGuay1_FD_121795 | JGI IMG/M metagenome (GOLD analysis project Ga0164310, IMG submission 121795) | Subseafloor sediment microbial communities from Guaymas Basin, Gulf of California, Mexico - Guay1, Core 4569-9, 0-3 cm | ecosystem: Environmental > Aquatic > Marine > Hydrothermal vents... | reverse complement strand
GTACATTAGCAAAGTGATTGGTCCTGCTACCTACGATGAAATGCGCATTTTCAATGCTACTGCTTATCGCCGAAAAGTGGAGTGGTTAAATAACAAAAAATTAGTTCCAATGGATCTAGTCACGGATGAACTAAAGAAGCGCTTAAAATCCCTACAAAGAGTAATAGATGCATCAGATTTATACATTGAAATAGAGTTTGCATTGCGGCATGCGGGTTAAAGACTCAGTTCTTTTGTGCTTTTTTCGTCCTATCTCCACCTGGAAATGTAAAGTGTGTTGGAGCATTCTTTGGTACCTTCCCTTTCTTCACATTTCGATAATAAGAATAGGTCATAGGTTCCCCTTCTTGGAGGATTTCTCCACCAACAACTTTGGCGATGAAAAGGGTATGAGTACCACAATCAACAGCTTCTTTAACAACACATTCTAAATAGCCAAGGGAGTAGTCCATCACGATCGGCGTGCCGGTAATGAAAATCTCATAATTAAGAGGGTCTTTGAATTTATCATAAGTTCTCCCACTACGAAAGCCAAAGCAACCTATAAATTTCAAAGGTGCCTTGTTTGAGAGAGTATAGAGGCAGTAAAAACACGGCTCTTCCAAATATAATCATGGGTTAAATTCTTTTTGCTAATGCTAACAGTGACCATTTGTGGTTTAGATGTAACTTGAAAAACGGTATTTATAATGAGTCCATTGTAATTGTTACCTTTTTTTTGAGCGTAAAAGAAATAACCCATAGCTAATCAGTCGGATGCTTTCATAAAATTCTTATTCTTCAGTGTTGTCATCTTTGATTGCCATAGGTTGCGCTTCCTTATAGAAAGATTTTTCTACATCGAGTACAAGTTTTTCTCCTCTTAAATGGTTTCCGCTGTAAGAAATAAGGCTCATTTAAATGTTAGCAAATAATTTCAATAAGTGTGAATAGCTAAATGATGTGAATGTTTTTAGAGTAAAAAAATTCGTTGATGATAGCTGGTTTTGCCAATGCCAAAGGTCAAAGAAATTACTTCACTCCTTCAAAAATACCTCTCCCCCTACGTTAAGCAAGTGATCTTTTTAGCAGTCATTTTAATCAGCTATAATGTTTTACAAGTGCTTTTCCCACAAATCCTCAGAATCTATGTTGAAGCTGTAAGTGCTCCAAGCCTTGATGTGAAAGTTCTCCTATACTCGTCAATCATTTACATTGGAATGAGTGTCATTTTCCGAGCGCTTTATATTCTTTTACAAAAAATAAGTCAAGAGCTTGCTTGGGCAACGACCAATAACCTTCGTATTGACATGACAAGGCATTGTATAAACCTTGATATGACTTTTCATAATCGGAAAAAGACAGGCGATATGATTGAACGAATTGATGGTGACGCTTCAACATTATCAGAATTCTTTAGTACATTCATTCACTATTTCATCGGGAGCTTTTTCTTGGTTCTTGGCATTCTCGTTGCTGTTTTTATAGAAGGATGGGTGTATGGGCTGCTGTTTTTAGCGTTCATTATGATTGCTTTAACAGCATTTTATTTTGTACGAAAAATTGCCTCCCCGCTTTGGAAGAAGGTAAGAGAATCTACCACAGCTCTTTTTGGCTCAATTGAAGAAAGCATCTCTGGCCTTGAGGATATCAGAGGAAATGGGGCTGAACCCTTTATTATGAAACGATTCCATGAAGTCTCTCAAATCAATTTCAAAGATAAAAACAAAGCAATGATCTACTCGAGAATTTATTATATCATTAATGTTCTAATGGGAGCAATGATCAATTTGGGTATATTGATGATTAGCTATTATTTCGCTGGTTATTTGACAACCAGTAGTGGGACACTCTATATGCTTCTAACATACGGCACTAACTTGCTCAGACCTTTGCGATTGATTTTATGGCAATTAGAGCAATTGCAAAATTCAATGGCAAATATTGACCGAGTAAACGAATATTTTTCTCTCGAGTCAAAAATAGTGGACAAAGGAACAAAGGCATTCCCAGTTGAAGAAGTAAATCTCTCCTTTGAAAATGTGAATTTCGGCTATTCAGAAGATGCGTTCGTTTTGAAGGGCGTTTCCTTCTCTATCCCTCACGGGCGAACCTTGGGGCTTATTGGTCGAACCGGAAGTGGGAAAACAACCCTCGCCCGGCTTCTATTCAGGCTCTATGATCCAAATGAGGGTGCAATAAAAATCAACGGTATTGATATTAGAAACTTTAAACTCAAGGAATTACGGGCAAATGTTTCCTATATTACGCAAGAAGTTGAATTATTTAAGGCTTCGATTAAAGATAATGTTACTTTCTTTAATAAAAACTACTCTGAAAAAAAGGTCGAAGCAATCGTAAATGAAGTAGGGCTGGGTTCTTGGCTGGAGCAATTACCTAAAGGCCTTGAAACAGAAATCTATTCAGAGGATTGTGGTCTGTCCGCCGGAGAAGAACAGTTGCTCGCCCTTTCACGAGCCTTCCTAAAGAACCCAAAGATTGTTATCCTCGATGAAGCATCTTCTAGACTTGACCCCGCAACAGAACAACAAATTGATCTCGCTTTGGAGAAGCTTTTGCTGGGGAGAACTGGAATCATTATTGCCCATCGACTTTCGACTTTGCATAAGGTAGATGACATTTTAATTTTAAGTAAGGGTGAAATACTCGAATACGGTCCCCGTGAGGAGCTCTTAAGGAACCCAAATTCGCATTTTTCACGTTTATTACAAAAAGGCGCGGAGGAGATACTAATATGAGCACATGGAAGAATACCTGGAGTTTAATGAAATTCCGTAAAGGTTATGTTATCGGTACGATAATAACGTCAATTGGTTGGTTGTTATCACGTTTCGCCGTTAGCTTTGGTATTCAAGAAATAATTGATATCCTCGTTGGCGAAACACCTTTCCTGGCGCTTGATATGAGAACGCTATTTATTATTGTCCCCTTTATTTATGTAAGCACTTTCATTCTGGGGTCAATCTCAGATATTGTACTCTGGTTGTTTTATATCTCCGGGGAAGTTCTTATCCGTAGAAATTTAATGAGGGGTTTATTGCAAAAACCCGGTGCACAGGCAATCCCTACTACCACGGGAGAATCTATCTCGAGATTCCGTGGGGATGTTACTCATGCTGTTAACCTTGCTCACAGAATTTCCATCCGCTTAGGATTTGTTGTTTATGCAGTAATAACCCTTAGTTATATGTTTTATATTAGCTGGAAAGCAACTGCTTTAATCTTCATTCCCTTTTTAATGATTCTCGCAATAGGGCTCTTGGAAAGAAAACGCATAAACGAGCTGCGTAAAGTGCGAAGAAAAGCAACAGCAGAAGTAACAGACACCCTGGGGAAAATATTCGGCGCTATCCAGACTCTAAAAGTCGCAGGTGCAGAGGATGGTATCGTTGACTATTTTGCAATGAAATGTGCAAAGCGGAAAAAAGCCGTTGTAAAAGAAATGGTCTTTATAGCCTTTATAGATGCCATTTTCTTTCTTTCGATCTCCTTAGGAATGGGCACAATTCTTTTACTTGTTGGTCCGGCGATGAGCATCGGCGCTTTCACTGTTGGAAATCTCTACTTTTTCCAAACACAGTTAACATGGATAGGAGATTTCATCTGGATGCTGGGCGATTTCGTGCCATTGTTCCAACAAGCAAAAGTCTCCTACGAACGAATGTTACGATTAATTCAGAAATCCGACAAGAGTGTCACTTCAAGTTTCCTCGTCGAGGCAGGACCAATTTATGAGTTTAAACCTTTCCCACCTTTCAAACCTGTTATTAAAACCGAAACGGATATTCTCTCACAGTTAAGAGTTCAAAATCTGACGGCGTATTACCCAGGAACGGATAAAGGGATAAAAGACATTTCCTTTGAAATCCCGAGAGGAACAATTACCGTTGTTACAGGGCGTATCGGTTCTGGGAAAACAACTCTTCTTCGGGCATTATTAGGTTTAATCGAGAAACAAGAAGGAAGCATTTTATGGAATGGTTTTGAAGTTATTGACCCATCAACATTTATGGTTCCGCCAAAAAGTGCGTACACCCCACAAATCCCCTTCCTTTTCAGTGATACGCTAAAGAATAATATCCTACTGAATATCCCCGAGGAGAATGCAGACTTGGAAGCAGCGGTGAAATTAGCAGTCTTTGAAAAAGAAGTCGAAAGCTTTGAGAAATCTTTTGAAACTCTCGTTGGGCCAAAAGGTGTCCGGCTTTCCGGAGGACAGAAACAACGTCTGGCCGCAGCAAGAATGTTCGTTCGCAAACCAGAGCTGTTAGTCTTTGATGATCTCTCCAGTGCCCTGGATGTCGAAACAGAACAAAAACTCTGGCAAAGATTATTTGAAAGCACTAAAGAATTAACCTGTTTAGCTGTCTCTCACAGACCCATGGTCCTCAGACAAGCGGATATGATCCTCTTGTTAAAAGACGGGAGAATCGTCGCAAAGGGAACTCTTGATGAATTACTGGAAACAAGTGAAGAAATGCGCGCCTTGTGGACCGGTAAGATCCTTTCTGAAGATATTGAAAAGGACGACCTAAAAACCAGCATTCGAAAGAACGAGTAGCCTTCTCCCTCTCTCATAGTAATGAGACTGAGAAAACCCCTCCGTGCCTTATTAACAAACTTGTTTAAAGTTTTCTTAACAGTTGGAAAGGCTAAATGTTAGCTTTCGTTTTCATTTGTTTCTCTTTTCGATTCCTGTAAAGCGGCAATGGACAAGATAATTATACCGATTATAGTAACAATCAGTGCAATTACTCTCCCGATAATAAAACCAATGCCTAAAAGGCTCCACTCGGAAAAAATAATGGCTCCTCCAACAACTGCTGTTAGTAATGCGCTGACCGAGAACAATGGTGAGACAATGATTGCTTTCCCCTTTTGAAAACCAATCTGAGGAAGAACAGTTGATATAACGTTAAAGGCTAACAAAAGTACAAGGTAGAGCCACCATTCCCAATGATGAACGGCTATAATGAACGAGTTTTTAAAGTCAGAGAAGTCAATCGCTGACGAGAAAGCTTTAGAAAAGAGTACCCCAACACCAGAAGCTACTCCCCCGGAAAAACCAAAGGCAATGTCAGCAAAAGCGAATTTCCTAAGGGCTGAAAAGAGGATGAAAATTGCCATGAAAACGGCCATCGTCCCTAAAAAGATTATCCCTTCGAGAGAGCCTAATCTTTGATTTAATTCATCTAAGGAATAAGTAGTTTCTTCTAGGCTTGTTGCCCCTAAAATAACCACTCCAACGATGGTACAAACCATGCCCGCCAGCTCTTTAATTGAAATCTTTTCTTTTAAGAAGAAAACTGAAAAAAGCACGAGGACGGCCAGGCCAATCCCCATCATAGGCGTCACAAGAGAGACACTGCCAAATTGAAGCGCAATAAGAAAGAGAAACCATTGAATCGAGGTAAGGAGAAAACCAAAGAGCCAAACTTTGTTTGTAAGAAAATTCTTAATATTCGAAAAAAAGGAGTGTTTTTCTACTGCTGGAAGCTCTGCCGCCGCTTTTTTCTCGAGTGCAAGCCCAATATTTAACATCGAGTAAGAAAGAATCCCGAAGAATATCGCCAGGAAAATTGTCAATGCGCTCATCTTGTAGTTTCTCCGATTTCTGTCATTCATTAGTTATTAAAAAAGTTGTCAAGAATTTCAAAGGGAAAAGCATCACTATTGGAGTACGTTTTACTTCCCCACTCTCAGTAATAAACTCATAATTAAGCATCAAGTTCATAAAGTATGAGAGAGAATATTGCTTCAACAAGAAAAAACATGGTGCTGAAAAATGAGTGAAAAAAATTACGCGAGTGATTACTTGTCATTACAATTCTATTCTATCGGAGGAAAATGGGGCTATGCAATCATTCGGCTTCAGGATTCCAACAAAGAACTTAAGGTCCGTCTAGTGAAAGCCAAGAAATTGGATGACTTTCCGGCTACAAAGAAATATACGTGGGAAGAGGTACCTGTTGAATACATTAAGAATTTAAGCCAAGTCCAAAAAATCAATTTTAAACCAACAGATAACTTTCAAATTATTGCTAATAAAATACTTGAGGAACTGGATAAAATTAAACAATTAAAAGAGGACCGGGAAAGAGAAGCAGAAAGTAGTGAACCCCCAGAGTAAAAAGCAAGGCGCGCTCGTCTTTCTTAGGTTGACCTATCATTTGTTTCTTCTTTTTCGGAAATCGTTTTCTTTCTTTTCCAGAGGTAGAAGAAATACTGGAGGAAGATTGTAACTAAAAATGCCAGGACGGTGGAAAAGAGAACATCAGAAGCATAATGGACACCAATTCTGACTCGCGAAATGGCAACGAAAACCCCCCAGAAAAACACTGCGACAATTGTTCCAATTCGCTTTGGATCTTTAAATGTTCTATCCTTGACAAGGAAAAGAAGCGGGAGCAACATCCAACCCATTGCAGTGTGCCCTGAAGGGAAACTCGAGTGTGGGCTTTTTGGTCTAACGGGTAAATACCAGGGGGTAAAATTGCTGAAATCGGCCGATAAATCACGAAAACGAACTCGCCCCCAGAGGTATTTTAAAAACTGGACGAAGATTAACGGATTAATTACCGCCAAAAGGATTACTGCGCCGGCTAGTTTGCGATAAGGACACCAATCACGTGAGAAGGTTACTCCGGCAAAAATTGCAGGAGGAAAAGAAAGGAAAGCACTAATAATTGCCATTTTGTTATTCGTATCAATGACCCCATAGATCATTACGCCCAAACTTATAGCAGAAAGAATAAATGAGGGGATCTTCTGGAGTTTAACCCGTTTTATAGACCCTCCAAAAAGTATCCCAAGAGAAATACCTATAAGAGCATACCCAGGTGCCTCACCAAAATCTGCACCAAATTTTCCCCACCACGAATTAAAGTTCACAAAAGCTTGAGAAATTTGCAAATCATACAAACCAAAAATTATTGCTAAAATAATCCACGGAATCATAATTGCATTCAAGTATTTTAGAAAGAAGGCTGCCGTGGGTCGCTCTTCCAGAATCATTTGTAAATATGTTTCTTTATTTTTAATAAATTTTAAGGAAAGGAAGTTTGGAATTGGCTGCACATCAAAAAAAGAACTGATAGATAAATAATTATTGTTCATTTGTTCTTAATAGGAATAGTTATTGCTGGTAAGAAACCATGGGCTTTTTTCCCATTTCCCCACTTCTCATAATCGCCCTCCTCCTGATCGTTAGTCAGTACATCCTTAGGCGCGGTTACAGGTTTTTCGGGGAGTATCTTTATTGTCCCAATCTTTTCTATCATTCTCTTCAATTACAACGTCCCCTTTACTACAATTGTTGGGAGTAGTGCCGCCGGGTGCTTTATTAATGGCTTAATTTCGACAATTATAAACATGCGCCGGCGAGAGGTCGATTGGTTTCTGGCACTTATTTTCGAGGTGCCAACAGCCGCCGGGATTTTTTTGGGTGCATTTTTAACGACCCGAATTGACGAACGGATAACGACCTCTATTTTTGCAGCTTTTGCGATAACACTTTTTCTCCGCATTTTTCATGAAAAACGCCACGCAAGAGAGGTTTTTAGTATTGAAAGAAATGGTGTGACTCTTACTGAGGAGAATGATGGGGGCGAAAAGGCAAAAACACCTTCTGGAATGTCCCCTCCTTCAGAGGAAGAGGAGAGTGCAACAGCAAAAAAAATTGCTGTTGACAAGCGAGTACGAAAGGAGATTCATAAACAAAAATCATTCATTCATCGCCTTGCTTCTTTCAGACCAAAATGGCGCATTGAACGTGAAACCTATTCCTATTCAATCAATATTTTCATGTTAATTGCTGTCGCTCTTGCAATTGGTTCCTTGGCAGGCATGGTGGGTTGTGGTGGTGGCTGGGTGAAAGCCCCGGTCCTCATCTCAGGTTTTGGCGTGCCATCTTTAATAGCGATTTCTACCGGGATGCTTATGACTACCATTACGCTCCTTTTCACAGGGGTCATTCATATTATTTGGGGGCAATTTGCCTTGTGGTTATGGACCATTATCGCCATTGGAAGTGTTTTTGGTGCCTTCATAGGCTCTGCATTAAAGCGTCGCTTCTCATCTAAAGCTCTCCAGCTAACAATGATAGTTACCCTGACAGCGATAACTATTTTGCTACTCGTTAAAACGTGGCTGGGCCTATGAGCTTGTTCCAAATGATCCACTCTACAAAATGATTCAAGAAACGATTAACGAGTCTGACATGATTTTTAATACCTGAGTAAAAAATAATGAAAAGTATTTAAAATAAAATTCCCAATAATTATTTGACTGAAAGATGTGGGAGTTCCCAAAGAAATTCATTCCAATTATTTTTTGTTCTATTATTTTGTTTAATATAGGAAATTATGGTTACAACCCTTCTGAAACAAAGGCGAAAACAGAGCAGCCTTTTCTTCAAGAGATAAACACCCCCCCGTTGGCTTACTCAGCCGGCTATGAAAACTCTGGACCAATTGAAATCACCTCAGACGAAGACTGGGGGGCTTTTCCAGGCTCAGGGACGGCTCAAGACCCCTACAGAATTGAATGGTTGTGGTTCGAGCTGACAGAACGCCTTCCAGCGATTTCTATAAATGGTACTACCAAACACTTTCTGATTAGCCATTGTTATTTTGAGACGGATTTCAAAGGTATCTTTCTTTATGCTATAGCCAACAATACAGCAACAATTGCCAACAATATCTTCAATGGCAATAATGCAAATGGTATTGTAATCATCCATTCAAATTTCGTCCGGGTCGAGAATAATACCGGGCGATTGGACCATGTAGGCATTCGTGTTTCTTATAGTATTGGTACTGTGCTTGTCAACAACTCTTTTTATGGGGGAATTTCTTTGGACTACTTAACTGCCAGCGGAACAGGATTTACCTATTGTCAGAATGCCACTATTATTAACAATACTTTCAACTTCTTTAACAGAGGGATTTATGCTAAGAATTGTTCGAGGTTTCTTATCGCAAATAATACAGTTCTAAACACGAGGGAATATGGCTCGATCTATCTCACTTGGTCGAATGAAATGACCGTGAAAAACAACTACATCTACAACAATCTCTTCTCGGATGGTATTCGATTATATGACACAAATAACTCCTTGATTTGTTTTAACACAATCATTGCTTGCGCAGATTATGGAGTGGCATTAATGGCAGGAGCGATGAATAACACGGTCCATCACAATAATTTCCTGTACAATTATGGCTATGGCTCTCAGGCATTGGATTCGCAATGGCTTAGGAATAACATTTGGTTTGATAACAATACGAAGGAAGGAAACTTTTGGTCCGATTGGGGCGGAGAAGGCAACTATAGCATTAGTGGGTGGGCTCTAACCATTGACCCTTATCCGCTAGCGACAATGGTTAATCTAACGATGGATGATATCATTCTTCCGAACAACGCAACAGATGACCTTCTGGAGGAAAATGACTACGAAAGAAATGCTGTAAGAATAACAACAGAAAAAACATACAACCTTATCGTCGCGGATGTAGACCTTTACCTGATAAATCTTAGCGCCGGAAAAAACTACACCATTAATATTAATACGGAGACAACAAGTGGGCTGGAATGTTACTTGATAGATAGCGGTTTTATGCTTGGATTATTTGATGTTTTGGCAGGGGGAAAGGCAAAAGAAGGCAAACTACAATACACTTTTGAGATAAAAAAAGATGGAGATTACTACCTCCTCGTCTTTAATGATTTGGAACACTACAAGACAGCATTACCAGCACCTTATTCCTTAGAAATCACCGCTCGAAAAGAAGTAACAACACGTCTCGGAGGAGCAATATGGGCAGTAATAACCGGAGCTGGAATAACTCTTTGCCTTTGTTTTAGAAAAAAGAAAACATAAGAATTTCCCAATCTTTTTTTTCAGAACATCAGCCATTAAAGATAAATCAAATTTCGGAGCAAAATCTAAAGCTAATCTTCTCAATTGAAATCTGCGGTTTTTTTATATCGTCCTTACCTTAATCTTGTTAAAAGAAAGTTGTTCATTTCACGAAAAAATCGAATGGTTCAAAGTAGGTCAGAAGAGAATAACCAATATGACTTTGCTCTCAAGCGCTCTTTGATTTATAGAGGTGGTATGTACAAATGTCATCTCTCCACAAGCATATTAAGAATACCTTTGCTCCAACACAGGCAAGAAAAGTTTTGCAGTTGGAAGAAGAGAAGGCAGCTGTTTCTAAACTGATGCAAGAGTTCATATAAACTTGCTCTCCAGAGCAACTCAATCTCATTCTCGAATTTGTAATTGAAAATGAACAAATCCATCCCAAAAAAAGAGTTTGATCTTGAAAAGGTTTCTCACTCATGAAGAACCACTTCTCCGAGAAAAAGCAGTGCAGTTTCTTGAACCTTTTTTAAAAGAAAAACTTGTCCCGTTAGTAAAACCGTTAAGAAATGACCCTTCTTTGGCTGTTCAATCAAGAGTACTCTGGGTCCTGGCAAAATACACACGAGAGAAGGAACTCACAGAACAGATAATGGACGCTTTGAATAAAGTCGTGGAAGATACAGAACAGATTTTTCTCGCAGCAGCGCTCTATTTAATTGACAATTCGCCACAATCAAGAGAAATGCTCTTCGTAAAAGACTTCTTTTGCAAACACTTCTTTGATTGCAAAACAAATACCTTGAAAGTGCTTATAACCGGAAGTGAGGGCTATGCAGCTCAACTCATTGGGATGATCCTCGGGGAAGCAGGAATCCCACTATTTGAAACAGGCTCTTTAGAAGTTTATAACCTCCTCTGGCTCATTAAATGAGTGTGTCACTATAATTGACAAGTTATTTCTGAGGTGTTTATGTAGCTCGAACCGGCAAAGCTATTAATAAGAAAGAATAAACTAAGCTGGTAGGTGTTAAGTATTTTGCCGGTTCTATCTTGGCAGAAGGACCCCCTTCTCTTTGATGTTCATCCAAAAGAATCAAACCAATGGCTAAATGCAAATGAATTATTAGAATCGGGACGTAAGAAAGAAGTTTTCATTGCCGATGGTGAAATTCTTAATCTCTACCCAATTATGATCCGACGGAACGATTTTCTTCGGCGAAAGGCTTCTGACAGGGTACTGGCGCGCTTTCCGTTTCTCCGGCTTACCACTGAGGAGCGGGAAGTGTTCGAACGATATGAGCTCCTCGTTGCTGAACGATTGCGAAACTATTTCTATTGTTCAATTGATCGCAGAATTCTGGAATGGCGGTCGTTGCTACGCCATTATCTCAAAGAGCGCGGTGCAGTACCATTGCCATTTCTCCGGTGCTTACCATCTCCTTCCTCCCCCTTCCTCCGAGACAGGCTTTTCGAATCTGCCCGCGGTGAGCTATTTACTCTGCCATCGACCCTCACACCTGAGCTTGCTTACCTTTGTGGGGTTATCAATGGGGATGGAAGTTTGTCGAAATATATCTTGAACATTGTCGATTTTTCATTGACGAATATTCAGCAGCTCCAAGAACGTTTTACTCGACTATTCAAACTGCATGGAAGAATCCAACAACAAACGGAAAACTGCCCAACACTTATTATCACTAATCTTTGGGTAGTACGACTCTTCTCCTTTCTTACAGGGCAACCTATTAGTGGAAAGAAATATGCCACCTTGCGTGAACCTCTCCTTTATCGGGGTAACGCTTCTTTGCGTTCGGCTTATTGGTCCGGTGTTATGGATACAGACGGGAGTTATACTCAAAATAGAGTTATCTTAGCAAGTGCTAGCGAGAAATTTGCTCAAGACTTTGTTCATTTCCTTTTAGACCAAAACATTCAATCGTCTTTTAAGAAAAGGGGGGATAATACGTATCAAGTTTATATTCCAAGAAAGTACCATCAAAATTACAAAGACAAGATGCTTTGTTATCATCCTGAAAAAGTCAAAGACTTCCTAAAGTTGAGAGAAGGGAAAACGAAGAATCCAACACAACCAAGAGTTTTTGTGGATTTTAAAAAAGAAGCCATTATTCATGGCTATTTCAATTTTCACCTTTTAAAAGAGATGCAAATAACCGGTTTAGGTAGCTACCTTCGGCTCAGTCGAGGAAATGCCACCCTTGTTAGTTTTGCAAAGAAATTGGGCATTACACCCAGCTTTCTTCAGCAACTTGAACATGGGAAAAGTGCTATTGCTATTGGAATTTTATCTAAACTGCTCAAGATAAAAAACGAATCGCTCCTCTCTTTCCTTACCAAACAAGTAAGCACCATTCGTTTTCGCAAATATAAATCAATACCCGTAAGATTAGATTTACAACCATCTGCAACGCTAAGACGAATCATTAAACAAATGGTTTTTTATCAGAAGGCTATATTAATCAAGTCTACTGACCCCTCATTCTTAGCTAAAATTCAAAAACACTTTGCAGTTCAGTTGACCGGTAAATACTTGAAAAATAGTACTATTAGATACTTTCTTACTACTTTCTGTAATTTGCGTGTTCTCTCCGAAGGATCTAAAGCCGGCTTTTGAAGGTTCTTTTATCCTCTAGCTAAGAGGGAGCAAAGTTCTGCTTTTTCTTTTTTGGTTAAAATATTTGTGGCCTTGTTATTCCAAATAATCAGATAATAAGAATTATTCACATCATTTTCATTAGAAATAAGAGTATATTCATTCTTTTCTTTATGAGCCAATCTCTCTGGCCTAGAGTATAAACCTGACCCTAAAATTACTGCCAACAATTTTGGATGATCAAGGATAATCTGCATACTCTTTACGACAATTTCATCAAAATCCTCATTGCCATTTAAATCATTCAAGAAAAAGAGATTTGGCTCTGTAATCATTAGTAGACTATTCTCTGAGTTCCTCAGATTTTCTTTCATTTTAGAGTTGATTTTTCCCATAAAAGAGGATATTGCGCTTTCTAGAAGATTGCTCTCCAATTGTATCGTATTGATTTGTGTATTGTTTTCATCACACCATTTTTTTATTTCTTCCCTTTTCTTTACATGTCCAACGACATATTTTAGAAGATGATTTATCTTCCCACTAATGATGGTTTCTTCTTTAATGGCTGTTCTTATAGTTTGATCCAATATTACGTTTATGCTTTTTATGGTCTCTTTTGCAAGGTATGGGGTTAATAAAACAATAGCAGAATCAAATTGCGATCTTCTCAAGTCATTTTTAAAGAAAGGTTCATTCAAAAAGAAGTAAGCATTAAGAAAATCAGTAATGCTCTTTTTTGGTTCTTGATGAGTTATTTCAACATCAAAAGCTCTAGAGTACATTGTGACTGCTACATCAGGCTTTTTTTTCTGTCTCCTAGGGTATAGTTCAATAGTAAAATTACTTTGAAGGAATTTATCAATATAAACTAATTCGTTTAGTACACCGCTTGAAGCATTTCTATTTTTAATCATTTTGATAAGAAGGTTAGCGCTTTTATGTTCTTTGAGCCTTTGATAAGAACTGGCAAACCATTTTAACCAAAGAAATCGATGTCTGTTTAATGTGCTGTTTTTCACCAATTGTTGAGGTAAGAAATGCGAATCTTGGGTATCTAATAAGAAATTATTATCAAATTCATTTTTTAAAAACATAATAGCATCAATAATTTCCTGTTTCTCCTTTTCATCCATATTATCCATCTTACATAAACGAATTAATCGATTCCAAGAAAAGATATAGGAGACACTATCCGAGTTATTCATTTCTTCCATTTCCCTTAAAATGTAAGTTTTGCTTTAGTCTTAGGAATGTTAGTCAATTTTTATTAAACTTACTCTCTTAGGAGAAGAAATTTACATTTAAAGAGAATGAAGAAATTCATGACCTTACAAGAGGGGTATTTTTTCTCGTTTTAATGATTTAGAAGGCAATTTTGCTAGTTTTATGATTTTAAATACCCCCTATTTTTGTCTTATTGGGAATTTTTTACTCCTTTTATCGTTTTTTCTTCTATTAGTCAAGATAATCCGATTTTTTTACCAGTATTTGAACTTTTTTTTTGAAAAATTTATCAGTATTTACCAGTTTTTTCTTTTTTTTTTACCATAATAACCTATTTCTTTCATACAATGTCACATATTTAGCTTTTTATAAAGAAAATTTACTTTCTTTTCTTTGGGAAAAGTGATGGTCTCTAGAACTATTGATAATTTAGATCAAACATCCACAATTTTAGAAGGCCTAAAGCACTTTAAGATCACTTCTTCGATGGAAGAAATTCTTCTAACATTATTGTTTCTTTGCATCATTGAAAATAAATGGTCCGTAACTGGTTTTGTACAAGCTCTTGTTAAAATTACAGGGCGAACCCCAAAAACTATTGGGGTAACTTTACAAAAACTTGACAATATGAAAATTATTGAATATGGGAGAGATGGCCAAAATCGGAGAATAACTATAAACTTTACAAATGAATTTGTTCAAACTCTTTTGGTTACGTTATTTGGGTTTACTGAACAGAATACAAATGATGATATCGATGAACATCCCCCTTTTAAAAGAGGATTTTTCCCTGCAAATGTGAACTTTTCTGCAGCTATTGAGCAAATTAACAGATTGATAAAAAACACTGATGAAGAGATTCAAGAGATAAGGGGGTATCTCCAATGGATTTCAGAACAAGAGCAATGGGTAAAAAAAGTAAAGGACGTTGATTTTGATGACCCAATAGAACTTGAACAGAATCCTTTGTATCAATTTGCTGAAGAAATAATTTTTGGATTCAGGCGCGAAGAAAAAAATCATGTTAATGGGCTCACAGTGTCCTTACAAAAAGAAATTATTCATAAGAAGTTAGAATCTGAACGTTTGCAAATTCCTTGGCTATTAAATGCAATGGTAAATAGAGGGTTAAATATTGAGGAGTTTTAAGAAATGGGGTTACAGTCTTTACTTATGGAAGCAATTGAAAAATTAGTTCCATTTAGAAAGAAAGGATTCGAAGGGTTATCATG
>Ga0164310_10001106_pt1 | contig 14941 bp, 11 predicted proteins | sample GuaBasSedimGuay1_FD_121795 | JGI IMG/M metagenome (GOLD analysis project Ga0164310, IMG submission 121795) | Subseafloor sediment microbial communities from Guaymas Basin, Gulf of California, Mexico - Guay1, Core 4569-9, 0-3 cm | ecosystem: Environmental > Aquatic > Marine > Hydrothermal vents... | reverse complement strand
TTTTTGGGGTGGGCCTTATGGAGATTTCGACCTGTTTGGTGTCAACGTGGTTTGCACCCCTGTAAATCGTTACCCGTAGTGTGTCCCCCCCCAAACCTTTTGGCATGGCATGGAAAACAAATTTTTTCTCTTTTCCCGGTGGGATGTACCCTTTTAGCTCGTTAGTGTCAAAAACCAGTTTTTTGGAGCCTATTTTTATGAGGTATTCTGCTCCATACCTGTGGTTATTCCTGACAAAGACTTCTACCTCGGTTTCACGGTTTTCCACTATTATCTCCGGTGTTTTGATCCTTGTTATCTCACCCAAAACCTTTTCCGCAGTGGGAGTGGTTACACGTGTTTTAACCTGTTTTGGTTGTAGATAGGTTGAGGTTTTGTAGCTGTCAATGGTTAGGCTGTTTCTGCAGAGTTTGAGGAGGAAGTCCTGCTTTCCAGGGCTTGCATAGCTAGCTATTGAAACGTTGAAATGGGTGGTTATGGTTTGTTCCGGTGCTAACCAAAGTTTTTTCTGGTTTGTGTGGGTTTTGAATCCTGGTGGGGTGACAACTTTTAGCACAATGTTTTCCCTGTGTTTGGATGGGTTGTAGATCTGGGTTGTTATGGTGAAGTAGCTTCCATAGGTTACTTGTGGGGGGAGGTGTGCATAGATTATTCTTGGGCCACCCAGCGGTTTTAGGATTGTTGTAGCCATTTTCACGTCTGGCGCTGTGTCCTGACTACCTGATTTGAAGAAAAAAATGTGTTCACCAGGTTTAGCCATGGTTGTGGGGGTTACTTTAAAGTTAACACTTTTCCAGCTGTTTGCAGGTATTTTCACTTTTTTTTGGCTTTGCTCTGTTTTGAAGCCTGGTGGTGGGAAGATTGTGAGCACATATTCCCGGCTAACCTCGTCTGTGTTCTCCACCAACATGCTGATATTCTCTGTTTTGTTTGGTGTCATCTCAGGTGGGATTGTAACCTTTATGATGCGGCTTTCTCTTTGGTACGAGTTGCTAGGCCTGCTGGTAATAAATATTGTTGCGTAGGCCTTGTCTATCAAGACTCCTAGGTGGTATAGCTTGGTTTCGATGTCGTGTCTTGTTGGTGTGGTGGTTTGGGGTATTTGAAGGGTGTATCTGACTGTTCCACTTGCTCTTGGCTCTAAGGCTACGCTTTTTTTCGTTTTATAGTTTTTGGTTAGGTTTGGCGGTATCTCCATCTCCACGTCGAACACTGTTTGCTCTGTGCTTAGGTTGCGTATTTTTACGTAGAGTGTTGTTTTGGTGTTTTTGGTTGTGATGAGCGGTGTTTTGATCTCTTCTATTACTCCTTTTACCGGGTTTTGTGGGGTTGCTGTGGTTTGGTATGGGGAGAGGAGTGACACTAGGATCAGGAGAAGGGGGAAGAGGGTTTTTCCGGTGGGCATAGAAGACACCCTTCGTATCACATCTAACATGCATGTACAACACAACCATATTAAAATGGTTGTGGTTGTTCCCACCCAACACCAAACAAAAAGAAAACCCAAGCAAATAGCCCGGATCAGTCAAGCCAGGCTCCACTAAGAATCTCTCCAGCTACTCGCTGTTCATGTGCCAACTCCTTAGCCGTTAACAATTGCCTCTCCAGATGATCCAAAGCAACATGCAAAGCTCCTTCTTGGCCCCAACTCTCACCCTTACCAGCGAAAAAACCCCTAGACGTGTAGAGTCTAACCTTACAAAGCGTCAGTTTCTCACCCCTAAAAACCTCTCTATGCTCATGAAAATATATGTGGGCATAGATATCTCCCAACAAATTTTCAAACCTGGAAACAACGGAGCGCAAACCATCAAAAATTTTGTGTTTATCCATAGTTGCACCGCTCACCTGCACCCTATAGCTTGGCTGCTCAACCCTGAGAAGCCCCCTCAAAAGATCAGTCCTTGTTAAGATACCATACTCACCACCCCCAAGGTCGACAACAACACAGGATATGTCATGCCTATCCATCTCCCTAAACGCGTCTCTAACCCTAGCACTAACCGGCAACGTGACAACAGGGCTCGACATCAAAGATTTAACAGGCAAACCCAGGGGGCTACTAGGTCTTACACCAGCCAGATCACCCACGGTTTCCCTATGCTTCCTATGCACAACCACCTCCACTATGTCGTGAATAGTTAGAATCCCCAAAAGCTTGCCCCCCTCTATTATGGGAAGCTTCGTCACCCCATTCTCTCTTAACAAGTTGATAGCCTTCCCAAGAGGAGTTTCACCCGTTGCACTGATAACATCACGGCTAACAAGTTTTTCGACTCCCTCGTCACCATATCTACCCCCAACAACCCTCCTAAGGATCTCCCAACCCTTAACGATCCCAACCAGCTTTTCACCCTCAAAAACCGGGAGTTGGTTAACACCACTCTCGATCATCTGCCTAACAGCCTCAGCAACAGGAGTACCCACATCCAAACATGGAACCGACCGCAGTATGGACCCAACCTTTGTGTCTGGAAGGATTTTGGATCTAACAAGCCACCTATTGGTTAGAATACCCCGGTACCGGGGCCCATCAAAAACCACTAGCACCTCTGGGTGTTTCCTCTGTATGACCCCCAGAACAGTGGAGAGCTTGGTGGAAACATCCACACGCTCATAATCCTTTGAGACAACATCACGTAGCTCCATAAAAACACCTCACAACAATAGTTTCACTTAACATTACCCCCCCCCCGGTTAGACCAGAAGCTGAGGGGAACCACCCTATCACAAAAAGCGTCCAACCCTTTCTTCAACAACCTGAAATCTTCTGCCATGCAACGGCTCCAAACAGGGTTCCTAAGAGCCGCTGAGGGATGAAAAGTAACGAAAAGATCTATTTTATCGTCTGTAAGGTTGTAGTCTTTCCTCCACTTCCCATGGTCACGTGTAAGCCTAACAACACCGCTTGTCAAAGCGTTGCTAGCCACAGACCCTAAAGCTACTATAACCCTAGGTTTTATGAAACCTATCTGGGCAACAAGATGTGGTAGACACGCCCTTATCTCCTCGTCTAATGGGCTTCTATTGCCCGGTGGGCGACACTTGACAACGTTTGTGATGTAAACCTCTTTCCTTCTAAGCCCGACGCTCTCCAACATCTCTGTTAACAGCTGCCCAGACCTACCAACAAATGGTAGCCCTCTGAGGTCCTCCTCCTTGCCGGGGGCCTCGCCAACGAGCATAACACAACTATCTAGGGGTCCATCCCCAACAACAGCCTGTGTCCTAGAGGAGCTAAGCACACACCTAGTACACGTTCTAATCCGGTTTACAAGGTCATCAAATGAGACATATGCATCCTCTGAGCCACTTGCCAAACCTTTTTCCATTGTAACACCCCGCAACTATGTAAACCTATTATCTCCCCTGTGTCAAGGGTCTTTGACCCGGGAACACCCAAGCAGGGTAAACAACTGTCTGGGGGGGAGACCCCGAAGCCTTATGACCCTAAGCCCATGCTCTAGCCAACCTTGGCACCGAGGGTTGGCCAAGGAGCTGTTCACACCACCAACCTAGACCGGGTCTATCCAACTTGGTTGTCGTGCTTTCCGTTTGGTCACATCTGGGGTGGTTAAATGCCCAGAATGCTCAGCGTTGGCCCAGCTAGTCGAGCGCTCCTAATTGGGGAGAACATTCGGCTCAACTTTTTGGCGATAGTGGTTGGCTCCGGCTCTGGGCTTATTGGGGTTGGGTTCACCTATCTTATCACCCTAGTAAAAAACCTGTTTTTCTATCAGAGACTAGACCTTGCTGATGTAACACCCCTCAACCATAGCCTGGGTGGCTACGTGGTCTTTGTGCCGATGGTTGGGGGGTTCTTTGTTGGTCTGCTTGTTATGCTGGCAAAAGAGGCGAAAGGTCATGGGGTCCCAGAGGTTATGGAAGCTATGGCTCTTAGAGGTGGGAAGATCCGCCCAAGGGTTACACTGGTTAAGTCGGTTGCATCAGCGATCTGCATAGGTTCGGGGGGTTCTGTTGGTAGGGAGGGACCCATAATCCAAGTTGGGTCCGCGGCTGGATCAACAATCGCACAATATCTACGCCTACCAGCGGATACACGTAGAATACTTGTCGCATGTGGGGCTGCTGCTGGTATTTCCTCGGTGTTCAACACACCTGTTGCAGGAGTGCTTTTCGCACTCGAAATAATACTACTAGAGTTTAAAACAAGGTCTTTTGTACCTCTTGTTGTCTCATCTGTCTTTGGCGGTTTGATGGCGAGAATATTTTTCGGTTCTAGACCAGCTTTTGAGGTGCCAGCCTACACCCTGGCGAGCCCATACGAACTTGTTTTCTATCTCCTACTGGGGTTACTAGCCGGTATCCTAGCTGTCATATGTATAACAACCCTTTACACATTTGAAAACTTTTTTGATCAGCTGCCAGCACCCCAATACCTGGTGACAGCCCTTGGAGGACTCTTGCTTGGTGGCGTGGGATATTTTTTCCCTCAGGTCTTTGGTAGTGGCTACGAGGTTATCAGCATGGCGCTAAACGAGGAGATGGGACTCTATCTCCTCCTAGCTCTGGTTGTAACCAAACTGGTCGCTATGTGTCTAACCCTCGGCTCAGGCGGGTCTGGAGGTGTTTTTTCTCCAAGCCTTTTTGTTGGGGCTATGTTTGGCGGTGTTTTCGGGTGGGTTGTCCACGGTTTTTTCCCTGAGGCCACGGCATCCTATGGTGCATACGCACTTGTTGGTATGGCAGCGGTTTTCGCGGGTGCGACACGCGCAACACTAACAGCGATCATAATGGTTTTTGAGATGACACTTGACTACAATATTATTCTGCCCCTCATGTTTGCATGTGTTATCAGTGATATAACATCTAAGACGCTTTACGAGGAGACTATATACACGAAGAAACTGGTTAGGAGGGGTGTGCTGATAAGCCATGACATGGAGGTTAACCCCTTCGACCTGATACCTGTGAGAGATGTTATGATCCGAGATGTTGACACTGTGAATGTCTCCACCCCCCTCTACGATGTGTGGGAAAAACTGATCAGCACAGGCCACCAGGGTTTTCCGGTGTTGGACAACCAGAAAAACCTTGTTGGGATAATCACGAGTTTAGACCTTAGAAAAGCACTTAGACAGGGTAAAATAGATGGGGTCGCCGGGGATGTGGCAACAAGAAAGCTTGTTGTAACCTATCCACAGGAAACACTTAGCCAAGCATTGAGGAAAATGGTTACCCATGGGGTTGGTCATCTCCCGGTGGTTAACAGGGACAACCCAAAAGAGTTGGTCGGTTTTTTGACACATAGCAGGATAATAGATGTGACAAAGAAGCGGTTAGAGTAGTGGATGTCTATATTCTTCCAGGGTTTGGTTTTGGGGCTGAGTTGTTATGGTTTAGGCTTGGAAGATTGTGTAGATAAAGATTGAGCATCTTCCCTGTGTCCACCAAAAGGTTCAGCTTTGAACCACCAAAAAACCTTGGATTAGTGAATATGGGGATCTCCACAACGCGATAACCATTTTTTAACGCTTTTAATGTGATTTCGGTCTCTATTTCGTATCCAATGCTGGTGAGCTCCAAACTTTCTAGGAGGTAGCGTCTCATAGCACGCATACCACTTTGGCTGTCGGTGATGGGTGTGCGATGGGCCAGGCGGATCATCATATTAGCGGCTCGATTCAAAAAAACGTTCAAGCCACGTGTACAACCATTGTTAACAGGTTTGAGGAATCTGCTACCAATAACCATCTCAGCATCCATGTCCTCCAACACTTGGAGGAGTCTACCACACTCCTCCCCCCTATGTGTCCCATCCGAGTCCAGGGTTATAACAATCTCGCCAGAAACAGCTTTGAACCCTGTTCTAAGCGCTACTCCTTTACCCATGTTTCTCGGTAGGCGGATAACCCTTGCCCCCGCTTCCCTAGCGATTTGCGGGGTGCGATCCGTTGAGCCATCGTCGACTAGGACTATCTCGGTGTCACGGGGAAGCACACTAAAAACACGTTCTATGACATGTCCAACGGTTTTCTCCTCGTTGTGGGCAGGGATAACCACACTGATGTCTACCACTAGCACCACACTCGTCGCACCAGCTTTCTGTTCCCCCCTGCCAACCCCACAGTCCAGCTTGTGGGCATACCACCATCAACCAGCGGTTTTTAACCTTTTCGTTGGTAGCTCGGTTTGGCTGGATGCACCAATGTTGCTGACGGTCAATGTTGATAGTTGTCCCCTTATCTTCTGCCGAAAAGTGCTGACACGAGTCTTTGTATAAAGTTCTCGGTTTCAGGTTTTGGTATGGTGTAGCTTACACCTATCATGTCAGCCGCAAGTTTTTTTATTGCTTCTGATGCTGGTGATCTCGGGCTTCTGGTTACAACTGGTTCGCCGAACGCTGAGCTTCGCCTAACCTCTGGGTCCTCTGGTATTGTGATCAGGGTTGGGATCTCAAGCACGGTTTCTATCTCCTGGATTGTGAGATCTGTTTTCTCAGACCCTGTGCGGTTAACAATAGACCCTTTGACATTTGTGCCCAGCCTGGAAGCAACTATCTTTGTTTTTAAGGCGTCTGATAGTGAGGGTATGTCCGGGGTTAAAACTAGGAGAAGGTTCTGTCCCCCGGCTATGGCTGTGATAGCATCCTTCTCCAGCCCCGCGGGGGAGTCTATCAGCAATATTTCTGTGTCTTCCATGAGTTTGACGAGCACGTCTTCCAAGAGGTCTGGATCTGCTTTTCTTAGCCCCCCTAAAGATATTCCCGCTGGCACAACTTTTACCCCTGCGGGGCCCTTGTACAGTGCGTCTCTGATGTTTGCTTCCCCCGCTAGTACATCGTGTAGAGTTACTTCCTGTCCTTCGAGGCCTATTATGAGTTCTAGGTTGGCCATGGCTATGTCAGCATCTAATATTGTGACATCTTTTCCGAATTGGGCTAGGGCTACACCCAGGTTGGCTGTGATAACGGTTTTGCCCACACCTCCTTTTCCAGATGCTATTGTGTATGATATCCCCATGTGGTCCACCTAGTACCACTCTCTGTGCTCAACTCTGTGGCGTGGTGGTTTTCTTATGTGTTTTATGTTTCTCCCCTCCATTCTATTTGGTGTGTTCAGAGGGCTTTGTTTTCCTTAGTTCTCTGAGAACAAGTTTTCCCTTTGTTGTTAAGGTGTGCTTGGCGTCTATGTAGCCATAGGTTTTTAGAAGATGGAGAATCCTGTCTAGTGTTGTTGGATCTACTCCAGTGTTGACTAAAAGTTGTTCTCTTTCCTTTATCCCCGTGGATATTAGTTTTAGAATCTCTAATCCTTGGGTGCTGAAGAGCACTTCGAAGAGAACAAGTTTTGAGGTTAGCTCCGGTGGGCCGAGATAGGCTTTGATAAGCTCATCAACATCTTTTTCACCTATGTCGGGGATCCCCAAGCGTCTCATAACTGTTTTCCTGTCTATTTCTCCCCATTGTAGGGACATTCTTAGGAGTAAGCGGTCAAAGTCTGATATGAGCTCTTTTAGCCTTGTCGTAGCGTTGTTGAATTCTTCTCTTAGCGTTGGTATAACCGTTTTTAGCTGGTTTCTCTCCGTTTTTAGCCTATGGTTTTCCTCTTGTAGTTTTGTTATCTCCTGTTGGAGCCATGCTATTCTCCTTGTTAGGAGTAGGGTGGTGGATAGGCTGGCCAGGGTTAGGAAGGCTAGGACCATTATCAGGATGAGCCAGGGAAGATCCAGGCTGGGTGCCCCCATTTGAACCGCCGATCTTTTTATCCGGTTTTTCTGGGGTGTAACACAAAGTTTCCATCTTTTTATACTTTTTGTGTTGGTTGCCTAGTTGGCGCTAGCCTATCCAGTGTTCTAAGGTTTGCTCCTGTTGGTTTGTGATGTTTTATTACTGTTGGCTTTTGATTCTAGTTTTTTTGGTTGTGACAGCTCGGTTGACCTGCTCTATGTTTTGCCTAGGCTTGTTTGGATGGGAAAAAATTATATACATCCAGTTCCCTTTTTGGTACCGGGGGTGGTTAATATCTGTGTTTGGGGTGTTAACCCCAAAAACTAAAGAGCAACAAAAAAGAGGCTAACATCCAAGATGAAAAAGGAGAAGCAAATGTTACAAACAAAAAACCATGGACAAGTATCAATAGAGTTCCTACTAGTCCTAGCGCTAAGCATGGTTATACTCAGCATAATGATAGTGCCAAGTATCACAAACACCAGAAACCACGTCAGAGACATCAACATCCTAGCAGAAGCAAAAACATGTGCAGAAGACATCGCAAAAATTGTTAATGAAGTCTATAGCGAGTCCATGGGTGCTAGCCGCACAATAACAATCCACATGTCAACAACGTGGAAACTAGAAACAGACAGTAACACAGATGGCGCAAAAGAATCTGGCAGATGGCCACCACCAATGCAAAACGGCGAACTGGTTGTGGTATGGACCAAATGGCCCCCAGGGGAAACACCAGACAACCTGCCCCTAACACAAGGAGACTTCGGAGCAGTAGCAACAAGAATAGCACGCATACCCGAGAGCACACCAACAGACGAACTACAACCAGGGGAATGGACAATAAAAGTGGTTTGGAGCCATGAAAACGGTACCCTAAGCGACAGTGAAACCATAACAGTAATAGAAGAAGAAAAGAAAATAATCATACACCTAGAGGGATAAAACATGGGAACAAGAGGAAAACACCGGGGAAAAGACAGAGGACAGATAAGCATCGACTTCCTAGTAGTGTTTGCGCTCGCAATGGTAATATTCTCCAGCGTCTCGATCCCAATATACCTTAACAGCTCAGAAGACGCAAAAATCGAGAGCTTCACAGCGGAAACAAAACTTCTCGGAGAAGAAATAGTTTCAACGTTCAACATGGTTTACGCTGACGGCCCAGATACACGAAGGGTGCTCCTAGTCGATGTGCCAGGCGTCGACCTGAACAACGATGGGGACTACCTCGACGAGGATGAGACCATTAAAAACGTCACGTTTGAAGATGATGACGGAGACGGCTACAGAGACCTAAAACTCGAAACAGCGTGGGCGAACATAACAATACCCTCAATAATACCAGCAGACTTCACCATGGCTGAAGACCCCTCCACCCTAGACATATACACCGACCCGGGCAAATGGGAGCTCCACCTAGCATATGAAAGCCCAAGCGAGGGGGAAACACCAACCATAACCCTGCTAAACAAAACAAAACTTGGCTAGGTGACAAAAACGGATGGGCATACCAACCAAAACAAACAAAAACCATGAGAAAGGGCAGCTATTCACATTAGACGCGCTTTTGTCAATGATACTTGTAACACTCATCCTTGGGATCAGTCTAAACAGCATAGACACCATAGCATACAGAGTACAAGAATTCGCCTGGCAATCACAACTCAAACGAGTAACAAACGATGCAATAGAAGCCATGGTGAAAATATCCGACAAACTAGAGTTTGGCCTAGCAGCAACCGACACAGACCCACCAGACAGCACAAACATAACATCGCCCGCGATCCAGATCCACCAATATGTGCTAAACACTAGGAGACTCAGCCAAACAGAGTTTCTAGACAACCTAGAAAAATATTTGGATATTAATGCCGATGGGGAACCCGACTATCTCTACAGGATTGAGATGTACCATCGAGACCTGGAGTATCCCCAAGACGATTCCAAAGTCGTGCTAAACGATGCAGGTGAGACACAGAACGACATGGCAAACCTTGACAATGTTTCATCGCTGGAGAGAACAGCCTATGTGGAAGTGATCAGCGTCGGAGGGGAGAGCATAGACGGGGTCCTAGATGGGGAGGAAGAACTGAGCGCTGGGCAATACGCCGACTACATCCACGAAGCTTCACCACCTCCACCACCCAGAATCTATGAGCTACCCCCAATATTTGAGCATGGGGAGGTTGGACCAGGTGCGGACTACTATCCAGTGATAATCAGGTTATACATACCCGAGGAGATCTACGGTGACCTCATATGGGGCTGGAGCGGGGTGTACATCAAAGAAATAGAGGTTGGGCCAGCAGGGTTTCCAACAGACACCGAAGTGGTCGAGGTTAACAAGAATGTTGTCTTCATATACTCCGGGGAGGAGGTTCCCCATCGTGTTGATGGCTACCCTTACTACACCCCAGTAGTAGCCGATGTTGGCCTAAGACCAGGTTGGAATTATATAATTCTCTCCGGGCCGCTCAAAGATGCTAGGGTAAGATTTGCGCTTAACAATAGCATAGAGGACTATGATGGGGAGATACTCTACCATATCTACACGGGGGGTAGGATCAGGTTAATGGTTGGGAGATGAGACGAGAATGATATATGAGAGGTGTTTGGGAGGGTAACCAAGAAGATGGTAGAGAACAAGCATGATATGGATGAGAAAGGCTTTATTTTCACCATGGATGCCATACTCGCTATGGTACCCCTTATTATCATAGTAGCAACCGTCGCCAATCTGGGCGCAACCCAGACGGCTCAGATGGTGTACATACAACAGGAAGACTCACAAACCGCGGAGGCCATCTTGTCATCACTCCTAGCGGATGGTATTCTCCCCTTGCTTGCGATAGACCCAAAGGATCCAGAGGTTTTAGAGGCTGTAGCATCCAACTTGGATAACACTCTTGGGTCTAAGTATAACTATGTGTTAGCCCTCCACACGGAATACATAACCGAGGAGGGGGAACCCTACTTTGGGGAACCAGACTTTATCACCGCAAGGATCGATGGAGAACTAAAAGACAATGATGAAGAAATTAGAAACGTACTACAAAACACAAAAAACCTTATATCGGCTTCGAGACATGTTACAGGGACTCTTAAGGGGAGAGGCTGGATAGCCCGGGCTTATGCTAAGATCGAGGATTTTGCCTACCAGGAGCTGGATTGGGATGTAAGAACCATCCTCTGGAACTTTCACAACTGGTATAGCAACTTCCAAATTGATGATCGCTACCGTTTCAACAGTGGGACAAACTGTTGTGAGGGACGCAGCTACGACATCCCCTTCACAATACCACCCGGAGCGACGAAAAGTGATGGGACCCCTGGCGTGGACAACGTTTACTTTTACATAGGCCTAATGGACCAGGAAGCCCCACCGGGGTCGGGTGGACCCCCCGGAGGTATTTTTCCAGATCACTATTACATCGTCTTTGAGGGTTATGATATCGACTGCATGTTCAGAACAACACCTATGCGTTGTGCATGCTACGACCCTAAGACATATGGTGGCAACCCAGCTTATGCAGGCGAGCTGCAAGTAACTCTGGTGAATGATACCAGGGGAAACACAGAATCATACTACTACCCCGACGCATTCCAATACACAGGTAACAACCAATCCGCAACGTTTTGGGTTGACATCACTGACCAGGTCCAGGAAGGAGATAGTATCACAATAAGTTTCATCGACTATGCTGAACTCAGAGGCTGTGGAAACTGGTGGAATTGGATCAGGAATGTTAGGCTAACGTGTGGCAGCCAAGTTTTCTATACATGGCCAGAACTAGAGAATCGTTGGGTTAATGCGCGTAGGGACCCTTATTGGCCATACCCAGATCTGATTAAAAGCGGTATTGAGATTCCAGCATGCCCAATGCCCCCGGGTCCGGGTGTCCCCTGGGCACATCTCTACGTAAACCATGACAGGGTTGCAACCTTCTACTACAATGACGACCCAGCCCTTACCGATTGGTTCCTAAGTTATAATCGATGGGGAGTCGCGCCCGTATACCAGGTTGCCAAACCGCTACCCCAGAGCGCGCTCGAGTATTTTGAGCCGGACCAACCAGGTGTGGAACCCTATTTCCACGTGCTTTTTGAGCGTGAACTGAGCAGGTCAGTTCGAGATGTTGCATGGCTGAGCCTTGTCGGCGAATACCACATCCAAACACTTGTCCCAGATGGGATAGCATGGCAGAGGATCGACCTGGATGAGAACAGTTTGATCAGACCAAACCCAAATGTTAGCAGACCAGAATACACCACCGCCTTGGTGAACAATCCCGCAGACCTCGACACGGATGACGACGGCGACGATGACATACCCGAAGATGCTAACTGCTCAGACTCCAATCCGAGCTACCTCCCTCTACCACCAACCGCCAATGCTGGGGACTATGAGGGTGATCCCGGCGCACACACAGCTAGGTGGAGATATATTCCAAAGGATAGTGACAACGATGGGAACTTGGACCAGGATTACACGTCAAGCTGTGCATCCGGTTTCTTCGCCGATTTCCTTATTCCAATACCCGACGCTACGCTGTTAGATGCTATACTCGTGTTAAACACTTTTGGTGGTGTTGACAGTGGTCTCATCCAGATCAGTGGTGACGGGGAGAACTGGGTCACGCTGTTTGATGGGTATAGCACTGGTGAAGACCTTGGAATGTTCTACGACCGAGGGTATGGCTATCTACCTGGAACGCTGTATATTCGTAACGCTATTCTGAGCGTTCTTCCCCAGTCTCCAGACCATTCGGTGCGGATCCGTGTCTATCTCTTCGATTACACGCCGAGCAACGACTGGGACTATGTTGGGATAGATGGCAGCTATGTTTTCCTTGTCTACACCGATTTCCCCGTGGAGATCAGGGTTTATCCCTTTGAAAATGAACAGAACTATGTGAGTAGCTCGGAAACCCCAGATGTTTCCCAGTATATCACAGTTAACATTACCAAATCAACGCTTGGCTCTAAACCAACCATGGCCCATCTTTTCCTAGGCCTCGGCTCAGATACTGGCCGTGTTGTTGTGGAATACGCCACTGACTATGACCAAGACGGGTCTTTCACCCCATACGAGGAGGTTTACGACTCCGATGATAATGAGGGGGAGATCCCATACTATGTCGACCTGACAGAGGAGCTTAGGGACCCAAGTGATCCTCTACACCTGAGACTTGGTACGATCAGAGTGCGTGTTAAGCTTTGGAACCGGGACAATAACTGGCCCACATACTCACAAAGTGGGGAACCCGCCGCCGAGATCTTCTCCGGGACACGTTTGAGCATAGTTTACCCACGGTTTTTAAAGAATGAGTGGGCCTTTGCATACGCTAGTAGACCAGAGGACGCGTTGATGCTTTCAAAAGCTAGGTTGATCCTTAAGGTTAAGAGCTATGTTGATGAGGAAGGTAATCCCTATTTGCCTGATGTGCCAGCACCACCAGAGCAGAATAATATGAGCGACGAGGAGTATTTGGAGGAGGTACGTGAATATTTTGAGGAATATGAAAACAACGAGGCTTTACAAACATTTTTGGACATTGTCACTGACACAGCTTGTTACTCGTCTGCTGAGACCGACCCGAAGGTTGCTGTCCTATATATCTGGAGGAGGTAGAGAGGTGGTTCCGGGTCAACGTGGGTTTGTCTACTCTGGCCTAACCCTTCTACTAACCATACCAGCCTTGTTGCTGGCCGCCTCTTTTATGGAGATGATAGAGTATGAGATGGAAGCTGTTGCATCCGACATAAACCTTTCAAATGTTCATGGCATCCAAGACGGGATAAGACATAGCATCATAGGGGCTTTCCAAACAGCTGGGAGGTGGAATGTTACCACAGCTGTTAAACTGCTTATAGATATGCAGGGGGACGACTTGGATCTTGACTATTCGAAGCCTGATCCTAACCACGATTGCGGTGTCCACACATGCGACGCCCAGTACTACCTAACCACAGAGGAAACAGATGGAAGGTTCAAGTTTTTCCGAGTGGGTAGAGCAAAGGAGTATATCGTTAAAGGAGGCTGGTTCAGGGAAACAGTTAGAGTAGAGGTCCAACCAGGTGTTTATAGAAACGTTTTCGTGGAGAAAGAGCATGAGGGGATAAAACTTGCTGTTGTAAGGGCTATTAGAAGCATAACAGTTGAGTATGAGGAGAAAACGGGTGCTGATATCAGGATAACGAGCCCATATGCTCCCGAGTCGGACCAGGAGATCACAGAGGATAACCCGATACCGGTGGAAATAGATTTTGTTAACCCCTTTGGTTTTGTTATCTACAACCCCAGCCACCCAGAAACAAACATAGAAAATAAAGACTTTGTTTTCAATGTTGAGATAGTGAAGGGGAACACCAGCTTCGTCGGAGAGGTTGTTATCCCACCTGTTTACATATCTATATCCGGGTTGGAGGATCCGTTTATCTGGATAAAAAGTGAGAACAGGGTGTCGAATATTATTAGGGAGTGCCCCTACCGCACAGACGAAGAAAAGCACTATGACGGCACACATGACACAAACATTGTTAGCGTTGGGGAGGAAAACCAGATAACACCAGCCACGTCACCTACCTTGGTGGAGAGCTCCAGCACCGGGCTCTGGCTTCAACCACTCTTCAACGATATGCTAGGCACAGGGGAGCCTCTGGACCTAGATGGTGACGGCGCGCCCGATGATGGGGACAACGACGGCTACTTCGACCAGTATTTATCTAGGCCATTCTACCATCAAACACCCCTAGGCGAGCCGGGGATAAGCTTCATCTGCAGGCTTGAAGGTGGCCACTACGTTGACAACCCACCAGAGGGTATCGGCCCAGAAGACGAGTTTGCATGTAGCTACATGGAGTATAACGGTGTCTCCCTGGGCTTAGAAACCTGGGTTGTGGGTTCCCCCCTAATAGAGCCACCTTGGAACCAGCCGATCTCGGCGATAGACCACGAATATTTCTTAGGGGTTCCAGGCTACCCTGTTGCTTTTGTTGATCTCAATGGTGATGTTGTGGATTATTTCAATGAGCCGGTTGGGGAGGCGGGGATAGTTGGCAACGAACATCTACACCTGTTCTACATCTCTTCGAAGAGATGCCCAGGGAGCCCGGACCATGATTCTGGGCTTAACCAATACTTGGAAGACGCAACTTGGAACGAGACGGAGCAGAGGTGTGAGTACAGTGCCCCATAAAAAAGAAAAGGGAGTTATATCTATAGACATGTTGTTTGCTATTATATTC
>Ga0164310_10001105_pt1 | contig 14943 bp, 13 predicted proteins | sample GuaBasSedimGuay1_FD_121795 | JGI IMG/M metagenome (GOLD analysis project Ga0164310, IMG submission 121795) | Subseafloor sediment microbial communities from Guaymas Basin, Gulf of California, Mexico - Guay1, Core 4569-9, 0-3 cm | ecosystem: Environmental > Aquatic > Marine > Hydrothermal vents... | reverse complement strand
GTTGGAGCTGTTACAGAAACAACGATATTGCCTGTGGTAAATGTGATAGCTGCGTATTGCGTGTGAACGCTTTCAAAGAAGCGGGTCTTAAAGATCCAATACCATATGAAATTGAGATGAATTGGTAGAATCATTATTAGATATTGATATTAATCTTTAGAAAGAGTTGTGGTAGAAAAGGATTTTTTATCAATAATGAGTAAAATTAAGATCATCGGAGCCGGTTTGGCCGGCTGTGAAGCAGCTTTGCAACTGGCAGATGCAGACTGGAAGGTAACTCTTTTCGAGATGCGCCCAGTCCAGACAACTCCAGCACATGAAACCGATAAATTTGCCGAGATAGTCTGCAGTAACTCTTTTAAATCTAAACTAATTACAACTGCTTCCGGACTTCTGAAAGAAGAGATGAAACTGCTGGGATGCAAACTTTTACCTATTGCAGAAAAATGCAGCGTTCCTGCTGGTAATGCTCTTGCTGTGGATCGAGACAGATTTTCAGAATTGGTGACTCGGAAAATTTGTGATCACCCCAATATTGAAGTTATCAGAAATGAAGTAACAGAAATTAATGATGAACTGACAGTAATCGCAACCGGTCCCTTAACTTCTGCCAAACTTACAAAAAATCTAATCAATTTGATCGGAGAAGAACAACTCTATTTCTTTGATGCTATCGCTCCAATTGTTGATGCCGAAAGTATTGATTATGATATAGTTTATCGCAAAACACGCTATGATAAAGGCGAAGCAGATTACCTGAATTGCCCATTTTCCAAAGATGAATATTATGATTTTGTTGAAGCTTTAAATGATGGTGAAAAACATACTGCTCATGAATTTGAAGCGGAATTTTTTGCCAATATCAAATTTCAGTTCTACGCTAATTGTACTCCGATTGAAGAATTGGCAAGGCGAGGAAATGAAACCTTGAGATATGGTGTAATGCGTCCGGTTGGATTGGAAGACCCCAAAACAGATCGACGGCCATTTGCTGTTATACAGCTTAGAACTGAGAATAATGATAATACTTCTTATAATCTGGTGGGATGCCAAACTATGATGAAATACGGTGATCAGAAAAAAATTCTGCGAATGATACCGGGACTGCAAAATGCAGAATTTCTTCGATTTGGTTCGATTCATCGGAATACATATTTGAATGGACCGCAGATATTGAATCCAGATCTTACCCTGAAAGTAAAACCAAATATCTTCATTGCCGGGCAGCTGGCTGGTGTAGAAGGTTATGTGGAATCTATCTTGGGTGGATTATTAGTAGCCAGGAGCGTAGCGCAAACATCCTGTCTGCGAATTGGCGAAACAGGAGTTTCGCGAGTAAATTACGTTACCAAAGAGAACTTTGGGAACAAGAAAGAAATTCCCAAAGAGGACTTTGGGAACGAGAAACAGCAAGGGACTGAAAAAGATAGTCCTGGAAAAAATCTTTTTGCGGCTTCTCATGTCTCCTCTATTGCGACGCAGAAAGTAAGAGAGGGGATGGCAGGAGTGAGTTTAGAATATTTACCAGAAACCACTATCAGTGGTCAGCTTTTAAAGCACTTAATCTCTCCAGTAGAAAACTTCCAGCCCATGAATGCAAACTTTGGTTTATTACCAGCTTTACCAGATCGAATCCGTGATAAGAAGTTAAAAAAACAAATGCTGGCAGAAAGAAGTTTAGAAGATTTGAAAAAAATCCTCTAATATTATTGATATAACAGGAAATATTTATTAATTGATACGTAACTGAAATTAAAAATAAAAACAGCGATTGTTATCATCCAATTAATTCCATAGAAACTCATATTTGAACCAATAGATATACAGCTAAAATCGTACTGACATCGGCTGCAGTATGAGAGATTACAGGAATTAAAAGTCCATCTGATTTGCGTGAGACAAACCGCCAGACCCAGGCAGCAGATAACAACGTGATAAATACAACCGGCAGGAAAAAAGCTTTGATGAATAATGCCAGAACAAACAGATGATAGCCGGCAAAAAGTACATCCGAAAGATCGGGAAATTTGCTTTTGGAAGCCAGCAGATCACGCCAGAAGAATTCTTCCAGCCAGGGTGTGATTATTGAGTAATACAGGATTAAAAGCAGCCAGTTACTTTCATTCACACCCAGTTCTACCAGTTTTAATCCCAGATCGTCACAACTGGAAATGAATGGCCAAAGGTAATATATAAGGACACCATTAACTGCGCATCCAAGTGTGAATAGAATGGTAAGTGAAAGTGACCAGCCCTTAATTAACATTTTGAATTTCGATAGATTTTTGGTGAAGATAGCAATAAATAAAATACTTATATGATATGAAACCATTGCAATCCAAATATTGCGAAAAACATATAATCCTATAATAATGGTGATGTAGGGGAGAAGGAGAGAAATGAATGTGTATTTCTTACGCATGATCCAAAAATTCGATTGAATTCATAACAGAAAATTTCATATTAGATGTGTTTTTTACTTATCATTCCTTAATTTATACAGTTGCGGTCTTCTATCACCAAAAGCATCGTTAAATTCCGTAACGGTTTTATCATCTGCCTGTTCAGGTAAGATCTCCGTTATGAATACACCTTCTTCTATTTTATTCATACGTTTTATGATGTCACCTTTGGTGGAAAGAATCTGGCTCATGCCGGTAAAAGTAAGTTTTTTATCTCCATTTACTTCTGTTCCTGTCCGGTTAGAAGTAATTGAAAAAACACGGTTTTCCAGGCTTCTCGTTATCATGGCCTGCTGACACCAGGGAAGAACAAGATTGGCGGAATGGGTGATGATTTGTGCACCCCGCAAAGCTAGTGTTCGTGCTGCTTCAGGAAAGATCCAGTCAAAACAGATCATCAGTCCCACTTTCACACCACCCTTTGCTTCAAATACTTTAAAACCGGAATTTCCCGACTTGAACCATTTCTTTTCTTCATAAAAAAGATGCGTTTTGCGATAAATATATATATTGCCATCCGGGTTTACCAGCATCGATGAATTATAAAACTCACCATTTTCAACTTCTGCAAAACCAACTACATAGCTAGTGTTTTTCCGTATTGCTAAATCCAGGAACAGTTGTGCTGTCTTACCGGTTTTGGCATCCTCACTCATAGATTTTACTTCATCTAAATTGTTAAACAAATATCCTGATGTTGCAAGTTCTGGAAGAACTATCAGATCTGCCTTTACAGGTTCTAAAAGTTCTTTCATTTTTTTTAGATTTTTAGCAGGATTCACTAATTCCGGTTCAAATTGTAAAACTCCAACTTGATAATTCATAACACCTCCGAATAATCTTGAAATTTGAGATTCAAGAATTAGTTATTATTGTCAAATACAATTAAAGTACATTATATTATTTATTATAAATAAACAAGATATAAATATCTGCTTGACATATAGAGTGATGTTTTTTTTTGTAAGCCAGATTTTAAAAGGCGCATATTTATTATCAGCTGACGCGAAAGTCAGCATTTTTTTGGTAATAAACAGGTACCACTGGTTTTTCAGTGGTTTCGTGGTATAAAAGGGATTTTGCAGTGGATTTTATTGTGAGCAATTTCCGAGAAAAGATGTATTGGGATTTTATATTTTATTTCCAAATATGAAAGGTGAGAGTAGATGGAAAAAAACAGGTTGGAAAAACTGGAGCAAATCGCAAATAGAGCATGTGAATTGCGAGGGGTTTCACTTTACGATCTAGAAGTTAAAATGGCTTCTAAAGGTCTTTTAGTTCTTGTTTATATCACCAAACCAGGTGGTTCTACAATAGGTGATTGCCAAAAGGTAAGCAGGCTCATGGCCGATGTGTTGGAAGTGGAAGACTTAATTGAAGATAAATATTTTCTGGAAGTTTCTTCACCAGGAATTGAACGTAATTTAAAATTGAAAAAGCATTATGATAGTGCAATTGGGGAATTGGCCAAGATCACTTTTCATAATGGTGAAAAGAATATATCAGTAATCGGCACGATCAATGCCATCCTGCCGGATGTTGTGAAATTGGAAGTTGAAGAAGAAGAGATTGAAATTCCATTTTCCAGCATTAAAAAAGCAAGAACATATTTTGATTATAAAGTAGTTAGAGAGGGATAATATGAGCGCTAATCTAATGGGATCACTTGCCGAGTTGGCAAGCTTGAAACAACTGAATAAAGAGCAATTGGCCGAGATCATAAAAGATGGTCTGTACCAGGCTATCTCAAAAAAACTTTTACTCGAAAGTGAACTGACAATAGTTGCAGACTTCGATACAAATAGAGTTTGTGCACGTTTTAATCGTATTGTCGTTGAACGCGATATGTCTTTGGGAGAGATCTCCCTGGAAGAAGCAAAGGATTATGATCCTGATATTGAACTGGGAGATAAAATTCCAGTTGAAATGACAATTTCGGATTTTGAGCCCAAAGTTATTCGTAATGCCAGGAAAGCAATTTTGGAACGCATAAAAGCTTTGGAAGAAGATCGCATTATGTTCGATTATGAAAACCAGAAGAATCAGATAATTTCGGGAAAAGTAACAAAAGATGATTACAACGGCTATGTTGTTGATATTAGTTATGCCGATGCTCTGCTTCCCAAAGAAGAACAGATCGAAGATGAATTTTTTAAAGTTGGTGATATCGTAAAAGCTTATGTGGTAAATATCCGCAAAAGAAAGAACGATGTTATCGTAATTCTATCTCGCACCCGTCCTGAATTTGTTAAAAGAATTTTTGAGACTGAAATACCAGAGATCAATTCTGGTGAGATAGTTGTTAAAAAGATAGTTCGTGAGCCGGGAATGCGTACAAAAGTTGCTGTTCAATCGAATGATAAAAGCATTGATGCTACAGCTGCCTGTCTGGGTGAGAAAGGTATCAGGATTGAATCTATTCGCAATGAACTAAATGGTGAACTAGTCGATATAGTTCTCTGGGACGAATCTCCCGAACAGCTTATTGCCAACGCTATTGGCCCGGATCTGGTAGAAAAAGTATATCTGGCTGAACGTGGCAGATTTGCCAGGATCATTGTAAGTGAAACAAATAAGAATCTGGCAATTGGCAAAAAAGGCAAGAATGTTAAACTTGCTGCCAAACTTACAGATTATAAATTAGATATTTACACAGAAGAAGAATTTGAAGAGAAAATTTCGGAAGAAAGAAGAATTACCAGCCACGTTAGTGACTTGGATGGTGTTACTTCAAAAGTTGCGGAAGTTCTGAAAGAACACGGTTATACCTCTGTTCAGGATATCTACGAAGCAAGCATTGAAGAACTAACCAATTTGGAAGGTTTAGGCAAGAAAACTGCTGCTAAGATCAAAGAATCTTCCAGATATTTCTAGTAGTAATTATAGGTGAAACAAAGTGCCGAACAAGGCTTCCAATGCTGGACATTTACCCCAGCGTACTTGTGTGATCTGCCGAAAGAAGTTGGTCAAAACGGAATTGTTGAGATTTGCAATTTTAGATAAGGAAGCTGTATTCGATATGGAAAACAAATTTCCGGACCGGGGTTATTATGTTTGTAACAATAATGATTGCCTGTTGGAAATTGATAAATGGTTGAAGAAAAAAAATAAAAAAAACAGAAAGTGAATTTCTGGAAAGAAGTAAAAATTAATGGATGAACAAAAGGTTTTGAATTTGCTGCATATGGCCCGTAAAGCGGGAAAGGTTCAAATGGGTTTTGATGCCTGTGAACGTTCCTGTTCCGGAAGCACAGCCAAGCTTTTAATCGTAGCAGAAGATCTTGCCGAAAAGAAAAAAACAAAATTGAAAGACATTGCTGATGCTTACAATGTGAAGTTCCTTGTTTTCAGCACAAAAGAGAAGTTCGGGCAGGAATTCAAGACTAGAGATCTCGGTGTGATCTGCGTGGAAGATGTGAATTTTTCCAAAGGTATAGTTAAATGTGTAAGTCCATTACTCAAAAAACAAAAGAAGTGATAAATGACATTATTGATAATATTTCGAATGCAGACGGAATTTGTTGATGTTTAGTGTGAGCGGGAGGAGTAAATGCCGATAAGAGTGCATCAATTAGCTAAAGAATTTAAGATTTCTACAGCTGCCCTTAAGAAACATCTGGGAGATATGGGAGTAGATCTAAAAAGCCATATGAGCCCGGTAGATGATGAGGTTGTAGCAAAAATACGTGCCAAATTCAATGAAGAAGTGCAGGCTGTAAAACAACGTCAACACGATAGAAAAAGCATTCATAAGAAAATTGTACTGGCAGATCGAAAAAGGATCGAAGAGACAAAACAGGCAAAAGCAGCACAACCAGATAAAGCGGCCAGCCAGGAGATTCCGGTTTTCGTTGAGAAGAAGATCAAAAAATCGGTGACCAGAACAGACTCTAGAGGTAAATCTGGAACTTATAAAAAGCAAACAACTGAAGCAAAACCTATTTACAAAAAGAATATCCTAGATCCAAAACCAGTTGTGGAAAATAAGTTCAAAGATAAACCTAAAGAAAAAGATAAGAAAACATTTGAAGAAAAAAACAAGCATCTGGAAGCTAAAAAGAAAAGCTTTAAGAAAGGAAACCGAAAGAAGAAGTTCGTTCCTACAGAAATGGAAGAAGCTGAAATTAGCAAAAACATTAAGAAAACATTGAGCGGTGGTTCTAAGAAAAAGAAGTACAAAAAAGATGAAAAAACTCAAATCGTTGTTCCCGATAAACTTACGATAAGCGAATTTACCTCAGTAAGTGAATTGGCTAAATTGATGAATGTCGCTGCCACAGAGATCATAAGCAAGTTCTTTATGATGGGGCAATTGGTTACTATCAATCAGCGTTTGGATAAAGATTCTCTGGAAATGATCTGTACAGAATTTGAGTTTGATGTTGAATTTCAGGAAGAATATGGAACAGATATCCTGGAAGATACTGTGGAAGAATCTGATGTTGAAAAGCAATCCCGTCCACCAATTGTAACTGTGATGGGGCATGTGGATCATGGTAAAACTGCAATTCTGGATAGAATACGTTCTACTAACGTTATAGCAGGAGAATCTGGTGGAATAACCCAGCATATTGGCGCTTATCAGGTAGATCACGATGGTAAAAAAATTACTTTCCTCGATACACCAGGCCACGAAGCTTTTGCAGCAATGCGTGCTCGTGGTGCAAATGTTACAGATATTGCCGTTATTGTTGTAGCTGCCAATGAAAGTGTGAAAATGCAAACCATTGAAGCTATCGATCATGCCAAAGCTGCCGGAGTAACTATTATTGTTGCTATTAATAAAATTGATCTCAAAGATGCAAATATAGATCGATCTATCGCTGACTTGATGAAACAAAACCTGATGCTGGAAGGATACGGTGGAGAAGTCCTCTGGGTTCCTTGTTCGGCAAAAACTGGGGAAGGTATTGATGAACTTCTGGAAACAATAATTCTATCTGCAGATATGATGGAATTGGAAGCTGCTTACGATACTCAGGGTAAAGGCATCGTAATCGAATCCATGAAAGATCAACGAATGGGTACTATTGCTACTGTTCTGCTGCAGGAAGGTTCTTTGGCAAAAGGTGACAGCATTGTATGCGGAGCTACATTCGGTCGCATTAGAAAAATGGAAAATGAACGTGGTAAGGAAATTAATAATCTAGAACCATCTGATGTTGCAGTAGTCTATGGTTTGAACGATGTTCCCAAAGCTGGTGACATTCTTAACAAAGTAGAAAATGAAAAAATGGCACGTCAGATCAGTTCGGAAAGGATGAATATCCGTCGTGAAAGAGAAAAGTATCAGACTAAAACCAACCTTGATAACCTTTTCCAGAAGATCAAAGAAAATGAGATGTCGGAGATCAAGCTTATCGTAAAAGCAGATACAGATGGTTCTGTAGAAGCACTTTGCGATTCATTCCAAAAACTAAGTACAGATGAAGTTGTAGTTAACATAATTCGTAAGGGTGTGGGTGGAATAAATGAAGCTGATGTAAACCTTGCCTCTACAACCGATGCAATAATTATAGGTTTCCATGTTAGAGCTAATAATACTGCTAAGAAACTGGCAGAAGATGAACAAGTTCAAATTAAATTATATCAGATAATTTATGAAGCAATAGAAGATATACAAGGTTCTATGCAGGGAATGCTGGCTCCTGCATTCGTAGAGAAATTCCTTGGAACTGCTGCTGTAAAACAGGTTTTCCGTATCAAAAAAGTTGGTACAATTGCCGGATGTTCTGTCGAGAAAGGAGCTATTACAAATAGCGGCTTGGTTCGTTTATATAGAAATGATATTCTTGTACACGAAGGTAAACTCTCATCTCTAAAGCATTATTCTGAGGAAGTAAAAGAAGTAAGAGCTGGATCAGAATGCGGAATTGGAATAGAATCTTTTAACGACATAAAAGAAGGTGATGTTCTGGAGAATTATGTCATGGAAGAAGTTGCCAGAACGCTGTAATCACCATATTAGATATGAGGAAGTAATGACAAGAATTAGGATTCAGCGATTAGAAAGTGAGTTATTCAAACTCATAAGCAACGTGGTAAATTTTAAAATGAGAGATAAAAAACTGCGAATGATCAATATCAGTGCAGTTAAATTATCGAATGATATGTCGCATGCCAAAATATTTTTTACCTCACTGGATGATACACATACCGATAAAATTCTACAGGCATTTAGAAACAGTAAAGGCTTTTTGAAGAAAGAAATTGCTGCCGCGAAATTTATGCGTTCAGTACCGGAACTGCACTTCTTTTATGATGAAACAGAGGAGAATGCCCGACATTTAGATGATCTTTTTGCCAGGATCAAAGCTGAATCGAATAACGAGGATAATAATGCTGATAACTGAGTTAATCGAAATTAAGAAAATTTTAGATGAAGCAATTGATAAATATAATTCTATTTGTATTTTAACCCATAAAAATCCTGATGGTGACGGGCTGAGTGCTGCTTTGGCATTGCAGGAGATAATAAGCCAATTCGGTAAGAAAGCTGATCTTGTATTGGAAGATTATTGCCCCGAAATTTACGATTTTTTAGATGGAGAAGAGCGAACAAAGGTCTTTTCCGATCACATGATCTACGATCTTCTCATCATTTTAGATTGTCATGAAGAAGAACGATTGGGAATCTGTACTCCTCTGATTCCAACTGCTAAACAGATCGTTGTTATCGATCATCATGTTCAGCAGAATCTCATAGAAGATGCATCTACATTTATCGATACAGAAACAGTTTCAGCTGGTGCTATTATCTTTAAGATGTACGAAACGGAATTGAAAAAATTCCCTGCAGAAAAGGCAAATTATATTGCAACTGCAATATACACGACAATATTGAATGATACAGATAATTTTTTAAATCGCAATACAGACGCTGATACATTTTCTATTAGTTCCAAATTGATGCAGTATGGTATTGTTCCTGGATATATCACAGAGCATTTCTTGCTTAGCAATACAGCCGATCAAATAAAATTTGTGGGTGAAGTCCTATCTACTATCGAAACATTTGATGATGAAAGAGTGCTCTTTATGCACGCAACACAAAATATGCTTCAACGGAATGGTTTAGATAATACTGCAACTTCAAAATTAACACGTTGGGTAAAAGGCACAAGACATGTAGAAGCATTGGCTTGTTTGGTAGAGGTTCGCAAGAATAGATACAGATTAAGTTTACGTTCAAATCATATAAACGTGAATAAAGTCGCTGTGAAATTTGGCGGCGGCGGTCACAAAAAAGCTTCCGGTTGTGAACTTAAAGGCAGCCTGGAAGAAATTAAAAGTATCATCCTGGAAGAATTCAGAAAGCAGCTATAATTTTTATAATTCTAAAGTAATCACTAATTAGAATTCAAGGAAGAATTTAATGCAAGATTTTGGCGTTATCCTTGTAAATAAACCAGCTGGTATAACCTCATTTGACGTTATAAGAAAACTTCGTAAAATTACTGGCATCAAAAAAATCGGTCACACAGGAACTCTCGATCCATTTGCTACAGGATTACTTCCCATCTGTATTGGGAAAGCGACTCGCATTGCGGAAAAACTTTCTTCCAGCACCAAAGAATATCTTGTAACAATGCAATTTGGTATGAAAACAGAAACCGGTGATACCGAAGGAAAGATAGTCGAGCAGCAGAAAATTTCAGCATTTCCTAAAGAAAAAATAGAAGAGATTATTCCAGAAATATTAGAACTCGAAGAGCAGATCCCACCCAATTATTCAGCTGTAAGAGTTAATGGTAAAAGAGCTTATGAACTGGCTCGTAAAAATAAGGAAATAATTCTGCAACCACGTCCTGTAAAAATCATTGAATTTGAAATAATTAAATACGATCATCCGGAATTAACATACAGAACGGTAGTAACTAAAGGAACTTACATCAGGGTTCTTTCTGAAACGATTGCAGAGATATTAGGAACAATTGGAACAACAATAGAATTGCAAAGAAGTAGGATCAATCATCTGGATCTGAATATGGCTATAAACTTGGATAATATTACTAAACAGAATTGGCAGAATAAATTGATACCTTTACCAGAGATTTTTCCTGATTTTCCCAAAAAAGAAATTACCGATGTCAGTATTTTTAAAAATGGTGGTTTTATAGAAATAGAAGCTGAAGATTGTGGTGAGATAATGGTATTGTCGGAAGATGGAAAATGTCTTGGCTTTGCCAGACTCGAAGCTGGCATTTTAAAACCGAAATTAGTATTTATATGATTATATAAATTGGAAAATTATGAGTTATTTTAAAAAACAAAAATGTGAATTTGATAATCCCGTAGTAATAATGGGAACCTTTGATGGTGTACATTTGGGACACCAGAAGATATTGCAGCAATTAAAAGCAAAAGCCCAACAAGTAAATGGGCAGGCAGTTGTAATTTCTTATTATCACCATCCACTGGAAATCATTCACAAAAAAACATTCCCTTATCTGCTTACAGAGCGTGATAGAAAAGAAAAACTATTAAAACAGTACGGAGCTGATTGTGTTCTTTTTCTGGATTTCGACCATGATATGGCTCAGATGGAACCAACCGAATTTTTAGAAAAGATAATTCTGGAAGAAGTTGGAGCAAAATATCTTATCGCAGGTTATGATACACATTTCGGAAAATTCAGGCAAGGGAGTTACCAGTTTCTGAAAGAGAATGAGAAGAAATACAATTATCAAGTTGAGCTGGTGGAACCATTCAAAATCCATAACCGGATTATCAGCAGCAGTCTCATAAGAGATTTTGTGCGGGAAGGCGACATGCAGGATGTTGCCCAATGTCTTGGCAGATATTATACTGTCAGCGGTACAATTATTGTCGGTCAGCGGATCGGCAGGGAAATAGGTTTTCCTACTATAAATGTGCAGCCGGATGATGTGAATAAACTTTTGCCAGGAATTGGAGTGTATATTTGTGATGTTTTGCTGGGAAGTGAAATTTTAAAAGGTGTAACAAATATTGGCTACAGCCCCACACTTAAAACCGTTAATATCAAAGAAATTGAAACTTTTATATTAGACTTTGATCGAGATATTTATCATGAACAGGTAGAGATCGTTTTCCATAAGAAATTGCGGGATGAACAGGTTTTCAAATCGAAAGAAGAACTTATTGAAGAAATAAATAATGATGTAATAAAAACTCGAAGTTACTTTGCTAACAAATAAAGAAGGAATTATGTTTTTTTGTACCGAATGTGGAGCTGAAACCGGTAAATGGGCAGGTAAATGCCCCGCCTGCGGAGCCTGGAATACTTTAAAAGAAACAAGTAGAGTTATAGGTAAAACAAAGAATACCAGGCTGGAATTTGTACCTTCATCCAAGCCGGAACAGATCAAAGATATTAAGGTTAATAAAAGCATCAGGATGACGACAACAATAGGAGAACTGGATGGCACACTGGGCGGCGGCATAGTGCCTGGCATGGTTGTGCTTATCGGTGGAGAACCGGGAATTGGAAAATCTACACTCATGATGCAGGTTTCTGATAAAATCGCCGGATCAGAAAAAAAAGTTCTCTATGTTTCGGGTGAAGAAAGCCGGGAACAGATCAAGCTGCGCAGTGAAAGACTCAAATGCAAATCGGAAAATCTACTGCTCTTCTGTACAACAGAAGTTGAAGAGATAATCCAGGCAGTAGAAAATGTGGAACCGGATATTGTAATAGTCGATTCCATCCAATCAGTTTATCTCTCATCCATGGAAAATGCACCCGGAAGCATCACTCAACTACGGGAATGTACCAGCACTTTCACTCGCCTGGCTAAACAAAAGAATATTCCTTTTTTCCTGATCGGTCATGTAACCAAGGACGGAGCAGTAGCAGGGCCGAAGATCATTGAACACATGGTAGATACGGTTCTTTATTTTGAAGGGGAAATGAAGAATCAATTCAAGATTTTACGAGCAACAAAAAATCGTTTTGGTTCAACCAATGAAATTGGCATTTTCCTAATGGAATCTACCGGACTAAAAGAAGTTACAAATCCATCACAATTATTTTTAGAAGATAATGAGGGTAATACCGGCTCTGCAGTTGGCTGTGTTTTGGAAGGCTCCAGGGCGTTTCTGGTTGAAGTTCAAGCTCTGGTTTCTCCTGCCAGTTACGGTACTTCCCAACGAGTTGCACTGGGTTTTGATCATCGCAAACTGGCATTACTTCTTGCCGTTATAGAAAAAAATCTTTCTGTAAATTTAAGGAATAACGATGTATTTCTAAATTTAGCCGGCGGCATGAAAGTAATGGAACCTGCTCTTGATCTATCGATAATTTCCTCAATTCTTTCCAGTGCCAAAGAAGTGCCTTTGCCACCCAATACAATGCTGCTGGGTGAAGTGGGTTTAAATGGGGAAGTGCGGCCTGTGTCTCAGACAGAGAAGCGTGTGAAAGAAGCTTTAAAACTCGGATATAAGAATATCATTATTTCTTCACGAACTAAGAATGTAAAATTGAAAGTTACAAAAATTAAACATATCAGACAGCTATTTCCAGTTTTGTTTGGGTAGGAATAATGCCTGATGAGTGTGTTCGGCTCAAGTTAACACAAAATATTAATTTTCTACTTTTCTTATTCTCAATTCTACTTATTCCATTCACCCTTTCTGCAATCGAAGTAGGTGGTCAAATTAGCGAAGACACGACTTGGAGTCCAGATAACAATCCTTACGAAGTGATCGAAAATGTCCGAGTAGCCTCAGGAGCAACTTTAACAATTCTTCCTGGAACTGAAGTAAAAGTAGGCAGTGCAATTGCCACCGATTATGATGACTGGCACGAGAATTTCAGTTATCAAAATGGGATTACTGTAGCAAAATTCTTCTGGATTGATGGTAGTATCATTGCAGAAGGTACATCTCAAGATAGTATAATATTTACTCGATTAATTGATGATCCTGATCAATTCTGGGGATGTATGTACATACCTGAAAGTGCAAGAGATTACAGGTTTAAACATTGTAGATTCGAATATACTGCTGGTATTAGTCTTTGGGCGGGTAGGACAGCTTGGGGAGCACTCAATATCTATGATGGTTCAGGAAAGTTCAGGAATTTATTTTTTTATAATAATAGTTGTGGAGTGCAGGTATCACAAAATAGCGGACCTTATGAGTTCATTAATAATCGGTTTATCGAGGATGAGTATCTTAACGAGTTTGTATCCACATTACATCATTTTCAAGTTGTTTTTTCTAATCCGTTCGAAGGTGGAAAGGAACCATTATTCGCAAATAACTATTTTTCAGGGAGATTTAATAGTAGCTTTTGTTCTGTCAACTTTGTAAGTAATACAATGGCAAATAATGAAGCCACAAATATTTATATGCTTAATACTTTAGAATTTCAGAGTTATTATTATGATAACACTTTTATTAATAATGACAGAGGTCTTTATCCAATTAATTTAGATGATTCGGTAATTTATATACGTAAGAATGAATTCATTGATACTGAGGAAGCTATTCACTATAGTTTTAATGATAATATTAGTGGGGATATTAGAGAAAACAGGTTCATTAATAGTGGAGTCGGTATTGACCGCGGAAACTTTGGTCGTGTTTTTAATAATTTTGTTGATTTTGGGATATTAAGAGTTGATGAAACTAACAGTGAAGTTCATAATAACATTTTATTGAACTGTCCAAATGGATTGTCTGTGTCCTGGAACAATGACATATATAATAATATTGTCATAAACAATCAACGTGCAATAAGCAATAATGCAATTTCTTATACAAATTGTATATTAGTGAATAATGATTATCCTTATTCTTTTAATTTAAGCGAAAATCCAGTACTCCGTAACTGTATTGTTGATTTTCCAATAGAGTATCCATTAATCGATGGAGGCAATAATATTATTGTAGATTCTCTGCAGGTGCAATCCATTTTTGCAGATATTCAAAATGGTGATTTTCATTTGGCACCAGGCAGTATAGCCATTGATGCAGGCTTTGATACTCTGGGCTACTATTATCCATTCGACTTCGATTTCAATTATAGGGTATGGGATGGAGACGGAAATGGCTCTGCTATCATAGATATTGGTCCTTATGAATACGGATCTCCGTCTTTTGGTGGAATCCAGGGTATCACTTCCGATCCTACCACGGGAGAGCCGGTAGATTACGTTCTTATTAAAATTAACAACGAACCTGGAGAGTTTACTTTCTCGGATAGCATCGGCAATTTCGAATACAAACTTCCAACCGGAACCTACAATGTTTATGCAGAACGTGTTTTCTATGATGATGTTATAGAATACCATGTAGAGGTAGTTGATGGTCAATTCACCCAGATAGAAATTCCTATGTACGAAACAGTTGGTATTAATGCCCCAACAATCCCCAATCCCTCATCTCAAATCTCAAATTTAAATAATTACCCAAATCCCTTCAACCCTTCTACTACAATCTCATTTTCATTAAACACTGAAATCACCGAAGACTCCGACTTGGCGATTTACAACCT
>Ga0164310_10001104_pt1 | contig 14947 bp, 13 predicted proteins | sample GuaBasSedimGuay1_FD_121795 | JGI IMG/M metagenome (GOLD analysis project Ga0164310, IMG submission 121795) | Subseafloor sediment microbial communities from Guaymas Basin, Gulf of California, Mexico - Guay1, Core 4569-9, 0-3 cm | ecosystem: Environmental > Aquatic > Marine > Hydrothermal vents... | reverse complement strand
AGTGAACTTATCTGGGCTGCATATTATAATTGCAATAATTTTTTTGCTGATGATGTAGGTGAAAAAGAGTATGTCTAGGGCGATGGTATAGATATTGATTTCAATGGTTGGGATTCGATTTTTTCTCGTATTGTTGTTGCACCCAGGGACATCATGTTTGATAATAATGTAAGAAGGATATTTTTTCCATTTAATTAATATCTTTAAGTTTTCATTATTTTTTTAAGAATTAGTTCTGATGCAGTATGAGGGTCAATTTCTTTTGAACGGATCTTTTGAAGAAGATCCTCTATTGTTTCTTTGAATTTTTCTTCATTAAAAACATAGCTCATGAGTTTTTTTCGTATGATTTCAACTAGTTCTGATTCATAACGATTTCTTCTTTGTTGTTCAAGTTTCTTTGTTTCTTTTAGAAATTGTTTATGTTCATCTATGGTTTCAACTAATGTATCGATATGTTTACTTTCTTTTGCTATTGTTTCTATGATTGGTGTTTTTCTTTCTTTATTTGAACATTCAATCTCAACTAGGCTTTGTACTTCTGCAACTGTTTGTTCTACACCCTGCCGATCTGCTTTATTGACTACATAAATATCAGCTATTTCCATAATCCCTGCTTTGAGGGTCTGAATAGAATCACCCAGACCGGGTACTACAACAACAATGGTGGTATCAGATATTTTAATGATGTCAACTTCTGCTTGTCCTACACCTACGGTTTCAACAAGAACGATATCTTTTCCAGATGCATCCATGATCTCTACAACATCATAAACTGAACTTGTTAATCCTCCTAACATCCCTCGGGTGCCCATACTTCTTATGAATACACCTTCATCCATAGCTAGTTCCATCATACGTATACGATCACCTAGCAATGCCCCTCCCGAAAATGGACTAGTAGGGTCAATTGCTATAATTCCTACTGTTTTTCCCTGCTTTCGATATTTTTTAGTAAGCTCATAAATAAGTGTGCTTTTTCCACATCCCATCACACCCGTTATCCCTATCACGTGAGCATTACCTGTATGTGGATGAATTTGTTTCATTGCATCTGTTGCATCAGATGTATCATTTTCAACAATGGTGATTAGTTTTGCAATGGATCGTTGATCTCCTTGAAGAGCTTTTGATGTTAAGGTGTTTATCATTATTTCACATTCTTTTTTACAAACTCAACAATATCTTCTGTTGTTGTACCTGGGCCAAAGACTCCTGCTATTCCCTTTTCATGTAATTTTGGAATATCTGCTTCTGGAATAATTCCCCCTCCAAGCAATAGGACATCCTCCATTCCTTTTTCTTTAAGCATATCTGCTACATCAACAAAAAGAGTCATATGCGCACCAGATAAAAGACTAAGACCAATTACATCAACATCTTCCTGAATCGCTGCTTCCACAATCATAGCTGGTGTTTGATGTAGACCTGTATAGATCACTTCCATTCCAGCATCACGAAGTGCACGAGCGACAATTTTTGCTCCACGATCATGCCCATCTAGACCAGGTTTTGCAATTAATATACGAATTTTACGTTCCATATTTATCATTTTCACCTTCAAATTTTTTTTTTAATAAAGACTTGGTTCTCTGTATTCTCCATATACATCTCTAAATACCTGACAGATCTCCCCTAATGTTGCATATTGATGAACACAATCAAGAATAAACGGCATCAGGTTTTCATCCCCCTCTGCTGCTTTTCTCAGTTTTTCAAGTAATGTATCTAGTTTTCTTTGATCGCGGTTTTTTCTTAGATCGTTTAATCGTTTAATCTGACGACTTTCCCCTTTTTCATCCATTTTAAGAATTGGTATATCCACAGGTTCATCTGTTTTGTATTCATTTACTCCAACAATCGTTCTAGTATGTCCATCGATTTCTTTCTGATATTTATATGCAGCTTCCGCGATTTCTCTTTGGAAAAAACCTTTTTCAATTGCAGGTATAACTCCACCTAATTTTTCAACACGATCAAAATAACGATAGGTTTCCTCTTCCATTTTATCTGTAAGCCATTCAACATAATAAGAACCACCAAGAGGATCAATGGTATGGGTTACACCACTTTCTTCTGCAATAATCTGTTGTGTACGTAGAGCTATACGAACAGCTTTTTCAGATGGAAGTGCAAGAGCTTCATCCATAGAGTTTGTATGAAGCGATTGAGTACCTCCTAGCACTGCTGCAAGGGCCTGTATTGTTACTCTAACGATATTAATTTCTGGCTGTTGAGCTGAAAGAGAGCAACCTGCTGTTTGTGTATGAAACCTCATGAGAAGCGATCGTTCTTTTTTTGCCCCTAGTTTCTTCATTTCTCTTGCCCATATCCTTCTAGCAGCTCTATATTTTGCTATCTCTTCAAATAAATCATTATGTGCATTGAAAAAGAAGCTGAGTCTAGGTGCAAACTTGTCAATATCTAACCCTCGTTTCATTGCTGCACGAACATACTCTAATCCATCACCTAATGTAAAAGCAAGTTCTTGAACTGCTGTTGATCCAGCTTCACGTATATGATATCCACTGATACTAATTGTATTCCACCGAGGGACATGTTTGAATCCATATTCAAATGTATCAACAATAAGACGCATGGATGGCTCTGGTGGGAAAATATATGATTTCTGAGCAATATATTCCTTTAAAATATCATTCTGAATGGTTCCACCAATGAGGCCTTTGCTGATACCTCTGTTCTCTGCATTTGCAATATAAAACGCCCAGACAATTGCTGCTGGACCATTAATTGTCATACTCGTTGTAACATCATCAATTGGAATATCCTTGAATAACAGTTCCATATCTTTTAATGAAGAAATTGCAACGCCACATTTCCCAAATTCCCCCCTTGCAAGTGGATGATCTGAATCATATCCATAAAGTGTAGGATAATCAAATGCAACACTAAGCCCTGTTTCACCATGTTCTAGAAGATATTTATATCGCTGATTAGTTTCCTCCGCTGATCCAAATCCTGCAAACTGTCGCATAGTCCAAAGACGCCCACGATGCATCGTTGAATGAATACCTCGAAGAAATGGATAGGAGCCTGGGAACCCTATGTCTTCTGGATAATTATCATTTTTGATATCTAATGGTGTGTATAGCTTATCTATTTTTATTGCTGAAAGATTCTCAAAATCCTTTTTTCGTTCAGGATGTTTATTAATGAGAGGTTCATAAATTTCTTTTTCCCAGTCTTCTTTGTTTTTTTTTATTTTGTCAATGGTTTCTTTTTCAAACATATGTTTGATCACCTATAATCTCTTCTTTTAGAAATCAATTCCTTTTCTTGATTGAATTCCTTTTTGATATGGATGTTTTATTTCAAGCATCTCTGTTACTAAATCAGCTTTCTTTACTATCTCAGCATCTGCGTATCGTCCAGTTAGAATTAATTCAAGTTTCTCTGGTTTTTTATCCATTAATGAAAGTACTTCATTAAGTGCAATTAATTTAAAATCAACTGCAACATTTATCTCATCAAGAATGATGATATCAAATGTGTTACCATTTATGATTTTTTTTGCATAAGAAAAACCTTCTTGTGCCATATCAATATCTATTTGCTCGGGTTTTTCTTTACTGACAAATTCATCTCGTCCATGCTGAGTTACAGAAAAATTAACCAAATGATCTAATGCATCAATCTCACTATACCGTCTGCCTTTCATAAACTGAATCATATGAACCTTATAATCTGCACCAGTTGCACGCAGTCCAAGACCAAGAGCTGCCGTAGTTTTTCCTTTTCCTGAGCCCGTATAGACATGAATGAGACCTTTTACCATGTGTTTACTCCCTGCATCATGAATGAAAAGACATATTATATGCCTTTCTTTTCGATATTTCAAGGGTTTTCCTATGGAAAGGTTTATGTTATCTTATTTTATTTGGCCTCTCCATGCAATTAGAATTAAATGAACAACAAAAAATGATTCAAAAAATGGTTAGGGAGTTTGCTGAAAAAGAAGTAGCTCCTATCGCTGCTGAACTTGATGAAAAAGAGGAATATCCAATAAAAACTCTTGAGAAGATGTCAAAACTAGGCCTATTAGGCGTTATTATACCTCAAGAATATGGAGGAGCAGGACTTGATACGATCAGCTATGAAATTGTAGTTGAAGAAATATCTAGAAAATGTGCATCAACAGGCGTTGTTACATCCGTTCATAACTCACTAGCTGCTTGGCCAATCATGAAATATGGGACAGAAGAACAAAAGAAAAAATACCTGCCAATACTTGCAAAAGGTGAAAAGATTGGTGCTTTTGCTGCAACAGAACCAAATGCTGGTTCAGATCTAGGAGCAATGGCAACAACTGCTGTACTAAAAGGAGATAAATATATTATCAATGGAGATAAAACATTTATCACAAGTGGACCTGTTGCTGGAATCATAATTATATTTGCAGTAACTGATAAAGAAGCAGGGGCAAAAGGAATCAGTGCCTTTATCGTTGAAAGTGATATGAAAGGCTATAAGGTTGGTAGTATCTTTGAAAAGCTTGGTATTAATGCATCTCAAACATCTGAACTGATTTTTGAAAACATGGAAGTTCCAAAAGAAAATCTTCTTGGAGCAGAAGGAGATGGTTTTAAAATTGCTCTTAAAACACTTGATGGTGGACGTATTGGTATTGCCGCACAAGCAGTTGGAATTGCACAAGCCGCACTTGATGAGAGTATTGAATATTCCAAACAACGTCAGCAATTTGGAAGGCCAATTGCTAAGTTTCAAGCGATTCAGTGGATGATTGCAGATATGGCAACCAGTATTGAAGCAGCACGTCTCCTCGTACTCAATGCAGCATACAAAAAAGATCAGGGATCTGGAAGGTATTCAAAAGAAGCTGCTATGGCAAAATTATTTGCATCAGAAACAGCAATGGATGCGGTGCTTAAAGCAGTGCAGATACATGGTGGCTATGGATATACCAAAGAATATACTGTGGAACGTTTATTCCGTGATGCAAAAATCACTGAAATCTATGAAGGGACTTCTGAGGTACAACGGATGGTTATTGCCGGAAGTTTATTAAGATAAAAGATTCTTGGAGTTGAAAAAAACTATGAATATTATTGTTTGTGCTAAACAGGTTGTGGAAATCTCTGAAATGAAGATTGATTCAAGTACAAATAAACCGATTCTTTCAGGGCTTGACAAAAAAGTAAATGATATTGACAAAAACGCAATTGAAGAAGCAATTAAAATAAAGGATAAAACAGGTGGAAAAATCACAGTAATCATGGTTGGTGAACCTGACGTAAAAGAGCGGATGAAGGAGCTTTTGGCCATGGGTGCTGATGAAGGAATACTTGTCAATTCACCAGGAGATCTGGATTACTCTCAATTGACAACACTACTATCTGGTGCGATAAAAAAAATTGGTGACTATAGTATTATTTTATGCGGAGAAGCATCAACAGATATGTTTTCAGGTCAAGTAGGCCCACGTCTTGCAGGGATGCTTGATATCTCACAAATAACTTATGCTCAAAAAATTGATGCAACTAAGGATAATGTAACAGGTGAACGTAATCTTGGAGATACAGTTGTTACCCTAGAATCTAGTTACCCTGTTTTAATAACCGTTACAAAAGAGATTAATGAACCCCGGCTCCCTAGCCTCATGCAGATATTAGCATCTGCTAGCAAACCTATTTTGGAATGGTCGGTGGATGATCTTGATGTTACTCTTGAACAAAAGGTTTTAACAACGGATCTACAGGGTATCTCAATGGATAGAAAAAATGAGATATATAAAGATGACAGTGATGATTCTATTCAAAAACTAGTTGATAACCTTGCAAAAGATGGAGTGTTGAGGTGATAACCATGGTACTTGTTTATTCAGATAATAAAAAACTTGCATTTGAACTTTTAAGTAAAGCAGCAGAGATCTCAAAAGAAACCAAAAATGAAGTCATTGCAGCAATTATTGGAAAAAATGATGAAACATATGCAAAAGAACTTGTTTCATATGGTGCTGATAAAGTATATATTGCTGAAAATGAGAGTGAAACAACCAAAGCAGAAGAATACTGTGAAATCCTTGAAAACATTATCACTGAAACAAAATCTGAAATCATCCTTATAGGATCAAATAAAAATGGGAAAGAAATTGCATCGCGACTTGCAGGAAAGCTAAATGCAGGATGTGTAATTGATGCAACTGATGTATCTTTGGATGCTGGAAAGGTTACTGTGAAACGAGTAGTATACAGTGGAAATGCAATTTCAGTTCAGCAGTTTCAGACGACCCCTGCAATTATTACTGTCCCATCAAAAGTCTTTGACCCAATTGATGCAGATAGTTCAAGAAAAGGAAAAATTGAGAAAAAAGCCATATCACCTAAAAAATCTACATCAACAATTACAAATATTTCAGAGAAAGTAACAGGTGATGTAAATGTTGAAGAAGCTGAAATCATTGTTTCTTGTGGTCGAGGATTTAAGGATAAAAGTGACATTAAACTTGCAGATGAACTAGCAACAGCTTTAAAAGGTAAAACAGTAGGGTGCAGCAGACCAATTGCAGCGGATCTAAAATGGCTACCAGAAGATCATTGGATAGGTCTTTCAGGTCATAAAGTTAAACCAAAACTATATGTTGCCGCAGGAATCTCAGGTCAGATCCAACATATTGCAGGGATGAGAGATTCATCAGTAGTTGTTGCAATAAACAAGGATGCTGACGCATTGATTTTTAACTCAGCAGATTACGGAATCGTTGGTGACCTGTATAGCGTACTTCCTAAGCTTACAAAAGCAATTAAAGAAAAAATGGGATAAAACTTTATTTATCTCTTTTTCTCTATTTTTTTTAACATTTATATTCAATAATGAAACAATAAAAAGAAAAGATTTTTAACCATTATTATTTAAGTATCATTTGATTAATTTTTGCAAAATATATCTTATGAATTATGTCAAAAACATTTGTAGGTTTATTTTCTATTTCACATGTTTTTTTATCTTCTTCAATTGTTAAAGATCTTTCAGCAACAAACAAATTGACCCCAACATGTTTCCAACATGCATCATATACCTTGTCAACATTATACTCAGTTCTTCTACTACATAATTCAACAGTATATGCAATAATCTCATGTTCCCCATATAGCCAATTTTCAGAGGAACCAGGAGTCCCTTGAAGTCGGGGAATTAGATATTCCCTTGAACCATATTGACCATATATCTTCAATTCATAGCCATTTATTTCAGCTATATCTTTTCCAATTGATCGGAATAATGATTCATGAGGGGTATGTTGACTTGAATGCATCCATGGAAATATCATCCATTCACCATAATCATGATATGAAAGCGATATACTGATATCGTGAGATTCAACTAGTGTTTTTACTGCTTTTGTTTCATTTTCACAAAAAGGTTCCTCGCCTCGATATGTCCAACTTTGATCATTTGTGATCCATTCTAAATAATAATTTTCAGGGAAAAAATTCACAATATTCCACATATATCCATAGTTTCTGTTTAAATCAACTCCATATGATGTTATTTCATCTGATGTTCCATCATATCCATAGTTTGGAGCCCGGTTTTTCCTCCATTCAGACTCAACTCCATCTGGATTTACCATAGGGATAATATAAAATTGTGTGTTATCAATTGCATTTTTTACTTGTTCTTCGGATGGATCTTCATCTATTAATCCATCATTGTCATTATCCATTCCATCAAATGGATCTTCGTTTATGAGGCCGTCATTGTCATTGTCAATGTGATCTTTATCATAAGTATTTAGAATATGATTTATAAAGAAAATTAATACCTCATAGGATGGTTTTTCATTTCCATGATGTGCACCCATTAAAAGAACACCTGGTTCATCTTCTTCTTCATCTGGATTATCAGATAATTTCACCATCCAGATATCTCTTCCTTCATAGGTTTTACCAAGAGAGGTTAATGACATGACATTTGGAAAATCTTCGGAGAGATTGATTAGTAAATTTGTCATTTTATTATATGTATAATACTGGTAGCGTGGAGAATTTTGCATTTCATTCATATTATACTGTTGATCCGCGTTTATTATTGGGAAAAACATTGGTGTAATTAATACTAAAAGTGTTACAAACAGTATTGATTTTTTATTAATTGACATTCTATAAGCCCCTATGGAATAATTACAACCTTACTATTTTTAATATATATTTAGTTATTATAAATAATTTTGGAGGATATAATATTTTTCAAAATAAGAATAAAGATATTATTATTTATTTTTACATTAAATTCATTAATATTATAATTTAAATATGGATTATCTCGTGAAAAAAAATTGTTATAATATTCAATATTTGAATCTAGAATGACTTCTTTTGGATTATTATTCTCCTGTTTTTTATTTTTTACGATAAAAAGCCAGTATATTCCTCCATCTGAGAAAACATAAGATAATTCAGAGGGAGTTTGAAGTAATTCATCATTATATTGAATCTGAATTACATTTTGATGAAGGCCATAGTATATTTCTGGAGGAATGGAATTGTTTGAAGGTAAAGCATCTACATAAAAATCAAAAAAACCTTGCCCATCGGTAAGTCCACTTTCCTCCTGGCAGCTTACTGTAATATTTGATAAACCATTAATTCCCTTCATCACTTGTCCATATATATGAATTGGTTGCATCCAAGGTTCTGATGCAAACCAACTGACAAAATCTGAGGCATCATAAACAAAGCTTTGAATATCTCCAATGAGCTCTCCTAGATTGCTTGAAATTAATTCAATAGATTCAATAATTGAAGTAATATCCTCTATTATTATCCCTGGTGACCAGGCTTTTAAAAATTGGATGTATTCTTTTTCAATCAGGTAAGTTAGAAGAATCTGTAATTCCTGTAGTTTTTCAATAAGAAGGGTTATATCATTTAAAATTTCCCTAGGCATACCTACATCATTTAGTAGGTTTTTCGCATCATATAAAAGATCTGATGTTTTCAAAAAACAATCATATATCCATCCAAGTCTATCTTCAATCATTGTAAAGATAAAATTGTATAGATCATCTGTAATATCAATTGTTTCATCAAAATGACATATTGTATCAAATCCATACTCAGCAATGCCATTATATAATTTCTCAACGTTTAATTCATTTTCATTTGTAAAGATCTGATTAATTTTTTCTTTTAATGATAATCTATCGGTTGATGTTGATATCTCCTTGATATATTCATCAATTAAATTCATCTCTTCATCAGATAATTTGACCATAAAAGGATCTAAATTTTCATTGCTTAATCGTTCATCAATTGAAATCTTATTTCCAATAACAGAAGTTGTTGTTGATAATAGAATAATAAGTATTATAAAGATAGCACTAACTGATTTGATTAATTTCATATTTTACCTCAAATTAATCAAGATGTTTTGTTTTATATAAATTAATCTATGAATATTTTGGCCAAAATAACAATTTTTGCTAGTGGTTTTGAATAATTTTTTGTTTTTTGCAATATTTTGAAAAATATCGCCTATTCATTACTATATATCTTTTGTAAACATTGGAAGGCCCATGTTTCCTTCAACTACATATACAACTGATTCATGATTTTCGAGTTTTTGTAACCATAGATAAGTAAGATATTCAGGGCTTTTTGATAGTCCTTCTTGTACAATCATTGTTGAATCTTTTATCCCTTCTGCCTCTATAACCTTTCGTTGTGATTCTTGTGATTCTTTTTGAAGAACAAACTCCATTCTTTCTGCTTCTTGTTCAGCAACAAGTTTTTGTTCTATAGAATCAACAAGTTGACTTGGGAGCTGTATGTTTCTTAGTAGTACTTTTTCAAGGATTATACTTCTTGATCCAAGTTCTGGTTCCAACTTTATTGCTATTTCTGTTGCAATTGTTTCTCTTGCCTCTGAATAAAGTTCTTTTGCATCATAATTTGCTATCATTTCTCTTATAGCTGTTCGAATTTGAGGTCGCACAATAACATCCACATATTCTTCCCCAATCGTTGTAAATATCTCATCAGCACTTCCTGGATTGAGCTTATATAAAACTGTGAGATCCAAAGAAACCGTTAATCCTTCTTTTGTTAAAGCATTTATTGCATCTCCGCCACTCATTGAATATTGTTGTGTTTTCACACTCATTTTATGAACACTTGCAAGAGGATTTTTAAAATGAAGTCCTGGTTGCATCTCAGTTTCAGATACTTGACCAAATAGATCATGTAATCCAACATGACCTGCGGGAATAGTAACTGCTGATAATGCTAAAATGATAATACTAAAAAATACAATTCCTGCGATTATTCCTAAAATCTGTTCTTTTTTCATGTTTTTTCTCCTCACCCGTAATTTTTATTAATCTGATTGATTTAGTTCAGATTTTCATTTTGAAATGTTTCTATCAATTACATAGTTTTCGAAATATTCCACAAAACAAGTTAAATTCGATTTTTTTAATCTTTTTTTGATAAATATTAAATGAACATTGCATATTCATGTAATCATTTGAGTTGATATGATGAAGACATCCTATGAATATAAAAAATCTTTACAACAGATGAGACCCAATATCTACAAATTTGGAAAACTTATTTCAGATGTAACAACAGATCCAGTAACAAAAAGAACCGTTGAAGGTCATGGTCAAATTTTTGATGCAGCTTTAAAAGAGGAATATAAAACGATTCTTACAACTACATCGCTTCTATCAAAAAAACCGGTTGTCCGTTATCTTTCCATCCTAAAAAATTCAGAAGATATGATCGCAAATTGCAAAATGAAACGTTTAATGTTTAATATCACAGGTACCTGTACAGGGGGACGTTGTGCAGGGTTCAATGCGTTAAATGCAATGTGGGCTGCAACATATGATATTGATAAAGAACTTCAAACATCATATCACTCTCGATTGAAAACATGGTTAAAAGATGCGCAAGAACGTGATATTGCAATAGCCGGTGCTTTAACTGATCCGAAAGGAGATAGAACAAAATCATCCTCAAAACAAGCTGATCCTGATATGAACCTTCATGTTGTTGAAGAAAAAAATGAGGGTATAGTTGTTCGCGGTGCAAAAGTAATGATTTGTGGTGTTGCTGCTGCTAATGAGATTTTTATAATGCCCGGAACCGGCTATCGTAAGGAAGATAAAGAGTATGTGGTTTCCTTTGTAATACCAAGAGATATTGATAATTTAACGATTGTTGAAACACGTCACCCGTCAGATGTGAGAGAATTAGAGGAAGGATTTGATATCCCAGTTGAACATGGAGGAATCACACAGGCTTATCTTCTTTTTGATGATGTGTTTATTCCAAATGACCGAGTGTTTATGTGTGGTGAGTATCAATTTGCATTAAATGCTGTTATGAACTTTGTTGCACCGTATCGTGCTGCAATTGGTGGATGTGTCGCAGGTCAAGGCGATGTAATGATTGGTGCTTCTGCCCTCATGGCACAAGCAAATGGTCTTTCTGAAAAAGTATTCAAAGAAAAAATTACACAAATGATAATTAACAATGAAACAACATTTGGCATGGGTATTGCAGCAAGTGTCCTTGGTTCAAAACATCCTTCTGGTATGTGGATACCTAATCAGCTTTTATCAAATGTAAACAAGGTCCATGTTGCAACTCTTCCATATGAAACAAAAAGACTTGTTCAAGATATCGCAGGTGGCATTGGTGAAACAGGATGTCTCCCATCATACAAGGACCTTAATGATCCTAGATATGGTGATCTTTTGAAAAAATATCTTAAAGCGAATTGTTCAGGTGAAACACGTGCAAAAATCGCCCGTTTCATTGAATGGCTTACACTAGGTGCAGGAGTTCCAGGGTGTATGCATGGTGGTGGATCACCAGATGGTGCTAAAATGCTAATCAATGTAAAAAGTGATATGAATCATTTAATAAAACTTGCTAGAAACATCGCAGATATCGATGAGGAAATCATTGTTGAATCAAAGAAAAGATAGAGATATTGGATATATATAACTAGATATATTACATTTCTATCGTTCTTAGCTTTTTTTCGCAAATAGAGTTTAAAAACGATAGAAAAGAACATATGGATATTAAAACAGTAGATTTTAGTTTTGATTCTTTCAAAACTAATCCTCTCTCTTTCTTTTTTTATTAATATTGATACAAAGATATTTTTGCTTGACCAACTAATTAATCTGTTATTAGAGACACTTTTAGTAAACATTAAATAAGTCTTAATTATATTAAATATTAATGATTTTAATGAATAATAAAAAAATTCTTGTTAGAATAATATTTTTCTTGTTAATTTCAACAAGTCTCTTTGGACTATCAATGCATGCAGAAGATTCGAAGAATTATAATGTCGGAAAAAACAAAGAAGATTTCCATGATTATGATTCAACAACTTCTGAGTTACAGCAAATCGCTTCAACATATCCAGAGATAGCTAATCTCTATGATCTTGGTGAGAGTGTAGAGGGACGAACTATATGGGGGCTTAAAATCACTAATAATCCCGATATTGAGGAATTTGAACCGGAAGTTAGAATTTGTGGTGCTCATCATGGAGATGAATATATGTCTGTTGAACTTCCTCTTTTATTAGCTTGGTATCTTACGGAGAACTATACAAGCAATAGTACAATTAAGGGTCTAGTTGATAATCATGAGATTTGGATCATTCCATTAGTAAATCCTGATGGTAGAGAAGCAGGTTCTAGATACAATGCAAATGGTATTGATCTTAACCGAGATTATGGTTTTATGTGGAATGTTTATGCTGAATGTTTCACTCAACCTGAAACACAAGTCATTAGGGAAAACGCATTGGATAACAATTTTGTCGTCTCACTTTCATTTCATACAGCAGGTGATGTAGTGAATTATTTATGGAATTATAAAGGTGATCCTGCTGTTGATCATGACCTCATAGATCAATTATCTGAGCAATATGGATCACATAATGGATATTGGGTTGTTGAAGGATATGATTGGTATCAGACACGAGGAGACACAAATGATTTCAGTTATGGATGCCGTGGAGATATTGATTGGACGATTGAGACAAATAATTCTAATATTCCTGCAACTTGGAATCAAAATCAACAGGCAATGATTGAGATTATTGAGGCATCAGATATCGGTCTAACTGGCATTGTTACAGATAATATAACTGGTGAACCAATCAATGCAACAGTATGGATTGAACAAGCGTATTGGCCTTGTTTTACAGACCCTAAGATTGGTGATTATCATCGATTATTATTACCTGGTAACTATACTGTTCATTTCACTGCAAATGGATATGAAACACAAATACATTTAATTCAGGTTCAAAACTCATCTGTTTCAACTTTTTTTAATGTCTCATTAGATAGAGCAAATAATTATTATGCTCATCAAATAACTATGGTACGATACATTGATGCTTATGGATATCCAAATAACTTTCAAAATAATCCAACAGAAGCAATTTCTGCACTTGGAGCACCTGATGGCATTTGCTCATCATTAGGTATTGGAGGTGTTACTGTCCTAGATATGAATGATCATATTGTTAATGAACCTGAAACTGATGATTTTACGATATATGAGGGTGATGGATCAGATGATGGATATCATGTTCATGTCTCAAAAACATGGGATGGACCTTGGATAGATCTTGGATCTGGTTTTGGAACAACAACTTTTGATTTAGAAGATGGATCAATTGATTGGGCTAGATTTGTAAAAATCCGTGATGATTATGATGGCGATCAGTATGAACAAAACCCAGGTTGCGACATAGATGCTGTGGCAATAACCAATTGTGGAAACGAACCTCAACTATTATACAGCCCTACATCTTATTATGCAGGAATTTTAACACAAAATGAAACAAATACAACCCAGTTTCAAATATGGAATGGCAATGCTGTTTTGTTAAATTATTCAATGATTGAAACATGCGATTGGATAGAGGTCACCCCAATTCAAGGTAATTCAACTGGTGAACATGACAGTATAACAGTTGATATTGATACAACAGGAATGTCTGCAGGCAGTCATCATTATGATATCGTAATTTCTTCAAATGGTGGTTCTGGTGTGTTTGGTGTTGATGTCTATGTAGTTGTAGGTCCCCCTCCTCCATCTCTTGAACAGACATCATTTGACCGTGGATTTCCAATAAGGCATGCAGTAGATGGTGATTGGGCAGGAGCCCAGAGTTTCACCCCTGAATATGATATCATAAATTCGATTGATGTTTTTTTACGAGTATTTGGTGTTCCTGAATTTGATTTAATAGTCGAACTACGTAAGAATAGTCCTGATGGAGTTTTACTTGACTCAACAGTATTTACTCCAGAAGAATTATCAACTAATTGGAATTGGTTAAATGTGCCCACCGATATTTACACGGAGCCAGATGTTGAGTATTATATCGTTATACCGCCAGCACCAAGTGGTGTGACCACAAGTTTTGGTTATGAATGGGGATATGCCTTTGATAATCAATACGATGATGGTGCTTTCTGGTTCACAAGAGATGGAGGCGGTCTGTGGCGTGATTTGCCAACAATGTATGAGTTCACGTTCAAGGTTAATTGGCTTTGGTGATAATTAATATCAAAAGTATCTCATTAGTTTAAGAATCAAACTTCTTATAATTGATTTATCTGATTATAATCATATTTATTTCAGATTAGAATGATTCACTTATCGCCCTTATTTTCTGTCAAAAAGAGCCCGGATGAAGGTTTTTACAAAAAATCAACAGTCAGAAAAAGATGAAAAAATGCCAAGTGCGAAATAATTCCTAATCAAAAATATGTACAAATTCTAGAACTATGTGCGAAACTCAGGTTATCACCTTAGTAGTTTGAACTAAATACATTAACATTAGATTTTTATTAAATAAAGATATTTTAATTAATGGCTGGGAATTAAATGAAAACAATGATTCCTTTAATCGAAGT
>Ga0164310_10001103_pt1 | contig 14949 bp, 21 predicted proteins | sample GuaBasSedimGuay1_FD_121795 | JGI IMG/M metagenome (GOLD analysis project Ga0164310, IMG submission 121795) | Subseafloor sediment microbial communities from Guaymas Basin, Gulf of California, Mexico - Guay1, Core 4569-9, 0-3 cm | ecosystem: Environmental > Aquatic > Marine > Hydrothermal vents... | reverse complement strand
GTAAGAACAGGAACTCCAGCACAAAAGAGGGGAGACACAGGAATTAATACGGCGGTGAAAGGTTCAAGCCTTCCAACCGCTCAACAATTAACAGATGCTCATGTAAAGAGGAATCAGGCTTCAGGGGTTAGCAGGGCTACTAAAAAAGGGTCTTCTACGGCTAGACCAACAAAAGGGTCTAAAACTACAAGCGACTACTCTGGGCTAAGGACTCAGCAGCCTGTAAGAGGGGTAACAAATTCAAGAGGTGAATTTTTAGCTCCTGGGTCTCCAGAGTATATAGCTGAAATGGAAAACAGACAGGAAGCGGGGATTCCAGCACAAAAGGACGAAACTCTTATTGGTGGTATGTGGGAAGATGATGTTCTAGCTGCAGAATCTCAAGGTAGAACAGACTTAGTACACGCAGGAGAATGGACGGCTAGACAGTTTGGAGAAGACGATGAGGCAGCAATCTCTGCAGCAACAACTCCAATGAATGAAAAGTTGTTAAAAGCACAGGCTAAAGAGAAATCAAGACTACAGGCTCAAATAGACGAAGCAAACAGAAGAGACCAAAGAGATAAAGACATATCAGACAGGACTATTGAATCTCAAATGGCTGGAACTACCGCGTCGTTCGCTCAAGATAGAGAAGGGGCTATGAGTATGACTACTCCAATGTTAGGAGATAAAACAAACGCTATCTTTCAAGAAAGAATGGATGAGTCTCAAATAAGAATGGACACTTTGATGAACCAAAGAGAGCAAGCTATGACTGATTTGGATGAGGCACAAGCTCAAGGGAGAGCAGACTCAGCAGAAGCTCATCAAGACAGGATCAATTATATTAACAGAATGCTTTCTCAGGAGAAGGCTGCTCAACAACAAACACAGATAGAGGCTAGTCAAGAAAACAGGGCTGCACAAGCTGCAATGGAACAAAGCTTAGGGAACTATACTAGCTTAGTTAATAGTGGAGTTGAGCTTACGCCAGCTGCTATACAAGGGTTTGCAAATTCTTACGGTATGGACTCAGCACTTGCTAGTGAATACTACATGGGAGCTCAAGCAATTAGAGATTCTAAGAATCTAAGTCTAGAAGAACAACAGTTAAAACTAGACGATTTAAACTATGATTATAACGAGAAGCAATTAGGGATAGTTAATGATGATATAAGAAACGCGAACTATATAACTCAGATGTACAAAGATGGAAAGTCTCAAGAAGAGATAAGCAGAATGAAAGAATCTTTACACATGACAGATACAGACGATCCAGTTTACCAGTTAGACCTACGTATTAAAGCAGCAGAAGCTCAAATGAAAGAAAATCAAATGAACGGAATACCAACTACATTTTCTGAACACAACGAATACAACCAAATGATGGCTGAACAAGCTATGGCTAATGGGGGGACTGGAACTTACGTACCAGACGAAGGGAATAACGCACCATACTCAACTACTGTTAATGCTGATGGGTCTATCACTGTAAATGTTGAAGAGGGGACACGTCCAGTTAGACCAGGAGGAAGAACAGCATATCAAGGACAGTGTGCTGCATGGGTAAATGACATGACAGGAACGAAGATGAGTAATTCTTATGAAAGTAAGATGGAATATGTAAACCCTAGCATACAAGTGCCAGCTGCAGGAATGTTCTTTGTTGAGAATGTTGGACAGTATGGGCACACTGGTATTGTTGAAAAGGTAAATGCAGACGGAACTGTAAATATAATCTCATCAAACGCTAGAGGAAATGAACAAATAGTAAGAGAATATAACCAACCTTTAAGTAGATTCTCAGGATTCGGAGAGCCACCAAACGCTACTCATGTAGGAGGGAGCGCTGGGATGGAAGATGCTGCTGAGTATACAGACGCTCAACAAAACATAATCAATAAGATGAGTGGTTACGACAAACTAAACTCTACAGATTTAAAGATTTTAGAAGAGAATGGTCTTACAAGTGGAGATGTTTTTGGATTCGAACAAGAAGAAAAAGAAGGTATGGACTTTGTTCCAAGTGAACTAGCAAGGTTTGTCACTACTGCAGACAAAGATTCTACAACTGAAAGAGTCCAGAACTTTATTGACAACAACGACATGGACGGATTAAAGCATTATTCAACATCGCTTGTCGTTGACGATCTTCCAGCAAAGGCGCAAAATCAGTATCTTGAAAGAAGTAATATCGTAACGTCAGGAAATCAACTAATTAAGCTAATGGAGGAATACGAAGCAGAAGGTGGAGACACTGGTATATTCAATGGTACTTCAACTAAGATAAGAAACAGTCTTAACATGTCAAGTCCTAAACAGGCGGTTATAGGGCAGGCAATTATTCTTAACCTTGAGAAGTTTGAGAGGGCACAGTCAGGAGCGGCTATTGGAGAAGAGGAAATAGGCAGGTTTGAAGATATGCTTCCTTCAATGTTTGATGACAAGAAACTTGCTTCTGCAAAGATTATGGCATTTGCAATGTCACAAGAGAATGAAACGAGAACTTTAATGCAGCAAAAGCTGTCAGTAGAAGCTTTTAATTCTATCTGGGGGGACGATGAGGGGTGGGAAACTCAAGTGTTTAAAGATATAGAAAAGATGGAGAAACAAGCCTATTCTGATAAACTCGCAAAAATGATAGATGTACTGCAGAACCCTGACAATTACTCTGACGCAGAGAGGTGGGATGCAGAATTATACAGGGTTCAATCACACAGGACTCAAGCGGACATTGTAGAAGGGCAAGTTTCAGCCACTAAAACATCAAAGAGCGCAGTGAAACAGGCTTACACAGAAATGCAGAACGAAGCCACTATGGATAAATACGTAAACACAAGCAGTGCCGATTCAGACGCAGACGATATTTTAAATGATATTCTTAACTCACTATAATAATGGCAAACATGCCCACAACAGCCCAAGGGCTGAAAGACCTTTTAACAACAATGCAAACTAAAGGAGCTACTCCTGAGCAAATGAAAACAGTTACAGAAGCATATAAAAAAAATAGAAACGAAATAGAAGCTAGCAATCCTTATCTTAAACAAGTTTTAGGAGGCGTGGACAAACAACATAAAACATTTCAATCTCTAAAATCTCAAATGCCAGATGTTGGCGGGGAAATTAGAAAGAGTCAAATGGGAGCTTTGCAAGAACACAGAGGGAAAACAGGAATAACTCCTCCAGAACCTCAAGCTCCAACAGCTCCACAAATAACACCAGGAGGAATCGCGGGGAAAGAAAGATCATCTACGCCAATATCTAAAAGCGCTGGAGATGCATGGAAAAGAGGAGTGTTTGAAATGCCAGCAAGCTTTTCAGATCAGCAACAACAAGCAGTATCTCAATTAGTTGAGGCTGGTGTACAAGTGCATAGTCCAGAGTTTGACGATGCTATGAATAACATTGCAGCGTATAGACCATTGACAGAAGCTCAGTTTGAACAAGGCGACAGGTCTATTGCAAACCAGTTGCAAAACGAGGCACAAGCAAATTTAAACGCATTCGAGGCTGGTGAGATGGACTTCGAGCATTTTGTTAGAAGCTCTTTTGAACTAGGAAACAAGACTAGAACAATGCCATTCACAGAAGGTGTGTCAAGAGCTGGGGAAGCGTGGGAAGACAGTATGGAAAAAGCAATATCTTCAATCGAACAAGCAACAAAAGATAAAGACGAAGGTAAAATATCAAACAAAGCATACATGGCAAGAGGGATAGGGGCAGTCTTTAACGCAATAGCTGGAGGAACTGCTAAAACTGCATACGGATTAGTACAGCCAACAATTGGTCCAGTCGTAGAGCCTGCTGCAGAGGCATTATTTAAAGGGGGAATGTCAGTTGCTTCTTCAGACATAATGCAGAACGCTATAAAAGGAGTGGGAGGAGCTGCTGCAGACGCAGCGAATGCAATGATGCAAGTTGATGAAGGTATGGCGGAGAAATACTTTGACACTGCTCTTACAGGAGGAATTGGAGCAATAGACGAGTTATATAGGACGGATGATAATTTCAGAACTTACGTTGGAGCAGTCGCAGACTTTGCAGAAGGTTCTTTTGCTGCAGCAGACTTGATGAGCATGGGAGAGATAGGGGCGGTTCTTACAAAACCAGGTAATTTAACAGCAATAGGGAACGCAATTAAAGAATCTACTCAAAGAGGGATACAGAAAGGAGCGCAAGCTATAGACACTGTTTCAGATGCTGCAAAGTTGAAAGTAGCACAAGGTAAAGACATAATCTCTAAGGTTAAAGAAGTTCCTAGCAATTTAAAAACTAAATGGGAGGATATGATGGTTAAAGCGGAGAAAGCAGACATTGAGTATAACACAGAAAGAGATCAAATACTTAAAGCCACAGAACAAAGAAAGTTAGACATAAAGAAACATGAAACTAAACAGCAAATTAAGCAGGGTGTTGATGGTATATTTCAAGACGCTAAGACATTACAGAAAAAAGCTACTAAGATTAAAAGGCTTAGAAATGTGAATGTTGTAGAGTTATTACAAGACCCGAAAGTCTACAAAGCGCTTTCTGTAGATAGGAAAACTGGAAAAATCAATGTTAAGGAAGCGGTTAAAGTTGTTGATGAAAGGTTAGACAGTAATTCTAATATTAGACAGTCTTTAATCCCTTCAGCTGGTGAACTCACTACACCAATAAAAAAGGAGGAGATTCTAGAAAGAGCTATCGACAAGATAAATTCTTCAAAAGGTACTACTGAAGTTAAAAAGGCTACAGTTAAGAAGATTACAAAGACAATAGACAGCCTTCCTGATGAAGTAGACTTAATACTACTCGAAGCCGAAAGAGCTGGAGCGGAAGCTGAAGTGCTGAAAAAGAAAAATCTTCAACAGCTTGCAGATTCAGACAAAGCTTATAGAGACACTGTAAGAGAGATAATTTTCGAGAAGATGGACAACTTGCCAGCAGGAGAGGCTGGGGTGTTCGCACGAGTAAGTACGGCAATAAAAAGGGACGTGTATTTAAAGGAGTTTTTAGAGGACGGACTCGCTAGCAAGGTATTAGTAAAAGGGGGAAAGCTTACGAAACTAATAAACAAAGGGGTTGGAGCTGTGATAGGGTCACCAGGAGGACCTCTTGTCTCTTATTTAGGTTATGAAGTTGCGGGGAACTTAACAGAAATAATGTTCAATCAACAACTGAAATTAAAAGTTAAGAAAGAAGTTTTAGAATCATTACTTCAGGACGCTCCAGGCCTTCATAAAGAGGCTTTGAAAATGCTAGACGAAATTAAAGCATATCAAAAACCACAACTACAAGCAGGAACTTCAGGATACGCATCTCAACAAATAGGGCAAGATGTCATTGAATTAGGGAAGAAATCACAGTCTGTAATTGACGCAGAAGAGATGGCAAACATTCAAAGCATGTTAGACACTCCAGAACCAAAAGAAATACCACTAACAGAGAAGCCTTTTGAATCTATGCCTACAGAGGGTTTTAATAAGACTGACAGCGATGTTTTAAAAAGTATAGAAACAGAAGCTAAGAAGTTTGATTCTCCTGAAGAGTTCGTAAACGCACAGACAACTATTCATAGACCGCCAGATGCAGAGCCAGGAACAAGTCTAGACGATTTAATAGACGTTTATGGTGAAGATATATATACGCCAAATGCACTTAGATATTATGGAGATGCTAAAGACATAGCGGACAAAAAAGCTGTAGCCTTAATTAAAAGTTTACGAGGAAAGCCAGATGAGTTAGTAACTTTATATAGAGCGATTGAACCAGGAGAAAAAGCAACAATTAAAGCTGGAGACTGGGTAACTGCTACAGAGGAATATGCGAAACTGCACGGAGAAGGTCCGTTAAAAGGTAGTTATGAAATTATCACAAAAGACGTGCCAGCTAAAGATCTGTACACAGACGGGAATAGTTTACAAGAATATGGGTATAGACCTAATAATCACAGAGACTTAAACAGAAGCGAACTGACAGAACTCTGGAACAAAGTAAACAAGGGTTTAAATAAGACTGACGAGTCTCTAATCACGGAGGCTAAGAAGTTTGACAGTGCTGAAGAGTTTGTAGAGAGTCTTAACATTGTAGACAGTGAGATTTTAGCAAAACAAGCGGTAAGAGAGGACTGGGCAGGGATAGCTGACGACTTAGTTTTTTATGTAAAAGGAATGTTCCCTAAAGACATTGTTAAAGGGAAAGGGGTGACTAAAGACGTTCTTCTCTCAAAGCTTAGAGACTTCAAGCTTCAGAATATAGAAGAGTTTAAAACGTTAAAGTCTTTTGGAAAAGACACTCTTACGAGTGGTACTGTCGCATTCTCTAATCTGTACCCAGAAGGAAGAGGATTTATTAACAACTTGGTTAAAAACGGATACCTTACAGAAATACCAACCTCTCCAAAAATTGGAGAAACACTGTTTCGCATAAATGACAAGATAGATGACTACGCAACAAAAACTGATTTAAAAGAAATCTGGAACAAAGCAAATGCTACCTACCAAGGAAGTAACCTAGGATCAGGGAAAGCCGTAACCACAGGAACATCCTTAGACAGCATGACTAGCAAGTTAGACAGTCTTGCTCAAAACAGCCTAGACAACGCTGAAGCGATAAAACTTATAAAAGAAGTGGCAAACAATCCTAATAAGACTGTTACCGTGTATAGAGCCTCGCCAGGAGACAAGATAAACAGCGGGGATTGGGTGTTTATAACGAGACAAGAAGCTGAAAATTTCACAAGTACCCCAATGGGAACCCCAAAGAAAGGGTATAAAGTGCTGAGTGAAGAAGTTAAAGCTTCTGACGTTGGGTGGTCTGGTAAAAACTTAGAGTTTGTTTACAAGCCTTAGCCTACCTAGACCCAGGTATACCAAAAGCCAATATAAAAGCCAAGATCCCTAAAGACCAGTGAATGCTGAAAGCGAAAGCCACTGCGCCTATTAGGGCTGCAACAAAAACTACTATAACAAATATAGCGTAAACTACTGTAAGAAAATCTAACATAACAACAAGGTTAATAATTACTACAACGCTATCACTATGCTCAACCATTGTCAACCCCAAACTTTACAACACTAACACAACAGGCGTATAGTTAAGCCAATAATCAATAATCAAACACCATGGGAAAAGAAAAAATGGATATATACAAAATAAAAGATGGGGAAAAGCAGACTATCAATGCTTTACGTTTCAATCCTAAACTTCATTCAATGGAGCCTATCAAAAAGGAAGTTAAGAAAGAACAAGGGGAAGAAGAGGTTGCTTTAAGAGCAAAAGCTAAAGAAGCAGGGATTAAAAGTTCACACAACAAGTCACTTGAGAACATTAAAGCAGAGTTAGAAATTCTTGACCAAAAATAATATGAAAACATATTTAATAGCAGGACATAAGCAAGGTGGAGGTGAAGGTGCTCAAAACCTTAACACAAAAGAAACTGAAAATATGATCACAAGAGTGTTACTTCCACAAGTTCAAGAAGTGATAGACAGCGAACTATGCCCTATTAACACTTCATTAGGACAGAAAATATCATGGATAAACGCAAGAGCTGGACAAGAAGACTTCAATCTATCTTGTCACTTAAACAGTTCAGGAGGAAGGCAAGAGAAAGGAGCTATGTGTTACTACTACGGAGGATCAGAAGCAAGCAAGCAAATGGCTATTAAGTTCTTAAAAGCTTACTGTGATGCAACAGGAATCAAAAACACTGGGGTTAGACCAGACACATCTAGCCGTTTTGGACGTTTAGGGGTCGTTAGAGATACAATTGGTTGGACAATACTACTTGAACTAGGTTCTATCAACAACGACCTTGAAACGGTTAAAGAGAAAGGAGTTGCAGGAATGATTGCAGGGCTTAGATCAGTGTTAGATATAGAAGACCCTGAAGATCCTAAGAATATGCTTACTGAATGGCAAGTTGAGTCATGGGGAAAAGCTTTAAACAAAGGAATTGCTACAGAAAATTCAATACCAACAGAAGGTTTAACTAAGGCAGACTTCTTTGTATATATGGATAGGATAGGTTTATTAGATTAACAAACACATTATGAAGACTAAAAAAACACAGGTATCAGTAAAAGGAGAATTAAGAAAGAAAGATTTGATGTCAGCTCTTAGAGGAGTGTTAGATGTCACAGTTGCAGTATTTCTATACGCAGTGATTGAATACTTCACAACAGCAGACTTAACAGGATCATTATTAGAAGGTGAGTTCTTTGCTATTCTTATTCCTGTATCTCTACCAGTATTGGCAAAACTAGCACGTAAATTTGCATCACGCACTGAATATGTTGATTAAATTCTTAACATTAACGCTATGTATATTCATATTGGGATTCGTTCCGGCGTATGTCATACAACCATCACAAACCTTAGTGATTGGAGGAATTATAGGACTTTTTAACTGCTCTTTCTTGATAGGAGCGTTTGTAATGTTGAAAGTGATTGCACATACAGAGAAACAGTAGTATATTAATAATGTTTTTCGTTGAATTTTTTCATAGAATAATGAGGGGAGAGAAAGCCTTGCGCATAGAGTAGGGCTTTTTCTTTACACAGAGAAATCAGGGTATCCAAAGTCCCTTGGAGCAGTTACTCCTGTCAACTCTCCACACACGCCACAGGGTAGAATATTCCATGTAGTGACCTCATTATTAACAATCTTTCCTCCAGCCTCTAATGCACATTCTTCGCAACACCAGTTTATTTGTTTCATAATAATTATGTGTTAATAGCACGCCCTTTAATTTGCGCTGTATTAGCAGCTCCATGATTTACAACTTTGTAGCGAACTATTGGATCATCTGTTTTTAATGACTTGCTAACCTCTTTTTTGCTAACCCATTCCCCATTTACATAATATTCTTTCATATTAGTTTTGTTACTTAGCATTTGCTACATACCTTACTTATCACCTGCCCTATGTGTCACATATAGCAGCTCAATTTCCTTTTTTGATAGCACTCTATCAGTGATTTTAACATTTTCAGGATTAACCCCGTCATCAGTTATCACATAATGTTTAAGCTCACGACTATTGTGTAACATTTCATTATACTCAGCGTGTGAAACTTGTTGCCCTTCTACATAGTATTTTCTCATAATATTTATATGTTAATTACATGTTAAGTACGTGTTAAGGTTTAACGTGTTTATTTAATATGTATTGATCAAGAATGTGGATACCTAGCTGTGGATAAACACAATTTCTTAATACTTGCCGTTTGTTTGATATTTTATATTTAGACAAGTCATATCCATGATGTTTTTCGAGGTCTTTAATTTGTGCAGTTCTTATTTTATCCTTTTTCATATCTATATCTGCAATATTGAAGTTACTCCAAAACATGTGCCTTTGAATTAATTGAGCTTCTATTAAAGGTTTATAGTAAGGCTTAACATTTTCGACTACATACCCACCAACCGCATTATATTGCAAAAAAAGAATTTCTTCATACAGCTTCATATCTGGATATTTAGGCTCAGTTCCTCTAAATCTTACACATATATTTTGTCTAAAACTGCTATGGCTCTGACATGGTGGTGAAGTCCAAATAAAATCAAATTCTTTAAAGTGAGTTCTCAAATATTCGTGCGCATCTGCAACAATAACAATGTCATTAGGGAAATGGTCTTGATACACTTGTGCAAGCTCAGAGTTAAGCTCTACGGCTGTCACGTCGTGGTCGTCACCCCACAACTTCCTATTCCCTCCTATCCCAGCATATAAGTTTAATATTTTCATAATGTTTTTTTTAAATTAAATAACCAAACCACCCCAGCGCACAAACAATAAAATTCTGTGCTAGATCATATAGTAGGGCTACTAGGACTAGTATAATTGTAAGTATAATGTATTTATTCATGTTATATTAATTAAGGAATTGCTCATTCACATTGTGTATCAATCAAAGCCTTAAGCCTCAATGTAAGGATCTCAATCTCTCCAGTATCAAGCCTTTCTTCAAGTTCTTCACTAATCTTAATTGGAGTAATTAGATTATTGTATTCATGCCTTAAGCTTCTACATCTTTCAGTATTTTCTTGGCATTTACCAACCTTTACTTTTGCCTGTTCTGCTACTTGCTTAAGCTTATTCATTTAAATGGAATTTAGTTCTAATACCGTCTACTAGTTCAGCAACTTCTGTCCGCAAATAGGGGTGCCCTGCGACGTATTCAATATAACATCTAACAGCTATAGACACTCTGTCCACTTCTGCTATCCTTCTTTCTTTTTCGTTCTTAGCTTCATCTAAAGCGCTTCTTCTTTTGTTTAGATCTTCAAGAACCGATTCTAATGTTTCTTTCATTCGTTTAGTTTTTTAAAGTATTCTTCAAATGCGTGCAATGCTGGCAACAACTCAGTCATAGAGACTATGCATACAGCTTTAACCTCTGAATCTTCATCATCTGTAACTATGAGCTCTACATGGCTAATACTGTCTAGCTGTTCGTCTGATATTACACATTGACCGTTTTCTATCTCAATTTTCATTTTGATTCTTTTAAATATATTTCGTCATGAAACCTGTCTACACAATATCCTACACACTTACTTTTACTAACTTCGCTCTGCCTACCACGTAGGTCATAATGCTCAGCCATGTTTGACAATTTTCTTTCTGTCTCTTCTTTTTTAGTAGTATAGAATGTGATTCTCTCATAACGGTTGCTACTTTTTGTCATATCTAGTTTTAGTTAATTCTTCTTATTCACTATACCAAGCAGATATTCCTTTGTCAACGCCAACCCTTTTACTTTACCGTGGGCTATGTCGTGGTGTTCTCTGCATAAGGCTATTAAGTTGCTAGCTTCATCTGTACCTCTTTGAGATCTGAACACTATATGGTGAGGCTTTTCAGAAGGCTTTCCACACGTAGGAAGTTCACACTCTATGTAATCAGTCTCATCTAGCCCTCTGTCTTTAAGAAAGTTCTTTATGTATTTTTGCATACTTCACCTTTAGTTACGTTGTTATAAGCCAGCCTACAAGATCTGTTGCAGTAGTACCAATTGGCGTTTCTGTATTCCTTTCCACAGTTTATACAGTTCTTAGGTTTAACAGTTTTAGCCATCCATTCAATGTAAGTTTTTGTTTTACAGACGCTTGCACAAGCCTTACATCTTTTGTGTGAGCTTGATAGCCTCATCATCTTAACATCACATCTCTCACAGTTGATCCATCTATTTCTAGCTCTTTCTTTTATTTCTTGCATCTTCTTCTCTTTCTTAGCCTCCCTTTTATCTACAAGGTTTTGACATCTCTCTCTAGAAGAACAACTGTCACAAGCACCTAATCCGAACAGGTTATTTATCTCTCCGTAGCAACTTTTCATTTTTCTTTTTGTTATAATATCTTTTCTGAGTAGCTCGACATCTTTTACAAGTCTTGAATCTAGAGTAGAAGGGACGCTTAACTCCACAGCATGAGCAGTGCCCTTTAGTATTCCTTCTTCTTTCTTTTGCTTCGTTGGCTGCTTCTTTTTTGTACAAGTACCATTTTCCGAATAGATGAATTTTCATAATTATGAGGTTAGATTATTAAAATATCTTGAAAGTATCTTCAAAGTACTTTTGCTATTTGTTACAGATTAATCCTCCACTAGTAGCCCTTTGGTTTCTCACATTGTAACCATAGAATCTAGTAGTTATAACACCACGCTCTACAGCGTCAACATATACATCTCTACAATAATATTGTTGCTTTCTCCAATCCTTGAAGTCTTCACCGTTAATATAATCTAAATGATAAGCTGAATTTAACTGACACATCCCTTTGTCAAAAGAGCCGTTTTTATTCCAATTAACAGCTACAGGATTCAAAGCCCCATTCTCAGCAAACATAGTTTTTACAAAGTCTATATCGTTGCCAGAAACATCACACCATCCTCTCAGCTTCTCATTATAGTCATCTCCAACATCTTCTTTCCAACAGCATTGAGAATCTGTAGCACCACCCCCCGACGAGGCAGTGCTAAGAGGCGACCCTAATATATTATCTATCGTATCTTGATTTTCTTGAATAGTTTTATTTATTTGCTCGATAACAAGCTCGGTATCTCTTACTAAATCTTTACGTTTCTCTAGCTGTAAGCCCTCCCAATATCTCCAAGCTTCCAATGTAGCCTTTTCTTCATACAGAGGCTGTAGCTTCTCCTCAGTGGTTAATTCTCGTGTGTTTGCTAGTGCTACAGATGTAAGGACTAGACTTACTATTAGTATTGAGGTTACTAGTAGTATTGTTTTTAGTTTTTTCATAGGTTTTTAGTTTATTTGTTTAGTAGTTCTTCATTAATTCCTTCCATCAACTCCATCACTGCATGATTAGTAGCGTGTAAAGCAATGTGTAAAGCTCTTCTATCCATCTCTAAAGCGTGCAATTGTATACGAGCCGTTCTTGACTCTAGAGTATCTATCTCTTTCAGTTGATCCATTATTGAAGCAGTTTCAGCTTTTAAATATTCAGGTGTTTCCATTTTTAATTATGTTAGGGATTGTTTCGTTTAATAGTTTTAAAACTTCTCTTTCGATATATGCAACCTTTGCTCTTGCTGGCACTAGATTGTTTCTATGCACCAACAGAGCAGTCCTTGCATTCCTAGCCTCATGACTATCAATAGAGGATAGTTCATCAATGTACTGTTCAATTAACTGATCGATGATAAAATTGTATTAAGAAATAAAAAGGTTGTGCCTATTACTGATACAGCAACGAATATTCTATAGTTCATAATTGTTTAGTTCATATAAATAAAAATCTTGAGGGTTGTCAGTGATAACGCACTGTCTACGTTTTGGAGAATATAGAGAGATGACAGCAGTCGCCCCATGGCAATCAAGAAACAACTGCTTACCTTCTCTAACCTCTTTCTGTACTTTTTCTAAGTTCATAACTTTTAACTGATTATATTGTATCAAGCCTTATTCTTATTGTCAACCCCAAATTCATTTTGATTCATTAACATCTGAGAAACAATGCTAGGAAAATCTGGCATAGGGATACTTCTTTCTCCGAACATTCTTACTAGCTCGTTATAAACCGCGTCTATTTCTTTCCTTTCAAGGTTTGTAGTTGATTCTTTGCCGGTTAGTATTCTTTGTACAGGTCTCCATATTTCATTTTTAACCGTATGAGTTGACCATGATATAGGGACTTCTGGCTTAAGAATTACTCGCATGTCATATCCTGCATCATTCCAATGATTAGCCATGAGGTCGAATAGAACGTGCATAGCTTTGTTTTGCTGACTTGTTCTTATAGACTGTTCGCTGAACAGCTGTGCAAGGCTAATTTCTTTCATCTTCATCAGGGTTAAAATCATCTTCTATAACAGTACAACCTTCATGACATTCAGGACATCTTCCAAGTCCATTTGCTGCAAGCTTAGGCATATCAGCACCGCAACAGTTTGAGTAAGTTTCCATAGTTTATTTAATGTTATTTAATATGTTTTCTATTTTTTTATTTTCTTTATATTCTCCCGCTAAAGCCTTCTCGTAGATTTCGTTTATTTTAACTCTTCTAGCTTTAGCCTGCTTCCTTTGCTTTGACAAGAACTTCTCCCTATAGTTCTTGTCAACTGTCATCTTTCTCTTATGTTCGTCCTTACTAGCTGTGCGCATGCATTTAATACAAGCGCCATGCCCCCCATGCCTATACAGATTACTGTCACACTCAACGCACCTGTCTATGTCTGGATATTTTTCAACCCACCTTCCCACACCGTTCCAAAGAGATTTGTTGTGTTTTGTTGGAGTGTAGATGGTTTCGTTTTTGATGGCAGTTTTAAGTTTGTTTAAAAGCTTGTCTTTCTCAAACTGTTTACTTTCTTTTCCTTCTATCTTTTTACATAACCTGCAAACATATCCTCTTTTATCATTATTACTGTTGCACGCGGGGAAAGCCTCAAACGGCAAACTCTTTTTACACCTAGCACACACCTTCTTCCCTTTCTTGCTCAGAAACAGCTTCTGAGACCTTTTCTTTTGAGAACAGTTTCTACACATCTTCGCTCTTCCTTGTGTAAGAGTTCTTCTTTGTATACTTTTAATCTTTCCACATAAGCACCTTACAACCCAGTTAACCTCAGGACGTACGTGGTCTTTCTCTACAAAAGTGTAAGACCCAAACATGTCCCCTTCAACAGGCTCTTTATATTTACGCTTAGCTGGCATATTTATTTAGTTAAAATGGTAAATCTAAATCACTTCCATCTCCTGCAACTGTAGCTTTACGAGGTTGTGGATCTGTAACTTTCCAACATAAAGCAGAACAATAAGCATTTCCTGTTTTACTTTTCTTGTTAGGAGCTCCACATTTCTTACAAGCTCCAAGCTGGAAATTGTCAACATTAGAAGCCACCATATCATCTTCTACTTGTGGTTTACGCTTAGCTCCTTTGTTTATATGCTCTGTAATATCCCAAACTCTCTTTCCATTGTTATCTATTGGGTAAGGGTATGTTTTTTTATCACCGCCTTTTACAAGCTTAACGTTTGTATTTATGTATTTAATCTTAAGTGAGTATAAAAACCTTCCTACGCCCCACTTTACACTAGCCCTCTTGAATGAGTCTGAAACTTTACCTTTATCTTTCTCTGTTTGTGATTCTGTTCCTGTATCCCATTTCCAAATCCATTCATCTTCTACTTTTATCCCTATACCAGCAAACAGTTTACCGTCTACCGTTCTATAATCATCTTGCCACTTTTCAGCTCCACACACCTCATCTAACAAGTCCATAACTTGTCTAGCGTCAACATAAGCAACACATGAAGCAGAAGCTTTGTTTTGTGAATAAGATTGAACTCTCCACTTATATGATATTTCTTTTTTTAAGTTTTTTATTTTCATAGTTTTAAGTTAATGATTTAATCATTGATACGAACATATCTTGAGCCGTCTGATCTGTAGACTCTTCTTGATCTTGAAACTCTGCTAAACAGTCATTGCATAACAAGCCACAATCATAAT
>Ga0164310_10001102_pt1 | contig 14951 bp, 20 predicted proteins | sample GuaBasSedimGuay1_FD_121795 | JGI IMG/M metagenome (GOLD analysis project Ga0164310, IMG submission 121795) | Subseafloor sediment microbial communities from Guaymas Basin, Gulf of California, Mexico - Guay1, Core 4569-9, 0-3 cm | ecosystem: Environmental > Aquatic > Marine > Hydrothermal vents... | reverse complement strand
TCTACAAATTTCTATAAATTTCAACCTATTTCCATAAATTTCGTGGCCGAAGGCCACATATTTCGCAACCGCAGGTTGCATATTTCTATTTATTTCTATATATTTCGTTCGCTTCAGCGAACATATTTCGCAGCCGAAGGCTGCATATTTCTATAAATCTCTAATTAAAATTGAAAATTGAAAATCAGGGTGATTTTTGCCACTTCTCGGATGTGATTGGTTGAAGAGGGTATGTCAAAGTTTAGGATGCGTCCGTATTTTTTAAAAAATCTTCATTAAAGAAGGGATTATCTCAGAAATTGTAGGATGAATAAGTACAAGGTCTCCTATATTTTTTCTTTTTATCTCCTCTTTTATAGCCAAGGAAAAGATACTAATCAGTTCTGAAGCATTACAAGAGATAATAGATGCCCCTATAATTCTATCTTTTTTATCAATCCAAACCTTTATAAAGCCTTCGTTATCCTGATAAACATAGCTGGAAGAAAAAGGTGAAAAATGAGAAATAATTTTTTCGTATTTTATTTCTTTTTCCTTTGCTTCCTCCTCTTTTAATCCTACCCATGCCACCTGAGGAAGAGAAAAGACTGCCTCCGGTATCCCTCTATAATCAGGTTTTAATTTTGCCCCTAAGATATTTTTAACTGCAAGTTGTGCTTGATATTGGGCAAGATAAGCATATAATTTTTTTGCACATACATCTCCACAGGCATAAATATTTCCTATGTTTGTCTGCAAATAAGAATTTATCTTTATTCTTGAGGAAGCCAATTCTATCCCTACTCCTTCTAAATTTAAACCTTGAGTTGCGGGCATCCTTCCTACACAAATAAAGATTTTATCAAATGAAGAAAGGTCATAATTTTCCATTTTGGCAGAGACATCTATTCTAATTCCTCCTCGAGTTAAGATAACCTTCAGTCTTTGAGAAATATCTTTATCTAAAAATGGCAAAATAGAATCCTCTTTCTCAATAATGGTTACTTTCTTATTTAAACAATTCAGGAAAGAAGCTAACTCCAGCCCTATACTTCCCCCTCCTATAATAAGAATATTTACATCATCTTTTTGAAGAGAAGAAAATGCTTCCTCAGCGAAAAATATATTCTCTCCTTTAATATCAATCTTGCGAGGATAAGAACCACAGGCAATAATTACATACTTTGCCTGAATTTTAGATCCTTCTACATCAATAGTTTTCTCATCTACAAAAACAGCTTCTCCCCACCTAATCTCCAACCCTTTCTTCCTAAAACTTTCCCAGGAAGTTTTTTTGATTTTTTCAACCACATAATCTTTTTCTCGGGAAATATAAGAAAAGTCTTTTGTTTTCTGGGCTAAATGTAAAGAAAATTTAAAGGGAATACATCCTTTATTAAGGCAAATTCCTCCCCAACTTTTATAATCTTTCTCAACAATAACTGTCTTAAGTCCATTTTCTAAAGCTGTTTTAGCCGCCTCAAGTCCTGCCGCTCCTGCTCCAATAATAGCTAAATCATACATTCCTTAAAGATTCTCTCTGCATCAAGGAGGGCCTTTCTTTCTTGGGGAGATAAATCTACCTCAACAATCTTTATAATTCCTGATCTTCCTACTATGCAAGGAAGACCTACACATATATTCCTCAACCCATATTCCCCTTTGGTATATACCGAAACACACAAAATTCTTCTCTTGTTCTTTACTACTGTCTCTACCATATGGTATGCAGAAAGAGAAGGAGCAAAGCAAGCACTTCTTGTTCTTAAGAATTTAACAATCTCGGCTCCTCTTCCTTTTGTTTTTTCCTTCAAAGTCTCTATTTTATCCCTCTCCGCTAACTCTTCTAAGTTAATACCTCTTACTTTCATTTTAGAAACAAGGGGTATCATATCTTTACTGTGAAAACCAACTACTAATGCCTCCAGTGATCCTACATCCAAACCCGTCTCTTTATAGATTAAATTTATAAGCCGGGCCCCATCCAAAACCCCTCCCAGTCCCATCACCCTCTTTCTTTCAAATCCTGTCTCCTTCTTTATCACATAAGTAATAAAATCCACAGGATTGGTAACTACTATTACAATAGAGAAAGGAGAAAATCTCCTTATTTTTAAAGCTACTTCCTTTGCTATCCTGAGGTTTTCTTTAAGAAGATCATAGCGGGTCTGACCCTCTCCCCTTGCTTTCCCACAACTCACCACTACAATATCCGAATTTTTTGTCTTCTCCCATTTATGAGTTCCCACAATCGTGGTAGTAAAACCCAAAAAAGCTCTTGTATCCTCCAAATCCAAAGCTATACCCTTTGCTAAATCTCCGCTGATATCTAAAAGAATAAGTTCTTCTAAATCAAGTCGAGAAAGCAGATGAAAAGCTAAATTACTTCCCACCCCTCCTACACCGATAATGGAAACTTTTTTTACCATATTTTTAGCTAAGCTCTTCTATCTTTTTAGCAATTGCTTCAGCCATCTGGAAAGTAGAAGCAGCAAAGGCGTGGTCTTCTTCTTTTTTTAAATCATAAGTAACAAATTCTGCCTCTTTTATAACCTCTCTGGTAGCTTTTTCTAAAATCTCTGCTTTTTCCTCTTCTCCTAAATATCTCAACATTAAAACCGCAGAAAGAATAGTTGCGGTAGGGTTAACTTTAGCTTTTCCTGCATATTTAGGAACCGCTCCATGGACAGGCTCAAACACTGCATAATCATTACCGATATTTGCTCCCGGACTTACTCCTAATCCTCCCACTAATCCCGCACATAAATCAGAGACTATATCTCCATAAAGATTGGGTAAAAGGAGTATATCAAACTTTTGAGGATTTTTTACTAACTGCATACACAGGTTATCTACAATAATATCTTCTGATTCTATCTGAGGAAATTTTTTTGCTACTTCATAAAAAGCGTTCAAAAATAAAGTATCACTTGCCTTCATAATATTAGCTTTATGAACACAGGTAACTTTCTTTCTTTTATTCTTTTCCGCCCACTGAAAAGCAAATTCAGAAATTCTACAAGAAGCCCGCCAGGATATTGGCTTAAGGGTAATTGCACTATCCTGATTAATTTTATTTCCTTTTATCTTCTCAATCCACTCAATCAGCTGTAAGGTTTCCTTCTCTCCTCTATCAAATTCAATTCCTGCATATAAGCCTTCGGTGTTTTCTCTAATTACAATAATATCTACATCAGGAAACTTGCAAGGAACCCCCTCAATAGATTTGGTGGGACGAAGACAAGCAAAAAGGTCTAATTTCTGTCTTAAAGCTACATTTATAGAACGAAACCCTCCTCCTACCGGAGTAATAATAGGACCTTTCAGTGCTACTTTATTCTTCCTTATAGAATCTAAAGTAGAAGAAGGGAGAAGTTCTCCTTCTCTCTCCAAAGCCGGTTTTCCTGCTAAAGCCACCTCCCACTTTATATCTAATCTTAAAGCATCAACACATATTCTTGCCGCTTGAGTAACTTCCGGTCCTATCCCATCTCCAGGGATGAGTGTAACTGTGTAACTCATTATTCCAACCGGAAACTTTTATATTTCCTTAAGTATTCCACAATCCCACCACACTTTATCAATTCTTTTCTAAAATTATCCCATACTCTAAATTCTATAATTGAGGAAGTGGTCAAATTTTTAATTAACCCCTTCTCCACATCTACTATAATCTCATCATTCTCATTTAATCCATCTGTATCTGCCTCAACTAAAGCTAAACCGATATTGAAAGCATTGCGATAAAAAATACGTGCAAAATTTTTAGCAATTACACATCTTATTCCTGCCTTTTTTATCACCCAGGGAGCTTGTTCTCTTGAAGAACCACATCCAAAATTTACTCCTCCCACAATTATAGATTTATGAGGAATGATTTCCTGATAAAAATTTGGTCGTATGTCCTCAAATAGATGCTGAGAAAGCACTTTCATATTAGTAATAGAAAATTTATATCTTCCAGAAATAATAAAATCAGTATTTATATTATCACCAAATTTAAATACCTTACCTTTAAATCTCATAAGTTTTCAAAATCGACCACATTTTTTACCTTACTTAAAGCTGCTTCACGAGTAATCACTCCCTTTCTGTATAATTCCTTAAGGCATTTATCCATCGTGTGCATTCCGTGCTGAGCACCCATCTGGATTAAAGAAGGAATCTGAGCAACCTCTCCCTCTCGAATTAAATTTCTTATTCCCGGAGTAGCTACCATTACCTCTGTAGCCAAAACTCTCCCTTTTCCATCCGCACGAAGAAGAAGCAACTGAGAAATTACTCCTTGAAGGCAATCAGCCAACTGCACCCTTACCTGTTTCTGCTGATGTGGAGGAAATACATCAATTATTCTCTGTACTGTTTGGGGAGCATCAGGAGTATGAAGAGTAGCTAAAACCAGATGTCCTGTCTCTGCCGCTGTTAAAGTAGTAGCAATTGTCTCTAAATCACGCATCTCTCCTACTACAATAACATTAGGATCCTGTCTTAAAGCTCTTCTTAAAGCCTCAGGAAATGAATGAGTATCAGAATAAACCTCACGTTGCTTTATTACGCTTTTTTTATTAGTATGATAAAACTCTATAGGGTCCTCAATACAAATAATTATCTCCTCCCTTTCTTTATTAATTACATCAATCATTGCCGCCAGAGTTGTGCTTTTTCCCATTCCTGTGGGACCGGTAACTAATACTAATCCATTGGGTTTTCTAATCAAATCATAAGCTACCGGAGGAACTCCTAACTCATCTAAACTGGGTATGGAATGAGGTATACGACGAAAAGCGGCTTCTACATTTCCCTTCTGATAATGCACATTCACCCGAAAACGATCCATTCCCGGCATAGAAAAAGAGAAATCAAGTTCTTTATCCTTCTCAAATATTGCTTTCTGATCATCAGTAAGGATACTGTAAATCAATGCCTTTGTCTCCTCTCCTGTTAATGACTTTATATCTAAAAAATGTAAATTACCATCGATACGCAGAATAGGAGGACTGTTAACAGTAATATGCAAATCACTCGCCTTTCTCTCCATAGTAATCTTAAATAGGGTATTCATATCAATCATTTTTTTCCTCCTCTTAATAAATATCTACGAGGATCACTGATTTTCCCCTTTATACTTGAAGAGGCAACGGTTGCAGGAGATGCTAAATAAATGAAACTTGAAGGATTTCCCATCCTTCCTTTGAAATTACGATTAGCAGTAGAAATTACCACCTCTCCATCAGCAGGAACTCCCTGGTGCGTTCCCACACAAGGTCCACATCCCGGAGGCAGAATAATTGCTCCTGCCTCAATTAAAACTTTTATTATGCCTTTTTTGAGAGCCTCTTTAAAAATTCTTCTTGAGGCAGGAGCAACCAATAACTTAACCTCAGGATGCACCCTTCTTCCTTTCAAGATTTTGGCAGCAATTTCTAAATCCTCCAATCTTCCATTTGTACAGGTACCGATAAAAGCCTGATCGATTTTTTTCCCTTCTATCTCTTCTATAAATACTCCTTTATCAGGGGTATGGGGCAAAGCCACCATAGGAGAAATTTTGGAAATATCAAACTCTATCGTCTTCTCATATTCAGCATCTTTATCAGGATAAACAGGAGTAACCTTGCCTGCTCCTATCTTCTTCAAATAAAAAAATACTTTTTTATCCGCAAGCATTACACCGCACTTTGCTCCTAATTCCACACTCATATTGGTAATTGTCAGTCGCGCATCCAAGGAAAGTCGGCTGACTACCTCTCCTTGATACTCAATCGCTCTGTAAGTTGCTCCATTGGCGGTCAAATTACGTAAAATATAAAGCATAATATCTTTGCTAAAAACTCCTTCCGGTATTTTCCCTTTTATTACTATTTTGTAAGTTGAAGGAACACGAAACCAATTTTTTCCTGTGGCAATACTTACTGCTAAATCTGTAGAACCTACGCCTAATCCCACTGCCCCCAAAGCTCCACAGGTTGAGGTATGCGAATCTGCACCTAAAATAAGATTTCCGGGTAAAGCTTTTTTTTCCTCAATAACCAATTGATGGGAAATTCCTTCCCCTATTTCATAAAGAGCAACTTTATTTTTACAAGAGAAAGCTCTCATCTGAGAATGTACTGAAGAAACTCCTACATTAGGGGAAGGAACATTGTGATCAATAAACATTGCGTATGGGGAAGAAGAAGACTTACCTAATTTCTTTAAACTTTCCAGCACCAGAAGAGTGGTGCCATCCTGGGAAAAGCAAAAGTCTATCTTACAAAGGCAAATATCACCTGCTTTAACAGACTTTTTTTTCAAAGAGTGTGCGGAGAAAACCTTCTCGATGATAGTCCTTCCCATCTTCAGAGGGAACCTTTCTCTTTCTTGAATATCTTTTTTATTCCTTGGAGGAACTTTTTCTGAGGTTTTGCTTCCTTTTCCGCAGGGATTTTCTCTCCTTCAACAGTTATCTCTTTTTCTTCTTTTTTTTCTTTCTTTTTTTCTTTCTTTTTTTCTTCTTTTTTAATCTGGGTGAGCTCTAAAAGAGATATACCTGCTCCATCTCCTTTACGATAACCCAAGTTAAACACACGTGTATATCCTCCTGAGATGTTTCTAAACTGAGGCCCAATTTCTTCAAATAATCTTTTTACTAACTTATGGTCACACAAAAATCTATAAACTAATCGACGGTGGTGAAGTGAATCTTTCTTTGCCCACTCAATTAATTTATCTGCCCACTCTCTTATCCCTTTCGCTTTATCTTGAGTTGTGGTTATTCTTTTATAAGTAAAAAGGGCACGCAGAAGACTTCTCACCAAAGCTTTTCTCTGTGCCCGAGAACGAGAAAACTTTTCACTCTTTTTTCTATGCCTCATAGCATCTGCATCTTCTTGCGATCAACCTTCATCCCTAAAGAAAGCCCCATACTTTTAAGTAAAGTTACAATCTCATTTAAAGATTTCTTCCCAAAGTTCTTATAGGAGAGGAGTTGAGCTTCTGTTTTTTCTACTAAATCAGCTAATGTCTTTATGTTTGCCTCCCTTAAACAATTGGCGCTTCTTACAGAAAGCTCTAATTCGGAAACAGGTATACGCAATTTCTCATATAAAGCTATCTCCTCAGGAGTAAGCTCTTCTACTTCTTCTTCAGGAATCTCCCCTAAGGTAAAGAAAAGTTCTAAATGTTTATTTAATACCCGCGCAGCATATATTAAAGCTTCCTTAGGCTCAATACTTCCGTTAGTATAAACCTCTAAAATCAGGCGGTCATAATCAGTTCTTTTCCCTACACGTGTATTTTCTACTTTAAAGTTAACCTTTTTTATGGGAGTAAATATAGAATCTATAGGAATTACTCCTAAGGGAACATCTTCTCTCTTGTTCATCTCTGCCGGCACAAAACCTCTACCTCTTCCTACCTCCATCTCTATTTCTAAACGAGTATCTTTAGAGGTTAAAGTAGCAATATGTTGATCAGGATTAATAACCTCAATACTTTCATCAACAATTAGATTGCGTGCCTTAACTTCTTTTTCTCCTTTTTCTTTTATATAAATTTTACGGGAAGTTTTAGAGTAAGATCTTAATACAATATTTTTAATATTTAGAATTATTTCGGGAACATCTTCCTTCACCCCTTCAATTGTAGAGAATTCATGCAAAACCCCTTCAATTTTTACATTGGTTACCGCTGCTCCCTCAATTGAAGAAAGCAAAACCCTTCTTAACGCATTACCCAAAGTAACGCCATAGCCTCTCTCTAACGGTTCGGCAATAAACTTTCCATAAAAAGGAGTATAGGCTTTCTCATCAATATTTATTCTTTTTGGAAATTGAAAATCACGCCAACTTATCCCCATATCCTTCCCCCTTTATTACTTAGAATATAATTCAACAATTAACTGTTCATTTACAGTTACAGTTAAATCCTCCTTAGCCGGTAATTTCTCTATTACAATCTTTAAATTCTCTTTATCCACCTCAATCCAAGTAGGCACACTTCTATATTTTGAATTTACCTCCATATTCTCTCTTATTCTTTTAATCATATCTTCTTTTGCCTTTATATAAATTTCTTCTTTCTCTTTAACTATGTAAGAAGGAATATTTACCCGACGTCCACCAATAAAAACAAAACCATGACGTACAATCTGACGTGCCTCCGTACGTGAAGTAGCAAATAAAGCTCTATAGACTACATTATCTAAACGTCTTTCCAAAAGCTCAAGTAATTTTCTTCCTGTAGGTTCTTTTGATTTCGCTGCTAACTTGAAAAACCTCTTAAACTGCGACTCAAACATCCCATACATTCTCTTTACCTTCTGTTTTTCTCTCAGCTGTAAAGCATAATAAGAAGGTTTGCTTTGTTTTTTGCCATGGACTCCGGGAGGATAAGGCCTTCTGGAAAAAGAACATTTTTCTGTGAAACATTTAAGTCCTTTCAGAAATAACTTTTCTCCTTCTCTTCTACATAGCCGACACTTAGGGTCTAAATATCTACCCATTACACCCTCCGTTTTTTGCGTGGACGACAGCCATTATGAGGTTGAGGGGTTACGTCTTTCACTTTCTTAACTTGAAGACCCGCGCTTTGCAAAGACCTTATTGCTGCCTCCCTCCCCGGACCAGGACCTTTCACCAAAACCTCAACCTGCAGAATCCCGGCTTCTTTTACTCTCTTAACTACATCTAAAGCAGCCAACTGTGCAGCATAAGGAGTTGATTTTTTTGTTCCTTTGAATCCAATCGTTCCTCCTGAGGCCCAGGCAAGAGTATTTCCCTCTAAATCAGTAATTGTAATTATAGTATTATTAAAAGTAGCTTTAATATGCGCAATTCCTAAGGGACTGCTGACTTTGATTTTTTTCTTTTTCTCTCTTCTTCTTTTCTTTGCCATCTCTATTTATTCCTCTTTATTCCTCCTACACGAGGCCGAGGACCTTTTCTTGTGCGTGCATTACAACGGGTGCGCTGTCCTCTTACAGGGAGCCCCTTCTTATGTCTTGCCCCTCGATAACAACTGATATCAATTAATCTTCTTATGCTCTGAGAAATCTCCCTTCTTAATTCTCCTTCTACCTTGTAATGAGACTGAATAAAGGAAGTTATCCTGGAAACCTCCTCATCAGAAAGTTGTCCTGCTTTTTTATCAGGATCGATACCCGTATTTTTCAATATCTCCTCTGCCCGATATGGACCAATCCCATAGATATATCGTAAAGAAAATTCTATTTTTTTATTTTTGGGAATATCAACTCCTAAAATTCTTGGCATAACTATCCCTGTCTCTGTTTATGCTTAGGATTCTTACAGATTACTCTTACTACTCCTTTTCTCTTTATTATCTTACACTTATCACAAATCTTTTTTACAGAGGCTTTTACTTTCATTTCAGTATCGATAAGTAATTCTTCCTCTTCTCAAATCATAAGGAGAAAGTTCTACTTTTACCCTATCTCCAGGAACAATCTTAATAAAATGCATACGCATTTTCCCACTTACATGGGCTAAAACTATCTGACCGGAATCCAGTTTTACCCTAAACATCGCATTAGGTAATGCCTCAACTATCTCTCCTTCAACTTCGATTAGTTCTTCTTTTCCCATTTAACTCGTAATAACCAAAGGGCCTCTTTTTGTTATTGCTACCGTATGCTCAAAATGACAACTTAAAGAACCATCCTTTGTTTTTGCTGTCCATCCATCAGAAGAAATCAGCACTTCCTCTGTACCTGCAGAAATCATCGGCTCAATAGCAATAACCATTCCTTCTGAAAGCTTTTCTCCTACCCCGGACTTTCCAAAATTAGGAACCTCAGGTGGACAATGAAGACTGTGCCCTATCCCATGACCAACAAAACTTCTTATCACAGAAAAATTGTTACTTTTGGCAATCTTCTCTATTATCTCCCCAATATCTCCTACACATAAACCTATGCGTACTTTCTTTATTGCTTCTTTTAAAGCCTTTTTCCCTACTCTTATTAATCTTTGAGCTAAAGGAGAAACTCTTCCTACCGGATAAGTATAGGCAGTATCTACAAAAAGTCCATTATATTTTATCCCTAAATCCACACTTACCAAATCTCCTTCCTTAATTTTTCTTTCTTTCTTAGGTATACCATGAATAATCTCATCATTTAAAGAAACACACAAACTTGCCGGATATCCATTATATCCTAAAAAAGCGGGCTCATATCCAGAATAATTCTTCAGTATCTTCTTAAAAAATAACTCTATATCTTCGGTAGAAATACCTGCTTTTATAAATCTTTTTAGAGCTTTAATAATTCTTGCTGCTATTTTCCCTATTCTCCTCATTATCTTAATTTCCTCACAGCTAAGTAAATCACCCATTTCCCACACTTCTTATAATCTCTCTAAAAACCTCCTCTTTATCTTTGTCGGCAACAAGAAAAATTATTTTATCTTGTTTTTTGTAATAATCAACAATAACTTTTACTTCCTTTTCAAAAATCTCCCATCGCCTTTCAATCACTTCAGGATAATCATCTTCTCTCTGATAAAGAGGCCCTCCACAAAAATCACAAATTCCTTCATTTTTAGGGGGCATATTCTTTATGTGAAAGATAGCCCCACATTTTCTACATACTCTTCTTCCCGAAAGCCTTTTTACAGCCGTCTCTTTTTTCACATCAAGATAGATTACTTTATCTAACTGAAGCCTTTTCTCTTTTAAGATCATATCTAAATTTTCTGCCTGAGATAAATTGCGAGGGTATCCATCCATAACAAATCCCTTACTATCAATATGTGCTTTTATCATCTCATTTACTATCTCATCAGGAACCAACTCTCCTTTTTCCATAAATTCCTTAACTTTTTTACCCAAATAGCTTCCTTTTTTTACCTCTTCACGCAAAATATCTCCCAAAATAATCTTTTTTACTTTAAAATAATTACTCAAACTCTCTGCTTGTATACCCTTACCTGAACCGGGGGCTCCCAGTAATACCAAATTCATCTTCTCCCTTTCAACCTCCTGCCTCTAACAAACCCCTCATAATGACTGAGTAAAAGGTGTCCCTCAATCTGACGCATCGTATCCAATAAAACTCCTACCATAATCAAAAGAGTAGTTCCCCCAAAAAAAGAAGCAATTGCATAAGAGGGAACCTTAAAAAATTTCATTATCAGGGTAGGAAAAATAGCCACCAAAGAAATGTATATAGCACCTACAAAAACAATTCTTGTAGCTACATAATCCAGGTAGTCTGAAGTCGGTTTTCCTGGCCTCACTCCTGGAATAAATCCGCCATATTTTTTCAGGTTATTGGCAATTTGTGCAGGATTAAATACAATCGCCGTATAAAAATACATAAAAAAGATAATTAATCCCACATAAATCAAGTTATACCATAAACCTCTCTGCCCAAAGATTCTCTGAAAAAATAAAGCAATGCCGGAGGTGCGAGGGAAAAAAGTTGCTACTGTTGCCGGAAAAAGAATCACGCTTTGAGCAAAAATAATAGCAATTACCCCTGCCATATCTACTCTTATGGGAAGATAAGTAGACTGCCCCTGATAGATTCTTCTTCCAATTATTCTTTTCCCGTATTGAACAGGAATTCTCCGTTGAGCTTGTGTAAATAACACTATTCCCAAAATTATAACTACCCACAGAATCCCCAGAAAAATTAGAGTAGGAGTATTGATTAAACGTTTCGTAGAATCAAAAGGAGAATATAGTATCCATAACTGCCGCAGCGAAGCCGGGATTCGTGAAATGATACTTATGGTGATGATTAAAGAAATACCATTTCCAATACCCCTCTCCTGAATCTGCTCCCCCAACCACATAATAAAAAGAGTTCCTCCGGTAAGCGTTAAAACAGTCATAAAGCGGAAAAACCATCCCGGAGAAGAAACAATTGTAGTTCCCCGAAAATTCTGAGGATTTTCAAGCCACAGGGAAAGCATAAATCCCTGAATAATACAGATTAAAAGAGTCAAATAACGAGTATATTGATTAATTCTCTCATACCCTGCTTTCCCTTCCTGAGCAATTTTCTCTAATGCCGGGATTACTCCTGTAAGAAGTTGCATTATAATAGAGGCAGAAATATAGGGCATAATCCCTAAGGCAAATATACTCAGACGACGTAAAGCTCCCCCTGTAAAGATATTAATAAGACCTAAAAGAGTAGCTCCCTGAGTCTTTGCTAAATTTTCAAAAAATCTACTTAATGCATAGGTATTAATTCCGGGAGTAGGAACAAAACAGCCCAGACGAAAAACAGCAAGTAGCGCCAGGGTGATAAAAATTTTTCTTCTTAATTCTTCTATGCGAAATATATTACCTAAACTTTCAAGCATTCTATTCTTCCACCCGCCCCTTTAATCAACTCTTCTGCTTTTCTTGAAAATTTATGTGCCTTAATAAAAAAGTGAGGGATTTTTTCATCTTCTAATTTAGCTAAAATCTTTATTGGTTTATTTTCATCCTTAATCAAATTTACTTCCTTGAGCTTGTGAGGGGTAATTTCTTTCTCCTCAGGCAATTTTTTTACAATATCTTTAAGATTTACAATCTGGTATTCTTTCCTTCTTTTAGGATTAAATCCACGTTTAGGAATCTTTCTTAAATAAGGCACATTTCCTCCTAAAAACCCTATATAATACATTCTTCCTTTTCTCTGGCCCGTCCCCTTATGTCCTCGAGAAGAGGTCTTTCCATGGCCAGAACCGGCTCCTCTTCCTACTCTCTTTTCTCTTCCTTTTTTGTCTTTTCTTAACTGAAACAGTTCCATACTAACCCTTCAACTTAGAAAAAGCATCAAACACTGCCCTGGTAACATTTACTGAATTGGTGGATTTCTTCAAAATTTTAGTCAAAATATCTTTTATTCCTGCACATTCACAAATTGCTCTAACTGTAGCTCCCGCAATCACCCCTGTTCCAGGATATGCAGGCTTAAGCAAAACCTCAGTAGCACCAAATTTCCCCTTTACTTGATGGGGAATTGTTCTTTCTTTTAGCTTTATCCTCACCATTTCTTTTTTTGCTCTTTTTATCCCTTTTCTTATTGCATCAGCAACTTCTCTTGCTTTCCCCAAAGCAACCCCTACTCTGCCATTTTGGTCTCCCACCACCACCAGAGCAGTAAAAGCTAAATTTTTTCCTCCCTTGGTAACTTTGGTTACCCGGTTAATGAAAATAACCCTCTCTACAAAAGCTTCTCTTTCTTTTTCCTCTAAAATGGTATCTTCCGCCATAGAAAATTCTAACTAAAAATTTAACCCGGCACTACGTGCCCCTTCAGCTAATGCTTTTATACGCCCATGGTATTTGTAGCCAGCACGATCAAAACAAACTTTTTTTATTCCTAAATCAAAGGCTCTTCTGGCAATTAATTTTCCCACCTCATAGGCAGCCTCCTGATTAGTACTTTTTTTATTCAATGCCTTAAATTCTTCAGAAAGAGTAGAACAACCCGTAATCACTTTCCGGTTATCATCATCTACCAGTTGAGCATAAATATGTTTTTTGCTACGAAAAACTACTAAACGAGGCTGCTTTCTGGTTCCTTGCATCTTCTTAGTAATTCGCTTGTGTCTTCTTAATCTTTCTACTAACTTCATTTTGCCATTGCTTTCCCTAACTTCTTTCTTACTTCTTCTCCTGTGTATCTTATCCCTTTACCTTTGTAAGGTTCGGGAGGAAAAATCGCTCTAATTTGAGCAGCAAACTGGCCCACACGCTGTTTATTCACACCCTCAATTATAATTCTTGTTTGTCCCCCCAGATTTACTTTTAAATCTTGAGGAATTGCAATCTCCACAGGACGAGAAAAACCTAATTGAAGCACTAAATTATTCCCTTTTAGTTGAGCTTTATAACCGGTTCCTATAATCTCCAAACTTTTTTTAAATCCTTCCTTTACCCCCCATACCATATTATTAATTAAAGCACGTGTTGTTCCATGCATACTTTTTGCTTTTTTAGAATCATTTTTTCTCTCTACAATAATATTTTTATTTTCTATTCGCACATCTACTAAAGGATCTAAATTTAAAGAAAGTTTTCCTTTCGGTCCCTCAACATAAATAATCCTATCCTTAACTTCAACCTTTACATTCTCCAAAATAGATATTGGCTTTCTTCCTACCCTTGACATACCAGCCTACCAGATATAACCAATATATTCTCCTCCCACTCCTAATCTTCTTGCTTCTTTATCAGTAAGTATTCCCAAAGAAGTAGAAAGTATCACCACTCCATATCCTTGCAACACATAAGGGATATTTTTTCGGTCTACATATATTCTACGTCCTGGTTTGGAAACACGCCGAATATCATTAATCACACTTTTTTTTCCTTCATATCTCAAGTAGACCTTTATCATTTTATACTTTTCAGGAATATCTAACTCCTTAAAGTTCTCAATATACCTCTCTCTCTTTAAAATCTCCATAATCTTAATAAGTAACTTAGAATAAGGAATCAAAGTTTCCTCTTTTTTTGCCCGTGAGGCATTACGAATTGTACAAAAAGCATCAGCAATTAGATCTCTATTCATCTTACCAGCTCGCTTTTTTTACTCCCGGAATAAGCCCTTGCCAGGCAAGTGTACGAAAACAAATACGACAGAGTCCAAAATCCCGAATATAACCCCGAGGTCTTCCACAAATTCGACAGCGATTTCTATACCTCGTTTTGTATTTAGGCTTGATTTTTTCTTTCCTCCACTTCTCAATTTTTGCTTTCGTAGCCACTTTTACTCCTTTTATTGCTTAAAAGGGAACCCAAAAAATTTAAGCAACCAAAACGCCTCCTCATCTGTGTTTGCGGAAGTACAAACAGTAATATTCAATCCTTGGGTTCTATCTACTTTATCTAAATTAATTTCAGGAAAAATAGTCTGCTCAGAAACTCCAAAAGAATAATTCCCCCTTCCATCAAAAGAGTGAGAAGAAAACCCTCTAAAATCCCTAATTCGAGGAATTGCGGTAACAATCAGACGATCTAAAAAC
>Ga0164310_10001101_pt1 | contig 14955 bp, 19 predicted proteins | sample GuaBasSedimGuay1_FD_121795 | JGI IMG/M metagenome (GOLD analysis project Ga0164310, IMG submission 121795) | Subseafloor sediment microbial communities from Guaymas Basin, Gulf of California, Mexico - Guay1, Core 4569-9, 0-3 cm | ecosystem: Environmental > Aquatic > Marine > Hydrothermal vents... | reverse complement strand
TCATTGCTCTCTATCAATCAGCGGGAAACTTTGATGCTTTTCTCGACGGCTTGCTTGCATTGAACGAGAAAACGGCCCTTGTGATGGCCCTCGTGGGTGGAATTTTCACGGACTATGCGTGGGGGGGTGAAAAATGAAGAGAAAGGCGTTAAGCTTTGTTTTGGGTTTACTGGTGCTTTTAACGGCTTTCGGTGTTGGTAGTAGCTACGTTAAAGCGGAAACGTATGTTTTTGACTTTGACGACAACGTAAACGTTTGGGTTGAGACGGGGGTTAGTCCTGCGGCTGGTTATCACTTAAATGCAACTATACAAATAGACGACATTAATTATAAGCGTTATTCATTTGATTTGAAAATATTAAGAATGGCTCAGAGCTCTGAGGGTTTCTTGATAGGTTTTACTGGTGGATATGCGTGGCCTTTTGAGGCTTTATGTTTCACTAACGGTAATCAGCCAGATACTTCAGCTGTTAAGTTTGCAATAGATCACCCGAGTGTTGTGGCAGAATTTGGAACGGTGCCTGTTGATGTTTGGCTACATTTTGAGTATGAGACGTTTTTAGGCGAAGATGGAACGGGGAAGTATGTTAAGCTTGTTGTAACTAATAAGGAGACTGGAGAAGTTGTTATTAATAAGACGGTTACGGCAACGGAGTTTTATGGTGGGCCTTTCGGTCTTTATGCACGTTATGGAAGTGCTACGGTTGAGAACGGTATGACAAGGATACTTTTTGACAACAATAACGGCGAGGCTTATCTTGATAACTTGGTTATTGGTGATTTGGAATATCAGGTAACTTTTAACTTAAAGGATGCTCTAACGGGTGAGAGCCTTTTAGAGGTTACGGTAAAAGAGGGCAATACTACTTTAGGCACTATAAGCGACGGTGGAAGCTTAGAACTAGCGAGAGGCACTCACACGCTTACTTTCGAGAAAAGCGGTTATTGGAGTGTTACTAAGACTATTGACGTTCAAAGCGATATGAGCGTTACCGTTGAAATGTATCCCTCCTCGACAGCATTCCAGTTCTTGAACTTCCCAAGTGACATTCAAGTTTATGAAAACTCTATTTACGAGCTCACCTTCACCCTAAGCCCAATTTCAACCCAAGCAACTTACAACACCTACTTGAGCCTTTCCGGCCTCTCTGACGTTCTCGAAGTCAGAAAAGACGGCTCCGTCATTTCTCCTGAGGGCGGGAAGTACTACCTTGGCGATATTTCCTCGCCCGTCCAAGTCAGCATCAAGTTCAAAGCCGGCTCTGTTGGCACTCATGGTTTCACCCTCACCCTCACGAGCAACGATGCAATCATGTCAAAGACCTACACGACGACAAAGCAGGTGACCTATCAGGTCGAGCCTCTGCCCTTCTCGGTTCAGATGCCGAGTGAATGGCAGGTAGGCCAGAATGAGCTGAGGATTTCAGAATCGAGCGGGCAGAGCTACCTAATCACCGCGGCTCTCAAAGATTCAAGCGGAAACGAAGTCTGGAGCGATTCTCATGCCTTCAGCCCGTATGAGGCACACACTTTCAGCATCAACATCCCGAGCGAGGGCTCCTACACGCTAGAATTGCAGTTCAACGGCCAGACGGCAGTCTATGACATTCAAGTCAATCCAGCCATAACCTTGCTTACAGAAACAATTACAGCAAAAGAAGGAGATATTGCGACAGTTCAAGTCAAGCTCAAGAATCCAAGTTCAAACACAAAGTACTACACAATTGTTTTAGAAGGGCACATCATTGAGGGCAACGTTTCAAAGTCTGTCAGTGTTGCTCCTCTTTCAGAGAAAACCGTCGATTTAGCCTTCCAAGTGCCCAATGACCTCGAATATGATGCTTATGACCTTACTTTAAAGGTCTTAGAGGGCGATTCTGTACAGTTCCAAGATACAATTCACCTTGTGATCGACAGTGGAGGCTTCTCAATCCCAATTGGAGGCGAGAGTTCAAGTTGGCTCTGGATAATCGGAGGGCTTCTGGTTCTTGGCTTGGGAATTTGGGCATTGAGGAGGAGGTGAGTTCATGAAGCTCTTCTCTCGAATATTTTCATTTTTGAAAAAAGAGCAGAAAGAAGAGGATGAAGAGGAGAAAGAAAAGAAGCAAAGGAAAGAGAAGCGCAAGAAGAAAGCTTTGGTTAGTATTGCTATTCTAGCACTCTTGCTTAATGCCCAATATGCAGCTGCTCTTGAAATTCATAATCCATTAGATAGCTACAAAGATGCTTGGAATTCATTGACCGAGAAGGTTAAAGGAGTTTGGGAATGGATAAAAGGTGGAAGACACTTTGGAACTGCAGCAGGAGCATCGTGTTTTGCAATTGCAATGGCAAGTGCTGCAAAGGGTGCTGCAGCAGGAAGCGTTGCACCGGGTCTCGGAAATATTGCTGGAGCAGTATTATTTGGTGGTACTGCAGGAATTGCATGCTATCTCGGTGGAGCTACTATAGAAAATTGGCTAAAAGATAAGGCATGTGGAATTCCCGGCATAGGTAAGTACTTATGTTCAGTAGATGATGAAGAAAAAACTACTTTGCCCTTCCTTCAGCCTAGAAACATCACATATAATGAATATGCATCAATGACTTCATTGCTAGATGTCTTTAATGCAACGTTTGTAAACATTACAGAGTTAAGACAAGCGCAAGAGAGGGATTTCCTTGAATTAAAGTCGAGATTGGCAGCAAAAATGATTGCATATGACTTAGAGGAAAGCGATGGGAATGTTGGAGAATTTTCTAATGTGGAAATTAAAGGACCAGATAGAATATTTGGATTCTCTGCAATTCCAGTTGAATTCGAGCTAAAACCCCGTGGAAATCCTGATGTTCCAGACCCAATATGTCTGACGAGCGTTAAACTTTACGCATACACTCGTGATGGCAGAAAACTTTGGGAAAGAACATGGTCGTGGAACGCAGAAGAAAAATGTGGAGAGGAAAGCACGGTATGGAGTTTTGAAACAATTCTCAAAGGTCCTGACCCATACGAAAACGAAATTGATAAAGTCATTCAAGGTCTCGCTGATGAGCAAACGATAAATACAATTTACTATGCAACACCGGCGGATGAACCATATGAAATTGTTGCGGAAGTAGCGGGATATAGAAAAATATACTACAATACTGGTACAGGTTGGCAGTATGACCATAACGAAACTATACATGCAATTTGGAGAACTTCAAGCGCTTACAAACATTTGGCGGCTGGTAGGATAGCAATCTCTGGTTTTGATGAGGGTACGCTACCAGTGGATATGAAGGATAGTCCTAAATCAAGTATGTTTGTCCCTTACTTAATGAAGGGTTCTGGAGCTGCTTCAAACATTATTGCAAGAGCATGGGCAAATCCCTTGCACATGCCTGAGTCAACAAGTACATACAAAATCTACGTTGGTGGAAATGATCAGTTCTTCTCTTCAATTAGTGATTTCCAAGTAAAAATCCTTGATGAATCAAGAATTGTAGTTTACAGGATTTTAAAAGGTGGGACATGGGAAGTTGCGGCAACACTACCGCTGAGTGGTGTAGCAAATCTCGGAGACATTCTAAACAATCCAACAGCATTTGAGGGATCAGTGCTGTACCATTCAGCAGATGACATTCTCTCTTACAGAGCATTTGTTGCAATTAAAGCCATTATTCCAAGAGACGATGGCGCTAATATTCCAGTTTGGTTATTAGTCGAACCAGCGGTTACTCTCACCCCCACACCAACAAGAACTGTGAGATTGGATCCAACATTCAAACAAATTGAGAATCTAACAAGTGATGGGGAATGGAGCACATATGACGCTGAAACTGCAAAGGCATTGGTGGATTCAATTATAGATGGACTTAGAAGGAAAGTTCAGGATGCTGAGTATTACATTGAACAAGGTTCGCAAATTGGAAACACAAAAGTTGTGGAGTATGCTAAGAAGGCAAAAGAGCACTATGGGGAAGCGATTAACTATGCTGAGAAAATCAAAGGTGCTGATAACGTAAATGATGTCATCAGATATCTGGAAATTGTCAGAGATGAAGAAATGGCCGGAGACTATTATTTGGAGGCTGCAAAACAAGCAAGTTATGGAAATTATGAGCAAGCTGAAACACTTGCAGAAACTGCTGAAAAAGTCGCAAACGTTGCTAATGAATATAAACCTTCCTTCTTTGGAGGAATACCTGGCTTAGGTGAATTCCAACTCGGTGACTTGCTCTGGTGGCTTATAGCAATGATTGTTGCAACTATAATTGTTGGCGCAGTACTTGGAGAAAACGCAGCCAAAATAGTAGCATTAGCCTTCATCATATTTGCAGTACTCGATTCTAACCTAATTGGCGCATTATTGGGTATTTTTAACAAGCTAAAGTTTTGGTGAGGTGGTAGAATGGGGGATAGGAATGATAAAAAAGCAGGTGTTGGTGAAAGAGCTGGCAACTACTTCCTCAACAAGATAGGACTACGGCTAATCATTACGGCAATTATGGCTGGAATTGCATGGTTTGCCCAAGAAAAGAGCGTTAGCATAGCACAATTCAACGCTGCCTACGCTTCAATTCCCCTTTCAGTTATTCTCCTTGCAATGGTCTTCGACTATGGATTAGACACAGGCAAACTCTACAACAGAATGCTCGGTAGAGGCAAAAATCCACTTTCAAAGCTTGCTTTTGCTATTGGATCGGTGACAGTGTTCTTCTTGCTCTTCACGTGGCTTGTAGCTGGAACCGTAACTTTGAACCTTTCTTTACTCCAGCCAGAAAACATTGTTGCAGCTGGCATTGTTGCGTTGGTAGTGCTTATACCAAACACTGGTACAAGTGAATGGCTACTCTGGCTTTGGATTGCGACCCAAATTGCCACGGGTGGATCTTACTTAGTCATTTTACCAGCAGCCATTGGGGGTGTCCTAATATGAAGCCAATGGAACACTTAAAGCAGACCAATTATTGGATAAAGATTTTTGCAGTTGCATTAGTTGGAGGATTTCTGCTGAAATGGGCTGTAGGGCAAAACACTACTATAAACGAGTATCTTGAGGCCATTGCAAAAACAAACATTGTAGTTATTTTAGGCATTGAGCTCTTTGACAAAGTTGCAGACAGACTTGATTATACCTCATGGGCTAATGCAATTTATCAAAAAGCCGGAGGAAAGGGAGATGCCAGTTGGCTTGGCGGTCTCTTACTCGGAGGAATAGCATTCTTTGCAGTCCTCTTCATAATGGCCGGAACGATGAGTCTTACATTTTCAACATATACTCCAGGAGTTCTCTTAGCAGCAATGACTTATGCTCTCTACATCGTGGCACCAGAGACAGGAAATGCCGAATTGTTACTAATCCTCTGGCTTATTGCCCAAGTTGCTACTGGTGGAGCATACCTCAAAGATGCCATCAACGTGCTTACGTTATTCAAAACGTTCAGCAGGTGATCAACAATGCTCGGCAGGATTGCAGCAGCTCTCGTTGTTTATATTTTATGCATTTTCCATTGGCAGGACAGTATGATTGCAATAGGTCAGTTTTTGGGTTTGAGTGGCTTTTGGGCTTTATTCGTCCCCTCAGCCCTCATAGGGCTGTCAGTTTACAGGATTGCAGATTTGGATAATTGGGGAGTTTGGGACGCTGCAGCAATGCTCACAATCGGGAGCTTTGCCATGTTGGCAATAACAAACAATCCTCAAGCAACAGTGTTTGAGCTCGTGAAAGGTGTTGTCAGCTTTTCAGTTGCGGCAATTCTCGCAGCCTTAACACTAAAGAGAGGTGGTTCAAGTGGTTGATGTTAATGGAGCAGTTGATGCATTTAAGGGTGTTGCAACAGCCCATCCGTATCTCGCCCTTGCAATCCTGCTCTTCATCATTGGAGCATTAATCAGAGGAAAAGCAAGCTTAGTGTTTTACATCCTTGGAGGTTTGGCGCTCTTGAAAGAGTTTTCGTTATTTGATGTGTTTGTTAGCTTCCTTAAAGACGTTCCAAACTATATTCAAACCCTATTAAGCGTATTTGGAGGTGGATGAAGAATGAGAAAAAAGGAAAGGCAGCTCGTGACAATTGGTTTGATAGTTTTGTTTGGAGTTATAGCATATTGGGCATATGCAGGAGGAGACATCGGCTTCATTGACCTAAACAACAACCTCAACAACAACGAAACAACAGAGAGCTACAATCTCGGAATTTCTGACCTGCAGGCAGTAGTTCTTGACGTTGGAGACGTAAAAATCAGCTTCAGCATAGCAAACGCTGACAAATTCAACATCACAAGCGTCAAGCTCTACTACGCCTTGAACGTTGCTGATCCTGCTAACGCTACTTACACAGCGGTTTCCTTGACGGCCAATAATGGCACTTATGAGACTACAATTGACACAAAGTTTGGAGATGTCCTCTACTACTACATTGAAATTCAATACGTTGAAAACGGCGCTACAAAGGTCTTCAGATATCCAACGGAGGGTTATGAAAGCGTGACTGTCAGCGATGCTGTTGCTCCAACCATCAGCAACGTTACTGTCAGCTATGATGCCAGCACCGGTAACGCTACATTCACAATTAGCGCCAGCGACAACGACGCAATTGACTACATCATCTTGTTCTACGCCATAACAGCAGATGGAAACGCTACAAGCTTTAGCAACGTTACCCTTACCACAAGCCCATACGAAATTACTTTGACAATTGACGAGAACGTTACAGATGCCACATACTACTACGTTGACTTCTACGTTGAGGCCTATGACCTGAGCGGCAATTCAGTAAGATTACCAGCCAACGGCACGTTTGAGTTCTATGCTAACGAGACTGCAAGCTTAGTATTTCCACAGAGCGGTTGAGGAGGGCTGAGTTTTGAAGCCCTCCCACTCTAACCCTTCTTTTGGACGAGTGATAGCGAAGATTTTCGCCATAGTTAGCTTAATTTTTTTGCTTTACTTCGCCCATTCGACATTCGCCGAGAATGAGCTTCAAAAGAGGCTCTATGAGCTCGGTTATCCCACTGAAGGCTTCATCGTTGTTAACAATACAATGAAGTTTGCTGATGGACATATTGTGAAATTCGAGGGGAATTATGTTGAGACTTACCCAATAACGGCTCAAGAAGCCTTGAACAGGTTGAACAATTATCTTGCAGAATACAATCTGAAGCTCAAGAAGTATGACATGAAAATTGAGCCCGAAATCGAGAGTATGGATGAAAAAGAAGAGAATGGCAAGCTGTATTGGGTTTTTGAGCTCTACATCAAGAAAGGCTCATCAAAATTCTTTGCAGGTTTGGCTTATGTGGAGAGAAAACAAGGGTTGATTAAAATTAAGGGATTGCTGGATTAGGAGGTGGTTTTATGAGACTTTTGGGGCTTGTAGTTGTGTTAGGGCTAATTGTAAGTGTAGCAGGCTGCATTAGCTTTAGCGACAATGCAGTAATCATCAGCCTTGGGAATCAAACCTACACAATCCCGTTAAACCAAACCACCAATCAAACGAGCAACAAAACCGTAAACCAAGAGTTGTACAACTACAGTTATGAAGTGCAAGTCGGTGAGGAGCTTTACATTCGAGAACTGAACTTTACGATAAGACCAGATTACGACATCTCAAAGCAGAAATTCTTCTTTGCAACTCCCCAAGGGGTTTATTGGGAACCAATGAACATTACAGTTGAAAACATTACAATTCTCGGCGAGAGCTACTTCGCAGGAACAAGCATTTACATTTCTAAAATCACGATTGAGAGTCCAAGAGAGCTCAGCATAGAGATTAGAGAGGTGAACAGCTCATGAGGCAAAGCCGAATTCTCTCCCTATTATTCATTATATGTATATTACTAACACCAGCCATGGCAGTGTACACGTGGACTGGAAAACTTAGCGTGGGCAATGTTGTTTACATTAATGACATGCAAGTTAAGATTGATAGGGACAAGAACAAGAATATCACAGCTGCTATTATCCTATACAAAGGAGAGACCTTTCTGGTGAAAGAGGGCGAGAGTGCAGAGATTGATGACATTGAAATCAGCGTCAACTCGTTCAAAGACTATGCAATTCTGAGCGTTTCAAGTGACAAGCCATTTGAAATTAATTTCGATAACAAGACTACAGGTAATGAAAATTTGAAAAAGCAGATTAGCAACCTCAAAGAAGAAAACACGAAGCTAAGGCAGGAGAATGAAAAGCTAAAGGGTGAGAATCAGCGGTTGAAGGATCAGATTAACAAGTTGACTGATGAGAATAAACAGTTGAAGAGGAGAATAAGCGAGCTTGAAAAGCAAAAACCTGCAAGCACAAAAGAGCTTGAAGCAAGATTGTTGAATTTAACGAAAGAGAACAGGAAGCTTAAGATGCAACTTGCAAACCTAACGAGAAAGTACAATGAGATAAAGGCAAAGGCTGAGTTTCTTGAAGCCCAAAATGAAGAATACAGGTCAATTCTTCAAAAACTCATAGAGGAAGAGGCTCAAAAGAGCAAGCAGAATTACGTTGAGAAGGCAAAGAAAGAGCGCTTAATCGGTTCTATCATCATAAAGAGCCTTATTCTCGGTGGAATTGTTGTTGGGATAGTTGGCTATGGGCTTTACAGGAAAAAGAGAAGTTGGGAGCTAACATAGGGATAACGCAATCGGAGGTGGGAGTTTTGGAGAAAAGCTGGCTGGAGGGAGACGAAAGTTTATAAAAACATATATTGCGTGAGGAGGGTTATTTTATTTTCATTAAGAAAATGGAGGGGTTAGCGTGGAGTATGTAGGGAACACAATCACGACAGAAAACTGGAGCGGAGAAAACAAGATATTCATTGGCAAAGGAGTTAAAACTTTCAATGGCACTCTGCATAGGTACTTAACTCTAAGGGAAGATGATGCAAACCACATGCTCTTCCTAGGTCCTTCAGGATTCCAAAAGACCACAACAATGAAAGCCTTCCTCCAAGAAATCTACCTCAACACAAGATGGGGAAGAAACCTTGAGCCACCATTAATCATTGTCTTTGAGAGGAAATATGATCGTGCAAAGGCTCAACTCGTGAAGAAGACATTTTATGAGCTCTTGAGAAGATGGGGAGAGAGTGGCTTATCAGCAAGATACTCTCAAGTCAAGGAGCTTAAGCTTTACATCTCAATGCTCCAGCATCCAGCCTTTGAAGGACAAATTGGGCTGATGGGTGACTTTGCTCTTGCTTGGGAGAATATACTTGGCTTTCTTATGTACGACAAGCACCACACTTATTTCAGCCAGTTTGGAATAAAGCCCTTAGCGTTTCCAATAAGGAGATTCGTATTCAATCCAACAAGGCCACTCAATCATATTGCCCTTGACAGCGGTCCAGAGACTGAAGTGATTGCAACCTTCATCAAATACGACAGGCTTGAGTTTTCTGACATTGCCAAAATCCTAAACATGAATGTGAATACGATTTATGCTCAGCTCATCAAGGAAGCTTGGGACAATTTGAGAATAAGAGATCCAGATGATGTAATCAGCAGAGCCAAGCAAATCTATGAAGAGATGCTTGAATTCCTCGAAGTTGATCCTGGCAAAAGGAAGCCAAGCATGAGCCTATGGGGAGTTAAATCAGTAATGCAGTACTTGAAATCCAACAGGATATTCGACAGGAGCACTAAGGGAAAGGATCTGCTCGATTTAATTGACAATGACAAAATCAATGTAATTGACTTCTCTCAAAACAGCCAGCTGACTGAAGAAGAGAAGAACATCATCTTCAAGAAGGTCATAGAGTATGTAACTGAGGATTACATTAAGAAGAAAGAGACAGCGGTCTTCATTGTTGGTGATGAGATCCACAACTATCTTGCCACTAGATGGGGAAAGAGAATTATTGGCAAGCTCTTCCGTGAAGGCAGGAGTAATCAGGTTAATTTACTGATAGCCACTCAATACTTGCACAACCTTCCAGATGAAATTGTTTATGGAGCCTCTCACATTGCAATCCTTGGAACCCTCGCAAGTGCTGACGATTATTATCTCCTCAAGAAAGTGGTTCCAGACTTTGATGTTAAGTTTGAGCGTCTTGTGGCATCTTCTCCAGCTGAAGTTGAGCTTTTGAAAAGAAAAGAGCGTGGAAAAGGCTATTTCATTTATAATAAGTTCTTCACTGAGCGGATTCATTTTAGGCCCTCACAAACCCTTTAGGAGGTGAAAAAATGTTTGAGTTTTTGAAAAGAAAGAAAAAACGTGAAGGTGGTCTTCCAAAGAGAGAATATCCTGATGATGAACGGCTGGACTTTCAAGAAAAGATACTCCAAAAAGCAGAAGAAAAAGCTGAGGAAAGAGTCCAAAAAATTGTTAAAGAAGAACTTCTTGAAGTGCAGAAGTACAATGCAAACGTGAGGAATCTTAGATTTGTCAAGACTCACCACACAGTCCTTAAAGCTCTCTATAAAATCCCAACTGGAGGAAAAATCTTCAAGGAGATAGTTACTCTCGGCTATGTCCAAGGCGTTGCGATAGCTCCTAATGATCTCATTGTTATTTCCTACACCCCAAGAGCTCCAACATGGCTTGATGAGGTGTTTATGAGTCTCTCAAGAGCATTGGGAAGACATCCACAGTCAAGATTGTTGTGGGCCTTTCCACAGTTCTGCCCGTTGCCTGCTATGGATCACACCATAATAGTTGAGACTTCCAGGATAATGAACACTCCATGGGGAGAGTTTGCTCTGCCTCCAATGATGAGTGAAGATGAAGTTGCAACGTTCTATGCTATCTACAAGAAGGCTCAAACCCTTGAAGGATTCATTGATGTGCTCTTGAAGAGGAGTGGCCAGCTCGTGGATACTGCACTGACAATAAACCCATTCATCAAGAGCTACAACCTTATTGAAAAGACAAAGAACCAGAAAAAGAAAGAAGAGCGCTTCAAGATTGCCGAAGGTGGAGAAATCATACTAACAAGAGGAGATAAGGACATTTGGGAGGAGTTCAACATATGAGCGAGGAAGTAAAAGAAGAGAAGAACATCATTGATGCAAGGGCTTTGTTTAATGAGATGCTGACAAAGTATGAGCAGGAAGGCATTGAAGTTCCAGAAGAGAGCACTGAGGAAGAGAAAAGCGAAGAAAAACAAAAGAGCGTGAAGAAGAGGCGTTATATTTCTAGGAGTGATAGGACCAATGCAGCTTTAATGGTAATGGTGCTGAGGAAGCTGAAGTACATTAGCTTGCAGAGCTTCCAGCCAGACATAAGAGAAGAAGCCCGAGAAGCCGCAGAGTTGCTGAAGATAATCATAGAGCAAAATGAAGACCTCTTTCCAGGAGTGCTAAAGCCAAAAAATTAGCATGATAACAACGCTCAACTTTTCTTTTGCTTTTGTTATCATGATACCATTTCTACTGTAGAAAAGTTTATAAAGGCTGAAATTCTACTGTATAATGGTGAGGCTAATGCTTAAGCTCAAAGTCCACAGGCAAATCAAAAGGCAGAAAAAGAAAGGCAAAATCTATAATGTCGAGCAGAAGATTGTGTACATCCCATCCAAGGCTGAAGTTGGAGAGGAAGTTTACGTCTTAACAGAAGAGGAGCTTAAAGAACTCATCACACTGATTCCACAGGAAAAAAGACCAAATTGGCTGGTGAAGGAATGGGTTGGTTAGTATTCGTGGATAAATCAGATGAGAGAAATATTTCCTATGTTTCACTCCTTATAATAAAGGATTCAAATAAGCCCAAGCTATATAGTAGCATAGTTAAGTGGGTTAAGCATTCCAAGAAACTCGGAAAGAAAAAGGTTCAATACTTTAACAGCTTTCCTAACCGCTATTCTCAACTTCTATCATTAATAGAAGTTTCAAGAGCATTCTCATATAGGAAAGGATCCACTCTTCCACCATCTATCTTTATGATCATAGACAAGTATTTTGATAACCTCACAATAATAGTGGTTGACGACAAATTAGCAAAGGCATTTCAAAAGAAATACGGGAAAAAGAAAGTGCTCATAGAAGGCAAGTTAACGGACATACAGCTCAAGAAGATAATGGAGCTTGCTGATAACCTATGCAACTATTTGAGGCTCAAAAAGAATCTCGATGGCATTTGGAAATGAGTAGAAGAAGCCGCCAACTCCGTCCCCAACGGGACTTCATGCCAGTGCGGCTCATCGCCCGATCATTCTCACGGGCTCAATGTATTGTAAGTATTCAAAGTTTTTAATGTTTTCGATGTTTGTAATGTTCCACTTTGAAGGTGCTACTCCGAGACACTATGTATGTTTTGAAAGCACCGAGATTAAATACCCCACAACTGTACCCATAAGAAAGGCAAAGGTTTCTCCGCTCATTTTACCTAATCCTGTAAGTATTGCAGATGCTAATATACTAATACCAACTAAAATATAGACAGGCCATGCAATTTTACTTGTCTTTTGTAGATAATATTTTGAAAACTGCTCAAGTAGCTTTTCTCCAAACTCCAGATATGCATCTATTTTTCTCTCTTCCACCTCCGCCCATTTTTGTTGAACTTTTGCCCATGTTTCCCCATCAATATTGGGTGGAACCGTATGAAGCACATCAGGCTTTGACTCTTCCTCCACTTCCATCCACCTCACGGCAACCTGCCGACCTCTTGACCGTCGATTCTTATTATCCAAAATCAAGATAGAGTTTTCTCAAAGGGAATATTTAATATTCCGATAGGAGTATCAATATGAGCTACTCCCTTAATTTTCCACATGATATCTCCTTTTTTGAGAGCGCTCCATATTGCTTTCAATGCTCCTGTATAGTCCAAAGTGAAATAGCTAGAAACTAATCTGCTGCTGTGAGGTGGGATGTCCACCCTTCTTATGAATTCCCCATTACCCAAGAATTCACCATTGCCATAAAGCTCATAATCAATATGATCCAAAGTTGCAGTAACATCGTTGGGATTGTAAATCCTCAGAACAACCTCAAGTTTGGCACTTGTGAGGCCAATGCTGACTATCCTGACATCTGCTAAGCTAATTTCGCAATTTTTTAAGGCTTCCCTCTTTTCATACTCTGAGAATATATAGAAGCCTCCGAGAAGTAAAATACCCACTATTACAACAGCAACTATACCCTTCCCCATAGCATCACCCCTATTTCGGTAAGTATCATAAATAGTTATTACCCTAAAAGTTAATAACTTTTCTCTCAAAGTGAAAAAAGGGTGATGGCATGAGAAAGGTCGCATTGGGAATTATAGCACTACTCCTTATAGCTTTTATCAGCGGCTGCATAAGCCAAACCCAAACCGTGACAGTTACAAAAACCGTAACCAATACAGCTGAAGAAAAAGCAACGACAAGCCAAGCAGAGTCAGGCACTATGAGAACAAGCACGCCAAAACCAACGACTACAACGACAACTAAAACTAAAGAAGGAGTTCCAACTACTTGGCAAGTTGTTCCTAGGCCAAAGTCATGTGAGAATTGGAGAGACAATCTAGAAGTTGCTATTTACTGTGCTCTTGATCCTGCATTTATAAGACAATTAAGAGTCATGTTGAGAGACAACATAGCTCCAAATGCTACAACACCAGCGGAGAAAGTTTATTATGTATTGAGCTACGGTACAATAAATCTTGCTCTAGATACCGTTAAGGAAAACAAAAGTATGGAAATCGGTCACTATTACGATATAAAAACTCCATTCGAAACCCTGGACAGCAGAAGTGGTTCCAGAGCTGATCTAGCACTCCTCTATGCAGGTTTCTTCTTGGTCATTTTCAATGAATCTTACATCTATTACTCAATAACCTTAGACAATCAAATAGACGCTGAAGCAGGCTTTGATTATCAAGGAATTCACTATACAACACTATGGCCGTATCCGTTTCCTTTACCCCTTACACAGTACGAAAGGCTCGCAGCAATGTATGGGCATGCAGAAATCCATGATGTTATTGCATATAGAATTAAACTTCAATATCCTGACGAAATTATTGTAGAAAAGCGCTTGATACCAATAGAGGAGAGGGCGCAATGGGATTCTGAATTCCACAGGAAAGGTTTATATCTAACCCACAAAAATCTCAAACGCCTCCAAGAAGATATAAACAAACTCTTTAGGCAAGCACTACAATCCAACGGCTTAAACCTAGAATATAACTCCTCAATAAAATATGACTACCAATCCAAGAGGATCACCCATAGATACCCGCTTGGTGCGTTCTTTTACTCAGAACCATTCCATAAGGAATTTGCCACAGGTATGTTAATTTCGTTCCTTGCCTCAACAAATGCAGGAAAGGAAGTGCCAAAATACTCTAAATATTATATCGAAGTTGAGACATCTCTTGATGATATTCTCATAACGCTGTATTTAAGATAACGTTTTCTCTTTTCATTTAATTTTTCATTTGGAGCTTATTTGCTGTCTAAAAAAGTTTAAAAACATTCCTTAACCCTATGCACAGATTACTGATAAAACACTCAATTACTACAGCTCAATTCACACTCCAAAACAACACAAATGATTTATATCATAATTTCATTCATGCATTCATATGAAACATCATATGAAAATCTCAATGGGGTGAACAAATGACAGAACAGCAAGTCCTTGAGCCACTAGCGAAATTCCATGCAAGAGTTGATGTTAATGGCCGTATCTTAATCCCCAAATACATTAGAGATACGTATGGCATTAACCCGGGAGACTTCGTCTTTTTACTCGTTAGAATCATACAAATAGATAAAGAAAGCCGAAAGGTGTATGTATTAAACCAGTTCAAGTTTTCTGCAAAAATTAACGCCAGGGGTCTTGTTGTTATCCCAAAACACTTCAGAGACCAATATGACCTCAAACCAGAGACTCTCGTTGAGGTCTTGCTTCTTGATCACCACAAGCCAAACGAGCCAAATATCTACACTACCTATACTTATGTTTTCAAGCTTTTTTCTAACAAATACCAAGAAACGAGAAATAAATTAAACGAGAATCTTTCACAAGAATTCCATGAGTTGTTGGTATAGTGTTTTCATCTCTTTTGCAGAACC
>Ga0164310_10001099_pt1 | contig 14966 bp, 16 predicted proteins | sample GuaBasSedimGuay1_FD_121795 | JGI IMG/M metagenome (GOLD analysis project Ga0164310, IMG submission 121795) | Subseafloor sediment microbial communities from Guaymas Basin, Gulf of California, Mexico - Guay1, Core 4569-9, 0-3 cm | ecosystem: Environmental > Aquatic > Marine > Hydrothermal vents... | reverse complement strand
CCGGTTCCGCCGGTTTACGTTAGACCCTCGATCACGCTTGAATCGGGTATAAGGTCTGAAGACGACCTTACTCATAAACTCGTAGACATAATACGCATAAACCAGCGGTTAAGAGAAAACATGGAGGCTGGCGCACCCACGCTGATAATTCAAGACCTATCAGAGCTTCTCCAGTATCACGTTACCACATACTTCAACAACGAGGCCTCCGGAATTCCGCCTGCACGCCATAGGTCTGGAAGGGCTTTGAAAACTTTATCCCAGAGACTTAAAGGTAAAGAGGGACGGTTCAGGAGTAACCTCTCAGGCAAGAGAGTAGACTTCTCAGCCCGGACGGTAATCTCTCCAGACCCGAACATAGACATAAACGAGGTAGGAGTCCCCTTAGAGATCGCGATGAAACTCACCGTTCCAGAGAAAGTTACATTCTTCAATCTAGAAGAGATGAAGAAGTACGTCATTAACGGGCCGGAGAAGTATCCAGGAGCTCTGTACGTGGTTAGACCTGACGGAAAGAGGATAAGACTTGAGTTCGTGAGCGATAGAAAGAAGATTGCTGAGGTTCTTGAACCGGGTTTCATAATAGAACGCCACCTAAAAGATGGAGACATAGCGATATTCAATAGGCAGCCGTCACTTCACAGAATGTCCATAATGGCTCACTTTGTTAAGGTTCTCCCGTATAAGACGTTCAGGTTACACCTCGCCGTATGTCCGCCATACAACGCTGACTTCGACGGCGACGAGATGAACTTACATATACCTCAAAGCGAGGAGGCGCAGACTGAAGCACGTCTGCTGATGCAGGTGCAAGACCAGATCCTTTCACCTCGTTTCGGCGGGCCGATAATCGGAGCCATAAGAGACTATATCACAGCAGCTTACCTACTCACTAGGAAATCTACGTTCCTGAACCGTAAGGAGGTAAACAAGCTACTCGTTGACACAGGATATGAGGGGCCGCTACCTGAACCTGAAATAAAGGAACCTGAACCCCTATGGAGTGGGAAACAGATATTCAGCCTATTCATCCCGAAGGGAATGAATTACGTGCTTAAAGCACAGATATGCAGAGGATGTGATGTATGTAAACGTGAGGAATGTGAGTATGACGCTTATGTCGTGATAAAGAACGGAATTTTAGTTAAGGGAGTGATCGACAGAAATTCTATAGGTGCAGAAAAATCTGAGAGCCTGCTCCACCGGATCATAAAGGATTACGGTACGGAAGTCGGCAAAGAGTTTCTCAACAAGATCTGCAGGCTTCTCAAATCATTCATTACGATGCGTGGCTTCACATACTCCTTCGATGAGCTAGAACTCTCGCCTGAAGCGGAAAGAAAGATAAAAACCACCATACGTAAATCCGAGAAGAACATAAACAAGCTAATAGAAGAGCTTAACCGAGGTACCCTAGAAAGGCTGCCCGGTCAGAGCTTACTCGACTCCTTCGAGATATACGTTATGAACGAGCTAGCCGAAGCTAGAGATAAGTCTGGAAGGATCTCAGATGCAGACCTAAGCGAATCGAACGCAGGAATAATCATGACGAGGTCTGGTGCAAGGGGATCCAGCCTGAACATCGGACAGATGACAGCGTGTGTAGGTCAGCAGTCGGTTCGAGGTAAACGTATAATGCGAGGATACTTAGATAGGGCCTTACCACACTTTAAACCTAAAGACCCAAGCCCGAAAGCTAGGGGCTTCGTATATTCGAGCTATCGGGAGGGCCTCGACCCGATCGAATTCTTCTTCCACGCTATGGGTGGACGGGAGGGACTCGTAGACACGGCTGTCAGGACGCAGCAGAGCGGTTACATGCAGAGAAGGTTGATCAACGCTTTAGAGCATCTCCGGATAGAGTACGACGGAACTGTAAGGAACTCTAACGGAGACATAATACAATTCAGATATGGGGAAGACGGGGTAGACCCCGCTAAGAGCGACCATGGCAAAGCCGTTAACGTAAGCCGCTTAGTTGAACAGATAAAGCTCACAGCTGAGAAGGGAGAACCAGCGGACATAGAGTTCATCAAAGAGAAGTTAAAGTCCGTTAAGAATGAGTTAACCCCGCTTCTCATCGACGAGCTTAAAAAAGAACTTAGGAAGGCTAAGCTACCTAAAGGATCTGTGGAGCGTGTTATCAAGCTCGCGATAGAAAACTACAAGAAAGCTCTCGTCGAGCCTGGTGAAGCAGTCGGTGTGGTAGCGGCCCAGTCTATAGGGGAACCTGGAACACAGATGACCCTCAGAACCTTCCACTATGCGGGAGTGAGGGAACAGAACGTTACCCTAGGCTTGCCGAGGCTGATAGAAATAGTCGACGCGAGAAGAGAGCCTTCAACGCCCATCATGACTATTAGATTAGATAAGGAGTACAAGAGAGATAAGGAGAAGGCTACAGAAATAGCTCGGAAAATAATAGCAACTAAGCTCGAAGACATCGCCCACGCGATCTACATAGACCCGGAGACTCAAGAATTGATCGTCGAATTAGATTCTGTGATGATGGAAAACAGAGGCGTCACCATAGAAGAGTTGAGGGAAAGAATCAAAATACCTAGTTGCGAAGTGAGGGTGAACGAGAGACAGGTGATCGTTGCAGCGAAGAAAGAAGCAGATTTAAGGAAGTTAATGGATAAAATTTCTCAGTATCACATAAAGGGGATCCCAGAGATCAAGAGGGTGCTTGTAACTGAAGAGGACGGTGAATGGGTTATAAGGACAGACGGCTCTAACCTACCTAAAGTCTTGAACGTTGAGGGGGTAGACCCCACTCGAACCACGACGAACCACATACAAGAGATAGCAAATACTCTAGGTATCGAAGCCGCAAGAAATGCGATCATTCAAGAGGCCGTAGGAGTACTGGAGGAGCAGGGTTTAGACGTAGATATAAGACATATAATGTTAGTAGCGGATATAATGACCCATACAGGAGAGGTTAGACAGATAGGTCGACATGGAATAAGCGGAGAGAAGGAGAGCGTGTTAGCGAGGGCAGCCTTTGAGATCACGGTTCCCAACTTGGTTGAAGCTGCCGTTCAAGGAAAGAGCGACCCACTTAAAGGTGTAACAGAAAACGTTATAGTCGGCCAATCGATTCCTATCGGAACAGGCCTAGTAGATCTCTACATGTCGACTAAGGTTGGCGGTGGTAAGTGATGGTGGACATAAATAGGGAGATCGAAAGAGCCGTAAAAACCGGAAAAGTGTTTTTTGGATGTAACAGCGCCGTCAAGAACGCATTAGAAGGAAAGGTTAAACTTATAATACTCGCTGAGAACTGTCCCGAAAAGATGAGGAGAAAGATAGAACGTTATAGTAAATTATCCAACATTCCAGTCTTAATCTATAAAGGTTCGGGGAGGGAATTGGGTAAGGTATGCGGCAAACCATTCATGGTCTCCGCTCTTTCGATCAGAGAATTTGGTGACTCGAAGATTATGGAGGTGTTGGAGGGTTAAAGGGTGAGCGGGAGAATAAAATTTACAAGTAACGAGATGAAGTACATAGCACTCTTCGAAAGCATAACGGGCGCGACGGTCCGTGATTGCATAATCGACGAAGAGCAGAACAGGATAATCTTCGTCGTTAAAGAAGGCGAGATGGGGATGGCTATAGGGAAACGAGGAAAGAACATGCGGATACTAGAGAAGATGACGGGAAAGAAGTATGAGATAATCGAACATTCTGACCGTCCAGTTCAGTTCATAAAGAACGCGCTTAAACCGGCAAGGGTTAAGGAAGTGCGGATAATGGAGCGTCCAGACGGAAAGACCTTTGCAGTAATCTCGGTAGACCCAAAAGATAAAGGTGTAGCCATAGGCAAGAATGGAAGAAACGCTGAACGTGTACGCTTCCTAGCGAAAAGATACTTCCAGATCGACAACGTCTCCATAATATAGTGTACGAAGATCGAAAAACCCATATATAGAAGAGTGCCTCCTTAAAGTAAAAAGTCGAGGTTTCAAGATGGCTTCGAAGTCTCCGAGGGGAGAATTCGCCGCAAGGTCGCTGATCCAGAAGAGAAAGAAATTCCGGTGGAGCGACATATACTACAAGCGGCGTATGCTTAGACTGGACGTTAAATCAGACCCTCTCGAAGGAGCGCCGATGGCTAGGGGTATAGTCTTAGAGAAGGTGGGAGTGGAGAGCAAGCAACCCAACAGCGCCATAAGGAAATGTGTAAGAGTGCAGCTAATAAAGAATGGTAAGGTCGTCACAGCCTTCCTGCCTGGAGACGGCGCTCTAAACGTGGTCGACGAGCACGACGAGGTAATCATCGAGGGGATCGGAGGAAGCAGAGGGAGAAGCATGGGCGACATCCCTGGAGTTCGATATAAGGTGATTATGGTTAACGGCGTCTCGCTGAAGGAGCTGGTTTTAGGTAAGAAGGAGAAGCCTACACGTTAAATTTAGTTGGATAGGAGAACGTGTTATGAGTCGAAGTAAAGAGATTCTTGAGGAACTTAAGCTCTTCGGTAAGTGGAGCTTTAAGGGAATAGAAGTTAAAGATCCCGGTCTAAAGAGGTATATTTCCTTAAAGCCTGTAGTCATACCACATAGTATGGGTAGGCATGAGCACACTAAATTCAAGAAATCTGAAGTGAACATAGTCGAGCGTCTAGTTAACATGTTAATGAGGCCAGGCCACGCTGCTGGAAAGAAGGCTAGGGCCATCTCGGTCGTTAAAAACGCTTTCGAGATTATCCACCTTAAGACTGGTAGGAACCCTATCGAAGTGTTGATTAGGGCGATAGAGAACGCTGCGCCATGCGAAGATACGACTAGGATCAGCTATGGAGGTGTGGTCTATCACCTTGCCGTGGACATCTCTCCTCAACGTAGGGTAGATTTAGCTCTACGTTTCCTCTCTGAAGGAGCTAGGATGAGTGCTTTCGGCACCCCTAAAAGCCTTGAAGAATGTTTGGCGGATGAGATAATCTTAGCGGCTAACGGCGACATGAAGAGTTATGCGGTTAAGAAAAGAAGCGAAATGGAGCGTATAGCGCTAGCCTCAAGATAGTAAAGCTGGATTATTCTTCAACTTTTTAAACGTATTTCGACTATATCTCCGTCTTCCAGCTTAAAGTTTAACCCTACCCTCTGCGGGCTGAACTTCAGACGATTAGACCAAACTTTAGCGTAGGAAAACTTCTTTATAAAGTCGCTATGGATTTGTCTAGCTAAATCAGAGATAGTAGCTTCTTCACGCATTATGAATGGTTCTGGAGAAGCTTCCTCCTCGTTAGGCTCCTTGCAATACACCCTAATAATCTTAAACATCTTGAATAATTCCCTACCTATTCTGTCTAAGTTATAGCCGGTTTTACACGATATCGGAAGTAAACTTAGACCCCGATTTTCTAGCCAGCTCTTAAGCTTCAAGTAATTCTCTGACGCTCCTTGCAAATCATATTTGTTTGCGAGTATTAGGGACGGTAAATACTTAAAGTTGGCCGATATGGACTCCTCTATCTCTTTAAGCGTCGCTTTCCCCTCTATCTCTAGATATGCGTTCCGTATACCCTTCCTATTTAGTAATTTAATCACATCGTTTACCGTGCAGTCGAGGAGGCTGCCTTTCACGTTAACCCTCACTTGCTCCAGCCCCTTTCTCCTCTCTAGACGAATTATACACCTCGGCTTCTCGATTCTTATCTGACTCCTCTCCAACTCGCTAGCTATAAGTTCTATTTGTTCTAATGGATTCTTCGATAGGTCTATCATCACGATTAAACCGTCGGCGTTTCTGATTAGATTCATAGTCTGGGAACCAAACCCTTTCCTGCTCGAAATCCCCTCGAATATTGGAGGCGTCTCTACCAACTGAAAGCTTACGTCTTCATATTTTAGGACTCCAGGTCTAGGCATAATAGTCGTGAAGGGAACGTCGGAAACTTTAACCTTCGCGTTGGTGAGGGAAGATAGTAGGCTACTCCTTCCAGAATTCGTTAACCCAACTATAGCGACCTGAGCTACTCCCTCCCTCTCGACATAAAACTTTGGCGGAGAAGAGGTTACCTTCTTCCTTTTTCTCTCCTCTATCTCTCTTCTGAGTAGGGCCATCTGTCTCTTAACCTTAGCGCAGAGTTTAGCGGTTCCCTTATGCTTCGGAACAAGACTGAGAAATTCCTCGAGTAGCTTAAGCTTAAGTTTTGGGTCTCTAGCCTGTGTTACCTCCTTCCATTTACTTTCGGCTTCGGCTGGACGATTGGTCGGCATATCAAGTTAGGAGATTATCTCCTCTAAGATATTATTTTATTTTTCAATATAGGCTTAAGTTGAAACACGATGATGCTTAAAATCTTTCTAGACTATAACTTAATTAGAAGGCTTTAAATAATTGAATAAGCTGTTTGGAATATGAATCTCTGAACAGATGGAAATGAAAGGTTGAAGGGATGAGGATATGAGTAAACCAGAAAAGCCTCACTTGAACCTCGTAGTGATAGGACACGTAGACCATGGAAAATCGACGACTGTAGGCCACCTGTTCTACTTAACAGGGAACATCGACGAGAGAACCATGAAGCTATACGAGGAGGAGGCAAAGAAGACAGGGAAGGAAACGTTTAAGTTTGCTTGGGTCCTCGACAAACTAAAGGAGGAGCGTGAAAGAGGACTAACGATAGACCTTTCCTTCTGGAAGTTCGAGTCACCAAAATACTTCTTCACGATAATTGACGCGCCAGGCCACAGAGACTTCGTAAAGAACATGGTTACCGGAGCCAGCCAAGCGGACGGAGCGATACTCTTAGTCTCGGCTAAGAGGGGAGAATTCGAAGCTGGTATCGGTCCAGGTGGACAAACTAGGGAACACGCCTTCCTAGCCTTCACACTTGGAGTAAACCAGCTTGTCGTAGCGATCAACAAGATGGATGACCCCACCGTAAATTGGAGTCAGGAGCGATACGAGGAAGTTAAGAACGAGATTTCAAGGATGCTTAAGATGATAGGGTTTAAGGTAGAAAAGATTCCCTTTGTGCCTGTTTCAGGATGGACTGGCGATAACTTGGTAAAGAAAAGCGATAAGATGCCTTGGTACAAGGGCCCCACATTGTTTGAAGCGTTGGATATGATGTCTCCTCCACCGAAACCTGTAGAGAAGCCGCTTAGGATACCCATCCAAGACGTCTATAGCATTACTGGGGTAGGTACGGTTCCTGTAGGTAGGGTTGAGACAGGAGTACTTAAGGTCGGAGATAAGGTTATCTTCATGCCTGCGGGGAAAGTCGGTGAGGTTAAGTCTATCGAAACACACCATGTGAGAATCGATAAAGCCGAACCAGGAGATAACATAGGATTTAACGTTAGAGGAGTATCGAAGAACGATATAAGAAGAGGGGACGTTTGCGGTCACGTAGACAATCCACCGACAGTCGCCAGAGAGTTCATCGGACAGATAATAGTGATCTATCACCCAACCGCGATAGCGGCGGGTTATACACCTGTCTTGCATACACATACAGCTCAAGTGGCCTGTCAATTTACAGAGTTGATCAAAAAGCTCGACCCTAGAACCGGAAGAACTGTCGAGGAGAATCCCGCCTTCCTGAAGACCGGAGACGGCGCAATCGTACGTTTCACACCTCTCCGTCCACTCGCCATAGAGACTTACAGTGAATTTCCAGAGCTAGGCCGCTTCGCCATCAGAGACATGGGGACAACGATAGCTGCTGGAGTTGTCCGAGAGATAACAAAGAAAGGATGATCGTTAAATAGCCCGATTTTTTCTTCCTTTTACAAAAAGTTTAATCTTAATATTTAATACCTCACTTTAACTTAAAGAATTTTATGCGTGACCGATACTATGTCTCGGTAGACGTGGGAGCTACAAGGATAAGGGTTGCATTATTTAAGAGTTCAGGTGAAATCGTTCAAAGGGTTGAAGCATCGACTCCTAGGGAAAATCCGGAGGCGCCAAGCCGTAAGATAATCGAATTAATCGACTCCTTTAAGCCTAAAATCTCCATGAGAGGCGAGATCCTAGGTGTGGGTATAGGCTCTATAGGACCGTTAGACCTTAAAAAAGGGATGATCTCCGTAGCGCCGAACCTTGGCTTGAAAGAGGTGCCTCTCGTAGAACCGATCGAAGAAAAGCTAGGTTTACCGGTGGCTCTGCAAAACGATTGTACGGCAGCTGTTATCGGGGAGAAATACTTCGGCGCTGGTAAAACATTCGATAACCTAGTATATGTAACGATCAGTACAGGTATAGGTGGAGGAGTCTATGTCGACGGACATCTACTGGTAGGTAAGGATGGCAACGCCGCTGAGGTCGGACACTTCGTCGTTGATAACAGGTGGAACCTTAAATGTGGATGTGGAGGTATAGGTCACTGGGAGGCATACTGTTCAGGTAGAAACCTCCCTAGATTCGCCAAGATACTGATAGAAGAGCTGAAAGCTAAAGATTCGGAGAAGCGTTACCTGATGAAACGCTGCAACCGCGACTTAACTAGGTTGACGGCTAAGACCATCTACGAGGGAGCAGAGGAGGGTGATCCTCTATGCTTAAGGATACTAGAGGAAGTGAGCGACTTAAACGCTAGAGGATTTGCTTCTATAACAAACGCTTATGATCCAGAGCTTATATCTGTCGGTGGAGCGATAACTTTGAACCATCCTAAACTAGTGCTCGATCCTATCATAAGAGGCATCGGGAAATATTTAGCTGTGAGAGCTCCGGAGATAAAGGTTACTCCTTTAGGCGAAGATATAGTACTTTACGGGGCCTTTGCTTTGATAAGTAGGTCTATTTCGTAACTGCTAAACGAAAGAGGTGAAAGAACGTTTATACATAAAAGCCTTCAGGCTTCCCCGTCCTTCCTAAATCTCTCCGCTCCTCTACCTTTCTCGGCCCTTTACTGGTTACCTTCGCGTCGTACTCGATGAAGGATTCGGCAAATTTGATCAGTGTCTCGTTCATCTCCTTTAGCTCTTCTAGCGAGAATTCCGCCATGACGTCTGGATTGTTCACCCATCCAAGCCAGCCTACAACACTCCGATAGATGGCGTTCAGAGTAAATCTCATAGACCTAACCACCTCTAACCTATCCTGGTCTTTAGCGTAAGAGAGGCTTCTGATCCGCTCTAAAATTCTTTCGCATCCGGCAACCCATCTTTCACTCATTCACATATCTCCTCCTTAAACTTTCTACAAACCTATTTCATTCTAGCGAATAGAAGGTGTTTACGTCCTTAATATGTATTTCCCTCATCTAAAAATATCTTCAGCGATTATGTTTTTAAGGGTAGACGTGTAGTTTTATTCGAGAAGGTCCTCGGTAGAGGTATAAGAGTTTGGTTAAGAAAAAGAAGAAGGAGCATATCGTCCATACCCCGAAAATCGTTTCCTCCTACATTAAGGCTAAGCTACGTCCAAGTCCAAAGGTGATCAGGGAGGAGCGGATTGAAGTTTTAAGGTTTGCAGAAAAGATAGGCCCCCTATTCAGCGGATTGACTCTGATATTCGGGTTAGGGACTATACTTTCACTATTTTACCTTTACGCGGCTGGCCAGATGGTTGAGGTCTTAGGGGTTAAGCCGGTAATGGTCGCATTTTTTGCATTAAGTGGATTTATAAACTTTGTTAGCGGGCTTCTCCTGATGGGAAGGGAGAAGCCCTGAATCGTGACGAGTACACGCTACCTCCTCATGGCTAAGATGAAACCGGAGACCGTGTCTAAGACACCCATTATCAAAGCGAAGAATATCACCAAGTCCAAGTTTTCTGTTAGGGACTTAGTTCCTATAAAGTCGAATGCTAGAAGTAAAGCCATGGCTAACAGCCCTAACCCTAAGATGAAGATGAATCCTCCGAGTGAGATCGTGAAGCGTTCCCTCACATTTATCCTAGACATCTCAACATCAATTATACTGAGAAAGAGGAGAGTAGATATAAAGATTTTAGATAACCATATTCGGATGAAGCGTAGATGAAGAAGCGATTTTGGATAAGGAAACTTAATCCTCCGACAGTTTTCAAGGAGATCCTAGACCACCACCCGCATCCAGTTAGTATTTCATCCTGTTTTAGAGAACCCGCAGCTTTAGAGGATGCGCATCAACGATTCAGCCGTCTAAACCTTAAATCTCTGCTTCTTATTTTGGTGGGGTTAACCGGCCTAGCAATCTACTTAACCTTATTTCTTGACCCATTAAAAATAATAGGTATCCTTGAGAGGGCAAACCTAGCCTACTATACGACTGCTCTACTTCTAGTAGTAGTCAGCATGGTCTTCTTCTCCTTGTCGTGGAGGTCTATACTTCAGCTTATGTCCATCGATTTAAGTTTTAGGAGAGTATTTCATCTAATATGGGTAAGTGTTTTCGTAGACCTTCTGATACCCACCGAATCGTTTGCTGGAGAGTTCTCAAGGATATATCTAGCTTCGAACAGTCTAAAGAAGGATGTGGGGAAGGTAACAGCTTCCGTATTGGTGCACAGATTGTTAAGTTCAACCTTTAATCTTTCTGGTCTATTAGTCGGTTCCTTATCTCTCTTAACGTATGGCCTATCCGGACCTATAGTGGGTTTTCTGTTAGCAGTTTCCGCCGGAACAGCCTTCATGATGTGTCTAGCCTTTACGATAAGCGTTAGAGAGGAGTTAACTTTTAAGATGGCTCACATCCTCCTTAGATTTCTTTCCATGGTCTTCGGCAAGAAAGCAAAGGTCGAGAAGCTTAGAAACGTAATGCTTGAAGGTTTAAGGTCGTTTCATAGCGGAGTTAAGATGCTAAGCGATTCACGTAGATCACTGGTTAAACCTGTATTCTACTCTCTCTGTGCCTGGCTCTCCGAGCTAGCTGCTTCTCTCCTAGTTTTCTATTCAGTCGGCTATCTATGTCCGATCAGCCTTATATTAGTGTTATACACGCTTATGTACACCATACAATCCATGCCTGTAGGAATCACAGGCGCCGTCGGAGTAACCGAGGTTGCTTTAACCACTTTCTTAACAGTGTTTAACGTTCCCATCAACACCGGCGCCGCTGTTGTGCTACTTATGAGAGCTGAAACCTTCTGGTTTAAACTAATCACAGGATTCTTTTTCACGGTCTTCCTCCACGAACTTTAGGGGAACGCCGATATAAGTGAGAACGATTAAAATCTTAAAACCTCTTCTCACTTAAGGGAGGATTACCCATGAGAAAGACGCCTGTTCATCTAGAGGTCTTAGCTAGATACGCCGATAAAGGTGTCGAAAGAGGGGACGTCATAGTCATCATCGACGTCTTCCGCTGTAGTTCGACTATAGTGACTGCGCTTAAAAACGGGGCAAAAGCCGTTATTCCTGTGAGAACGGTGAAGGAAGCTGTTAAACTACATGAAAAGAATCCGGATTGGATACTGGCTGGAGAGAGGATGGGAAGAAAACCGAAGGGCTTTCAGCTCGGCAACTCTCCTCTGGAATACCGTAGAGAACTAGTAGAGAATAGATGCATAATCTTAACGACCACGGATGGGACTAAAGCGATCGAAAAATCTAAGGGAGCCGAAGACATCCTCATAGGAGCCTTAATCAACGTTAGCGCAGTCAGTAAGCTAGCATTACGCATTGCGCGGTCTAAGGGGAAGGGGATAACTTTGGTTGCTTCAGGAAGACGTGGCTCCTTCTCTCTGGAGGATTTCCTATGTGCAGGAAAGATAGCTGAATTGATGCAGGGCCCCGAAGTCGAGTTTTCAGATTCAGCCTTAGCGGCGCTCCTAGCGTCGAGGGGTGCTGGAAGAGCTATAGGAGAGGTCGCCAAAAGCAGCCATCATGCAACATACTTGAAAAGTATAGGTCTAGGCCAAGACGTAGACTTCTGCTCTAAGTTGGACTTGTCAGATAAGGTTCCATTAGTTCACGATGGGATGATAACTTAATCCCCTTTTTCGAAACCGTCTTAAGGAAAAGATTAATTACGTTAAACCGATTCTTTTCTTAAGAAGGTTGAGTTCAAAGGCGGGGGAAGAGTAAAGATGTTAATCGAGATTAGATGGCATGGACGTGGGGGTCAAGGAGTGGTTAGCGTAAGCAGACTTCTGGCAGACGCAGCGCTCATAGACGGAAAATATGCTCAAGCGTTCCCAGAGTTCGGGCCTGAAAGGCTGGGTGCACCGATCTTAGGGTTCACGAGAATAAGCGATGCACCGATAGACATACACAGCCAGATCTATACTCCACATTACGTAGTAGTACTCGACCCGACCCTACTGAAGACGATAAACGTCTTCGAGGGTTTAGTCGAAAACGGTTCAGCGGTCATCAATACTGATAAAAGCCCAGAAGAAATAAAGCAGGAGTTCAACATAGAGAAATTTAAAGTCTACACGATTAACGCAACGAAGATTGCGTTAGAGACTCTGGGTAGACCTATCTATAATACTGCGATGCTCGGCGCCCTAGTAAAGGCTTCAAACCTAGTAAGCTTGGAGTCGGTTAGGGAAGCCACCTTAAAGCGCTTTAAGGGTGAAGTCGGAGAGAAAAACGTAGCAGTTATAAACAAGGCTTATGAGGAGCTTGAGGTCTCATGAGTGAGAAGAAACCTCTCTGGCAGACTTTACCCATAGCTGGAATACTGCTCGAACCTAAATCTTCACTTAAGTATAAAACCGGTGACTGGAGAGGTCCTTTCACACCGAAGATAAACCAAGAGAAATGCACAAGATGTCTCCTATGCTGGATTTACTGTCCAGACGGAGCCATAGAGAGGGTGGGAGATGGGGTGAGGATAAACTTGGATTACTGTAAAGGATGCGGGATCTGCGTTTCAGAATGTCCGGTGAAAGCTATAACGATGGAGAGGTTGTGAGATGGCGAAAGTTATAGGTTTGACTGGAGACGAAGCGGTAGCTTACGCTATCAAACAATGTAACGTGGACGTAGTAGCCGCATATCCGATTACGCCGCAAACCGTTATAGTCGAAGCGTTTAGTGAGTACGTCTTCAACGGTGAGGTCGACACGGAGTTCGTCTGTGTAGAGTCAGAACATTCAGCCATGTCCGCGTGCGTAGGAGCAAGCCTCACAGGCGCGCGAGTATTCACCGCGACGGCAAGCCAAGGTTTAGCGTTGATGCATGAGATCCTATACATAGCCTCTAGCTTGAGATGCCCGATAGTTATGGGCGTAGTTAACAGAGCACTCTCGGCGCCGATAAACATACATGGAGACCACTCTGACATGATGGGCTCCAGAGACTGTGGATGGATACAGATCTACGCAGAAAACGTGCAGGAAGCTTATGATTGGACGATCCAAGCCTTCAAGATAGCGGAAGATAAGGAGGTTCTATTACCCGTTACGGTTAACCTAGACGGCTTCATACTATCGCATTCGATAGAGGGAATAAAGGTGCTGGAGGACGAGGACGTTGCAAGCTTCCTACCTCCAAGAGAGCCAGTATACACCATAGACCCGAACAACCCGATCACCGTAGGCGCCCTCGCCCTGCCAAACTACTACTTTGAATTCAAGGTGCAGCAAGACCATGCTTTAAGAAACTCGTTTAAAGCGATGGGAAAGGTGTTCTCTGAATACGAGGAGCTTAGTGGACGTAAATACGATGTCCTTCACACCTACGGTATGGAGGATGCCGAGATAGCCCTAATATGCCTTGGTAGTACCGCTGGCACTGCTAGATATGTGGCTAAACGACTGAGAGAAAAGGGAGTTAAAGTAGGTGTTCTAAAGCCATGGGTATACCGTCCTTTCCCAGAGAAGGAGATAGTCGAAGCCGTGAAAGAGGTTAAAGCTTTAGCAGTCATGGATCGTGCTTGCAGCTTCGGTGCGCCTTATGCTCCTTTAGGCAGCGATATAGCGTCGATCCTCTACAAGTCTGGCTTAGATATCCCCGTCGTGAACTATGTGTATGGCTTGGGAGGAAGAGACGTCTCACCACTCGACTTGGAAGCCGTAGTTAACGAGATTTTAGAAGTAGCTAAAACGGGGGAGATTAAGGAGCATTTAAAGTTCTTGGGGGTGAGATAGGATGGTTACCCTGAAAGAGCTACCTATAGAAGAAAAGTTCGCTTCCGGACACAGACTCTGTGCCGGCTGTGGTGCCGGAACGATCGCAAGGATGACCATGAAAGCCCTAAGAGGACCAACCGTAGTAGTTAACGCTACGGGCTGCCTCGAAGTAGCTTCCACGATATATCCCTATACTTCATGGGGAGTTTCGTGGATTCACATAGCGTTCGAGAACGCAGCGTCGGTCGCGGCTGGTATAGAAGCCGCCTACAAAGCCATGAGGAGGAAGGGAAGCTGGAAAGAACAAGTCGACGTCATAGCGTTTGCAGGTGACGGTGGAACCTTCGACATAGGAATTCAAGCATTATCTGGCGCGCTAGAGAGAGGCCACGACTTTCTCTACATATGTTACGATAACGAGGCATACATGAACACCGGCATCCAAAGGTCCGGAGCCACGCCTCACGGGGCGGCTACGACGACTAGCCCCGCAGGCTCAAAAATACCGGGAAAACCGGAATATAAGAAGGACTTAATAGGGATCTGCGCGGCACATGGGATACCGTATGCCGCCACGGCCTCACCAGCATACTGGAACGACTACATCACTAAAGTGAGGAAGGCTTTAGAAGTGGAGGGACCGGCTGTTATACATGTGCGCTCTGTCTGTCCGAGAGGATGGAGAACTAACCCTGCCGACAGTATAAAGCTGGCTAGACTGGCGGTGCAGACCAGATACTTCCCGATCTACGAAGTCGAGAACGGTCAATATAAGTTGAACATCAAGGTGCCTAAACCTAAACCTGTGGAGGAATTCTTAAAACCGCAAGGCAGATTCAGACATCTATTTAAACCCGAAAATAGACATGAAATCGAAAACATCCAGCGATGGGTAGACGAGAACTGGAAAAGAATAACAAAGCTGTGCGGTGAAGAATAAGAGTAGAGTTTCCTCCTTTTCTCTTATAATTTTTTTATTTGAATGCCGTCAAGGATATAT
>Ga0164310_10001098_pt1 | contig 14967 bp, 16 predicted proteins | sample GuaBasSedimGuay1_FD_121795 | JGI IMG/M metagenome (GOLD analysis project Ga0164310, IMG submission 121795) | Subseafloor sediment microbial communities from Guaymas Basin, Gulf of California, Mexico - Guay1, Core 4569-9, 0-3 cm | ecosystem: Environmental > Aquatic > Marine > Hydrothermal vents... | reverse complement strand
TAAGGAAAGGTTGATACAGATAGGAGAATTTATAAGGGGTGTCTGTGAACAAACAAATGGGAGGATAGGATTAATTGCATCTGGAGATCTCTCTCATAGACTTTCTCCCTATGGCCCTTATGGGTTTACACCCAATGGTCCTCTCTTTGATAAGAAAATTGTATCTGCTATAAGGAATAGAGATTTAAAAGCTCTTATCTCTATTCCTGAGAATGTTATAGAAGATGCAGGAGAGTGTGGATTTAAACCAATTTTAACGCTAATAGGGGCTCTACCATTCGATGAGTTCATCCCCGAAGTTCTATCGTATGAGGGACCTTTTGGAGTGGGATATATGGTGAGTATTTTTAGGAGGTAGTTAATGCATCCATTGGTAAAACTTGCTAAAGAGGCAATAGAGAAATTTATACTAGACGGTGTTATTATAGACCCCCCAGATGAGCTTTTAAAAGATTACAAGACTGTAAGAAAAGGTGTCTTTGTTACTTTGCACAAAGGAAAAGAACTCAGGGGGTGTATAGGTACGTATCTTCCGACTAAAAGAAATATTCTCGAGGAAATAATTTATAACGCAATCTCTGCTGCTACACAAGATCCACGTTTTCCTCCAGTGAGCTCAGAAGAGTTAAAATATATAACCTACTCTGTGGATGTCCTTGAGCCTCCTGAACCTGTAAAGGATATAAGTGAACTTGATCCAAAGAAATTTGGGGTTATAGTCTCAAAGGGTTTTATGAGAGGTTTACTCCTTCCAGATATAGAGGGTGTGGATACTGTAGAGGAGCAACTTCGCATTGCTAAACTAAAGGCAGGAATAGCCCCCTATGATAATGATATTGATATCCATAAATTTAAAGTGACCAGATATTACTGAAGTTTTATGCAAATTCAAAATCTATTATATCAATGCTAAATTTGCTTTTATATACTGAAAAAAGAATGTCAAATAATTCCTTGTAGATTCTGTTGTATAGATCTTCTATCTCTGTAAAATTTCCTTCAAGCAATGATTTAAGTGTAATCCATGTTTCTTTTTCTATTTTTTCTGATGATTGAGATACACAATTTTTACACACAAAACCCACTTCTTTTTTATCAAAAAGGATAGGCGGTTCGAGTTTAGTTCCACATTTTATACATTTCTCTACAGGGAACAGAATCCCCTCAAGGACCAGGAGTTGTAAAAGGAAATAATAGTAATACTCTTTTAAACTATTTGTATTTTTTATGGCTTTTAGAACTGAAACAAGGAGCTGGAATATCTTCTCTGAGTCGCTGTTCTGTGTTTGAGTTTTGTCTATCAATTTCAATATTTCCATTGCGATAAAAGACTTCTCTACATCTCTTTTTATATTGATAAATGTATCTATAACTTTACTCTCTGTAATGTAAAAATAATCTCCTCTTTTATAAAGGTTTGTTTTAATAAGATTCATAGTCTCAAGGAGACTACCCCATCTACTATTAATCTTCAATCCACCTTTAGCCTTTGCAAGAATCTTACCTAAGTCTTTAGAAAACAATACTACAAAGAGATCTTTCTCTTTATATGGTAGTTTCTTGAGTATCACACACTCTGTTTTGATGTTGTTGTTCAATCTTCCATTATCCTAACTGACGAAGATGCGCCTATTCTGTTTGCTCCTGCATTTATCATTTCAACTGCTTTTTCAAATGTTCTTATCCCCCCAGCTGCCTTAACTCCAACATTATCACCGACAATCGCTTTCATAAGCTTAACATCTTCTACTGTGGCTCCTCCTTGTTTTGAGAAACCTGTGGAGGTTTTAACAAAATCAGCGCCAGCTGCTTTTGAGATGCTACAAGCAATTATTTTCTCCTCGTATGTCAAAACTGGAGCTTCTATTATAACCTTGAGAACTTTTTCTTTCGCTACAGACTTTATTGCTCTGATTTCATCATATATATAAGCATAATCCTTTGATTTTAAAGCTCCTATATTTATGACCATATCTACTTCATCAGCTCCATTTAGTATAGCATCTTTAGTTTCATACACCTTTGTGTTTATTGAGTCTGCTCCAAGAGGAAATCCTATGACAGTAGCAACTTTTATGTCGGTGTCTTTTAAAAATTCTTTTGCCATCTTTACAAAGGATGGATTTATACATACAGCATAAAAATGGTATTTTTTGGCTTCCTCACACAACTTTTTTATATCATTGTAGGTAGCCTCTGGTTTTAACAATGTGTGATCTATAAATCTAGCAACCTCCTCTCTTGTCATTTTTAAGACCCCTTTACCTCATTGAATATCTCTATTATTTTTGAGAATGAATCTGCCTTTAGTGAAGCTCCACCTACCAGAAATCCATCTATCTCTTCCTCTTCTGCCAGTTCTTCTGCATTTTCAGGCTTAACACTTCCTCCGTAAACAATCCTTACCTCATCCATAAAATCTTTAGATGCATATTTTCCTATTAGTTCTCTTATAAATCTGTGCATCTCTCCAGCTTCTTTTGGTGAGGCATTGGCTCCTGTACCTATTGCCCAAACAGGTTCATAGGCAATCACAATATCTTTTAATGAACTCAATGGGATTTTTTTCAGATCAGATTTAAATTGTTTCTCTATAACTTCCTTTTCCAGTCCCTTTTTTCTCTCTTCTAATGTCTCTCCCACACAGAGTACAGGGTTTAACCCATGTTTTATTGCAGATATAATTTTTTTGTTTACCGTCTCATCGCTTTCTCCAAAATACTTTCTTCTCTCAGAATGTCCTATTATTACATAACTTACCCCAGCGTCTTTAAGCATTTTTGGAGAAATTTCACCTGTGTATGCTCCGAACTCCTCCCAGTGCATATTCTGAGCACCAAGATGAATATGAGGAAGATCAATCAGTTCTTTTATTGAGTAAAGCAAGGTGAATGGAGGAAAAATAACGATATCACTTCCTCTTAAGAGTGCTACCGATTCACTCAGTTTCTCCACAGTTTCGACACCGTCTTTTAAAGTTTTGTGCATCTTCCAGTTACCACCAATCCAGCCTTTACGCATCTAATTACCTCCTGATTTTAATAAGTCTTTAGGTCCAAAAGGATATGGGAATAATTCATCAAGAGTCTTAACTTCATATCTATCTTTATTTGCCGAGATTATCTTCATATCTGGAGAGAATTCATACATTACCTGCCTGCATAATGCGCAGGGAAAAGCCAAAATCTCTGTTTCAACATACACAGCTATAGCCTCAAACTTTCTTTCTCCTTCAGAAACTGCTTTAAACATTGCTACCCTCTCTGCGCACACAGTTGCTCCATAGCTTGCATTCTCCACATTACACCCAGTATATATTTTACCAGACTTCGTAAGAAGTGCAGCTCCGACTTTAAAGTTTGAATATGGAGCATACGCTAATTTTCTTACTTCCTTAGCCTTTTTTATCAGTAATTCTATTATCTCCTTTTTCATCCCTTCTTCCTTTTTCTATTTTTATTTTCACTATTCTATTACCTCTAACATCTATAGCAGTAAATCTAAGTGAATTATAAGAAACACTCTCTCCTTTCTGAGGTATATGACCTATGAGATCAAGGAAAAGACCACTCAGAGTCTCATATTCCTCTTTGGGTAGTTTTTCATTTATAACTTTTTCCACATCTTCAATAGGTATCTTTGCATCGAAGACAAAAATATTTGGTCCTATCTTTCTATAAGGCACTTCTTCTATATCGTACTCATCTTGAATTTCACCTACAATCTCTTCTACAATATCTTCCATAGTAACCAGACCTTCCACTCCTCCAAATTCATCTATTACTATAACCATCTGTATTTTCTTTTTTCTCATTTCTCTAAAAAGTTCTCCAATTTTTTTAGTATCGGGAACAAAAGTAGGTTTATGGAGATGCTCTCTAATTCCGTTATCACCTTTAAGAACAAGCTTAAGAAAGTCTTTCACGTGAAGGATCCCAACAATATTATCAATAGAACCATTGTATATTGGTATCCTTGAGTAGCCTGTTTTTGCAAAACACTCTGCTATCTCCTCTTTGCTTGCATTAAGTGGCAAGACAACCATATCTACTCTTGGAGTCATAACTTCATATACAGGTTTATCCTGAAGCTCAAACACGCCCTCTATCATTTCCTTCTCATATTCATCAATAGTTCCTTTTTCTCTACTTAAAGAAAGTAGAATTCTAAACTCTTCTTCTCCAACAGTAACACTTTTCTTCAATTTTTTTCCAAAAATTCTCATAATACCATCATTTATCTTGCTGAGAATAAAGGAGAAGGGATAAAATATGTAAGAAAAGAAACTATACAATGGATAGAGCTTTATCGATAGAGACTCTGGATAGTAAGAAGCAAGTGTTTTTGGAATCATCTCTCCAAAAAGAACAATAATTAATGTCATTATCAAGGAGGAATATAGATAACCTCGTTCTTTAAACAACCTTATAAATAGAACTGTTGATAAAGAAGCAGCAAATATGTTGACGAAATTATTGCCAACGATTATAGTACTTATAAGTTTTTCTGGTTTATCCCTTAATTTTAAAATTTTTTTTGCTTTCTCGTTACCCTCATCCATTAATTTTCTCAACCTTATCTCCGAACTCCCTATAAAGGCAACTTCAGATGCAGAGAAAATAGATGAGAGTAACACTAAAAGTAAAATTTCAATTCCAGATAAAAGTGTACTCGAGCCGTCCAAACCTTTCACCTCTCTTTTCTTTCATTCTTAATTATATCATCATTTCTCATTATTGCAGGGATAATTATTATTATGAGGGAAATAGCAATTAATGAAAGTGTAAGTTTGTGGATGTGGGGAAGGAAAACAACCAATCCTACTATAACTGAGAATACAGCAGACAGCAGGACTTCAGCAGCAGAAATTTCCTTTGAATTTTTAATCCAGAGATCCTTACCTTTAGTTATTCTATCTCCTAATATCTCGATTGAGGTATTTATAAGCTCAGATATCAGAACAAAGACTATGGAGAGAATTACAAAAAGCATATGCTCAGGTGGAATTTTGAATTTAATAGAGAAATATATAGCAAGGATAGCAAACGATACCTGTATTCTAAAGTTCCTTTGACTTTTATATGTTATCCATAATCCTCTAAAAGCAGATAGAAAACTCTGAAGTATATTACGATTCATTCTTTACCTTCTCCAGATAGTAATCTTCCTTTTTTCTCATCATTTCTCTTTCTTTTTCTTTCATATGGTCATATCCCAATAGATGAAGCAATCCATGGATATATAGCTTCAAGAAGCTCTCTTTTTTAACTTCTACGTGATATTTGGATATTATAATCTCTCCAAAAAGTAATGGCTGAGCTTCATATAAGAAGGAAAGCACATTAGTAGATCTATCCAGGTTTCTATACTTTTTGTTCAATTTTCTTAAAAGCTCTTTCTCAGCATACACCAAAGATATTAAATAATCTGAAATTCCTTCCTCTTTCATTATATTTTTTGTGAGCCCTCTTAGTTTAGCCTTCTTTACCGGTATCTTTCCCCCTCTCTCTAAAATTTCCACCTTTTTCATTGTAGCTTATCCTTTCATGATATACAGACATGAGGACTTTAACAAATGCCTCTTTTATTTTGTTAATTTCTTTAAAAGAAAGATCTGAATTTTCCAGCTGACCATCTTCTATCTTTGTTTTTATTATACTATCAACGAGGTCCACAAAGTCTTCTTTCTTTTCAAGTTTCTCACTTCTTGCAGTTGCTTCTATGGAATCAGCAAGCATTATAATTCCTGAAACTTTAGATGAAGGAAGAGGTCCTGGATATCTAAATGTATCCTTTCGAACATCTGGATCTAACTCTTTAGCTTTTCTATAAAAATATGTAACCAGTGTAGTTCCATGATGTTCAGCTATAATATCTGTTATTTCCTTGGGAAGTTTGTATTTTTTGGCTATATCCACTCCATCTTTTACGTGTGAGATTATAATTAGAGCTGAAAGAGATGGTGATATTGAATCGTGGGGATTAATACCAGGAGATTGGTTCTCTATAAAAAACTGTGGTCTCAACATTTTTCCTATATCATGGTAATAGGCTCCGACTTTTGCAAGGAGAGCATTCTCGCCAATAGCATCTGCTGCAACCTGAGCAAGGGTGCTTACGTTTATAGAATGCTGATAACTTCCAGGTGCTTTAAGGATGAATTCGTTTAGGAGTGGATTGTTTATATTGAGGAGCTCTACTAAACCCAAAGGAGTTGATATTGACAGGAGTCTTTCAATATGAGGAACAAGTCCAGCAAGTACTATTGATGAAAATGTTCCATTTATAAATAGTATTATTGAATTTAAAATGATGCCCTCTGTGTTTTTCATGAGTATTGAAAAGAGTATAAGAAAAATAGAAGATATGGCTCCTATACCCAGTCCTATCTTTAAGAAATCCCCCATATTTTTTATTCTCTTTACCTGCATTGATAGAAAAAGCGATACAAGTAGAAACAGGGTAAGAAAGATTATCTGCTCAGGGAAGAAAAGAATATAGAAGAAATAGGCAGTTAGTATAAATAACGTAGAAGCTGAAAAGCTAAAGAATAAGAAAGAAAGCATGGCGAAGAATGGCAAAGGAATTAGATAGGGGTCAGGTACGAACCTTCCAGCAACAAGAGCAAGAGTGAGTATAACTATAAGAAAATATAATTCTTTCTGGGAAATTTTTATGTTTGAGTTCACAAATATGAAGAAAAGTAAGGAGAGTAGAAAAGCTATGATGATAGAGTATAGTATTTTCGGGATATCCTTAATTGTGAATAATAGACCATATTTCTTTAAAAGTTCTATTTCTTTATCACCAATTGTTGTTCCTTTTTCAAATATTATTTCCCCCTTCTCTATTTTAATAATTACAGGTTTCACACTTTTCTTTGCTTCCTCTCTTCTTTTTTCGGTAAGCTCAGTATTAATTTTTAGATTGACCTTTATAAAGGGTTTTATTGTAGCAACTATGTGGTATTTTTCTATCTCATTTATTTTCTGGCTTGAAAGAAAATTCTCAATTTTTGTATCTATATTTGAAAGATCTTCTTCCTTTATACCAGAGCGAAGAAGGTAAGATAAAAGTGTGATAGAGGTAGATTTTATTTTATTAAACTCCTCTTCACTAATTTTTGAGAAATATGTAAGATACTCTTTGGAAAAAGTTATCCCGAGATCTTTAAATATTTCTTCCTGTGCTCCTTTGTCTCCATCTCTCCATTTTTTTAAATACTTGAAGAGAGACTCCAGGTTATTAATAGCATTTTTCTCGACATCTGGGTCATACTCGTAAAGTACTGGAACACTTTCTTCAGCTTTCTTTATTAACTCTTCTGTCTTTTCTTTATCAATGATTTCTATTTCTGCAGGGGATCTCAAGTCTCTTTTTAGAGTAACTCCCTTCTTTATGAAAACAAAAGGAGGAATAAAGGAGTATATGAGAAAAGAGGAGAAGATCAAGAAAAGAATTAAAAGAGGAATAATCTCCTTAAAGGTGAGTCTTATTTTAAGATTTGTTCTTCTTTTCCTCAATTTTTTCATAGGCTTCCACTATTTTCTGAACAAGGGAGTGTCTAACTATATCTTCTTTCTCGAGCTTGACTATTCCCACTCCTTCAATTTCAGACAGTATGTTTATTGCCGTTATAAGACCTGAATCTCTTGGATTGGGAATGTCCATCTGTGTTATGTCTCCCGTTATGACAACCTTTGAGTTGAAACCAAGTCTTGTTAAGAACATTTTCATCTGAGAATTAGTTGTGTTTTGACCCTCATCCAGTATAATAAATGAATCATTTAACGTTCTTCCCCTCATGTATGCAAGTGGTGCAATTTCTATTATGTTATTTTCTATAAGCCTGTTCACTCTTTCTACACTCATAAAATCGTATAGGGCATCATAAAGAGGTCTGAAATGAGGATCAACTTTTTCAAGAAATGTGCCAGGAAGAAACCCAAGTTTTTCTCCTGCCTCTACAACTGGTTTTGTTAGTATTATCCTATCCACTCTCTTCTCGAGAAAATACGACAGTGCTGATGCTACAGCAAGGTATGTTTTCCCACTGCCTGCTGGTCCGATACAGAATACCATGTCCTTCTTTCTTATTAATTCTATATATTTTCTTTGACCAGGGGTTTTAGGTTTTATCCTCTTTCCTTTTGGAGAGATAAGGATAATTTCAGAGAATGTTCCTCTAAGTTTGTTGTATTCTCCCTGTTTTATATATTGTACGGCAGTTCTTATCTCCTCTTTGGTTAATAATATATCCTTCCTTCGTTTAAGTTCCACAAGATCCTTCAGGAATATCTCAAGATCGGGAGGGAATGAATTGGAAGAGTAAATAATCAAAAATTCTCCTGTGAATTTTATCTTTACACCGAACTCTCTGTCCAGTTCCTGTAAGAGATTATGATAATAACCAGAAAAAGAAACTGCCTCTTCTCCGCTTCTAAATGCTATTCTGGCTCTCTCTCTCAAATCAGAGGTTTCTATACTCTGTCACCTCCTCTTTTTCGCTTTTTTCTTTCTTCTTTCCACTGAAGGAGGAACATAAAATTCTCTCTTCTTTATCTCGCTAAGTATACCCTCTCTTTCGCATTCCTTTTTAAATCTCTTTATTAAGCTATCGAGGTCCTCTCCTTCTCTTCTTTCAACTGCAGGCATTCTGAATTCTCACCTCCTTTCTCTATTGGGGAGTAAGAAAATTCTTTCTCTATCTTTCCATATACTACACCATTTTTAATGTTTTGTAAATACGCTATGTAGAATTGATTTACTTTAGCCGGTTTATCTAATATTACTCTTATATAATTCTCAGTGTATCCAGATTTTATCTTCTCATTTAGCACAATTAATCTTTTTCCAAGAAACTTACCGATTTCGTCTTTTACAACCTCTTTTACAACTTCATTCAGCTTTCTTTCTCTCTCTTTGATAATATCCTTTGGAATTTCATTTTTAAAATTTGCTGCAAGGGTTTTCTCTCTTTTCGAGTATGGAAATATGTGAACCCTGACAAAGCCAGCTTCTTTTACAGCCTTCAGGGTAGATTTAAAATCCTCTTCTTCTTCACCTGGAAATCCAACTATTATGTCTGTTGTAACTGAAGCATTCTTAACTTTCTTCTTAAATGTTTCCACTTTCTTTAAAAACTCAGCTATTGTGTATTTTCTTCTCATCAGTTTCAGTATTTTATCACTACCACTTTGGAGTGACAGATGGAGATGTGGACATACTTTCTCTTCTTCCATAACCTCTATTAATGAATTATCAACAAATTCTGGATTTATGGAAGAGATTCTGATTCTAAAGTTAAAAGGAATTTTTAAAATCTCTCTTATAAGTGAAACAAGGTTTTTATTCTCTCCATAACCATAAAGTCCTATTTGTGTTCCTGTAAGAACTATTTCTCTATATCCATTGGATATAAGGTTTCTTACTTCCCTTACTATATCTTCAGTCTTCCTTGATCTTACCTTTCCTCTGAGATATGCCACTATACAATAAGAGCAGAATCTATTACATCCTTCCTGAACTTTTACAAAAGCCCTTGTTCTTCCATAAAAGCCTGTGATGGTTTCTGTATGATTAGAAACAATTTCTTTTTCTCCCAGAAGAGAGAGAATAATATCTCTGAGATTCCTCTCTTCATCCAATGTTAGATATGTTATTTTACTATCATAGTGCTTTGTTTTTTCTGGAAGACATCCTGTAACAACAACCTTCCCTTTTGAAGAAAATTTTCTAATGAGTTTTCTACTTTCCCTTTCAGCCTTTTCTGTCACAACGCATGTATTTATAACAAAGATGTCTGCCTCGTCTACTTTTCTGGTAACTTCAAATCTTTCATCAAGCAGTAGATTTTCTATCATAAGCTGTGTATCATACTGATTTACTTTGCAACCAAGTGTGTGAAAATAAACCTTAATTTTCTTCAACCCAGATCACCACTTTTAAAGAATATAAGTGAAGAGATAACTACAGGAGCAACTTCTGCCCTTAATATTCTATTACCAAGTCCAATAGTAACAAATCCATGTTCTTTTGCCATTTCAACCTCTTTTTGACTCCAGCCGCCCTCATTTCCAATAAGAGCAATAACACTTCCCTCTACCTTCATGTCTTTTAAAAATTTTTCTCTCTCAAGTTCCCAAAAAAGGAGTTTATTTTTGAATCTATCTGAATTTTCTATGATAAAGTCTTCAAAGCTTGAAACTTCATGAACTTCTGGAATTATATCTCTCTTTGAGAGCATAGCCTCTTCTTTAGCTATTCTTCTCCACCTATCAATTTTCTCTTTTCTCACTTTAACAATAGTTCTCTCAGAGATTATGGGGAAGAATTCTATCACTCCTAATTCTGTACATGTTTTAATTACCTCTTCAAATTTCCTTCCCTTAGGTAGTGATTGGGCAATAGAGAGAGGAAGGTTTGGTTCAAACCTTATTTTTACTTTTTCTTTTAACTTTACAAGAACTTCATTATCTTTAAATTTCCATATTTCTCCTTTAAACCTTTCCCCTCTTCCAACTACTACAAAAATTTCTTCCCCGGTTTTTAGTCTAAGAACTCTTATTATATGATGGGCATCTTCTCCTGTTATTCTAACAACATCTCCCTTTTTTGAGAATACAAAGAACTGATGCACTATATTTGCTCCAATGCTTTTTTTATCCTTTTTGCATATCTTTCAAGTAATCTGAACAGTCTTTCAAAATCTATTCTCTTGGGTGTAAAAAATCCTATTCCACCTTCCACATATTCGTCTTTTATATACGGTAGATTTATAAGTACAGTTTTTTCAAATGTAAGCTCAGGTGCTTCCTCTCCCAGGAGAACAAGGAGTCTCTTAAATTCTGAAAGGAAGTTTATAAGGGAGTTCGTCTTGTCTCTATCCTCCATAAAGGAAACAAAGGTATCTATGTCTTTGGAGAGTTTTACTTCTTCATAGTTTAAAATATTTCTAATTCCTTTTATATACATTTCTCCAAGTTCCTTCCTCTTTCTTCTCTCATCAATAACCTTTCTTATTTCGGAAATGAGTACTGGATAGATTCTTTTCCACTTCTCAATAAACTCATCATTTGAGGAATCTAACCATTTTAAAACATATTTTTTAATCTCTGCAAGTATATCCTCCTCAATCTCGTCATCAGAGTTTATTATATGTTCTTCTACCTTATCTTCTCCTATTATTATAAAGAGAATTTTTCTCTTGGAGCATTGGATAAGGTGAACATTCTTTATTTTCTCATTCGTTGGTACCGTGTAGAAGAAAAATGAAATTGCATTTGTAAGTTTTGAAAGGTGTGTTAAGAACGCATCTATGGTGAGTTCTTTATCAAGGAGCATTAGATCTGTTATATCTCTATCTATTTTTAAAGAGGAAGCCATTTTCATTCTTTCAACCACCTTGTTTATATAAAATTTTAAAGCTTTATTTGTTGGTATCCTTCCAGAGGATGGGTGTAGTTGATTCAAATATCCCTCTTCTTCCAATGAGGAGAAGTAATTTCTTACTGTGGCTGGAGATATATCAAGTGAATACTTGGTAACCAGGGTCTTTGACCCAACAGGTTGTCCTGTTTCAAGATATTCCTTAACAAGGAGAAACAGGATGTTTTCTTTCTTCTCTTTGTATCCTCTCATCAATTACATTATATCAAATGAGAAAACACCTCGTTTGATAAGAGAATTCCTTCATCAGAAAGTCTTATGGTTTCCTTATCTTTTATTATAAGACCCATTTCTTGAAGAGTCTTTAATCTCTTAGTGAAGTCTCGTGAAAAGTCATCTAATCTATATCTTTTTAATGATACTCCTTTTATCAATCTTAGATTTAAAATAAAGAGTATTCTTTTTCTTTTATCTTTAGATAAGTTTTCCATTCTTCTTATAGGGATAATCCCTCTATTAATTTTTTCTAAAAAGCGATAAATCTCTTCATTTTTTGTCCATATCCCGTTAAAGTATGAGACGCCTGATGCGCCAAAGCCTATATATTCACCTCCAAGCCAGTAGTTTAAGTTATGTCTGGACTCTTTCCCTAATTTAGAATAGTTCGAAATTTCATAATGGACATAGCCATTCTCATTCAAAAAATTTAATGTTTTAATATAGAGTTTTCTTTCCAGTTCTTTAGATATAGGTGTTATTTTTTTCTCTATTGCATCAAGATAAAGGGGTGTATCCTTATGATATTCAAGAGAATACACAGATACATGTTCCGGATTAAGCTTGACTGTTTCCTCCAGTGTACGTAAAAAGTCCCCTTCATCCTCTGAAGGAATTCCCATTATTATATCTATGTTTATATTTTCAAAATTCAATTCTCTCAATGTTCTGAACGATTCTTTTACTTTCTCTGAATTATGCACCCTTCCAAGAAGTTTTAATGAGTTATCATTAAAGCTCTGAGCACCAAGGCTTATTCTATTAATGCCCATTCTTTTGAACTCATAGAAGTTCTCTTCTTTTACAGTCTCCGGATTAACCTCCAACGTTATTTCAACATTTTTATGAAAATTTGAAACCCGATAGAAAGTATCAATAATTTTTTCTAAAAGATGTGGCTTTAAGAGACTTGGAGTTCCTCCTCCAACATATACTGTCTTTATTTTCCTGTCAAGCAGTAAATCTTTTCGTAAATTTATTTCCTTAACAATAGCATCCACATATTTTTCAATTGTCCCTCTCTGTGCTCTTATGGAGTAGAAGTTACAGTAATTACATTTTCTTATACAGAATGGTATATGTACATATACTGATATGCTTCTCACTCTATTTTCATTATGGACAGAAAAGCTTCCTGTGGAATTTCAACTCTCCCAACCATTTTCATCCTCTTTTTCCCTTCTTTCTGTTTTTCAAGAAGTTTTCTCTTTCTTGTTACATCCCCACCATAGCACTTTTGAAGGACATTTTTTCTTAATGGTGCTATGGACTCTCTTGCGATTATTTTCCCTTCTATTTTTGCCTGTAGGACCACTTCAAATAGCTGCCTTGGAATTAATTTCCTCATTTTCTGGAGAACTTCTCTTGCCTTTCTATAAGCTTCATCTCTGTAAGCTATAAAGGAAAGAGCATCAACAGTTTTTCCGTTGACAAGTACACTTACCTTCACAAGGTCACCTTTCTCCCAGGAGACAATTTCATAGTCATATGAGCCATATCCTCTCGTGCCTGACTTTAAGGCATCGAAAAAATTCGTGACTATTTTTGATAGAGGGATTGTGTATACAAGAATAACTCTGTTTTCGTCTATGTACTTCATGTCAAGGAATCTTCCCCTTCTATTCTCCAGTATTTTCATCACATTTCCTATAAATTCAGAAGGAGTAACAATTTTTATTCTGGCAATGGGCTCGAGAACCTCCTTTATTTTTACCGGATCAGGAAATTTTGATGGTGAGGTTATTTCTATTTCATCACCATTTTTAAGAACTGCTCTATATTTAACACTGGGGTAGGTTACTATAATCTCCTCTCCATATTCCCTTTCCAGCCTCTCCTGTATAATTTCCATGTGAAGTGAACCAAGGAATCCACATCTAAAACCGGAACCTAAAGCATCAGATTCTTCAGGTTCATATATAAAGGATGGATCGTTAAGATAGAGCTTATCCATGGCTTTTCTTAAATCCTCATAGTTATCCTGAATTACCGGGAATATACTTGCAAATACCACTGGTTTCATCTTTCTGAAACCAGATAGAGGTTTTGTATCGGGATAATCTGCTTCAATTACGGTATCTCCTACATTTACATCCTTTGTATCTCTTATCAATGCAGCAAAATACCCAACTTCTCCTGATTTGAGTTCCTCTTTTGGTACAAGATTTAGCTCAAATACACCAACTTCTATGACCTCAAACACCCTTTTGTTGGAGTAAAGCATTATTTTCATTCCTTTTCGTATAACTCCATCAAAAATTCTTACATGAACAATAACTCCTTTGTATTGATCGTAATGTGAATCAAAAATCAAAGCCTTTAAGGGCTTTTTGTAGTTAACCTTGGGTGGAGGCACATCTTCTACTATTCTCTCCAGGAGTTCTTTTACTCCATCGCCTGTTTTAGCACTTACAAGGGAAACATCTTTGATACCCGTGAGGTTTATTAAATCCTTCTCCACCTCATCTAGCATTGCACTTGAAAGGTCAATTTTGTTGATAACAGGAATAACCTTTAACCCATTCTCTTTTGCAAGGAGATAGTGAGAGAGAGTTTGAGCTTCAATTCCCTGTGTAGCATCCACAAGAAGAAGTGCACCTTCGCATGCTGAAAGACTTCTTGAGACTTCGTAACTGAAGTCAACATGTCCCGGTGTATCTATCAAATTAAAAACAAATTCCTCTCCATTTCTTGCTCTATATTTTAATCTTACGGGATGAGCTTTTATCGTTATTCCCCTCTCTCTTTCAAGGGACATTTGATCTAATGCCTGACCTTCTTCAAGCAGTGGAGATTTAAGTCCACAAATTTCAAGAAATCTGTCTGCAAGAGTGGATTTCCCATGATCTATATGCGCTATGATGGAAAAATTTCTGATATTCATATCCTAAATTATACCACATGGCTTAAGGTAACTTTTTTGTTGAATTTCTGTATTTATTTATGAGCTATGAAGACAAGTATAATAATACCAGTATTCAATGAGGAAAAAACTATAAGCGAAGTAATTAAAAGAACCCTCTCTCTTGATTTTGAAAAGGAGATAATAGTAGTTAACGATGGATCGACAGATAATACATTAAAAGAATTAGAAAAATTTAGAGGAGAGATAAAACTAATCAATCTAAAAAAGAATAGAGGAAAAGGATTTGCTGTAAGAGAGGGTTTTAAAGCGTCTTCGGGAGATATAATAGTCATCCTTGATGCAGATTTGGAGCTTTTACCGGAAGATATTCCCTCGCTTATAGGTCCTATTAAAAATGGTATTAGTGGTGTAGTCTTCGGCTCGAGATTTTTAAAAGG
>Ga0164310_10001097_pt1 | contig 14968 bp, 16 predicted proteins | sample GuaBasSedimGuay1_FD_121795 | JGI IMG/M metagenome (GOLD analysis project Ga0164310, IMG submission 121795) | Subseafloor sediment microbial communities from Guaymas Basin, Gulf of California, Mexico - Guay1, Core 4569-9, 0-3 cm | ecosystem: Environmental > Aquatic > Marine > Hydrothermal vents... | reverse complement strand
GTTGATGCGTCCAGATGTACCTATTGTGGTAAATGTGGTGAGATATGTCAGTACAGTGCAATTGTGGTTATTAGCAAAAACGTTCTCACCTTCCCTGAACTTTGTCATGGTTGCGGAGGGTGTTTTTTGGTGTGTCCGGAAGGTGCAATTTCGGAGAAGGATCGGCAGATAGGTGTGGTGGAGAAGGGAGAAGCAAATAAAATAGCGTTTGTCCATGGTAGGTTACAAATTGGGGCCGCGATATCACCACCGCTTATTAAGGCAGTAAAGAAGCATGTTGACAAAGCAAAAACAGTTATCATAGATGCCCCGCCGGGAACTTCTTGTCCGGTAATTGAGGCAGTAAAAGAAAGTGATTTTTGTATCCTGGTGACAGAGCCCACCCCTTTTGGGCTTAATGATCTTAGACTGGCTGTAGAGATGGTTCGTATTCTTAAAATCCCGTTTGGAGTAATTATCAATCGAGCTGATGAGGGGGATGAGGGTGTAAAGGAATATTGTTCTCGGGAAAATATTCCTATTCTTATGGAAATAAAAACCGAAAGGAAAATAGCCGAGGCCTATTCCAGAGGAATACCGATTGTTGAGATCATGCCGGAATACCGAAAGCACTTCCAATTGCTCTTTGCTCGGTTAGAACAGCAATGTAAAAATTGACGTAATCATTTAAGACTTTTCGACTGGACATAGAGGATAGCTGGTCATTCTTTTAAATCTTGTTCATTTTGTTAGCCTATCTAAGTTGAGGTAGCCGAAGTGCACAATTGATTTCCAACCTGTAGATTTTTGGATGGTATAGGAAAGTGGAAAAAGTCAAGGAGTTAGTGATCATAAGTGGCAAAGGTGGTACGGGCAAGACCAGCATAACCGCCGCTTTTGCGGCATTGGCCGAAAATCAGGTAATAGCCGACTGCGATGTGGATGCGGCTGATTTACACCTTATTCTGGAGCCAGAAGTGAAATATCGGGAAGATTTTCGCGGTGGTAGAACAGCCAGTATCGATAAGAATCTCTGTACCCAATGCGGTAAGTGCATAGAGGTTTGTCGATTCGATGCAATTAGTAAAGATTTTGTAGTGGATAATATTTCCTGTGAGGGATGTGGTGTTTGTGTGTATTTCTGCCCGGTAAAAGCTATTGATTTTCCAGAACGCATTGTAGGAGAATGGTTTATCTCTGAGACACGATTTGGTCCTATGGTTCATGCCAAATTAGGAATAGCCCAGGAAAACTCTGGCAAGTTGGTAACCACTGTGCGGCGCAATGCAGGATTGATTGCAGAAAAAGAAAACAAGGATTTGATTATTATAGACGGTGCTCCCGGCGTTGGTTGTCCGGTAATTGCCTCAATCGGCGGCGCAGACTGTGTTCTGATAGTAACGGAGCCGACTCTTTCGGGTGTTCATGATATGAAACGGGTTGTAGAATTAGCCAATCATTTTAACATAAAAACTGCTGCTTGTGTAAATAAATTTGATTTAAATCCCCAAATAGCCGAACAAATTGAAACCTATTGTGTTGCTAACGGAGTTGATTTTATGGGCAAAATTCATTTTGACCACGTAGTTACCAAAGCAATGGTTCAAAAAAAGAGTGTAGTTGAGTATTCTGATGGAGTGGTTGCCAGAGAAATCAAAGATGTTTGGGAAAATGTTAAAAATGTTCTACGATAGGGAGGATGAAATGAAAATAGCAATTTCAACCGATGGAGATTTTGTTTCGCCGCACTTTGGTAGATGTCCGAATTTTACTATTGTGGAAGTTGATAATTCTAAGATAATAAGTAGGGAAGTCATTGCTAATCCCGGTCATCATCCCGGATTTTTGCCAGAATTTTTTGATAACATGGGAGTCAATTGTATTATTGCAGGCGGCGCTGGTACTCGTGCTCAAGCTTTATTTGCAGAAAAACAAATTCAGGTTATTGTTGGTGTAAGTGGCAGGGTAGATGATGTACTGGAGAAGTTGCTCAAAGGTGAACTAAAAGGGGGCGAAAGTTTATGTAGCCATGATGCTGGAAAGGGCCATGGAATGGAGAAGAGCGAATGCGAACATCATGGAAAATAATTTTATTGATTCCAACTACCTTATCATGGGGATGTTTTGGAGAATCCTTTACAGAACAAGAAAAATCTTCTACGAAAGGAGTGGAACCTTTGAAAAAAGTGGATATTGTTGTGGTCTACGATAACAACTCGTACGACGAAAGACTTACGACAGCCTGGGGATTTTCCTGTTTGGTAAGATGTGGTGACACAAGTATTCTATTTGATACTGGTGGAGATAGCTCCATATTGCTGAATAATATGAAGCAACTTAAAATTGAACCTCAGGAGGTAGATGTTGTAGTACTTTCTCACATTCATGGCGACCATGTGGGTGGTTTGGCTGGTTTTTTGGAACAAAATAATAAAGTGGTAGTATACTTACCAAATTCTTTTCCCGAAAGTTTTAAGAACGAAGTAAAATCTTCTGGTGCGAAAGTTGAAGAAATATCCCACTCAAAGAAGCTTTTGGATAACGTTTACAGCACAGGAGAACTTGGTACCGTTATAAAAGAGCAATCGCTCATAATTGTTACTATTAAAGGATTAATTATTATAACTGGCTGTGCCCACCCGGGGATAGTGGAGGTAGTAAGGAAATCAACAGAGTTGCTGAAAAGGACACCGTTGTTGGTGATGGGAGGTTTTCATTTAAGATGGAAAACCGAGCAGGAGATTAAGGAAATCATCGCCAATTTTCAGAAGCTGGGAGTCCAACAGGTTGGGCCTTGCCACTGTTCAGGGGATAAAGCCAGAAGATTGTTTGAAAGTGCTTATGGCAAGAACTTTCGTGAAATTGGAGTAGGAAGATTGATAACTATTACTGAGGGGGAGTTGGAGTAGGACATTGATTAACTTAGTGCCTTAATCTAAATCCAAGAAAGGAGGGATTGTTTTATGCCAGCAGTAGTTGACAAGAATGAGTGCACGGGTTGTGGCGTTTGTGCGGATGTGTGTCCAACAGAAGCTATTACGGTGAACGATGTCGCTATGGTAAATGCAGAAGAGTGTACCGATTGTGGTGCCTGCGTAGATGAATGTCCTACTGGAGCAATTTCTTTAGAGGAATAGTAGGACAAGTGTGTTAATTTAGTTGACCCAAAAGTTAACTGGATTTTAAACATTTAATTTTCAAGGAGTACAAAGATGCCAAGAGGAGATGGAACCGGCCCAGCCGGACAGGGGCCGGGAACCGGACGGGGCTTAGGTCGCGGAGGTGGCCGAGGCCGAATGGGTGGCACACGACCAGGGGCAGGACCAGGCGGACAATGTGTATGCCCTTCTTGTGGAACAACTGTAGCACATCAGGCAGGTGTGCCTTGCTATCAAATGACCTGTCCCAAATGTGGAACCCAAATGGTAAGAAAGTGATAGCGACCTATTAGTTAACAAAAACATGAAAGACCGGGGTTTCTAATTTCAACATAGAATAGAGGCTTCGGTCTTTTCTTTATTTTGGGTGTTGGTTTTTAGAACAGATGAAAATTTACAGAAAATTTTAAGTTGAGGAGGTGCAATATGCGGAAAACGTTGATCATATTGGTAAGTTTGTACTTGGGCGGGTTACTCGGGACTGTATCATTAGCGCAACTTAACAAAGTCAAATATGTTAAAAGGTACTACGATCCTGTTCTCAAAGAGATGAGTGAAAAAGCCAAAAAGGAAAAAGCGCAAAGGGATTCAATAACTGCTGCGATTCGTCTCCGGCAAAAGAAACGCAAGGAGGAGGAACGAAAGGCCGCAAAAATATTACGCTTTGACTTTGTGGGCGTCAAAAAACCAGCGTCTCCTGAAGTTTTCAAATCAGCTTTCCATTTTCCACCAGTACCTCAATATCGTACCGGGACCTGTTGGTGTTTTTCCACAACGTCGTTTTTGGAGTCAGAAGTAGCTCGATTGACCGGACAGAAAATCAAACTTTCGGAAATGCATACTGTTTACTACGAGTACTTGGAAAAGGTCCGCCGCTACGTTCAGGAACGCGGTGATTCCGAGGTAGGGCAGGGTTCGGAAGCAAATGCCGTTACTCGCATCTGGAAAAAATACGGTGTGGTGCCTAAAGAAGTGTATTCTGGGTTGGTGGGTGATGATAAACGTTATGATCATACCCGTATGTTTGGAGAAATAAAAAATTATCTGCGTTACATAAATACCCACAACTACTGGGATGAACAGGAAGTTATTGCCACTGTTAAGATTATTCTCAACAAGTACATGGGAGCTCCACCTACTTCCTTTGAATACCACGGGAAACGAATGACCCCGCTGGAATTTTTGCACAATGTTCTCAAACTAAACCCTGATGATTACGTCAGCGTCATGTCTACCTTGTCGATTCCTTTCTACACCAAAGGCGAGTACAAGGTGCCAGACAATTGGTGGCACAGTGCCGACTATTACAATGTCCCCTTAGACGAATGGTACGGTATCATCAAAAAGGCGGTAAAAAATGGTTACACTGTTGCTATTGGTGGAGACGTTAGCGAACCAGGCTACAATGGTTTTGAAGATGCTGCTATCATTCCCGATTTCGATATTCCCCAGGAGTACATTAATCAAGACTCGCGAGAGTTTCGCTTTTACAATAAAACCAGTACGGATGATCATGGTGTTCATCTCGTTGGCTACACCAGAATTGGTGATCATGACTGGTTTCTGATTAAGGACTCAGCACGTAGTTCGCGCCACGGGAAATTCAAAGGATATTACTTTTACCGTGACGACTATATTAAGCTGAAGATGTTGACTTTTATGGTCCACAAAGACGTTATGAAAGACATCTTGAAAAAGTTTAACTAGGAGAATAGGAACATTCTGCAAATTGCCTTCCGTCTCTCTCTTCCACTTTACCAAACGTCATTTTGTAAAATATGAGTGTAGGGGGTAAATGCCCGCCTGGTTGCCCTTCTGTTATTTGTCTTGACATTTTTACTTTAAAGTAATATATTTTGGATACATTTTATTGGAATAATTGGCCTGAAGTTTCTGAGAATTTCGAGGAGGGACAATGCGACTTGCTTTAGTTGGCTATGGTAAAATGGGCAGAGAGCTCGAAAAAGCTGCGGTCACCAGGGGGCATCAGGTAGTGGCCATTATTGATCCTGACGTTCCAGGAATGGCCAAAGAGATGTCAGCAGCGACAGTAAAGAATGCGGAAGTAGCTCTGGAATTCACCCAGAAAGAGGCGGTATTAAACAATCTGGAACAGGCACTAAAGTTGAATTTGAAATTAGTAATTGGCACCACAGGTTGGTATGATGACCTCGAAAAGGCTAAAGAGCTGGTTCAACAGTATCAGGGTGGGGTGATCTATGCTCCGAATTTTTCAGTTGGGGTAAATTTATTTTTTGAGGTTGTTCAGAGAGCAGCAGAGGCGTTTAGAAATTTTTCTCAATACGATGTTTACCTGTTAGAGAAACATCACCGGAACAAGGTTGATTCTCCGAGTGGTACCGCCAAAAAAATTGCGGATATTATTCTTCACCAAATAAATAGAAAAAAGAAGATTGTGACAGAATCCCTGAACAGACGGATAAATGAAGATGAAATGCATCTGCTTTGTATTCGAGCTGGTGCAATCTACGGGGAGCATTCAGTTTTTTTCGATTCTGAAGGTGATGAGATTGAGCTTACCCATCGTGTCAGGTCACGGGTGGGGCTTGCTATCGGAGCACTTGTTGCCGCCGAATGGATCAGAGACAAGAAAGGATTTTATGCTTTTTCCGACGTGTTTAAATCATTAATATCTGGAGGGCAAAATGGCAAATGAGAAATTCAGAGGTACTTTTACCGCTTTGGTAACCCCAATGAACGATGACCTTACTATTGATGAGAAAACGTTGGGAAATTTAGTAGATTTCCAACTCCAGGAAGGAATTGATGGGCTTGTTCCTTGTGGAACTACTGGAGAGTCCCCTACTATTAGCCCTGAAGAACAAAAGAGAATTATCTCAATTGTGGTAGAAAGGGTTAATGGTAAGATCCCCGTGATTGCCGGGGCTGGTACCAATAATACTAAGGAGGCGGTTAAATTAGCTAAAGCAGCCCAGGCGGCGGGTGCGACAGGCATCCTCTCTGTTGCTCCATATTATAATAAACCCACCCAAGAAGGATTCTATCGCCATTTCCGAACTATTGCCGAGGCCGTAGATATCCCAGTGATAATTTACAATATTCCGGGCCGGACAGGCAAAAACATCATTCCCGAAACCATTTTTAGATTGGCAACCGACTGCAAAAATATTGCAGGTGTCAAGGAAGCTTCGGGCAATCTGGAACAAATCAGCGAGGTTATAAGAGGAAGGCCGGAGGGATTCAGTGTTCTTTCCGGAGATGATTTTTTAACCCTACCACTTATTGCTTTGGGAGGCGACGGGGTTATCTCAGTAATATCCAATGAGATACCAAAACTTTTCAAAGAAATGGTTACCTTGGCTTTGAATGGAGATTTTGAGAAAGCAAGAAATTTGCATCATTACTTAACACCCTTGCTGAAGGTCAATTTTATCGAAACAAATCCCATTCCAGTTAAAACTGCTCTGTACTTAATGGGGAAAGTTAAACCTTATTTTCGTCTTCCACTTTGTGAAATGTCGTCTGTAAATCAAGATAAATTAAAAAAGGTTTTACAAGACCTGAAACTGCTGTAACCCTTACTTGACAGTGGCCTTGAGGGTAATGAACCCCATGATCATAGTACTGTTTAACCAAGGATCAGAATATGATTACAGAGATAGACTCGTTAAAAGAAAAGATAGAATTATTCTTTTCCAGTTCCGCGGAAGAATTTAAACAGGAGAAACGGGACATTTTTACCAAGTTTTTGCAGAAGCTCGAATCGGGAGAGATAAGGGCAGCCGAAAAACACGGTAGTGTATGGAAAGTGAATCCCTGGGTGAAAAAGGGTATTCTTTTAGGTTTCCGCCTGGGAGAGATCGTTGACTATTCCATAAACGACAGATTTAGATATTTTGATAAAGATACGTTTCCACTAAGGCAAATAGATGGTGTGAAACAAAGAGTGCGAATTGTCCCAGGTGGGTCTGCTATTCGAAGTGGAGCTTTTGTTGGCGAAAGAGTAACCATCATGCCGCCTTCCTATATTAATGTAGGAGCGTATGTGGATGATGATACCATGGTGGATTCTCACGCTTTAGTTGGCTCCTGCGCCCAGATTGGCAAGCGGGTTCATCTTTCAGCTGGCGCCCAGATTGGTGGGGTTCTTGAACCCATAGGTGCTATGCCAGTAATTATTGAGGATGAGGTGATGATTGGAGGGAATACTGGTATCTACGAGGGTACAATTGTTGAACGTAGAGCCGTTATTGGAGCAGGGGTAGTTATCACCGGCTCTACTCCGGTTTACGATTTAGTGCGTGGTGAAATTTATCGAAAAACCCCCGATTTACCCATCGTTATTCCCGAGGGAGCCGTAGTAGTAGGTGGTGCAAGAAAAGCCAATGGTAAATTGGCTGAACAATATGGTATTTTTCTTTACAGTCCGGTAATTGTAAAATATCGGGACGAAAAAACTGATGCAGCTACCGTTTTGGAGATGGCTTTGAGGTAATAAACGAAAACTTGATGCACATCTGCCATGGATAATGAAAAGTTGAGGTTCTACTAACTAAAATTGAGTGAGTAGATTTTTCTCAGAGCGTAGAATAGAATGATGGATCTTTTTGAGAAAATTGAAATTCTGGGGCAGGCTGCCCAGTACGATATCTGTGGTTCTTACCTCTGTCAAGGGAAAGCGGGTCATCGGCAAAAGAGTCCCCTGGGACGATGGATCTATCCGGCGGTGATGCCCGACGGTCGAGAGATTCGCCTGCTAAAAGTTCTAATGAGCAACGTTTGTGAGAATGATTGCCTTTACTGTTGCAATAGTTGCACCCAGGATTTTCGCCGAGTTAGTTTTCAGCCTGAAGAATTGGCGCGATTGTTTTTCCAACTCTGGCATAGCCGTAGGGTACAGGGACTTTTTCTCAGCTCAGCCGTTGCTGGCAACACCGAGACGGTGATGACTCGGATGTTGGAAACAGTGGAAATTATTCGCTGGCGCTACCGTGTTCGGGCATACATTCACCTGAAGATTCTGCCAGGAGCCAGTTTTAGCATTATCGAACAAGCAGTGCGACTGGCTGATCGCGTTTCACTCAATCTCGAAGCTCCTAATCCTCAACGTCTGCAAAAAATTGCTCCTCAAAAACAGTTTGACCGTGACCTGCTGTCTCGCATGAAGTGGATTAGAAAACTGGCTGATCAAGGGTGGCGAACCAGAGGGGGGCAAACCACGCAGTTTGTTGTCGGGGCTGCTGGCGAGTCAGACAAGGAGATTTTGACTACTGCCTCGTCGCTTTATCGTGATCTGGGACTTCGTCGAGCGTATTTCAGTGCCTTTCAACCTGTACCAGGAACTCCATTGGAAAATCATCCCCCTACCTCACTTATTCGTGAACATCGCTTGTATCAAACCGATTTTCTTTTTCGCCAGTATGGTTTTAGTGTAGATGAACTAATCTTTGATTCTCAGGGAAATTTACCTCTCAAAGCTGACCCAAAGCTAACCTGGGCACTAAATCACCCGGAGTGGTTTCCGATTGATGTCAATACTGCCTCTAAGGAGCAACTGTTGCGTGTGCCCGGCATTGGGCCAAAGTCGGCCAGACGAATTTTGAAACTGCGTCGGCAGCATCGTTTTCGGGACTTAAAGGACCTTAGTGCAGTAGGCGCTATTGCGAGTCGCTCAGCCCAATTTGTGTTGCTCAATGGCAAACGACCGCAAATGCCGAAACAATTGCAATTTAGTTTGTAATTGATGGATCTTGTAGTTGCATCTCAAAGTAATAAATGTCGAAAAGCTCATTTGGCCATTAGGGGAAAGCGCTCCAGGTGTAAGATGTTTGTAGAAGATAGGAATCGAAAACCCTCTGAACCCCGATAGGGTGACATGCCGATAGAAACTGTAACAGCTCTGGTAGACAGGGTTATTCCCTTTCCGTTTTAATAGATGAGAGTACTATGGCTCGAGCCACATCTTTTCTCCAATTGGCTGAACTTTGTGCCGCATTGGAGGCAACTACTAAGAAACTGAAGAAAATTGAGCTGATTAGGGATTTTTTACACCACCTACAACCAGAAGAAATTGCCCCGGCGGTGAGGCTGATTACCGGACATCCTTTGGGTGGGAAGATTTCCTCCCCAGGCGATTCCCGCGCTCTGGAGGTAAGCTGGCATACTATTCAGCGAGTGTTAAATGAGCAAGGGGACGAACTATCATCTTCAGGTAGCTTTAGTATTCTGGATGTGCAGAATTATTTCAATAATATCGCTGCCAGTAGTGGTCGGGGGTCACGCCAGCAAAAAGAGAAACTGCTGAGAGAACTATTGACTTCGATGAGCGATGTCGAGAAAAGATATCTCATCAAAATCATTTTTGGTGAAATGCAGCATGGTGTCAGTGAGGGTGTGATGATGCAGGCTATTGCTAAAGCTGTGGGAGTAGGTTTGGAACAGGTGCGACGGGCTGCTATGTTTATGGGCGAATTGGGAGAAGTAGCGAAAATTGGATTACAGCAAGGTAAGGAAGGCCTGGCAAAAATTGAATTTCAACTTTTTCGGCCGGTGTTACCCATGTTGGCAGAGTTGGCCACTGATTTTGAACAAGTGTTCAAAGAGCATGGTGGTGAATCTGCTTTTGAGTTCAAATTCGACGGCGCTCGGGTACAGATCCATAAACACGGTCATGAAGTAAGGATTTTTAGCCGTCGTCTTGCTGAAGTCACTGAAAGTTTGCCTGATGTAGTAGAATTGGTTCAAAAAGAAGTACGTGCCGACGAGGTCGTTGTAGAGGGAGAAGTGATTGCAGTTGGTGACGAGCAGAGGCCGTTGCCGTTTCAAGAAGTGTTGAGACGTTTTCGACGGGTGCATGATGTGTCTGCTGCAATGCAAGAAGTACCGGTTAAACTTTATCTTTTTGACCTGATCTACTACCAGGGACAATCAATGATCGATGTTCCGTATCGGCAACGTTGGGAGCAGTTAGCACGTATTTGTCCCCCACACCTATTAGCAGAGCGTCTTGTCACCAAGAGCCCTGAAGAAGCAGAGCAGTTTTTGCAGAAGGCAATGGGACAGGGACACGAGGGGCTAATGGCCAAGGCATTGGACAGCCTTTACTCTCCAGGTTCTCGAGGCAAAAAATGGTTCAAGATTAAGCCAGCGGAGACTCTGGATTTAGTAATCGTGGCTGCTGATTGGGGCTATGGCCGACGCACTGGTTGGCTTTCAAACTACCATCTGGCTGCAAGGGATGAAAAATCCGGGGAATTTCAGGTGATTGGTAAGACATTTAAGGGACTTACTGATGCAGAATTTACTGAGATGACTCAACGGTTACAACAACTCAAAGTCAAGGAAGAAGGTTCTACAGTTTACGTTCATCCCCAGGTGGTAGTGGAGGTGGCTTACAACGAGATTCAACGTAGCCCCCAGTACAAATCTGGCTTTGCGCTGCGCTTTGCTCGAATAAGGGCTATCCGTGATGATAAAAGCCCCGAACAAGCAGATACTCTTTTGCGGGTAAAACGGCTTTATGAACAACAATTTCAGCGTAAGGCAAGACGAATTCAGGAAGTTAACCTTCTGTCGGAAGGTTAACTTCTAACTGAACCAGATCGGAGGATGGATGGTGGAGAAAGTTTATTTTGCCAAAGCAAACAGGAACGAAGCTCCGGAAACACTGGCTCAGAAAATAAAGAAGCTTTACCACGCTGCTGGTTTTAAATCCTGCATTGATGCCGGTGATTTGGTTGCTGTTAAAATGCACTTTGGTGAAAAAGGTTCCGATACTCACGTTCAGCCACACATGGTTAGACCTCTGATAGAACAGATTAAAACTGATGGCGGTAAGCCTTTTTTGACTGACACAAATGTTCTTTACAAAAGCGCTCGGAATAATGCTGTTGACCATTTGGAGTTGGCCCAGGCTCATGGATTTACTATGGAAAATGTCGGGGCACCGGTGGTGATCGGGGACGGTTTGCTGGGGCGGAACGAACTGGAAGTAGAAATACCTGGGAAACTGTTCTCGAAAGTTTCTATCGCTGCTGTGGCTCTGGATACCGATGCCATGATCGTAGTGACTCATGCAACTGGCCACATGGGTACGGGGTTTGGGGGAGTGTTGAAGAATTTAGGTATGGGATTAGCCAGTCGCATGGGAAAATTGAGACAACATTCAGCCATGCTTCCCCAAATTAAAGAAAGTTCCTGTACGGGGTGTGGCGTGTGTATGCGATGGTGTCCAGTCCAAGCAATAGAAATGAGAGGTTCTGTCGCCTTTATTCGAGCCGAGGATTGCATTGGGTGTGGCGAATGTTTGGTTGTCTGTCGTTTTGATGCTGTTCAACATGATTGGAAAACTGATACTTCGTTGTTGCAAAAGCGGATGGCAGAGCATGCTCTGGGTGCGGTTATTAATAAGAAAGGTAAAGTAGCCTTTATGAGCTTTCTTATTTCTATTACCAGAGATTGTGATTGTATTGGTCGACGTCAGTCTCCAATTGTTCCTGATATTGGTATTTTGGCAGGCATGGATCCTGTAGCAATAGATACTGCCAGTTTGGATTTGATCCGGGAAAGCACTGGTAAAGAATTAGCTGATAGTGCTTACCCTCAGATTGATTACAGAGTACAATTGCAACATGCGCAGGAAATTGGTCTTGGTAAGATGGCTTATCAGCTTGTCGAGGTTTAGAAACTTTAGAAGCTAATAAGGTTAAGATGAACTATTGTGTAATTACTGCTGATGTTCGCGGTTCGCGCCAGCTAAATGATCGGGCAGCTCTGCAATTGCAAATAGAGCAAACATTGGCCCAGATTAACCAAAAATTTGCCAAGGTAGTTAAAGTACCTTTCCAAATTACTATTGGGGATGAATGGCAAGGCGTAACGGAGAATTTAGCCCATAGTTATGAAATTGCTGTTCAGTTTGTAGAAAAAATGCATCCCCATGTTCTGGCTGTGGGAATCGGGGAAGGTGCTATTGCTACCGAGTGGAGAACACGCTCTGCCGATATGGATGGAGATGTTTTCTTACGCTCTCGCCAGGCACTCGATCAGTCCAAAAAGAAAAATCAAGAAATTGTATTTTCTACCACAGATAAGCACCGCGATATGATAGTGAATGCTGTTTCGTTGTTACTTCAGACCTTACGCCGACACTGGACAGAGCGACAGCACCAAAAAGTGATTTTGTACAAAGAACATCGCAACGAACAGAAAGTAGCGAATATTCTGGGGGTTTCTCAAGCAGATATTCATCAAGCATTAGTAGCAGCGGAAGCTAAAATTTACCTGGATTGCGAACAAAAGCTGAATGACTTTTTGCGGCTCATTTATAAGCACAATAACTTATAATGACCTAATCATAAGCTAATAAACTTATAATGAATTTGCTCAGGTTAGTCATAATCTTAGTGTTAGGCTATGGGGTAGGGATTTTCGGAGTCGATTTATTTATTCGAACCATTACTCGACGTGTTCTGAGTTTTGAACAGGATGCTGAATTACATGAGCTTATTCGTGACAGCATCAAGAATATTAGCAGATATATTGGCTGGGTGGAGCGATTTTTAATTCTCACTCTAACGCTAACGGGCAACTATAGTGGCATTGGTTTGGTTTTAGCAGCTAAGGGACTTTTGCGTCTGGGTAACAATCGTAAATTTGTAGAATATGTTATTTTTGGCACCTTGCTGAGTTTCTCATTGGCTTTTGCTCTTGGAATCATTATGAGATTACTTTTGCAATTACCTTTGAGTGGAGAGTTGCCGTGAGGATTAACAAGAAAACAGCTTTGTTAATAGTAGATGTGCAAAGGGATTTTTGCCCTGGTGGAGCACTGGCTGTTCCCGGGGGAGATGAAGTAGTGCCAGTACTAAATAAGTACATCGATAAGTTTATGGCAAAGGGAGCGATGATTTTTGCTACTCGTGATTGGCATCCTTTAAATCATATCTCATTTAAATCTCAGGGCGGAATGTGGCCACCCCATTGTGTGCAAAATACCAAAGGGGCGGATTTTCACCCTCTTTTGCATTTGCCGCCAAATGCTGTCATTATTTCTAAAGCCACTCAACCAAATATTGAAGCCTATTCTGGATTTGAGCACACTGATCTGGCAAAACGGCTACAGCAGGCTGGAATAAAAACGCTATTAATTGGTGGGTTAGCTACGGATTACTGTGTGAAAGCCACTGTTCTGGATGCCCTTAAATATGGATTTGAAGTTTATTTACTCGTGGATGCTATTCGCGCCGTCAATGTGAAACCGAGTGACGGTCAGCAAGCTATTGAAGAGATGCGAAAGGCTGGTGTGCGACAAATTTGTTTCCAAGACATTGAATGAGAGACGAAGTATTTAATTGATTAGGATTAATTAGAATCCATAGCTTTGTAGATTACAAGGGCTGTGATATGTTATTCCATAGTAAAGACATTAGTCGAATTTTGCGAGAATGGCCTTATGATCCCACCAAAGTTAATGTACGGCGTATTATTGGTGAGGATGGCTCTGAGAAGATTCAATTGCGGTTGGATTTGGGAATTTTGCAGATGGAAACATCCGGTCGTCCTGATGGGAGGCGTCCGTATGGGAAAGAATCATTACTGGAATATTACCTCGATCTTTTGCAAAATTATCGCTTAAAGCACGGGACTGATGAGGGATTTCGACTTGAACGCGAAGATTGTCTTAGACTTCAGCAGGAGGCTATTCAGTATTATCATCGCTACCTGAGTCTTTTCCATCTGGGAGATTACGACGGTGTGTTGCGCGATACGCGGCGCAATTTGCGGGTATTTGATTTGATTAAGAAATACGCTGCCGATGAGGAGGACAAGTGGGCTTTTGAGCAATTTCGCCCTTATGTGCTCATGATGTACACTCGCGCCAAAGCCTCCATCGAATTACAGCACCAGAGGTATCAGGTGGCTTTGAAAATAATCGAGGAGGGGATCGAGCAAATTGAACACTTCTTCCTGGAGAACGAGCAAAGTGTTTTATTAGACAATAGTGCGGAGCTGGCTTTTTTGCGTCGCTGGGCTGAGGAGATCCGTGAGAAGCGACCCCTAACACTGCAGGAGAGGCTGCAAAGAGAGCTGGAGGAGGCTGTCCGTCGCGAAGAGTTCGAGCGTGCAGCACATCTACGTGATCAGCTACGCCAGTTGGAAGCGAAAGGCCCTACATCGGGCTCTGAGAAGTAAAAACCCAAAAAACTTTTCAATCTAATCAAGCCAAATTTTGTTGTAAACATTTTGGGGCTGTATCAAAAGGCATTTTTAACCGCAAAGTTCGCCAAGAAGTCGCAAAGCTCGCAAAGGGCTAATTATCTATTTATAAAAATGTTGCGTATTTTGTACCCCGTTGCATTCTTTGCTGTTATCTTGAATTGTGAATTATTGACTTTTGATATCGTTCCGTATGCAATTTTTAAACTTAAATCATATTATGAAACAATTCGAAAGCATTCTCTGTCCACTTGATTTGTCCGACATGGCTGTGAGGACATATGGTTGGGCATCTGCGAGGATTTATCTTGGGCCTGTAGGATGAAGTGCAAAGGGATGCATTATTCAAACAGACCCAGGAACAGCTCATTGTGGCTACATGGCAGGCCAAAGACGAAGTTGCTGTTGGCAAGGCAGGAAGCCGATTCTATGGAAATAGAACTTTTTAGCAGATTGGCGAACACTGAACTAGAAGAGAGGATGCAAATGGTGAGGTTTTGCAAGTCTTTCGGGCTCTATTGACTGAAAGTGGCCAACTAAGTAGCCCAAAAGGGCAATGATCAGAAGACATAGAAAATTCCAACAGTAGCACGTGAACCCGTGTAGTCGTCGGTTTCACCAAGCTTTTGGGG
>Ga0164310_10001096_pt1 | contig 14972 bp, 13 predicted proteins | sample GuaBasSedimGuay1_FD_121795 | JGI IMG/M metagenome (GOLD analysis project Ga0164310, IMG submission 121795) | Subseafloor sediment microbial communities from Guaymas Basin, Gulf of California, Mexico - Guay1, Core 4569-9, 0-3 cm | ecosystem: Environmental > Aquatic > Marine > Hydrothermal vents... | reverse complement strand
TTACGAAAACCTTAAAGAATTAGAAGACAAAATAATCCTTCCTAAATGGGAGAAAAAGGCAAATCCCTCCTGGTTTGGTTTTCCTATAACAGTGAGAGAGGACATAGATATCAAAAAAGTCATCGAAAAACTTGAAGAAGCAGGCATTGAAACAAGAAAGCTCTTTGCTGGCAACATATTGAAACAGCCTGCCTTTTTAGATATCCCTCACAGAATCGTAGGAAACTTTAAAAATACAGATGAAATCATGACCAGGACATTTTTTTTTGGTGTTTATCCTGGATTGACAGAAGAGATGAGAGAGTATGTAGTGGAAGTAGTAAGAAAGCTGCTGAAAGAACTTTAAAGAAAAAAGAAAATAGTAACAAGAATGCTTTTTTCAGGAAATATTACTCGTCATCCAAGTTTTGAAAATGTAAAATACCGTATTTATGGTAACCTTAAAAATACTGATTTTATTATGAATAATACATTTTGGATAGGAGTTTATCCAGGACTTACTGATGAGATGGTAGAATTTATCCTTAACAAATTTAGAGAATTTATCCAAAGTAATTACAACGGTTCAAAAGCTAAGAGGATGCTTGAACATAAGGATTCTAAAGAAAGCTAATGTCGGAAATACAATTCTGTAAAACAAAGTTAATCTTTGGAAAACCCATAGCATTTACTCCCCTAGTATCAATTGCTATTCCTACTTACAGGCGTTTATATCTACTTAGAGAAGCTATTGAGTCTGCATTATGTCAAAAGAAGTGTTCTCCTTACGAGGTGATTGTTCTTGACAATGATCAATCGCTGAGTATCTTCAATGTTGTCAATTCTTTTGACCCTTCTAAAATTGCTGTATATCAGAATTCAACAAATCTAGGTATGTGGGGCAACATGAACCGTGCTCTTGAGCTAGCAAAGGGAGAGTGGATACTCATTCTTCATGATGATGATCTTCTAATGCCTAATGCATTACAAGTTTTTGAGAGTTTAATCTCATCATGTAACAACCAAGAAATTGGATGTCTTGCAGGAGGAGTTGAACTTTTCTTTACGGGGGAAAGGAAACCTCTTTTTGATAAGTGGCGTTCTCAGGTTCGTTTTCCGATTTCCCTAAAGGAGTATCAAGGTAATGAGATTATACCAATTAATGAGAAAACATCTATTACTGACATCCCCAAGTTTTGTAGTTCTTTTTATAGAAGAGAATATATCAAACAGATAGGTGGATGGGATCCTAAATTTTACGGGTACGCTGACGTTGCTCTTATTCTACAGATTGCAAAGGATAACAAACTCTTTACCTGTAAAGAGATTTTTGGTCGACTTCGAGTACATGATGACAATGATTCTCATCCAAGTAAATTATGGAAAAGTTATCCTATTAAAGCTGCCCAAAGACTACTTTCATGTTATGTGGACGAGAGTACCATTATAGGAAGAGGAATCTATCTATTTATAGAACGGAAATACATAACAGCACTTTGGAAAAGGCAGTATACAGCGGAGGAACGCAGGATCTATGCAAACGAAGTTTTACGACTATTGAATGTTAAATCAGTAAATCGCCGATTTCTTTTGAGAAATGCATGGCTCCTTGATTTACTGAGCAAGCTATACGGAGCTATAAGACCCCGATTGGGTTCGGTATCACGGTTGGTTTTTAGAGGTGGCGAAAAGAGGCCTTGGGAGCACAAGGGCTTAATTAGCTAACAACAACATTGAAAATGTTAGGATATTCATAGGAATGCAAGAGCTAAACACCCTGTTCAAAAAAGTAGGCAAAGGCACAGCTGTAGTTTTTGCAGGTTCTATTTTAGGTGGGCTGTTAGGACTTATTTTTCGGATTGTCATAGTTAGATATATAAGTTCTACAGAATTTGGATTTCTTTCTTTAGCAGTAGTCATAGTGAACATCCTTGTGCTTATTTCTTCCTTGGGTTTTGAGAGTTCTGTGCCCAGATACATTTCTTATGCTCTGGGTAAAAAGGAATATCCCAAGGTTTGGGCGGCGATAAGAGCTTCGCTCACAATTACTCTATTTCTAAGTGTTGTCTTAGCCATTATGTTATTCTTACTGGCTCCCTGGGTATCCTGTTTATTTCATAAACCAGCATTAATTACGCCTATTCGTATTTTGGTCTTTACCATACCACTATCTACTATAGTTAATCTCCTAGTTTCCATTTTACGGGGATTTGGAGATGTAAAGGCCAAAGTTTATCTTCAGAATATCTTTTCCGTGTGTATAAAGATTGTTCTTTTGGCTTTGGTAATTATCTTAGGTTTCTCTTTTGAGGCCGTGCTTTACACTTATGTAATTGGTAGTTTTCTTACATTAATCCTCCTTATTCATTATGTTAAAAATAAGGTTCTCAGAATTCTTCCACCCTTTTCAGGTCCTTATCCGGTTCTTGCTAAAGAATTGGTTACCTTTTCCCTTCCCCTCCTTGGTACTGGTATTTCCAGTATGATTATGGGATGGACAGATACCATTATGCTTGGTTATTTCAAATCCGCAGATGTAGTAGGGCTTTACAATGTTGCTCTGCCTTTATCTCGATTTATTGCTCTTCCATTAGGTGCTCTTGCATTTATCTACCTCCCTATTGCCTCTCAGCTTTATGCCCAAGGAAAACTCAAAGAAATGAAAAGTCTTTATGCCACTGTTACCAAATGGACATTTTTTGTTACACTTCCCGTTCTTCTGTGCATGCTTTTAGCTCCTAAGTCTATTTTATCCTTGCTTTTTGGAAACAAATATATTGGTGCTTCAATTGCTCTTCAGTTACTTGTGATAGGAGAATTTGTTCATACCTTTCTTGGTCCAAATGGAATGACAATGATTTCTTTGGGTAAAACAAATATCATTCTCTTTTGCACATTAATAAGTGCCTTGAGTAACGTTATTTTAAATTTATTGTTTATCCCTAAATACGGACTAGCTGGTGCCGCAGGTGTTTCTGCTTTTTCTTTAGCATTAGCTAATATTTTACTTTCCAGTTTTATTTTTAAGTTTTCTACCATTCATCCTTTTAGCAAGAATTACTTAAAGCCAGTAGGTATTACCTTTATCGTTAGTTTGTTTTTGTTTAAATCGGATTTAAACATTTTCCTTATAATTACTCTAATATCATTTTTAGCTTTAATTTCTATATTTTTCACCAAAAGTGTTGATCATGAAGATATTCTACTTATAGAAGCCTTGGAGAGGAAAATTTTTAAGCAAAACATGCTTAGCGGCAAATTAGCGGCATGGTGCGGAGTGAAATAGTTGAGGACATGATACAAATGAAATTGCCAAACTTTTTCATGGTTGGAGCAGGTAAAGCTGGTACTTCTTCGCTATATTTTTATTTAAAAGAGCATCCTGAAATTTATATGTGTCCAATAAAGGAACCCCATTTTTTTGATGATAAAGAGAAAATAAAAGAACATATTGATGTAAATTTGATAATAGACTCATGGGAAGAGTATGTAAATTTATTTAAAGCTGCTCAAGACGAAAAGATTATTGGAGAGGCCAGCACTACATATTTACATTATGCTGAACCTCGAGAAATAAAATCTGTAATACCAAAAGCTAAAATTCTAATTACCTTAAGAAACCCTATTGAAAAGGTGTATTCTCATTATTTAATGGACACACGGGGGTTTTTAATCAATCCTTATGAATTGTCTTTCATGGATGCCATAAAGAAAATATCCATGTTTACAAGATTAGGATTTTATTATGACAGAGTTAAAAGATATATAGAAGTTTTTGGGAAGAGCGACGCAAAAATATTGTTATACGATGATTTGAAAAATGATACACGAAAAGTGGTAAAGGAAATTTTCGGCTTTTTAGGAGTAGATACTTCTTTTATCCCAAATATTAAGATTAAATATAATACTTTTTCCGTTCCTCGGAATAAAGTTGCTTATGCGATTTGGACGAATAAAGCATTAAGGAAAATGGCTGAAAAATCTTTACCGAGGATTGTGATAGATAGGGTCAAGAAATCGGCTCGAAAATTCCTACTGAATAGCAGAGAAAAACCTGACATGGGAGAAGAAGCAAGAGATTTTCTGAAAAATCTTTACAGAAACGATATTCTTAAATTGCAAGATTTAATTCAAAGAGACTTGTCACAATGGTTGGCATAGTAGAAGTTTTTCACCGAAACCTCGTTTTTTCGTCCCGCTAGTTATTTACTTTTCGATGGGAGCCTCATAGTTTTTTGCCAATATGAAGTTGAAGTCAACAAGAGCCAAGCAAAAATGGTACAAATCTCGTTGGCTTCTTCCGCTACTGTTCTTAATGGGTTACCTAACAACCTATTCCAAGCTTGAGGGCTTTGAGGTTGAATACCTGGTACTGACATACTTTTCTATACTTGCCTGCTGTTTGCTCCTTACTCGGCTAGGCCCTCCTTTGCATAAAAAACTGCCGATCTGGATTATTCTTATAGTCTTTATAGTAGCATATTACCTTAAGTTCTACTTATTGGTTTCTAACCCTGAAATTTTAGGAGAAGGCTGGTTACAGAGGAAGTTATACTTGTTGCTCCAATCTCCACCCGTGCTTTTTGAAACCTTTGAAACTATCTCGTACGCTTTTATCGTTTTTTGTATAACTGCTTGGTTTTTACTTAGTAGTGCGCGGTCTCTGCGAATGAAGATCTTAAAAAAGGAGATTAATTACAGATCGGTGATCCCGATTCTGATATGGCTTATTCCGATTCTCATGGGGATTACAACTTATGTAATGTATATTACCGGCATTTGCAGGATGGCAGCCGATACTCCATATTTGCCTTTTCATCTCGCAGGATGGATCTTCTATATTCGCACAATGCTTATCCCCGCCTTATTGTTACTGCTCATTTGGTGCAGCGATAAGGCTGGTCTGCGAAAGTTTTTTACCTTTGGGATAATTTTGCTGTTTCTGCATAGCATTAGTGATATGTTGTTGCGTTCAAGCCGCGGTTTTATAGTGATCTCGTTTACACTATTAGTACTATTATTTGTGGTCGCTGGACGTGTGACCAAAAAACGTGTGCAGTTGTTTGGCGTTATCCTATTGATAAGTATTTTGCTCTGGCCGGTTATTTCATACTACCGATATGTCCGAGCAGCAGACTATAGCGTATCGCTTGTTCATGCTTTAGTAGAGAGCACAAAAAATGTATCTTCAACCGGATCATTTTCTCTATCTAAGATGTTCAAGGAGGGAGCTACTGCACTCATATTTAGATTTGTCGGAGCCGACAGTCTAATCCACATAATGGGCGCTAATTTGCCGCCACTCTATACCCATGCTATTGGCATATCTGTCTCAAGATTTTTTGCGCTTGACGTAATTGGTGTTCCATATGGTCCTGTTATTACAGGATGCTCTCCCTCATTTCCAGGCTACTTTTATCTTGTTGGTGGTAATGCATTAGTTATAATTGCGATGGCCTCTTTTGTTTTTCTATCCTGGTTTTTCTGGTGTCTGCTTGCAAAACTAAAACTGCGTTGTTTACCGGTTGCACAAGCGTTGTTCCTATGGTGGATTTTTTCATCTTTCACCTCAGGTGTTTTAGATCGTTTGTACTTGAAGATTTTAGTTATGGGGGGTTCGATCGCTACGTGTGAGTGGCTTTTGCGCACATTTACAAAGCGTTATCCCCACACTAACAGCATAACATTTTATAGTAGACACAAGGAGCAGATTTAAAATGAAAATTTTGATGATAACAGAGGATTTTCCATATCCCCCTTCTGATGGGGTAAGACTTAGAGTTTACCATATACTTAAAGGATTATCGAAAAGGCATGAAATAACTCTTCTATCTTTTATTGATGGTAATGATAAGGTAAATATAGATAAGATTAAATCCTTCTGCGAACATATTGAACTAATTCCAAAAAATCCAAGAAAACTCCTATTATTAAGAGTGGTGCTTAATCTATTCGAAACCGAACCATTTAGCTTAAGTACTTTCAATTCTAAGAGAATACGGCAAAGAATAAGAAAAACTCTTATTCAAAAAAAGATTGATATAGTCCATTTAGATATGCCCAATATGGCCCAGTTTTATGAACTTGTTGCCCATATGCCAACCGTCATAGATCCACGTGATTCTATCACTCTTAATTTAAGAAGAAGGTATCCACTGGAAAAAAACCTTTTTCAAAAAGCTTATCAGTATATCCAGTGGAAAAAATGGAAAAGATATGAAGCAGAGATGTATGCTAAGTTTGATAAGTGTTTTGTTGTTTCTGATGTGGATGCGGAAGAGTTGAGATTGTTAAACTCCAAAATTGATATTGCGATTATTCCAAATGGAGTAGATGTTGATTTCTTTAAACCTATGAGGTTAAAACCAGATTATCCTTCGCTTATCTTTTCTGGTTCTATGGCTTCTTTCCAAAGCTATGATGCTATTACTTATTTTTATAAAAACATTTATGGCAATGTAAAGGCACAAGTGCCAAATATTAAACTATACATTGTTGGAAAAGATCCACCTCAATCGGTAAGAGATTTAACACAAGATAAAAGCGTTATTGTTACCGGTTTTGTGGAGGATATAAGACCATTTATCGACAGAAGTACAGTTTATGTTTGCCCTATCCGATCTGGATCCGGAATAAAAAATAGGCTATTAGAAGCAATGGCCATGGGAAAACCTATAGTTGCCTTTACAATAAGTTGTAAAGCATTAAATGTAACTCATATGGAAAATATATTCTTGGCAGACAATTGTCAAGAATTCACAAAGGGGATAATAACATTATTAAGTAACCAAAGGCTAAGAGAAAAAATGGCCGATAATGCAAGGCAGCTTGTTGAAAAAGAGTATTCTTGGGAAAAAACTGTAAGCATCATTAAAGGGGCTTATGAAGAAGCCATCAGGAAAAAACAGAATCAAGTAAAGAAATAGATAATAATTTCAAAAGGAGTCTTTACCAATGAAGAAGAATGTATTCTTAGAAAAGTTCGAAGCTTTAACTAGATTTATTATGGTTTATGGATTTTCTAAAGTTTTACCACTTTACATAGTTGCTGAATACCCTAGATCTGGTGGAAGTTGGGTTTCACAGATGCTTTCAGAATATTTAAATACACCCTTCCCAAGAAATCAATTTCCAAAATTCAGATCTTCTATTATGCATGGTCATTACCTTTACTTTCCTACTATGAAAAACGTATTTGTTGTGGTTCGCGATGGACGAGATGTGATGGTTTCTTACTATTATCATAGCTTATTTAAAAATGATAGGTGCAATGCTCGGCTAGTAGAAATTACAAGAAGAGAATTACATTGTGACGATTATAATAATATAAGAGAGAATCTACCAAAGTTTATAGAGTATAAATTCACTCGTAAAAAATACCCTAGGTTTACATGGAGTGAATTTATCAATAGCTGGATTGATAAGGATGTTCCCATAATAAAGTATGAAAACCTACTGCAAGATCCGGTAGAAGAGCTGAGCAAAGCTATACATAAAGTCTGTAGAGTTAAGCCAGATAAAGATCGACTCAAACAGATTGCCAAAAAATACTCTTTTAAAAAGGTAGCTAAAAGGAACCCTGGTGTGGAAAACAAACATAGCTTTTTGAGAAAAGGCATTGCTGGTGACTGGAAAAATAAATTCAGCAGAGAAGCTTGTGAGATATTTAATCTTTTTGCTGGCAGGGAGCTTATTAAGTTGGGATATGAAAAAGATGATTCATGGGTTCTGGATTATTCTTGCTAAGATAAAACAAAAGTGAGCTAATGAATATATTGAAAGTTATAGATTACTTTTACCCAGCCCAAGAACCCGGTGGACCAATCCCTGTTGTATATAACTTTGCCAAAAGGCTAATTCAAAGGGGACATAGTGTAACTGTTTGGACATCGAATCTTCTAACAGCAAAGGATAAAATGAGTGGTAACACTTTAGTTAGTCAATTTGATGGCATACCTGTGATTTATTTTGATAGTTTATTCCGTTATCATTGGGTAGCTATAACTCCAGACTTAATCTCCTTTTGCCAAAGAGGACTCCATAAGTTTGACATAATTCACCTTTATGCTTATCGGGACTTTATGGCAACAGTGGTAGCTTGGTTTGCTAATAAAAAGCAAATTCCTTATGTCATTCAGACTTTAGGGACGTTACCTATTCTTTTAAAAAGCAGATACAAGAAGCTTTTATATGATAAGCTTATTGGTATGAGAATTTTGAATCATGCAGCTAAGTTAATTGCAAAGTCTTATCTTGAAGAAAAACATTACATAGAAGCAGGCTCCGATAAAAAAAAGATAGAGCTAATTCCAAATGGAATTGATTTTAGTGAATATCCTGAAAAGCTGCAAAAAAACAATTTTAGAAAAAAATATAATATAAAAAAATACGAAAAACTCATCCTATACTTAGGAAGAATTCATCCTATTAAGGGATTAGATATCCTGATAAAAGCTTTTTCTAAGCTTAATAATGAGGATATTAAATTAGTTATAGTTGGCCCTGACGACGGATATCTTTCCAATTTAAAGTTTCTTATCAATAAGTTAAAATTAAATGGGAAAGTAATTTTCACTGGTCCACTTTATGGTGTTGACAAGTATGAAGCCTACATAGATGCTGACATATTTGTTCTGCCCTCGGTTCAAGAGAACTTCTCTAAGGTAATATTAGAAGCACTGCTGTGCAAACTTCCTGTTATTACCACAAATACCTGCGGCATTGCTCCCTGGATTAAAAATAAAGCTGGTTTGGTGGTATCATACAATGAGGATTCACTTGCTTATGGTATAAAGAGGCTTCTAAAAGATGAAGGCTTAAGGGTGTTATTCAAAAAAAATAGCCATCTTATCTTAAGAGAACATTTTAGCTGGGAAAAACAAGTTGACAAATTAGAATGCCTTTATTTAGATATAGTTGGAGGTAAAAATGTACATATTAGGCATTAATGCTTATCATGGGGATTCCTCGGCCTGTATTGTTAAAAACGGAGAATTGATTGCAGCAGCAGAGGAGGAGCGTTTCCGTAGGATTAAGCACTGGGCAGGATTTCCGACTGAGGCGATAAAGTATTGTTTAAACGAAGCTAACGTTGCAGTTGAGGATTTAGATTATATTGCTATAAATCGTAATCCTAAGGCAAATCTTAGTAGAAAGATAATCTTTGCTTTAAGAAAAAGGCCAAGTTTTTCCCTTATAAAGCAAAGACTTGAAAATTATAGCAATATCGGCAACATAAAAAAGACTTTTTGTCATGAATTTGGAATAGATGAGGATTCTTTAAAAGCTCCTATTGTAAATATAGAACATCATTTGGCACATATGGCAAGTGCATTCTTTGTCTCTCCCTTTGACTCTGCAGCTATTCTTTCTATTGATGGTTTTGGTGATTTTGCGAGTACTATGACTGGAGAAGGTAAAGGAAACAAAATTAGTGTTTTTGAAAAGGTTTATTATCCCCATTCTCTAGGGCTGTTTTATACAGCAATAACACAATTTTTAGGCTTCAAAAAATATGGAGATGAATACAAGGTTATGGGACTTGCTGCACTAGGGAAGCCTAAATACTTAGATATTATGGAAGAGGTTGTAAAAATAAAGCAAAATGGTATGTTTGAGTTAAATTTAGACTACTTTATTCATTATACAGAAGGGGTATCAATGAGCTGGGATGGAATTGAGCCAAAATTAAGTGATGTATTTTCTAAAAGATTGATTGAAGCCTTGGGACCACCTAGAAGATATGAGGAGCCTATAACAGAACACCACGCAGACATTGCAGCCTCGCTCCAGGTCATGTATGAGAAGGCATTCTTTCATATTTTAAATTATCTTTATGAAAGAACAAAGATTAAGAATCTATGTCTAGCAGGCGGTTGTGCGTTAAACAGTGTAGCCAATGGAAAAATATTTGATAATACACCATTCAAGGAAGTCTATATTCAGCCCGCAGCAAATGATGCAGGTGGAGCTATAGGTGCAGCATATTATCTTTATCATCAGATATTGGGTCATCCAAGGAATTTTGTTATGGATAAGGCGTATTGGGGACCAGATTTCAGCGAAGCTGAAATCAGTGAAAAGTTAAAAGTGAAGAGTGAAGAGTTGAATAATTGTAAAATAAAAAAGATTGATAATGAAGATGAGCTGTGTAAAAAGGTAGCAAAATATATTGCAGATGGTAAAGTAGTTGGTTGGTTTCAAGGAAGAATGGAATGGGGGCCAAGGGCCTTAGGAAATAGAAGTATTCTGGTAGACCCAAGGCGTGCTGAGATGAAGGATATTTTAAATGCAAGGATAAAAAGGAGGGAGCCTTTTAGGCCTTTTGCCCCATCAATTTTACTAGAGGCAGTGGGAGAATATTTTGAAAAGGACTATCCAGATCCCTTTATGATAAAGGTTTATCCTATAAAAGAGGATAAGAGAAAAGTTATTACGGCAGTAACCCATGTAGATGGGACAGGGAGGTTACAGACAGTAAGTAAAGAGGAAAATCCATTATATTGGAAGCTTATTAAAGAGTTTGAAAAAATAACAGGAGTACCAGTTGTGCTTAATACCTCATTTAATGAAAATGAACCCATTGTCTGTACCCCTAATGAGGCGTTGGATTGTTTTTTAAGGACAAAGATGGATGTATTAGTTTTGGGAAACTGGGTAATTATTAAATGAAAGAATGAGGATTTTATTAATCACTCCATATTACGCCCCTGATTTAGGACCTAGTGCTCCTCTTTTTACTATGCTTTGTGAAGAGTTAGTGAAATTAGGGCATGAAGTCTCAGTTATTGCTGCAGTGCCTCACTACCCCACTGGAAAAGTTTCTCCAGAGTTTAAAGGAAAGCTTATTCAACATGAGAAGCGTAATGGGGTTAATATAACTAGGGTTTGGGTTCCAAGCGTTAATCGAGCTAACTTAAAACAGCGATTTCTTACTTTTATTTGTTATCAAGTATTGGCTACATTAGTTGGGATGAAAAATCATTATGAAGTGGTAATTGTTACTGACCCGATAATAGAAACAGGACTGCCCTTTTTAGTACTTGGCACAATTCGTCAAAAACCTATAATCTTGTCTGTTGAAGATCTTTATCCTGAAGTAGGAATTAAACTGGGTATTTTTAAATCCTACTGGATTATCAAATTAATTCAATATTTAGAGCAATTCTCTTATAGTCAAGCAAAATATATTAGAGTATTATCTGAGGGTTTCAAACAGATCCTTAAAAAAAAGGGTGTACCCGAATCTAAATTAGCATTGATCTGGAACTGGGTAGATACTGATTTCATAAAGCCGTTACCCCGTATTAATGAATTTTCAAAACAGAGGAAACTTCAAGATTTATTCGTTGTTATGTATGCTGGCAACATTGGGTTTTCACAGGGTTTGGAACAAGTTATTGAAGCAGCTAAGCTGTTATCTAGAAAATCAAGCATCTGTTTTGTGTTTATTGGTGATGGTGGAGCTAAACCAGAATTGCAAAAAATGGTTAAAGCTAATAACCTGAGCAATGTTCGATTTATTGATTTTCAGCCCTACGAATTGCTACCTATGGTCCTTGCCTCAGCAGATATCTTTCTTATAACTCTAAGAAGAGATGTTACTGCTGAATCTGTACCATCTAAGTGCTTTTCTATTATGGCAAGTGGGCGTCCCATAATTGCTGCAGTTAACCCTCATAACGATATTGTTAGTATTATCCATAAGGCCAACTGTGGACTACATGTCGAACCGGAAAGTCCATATCAATTAGCTAATGCCATCGTGAAATTTTATCAAAATAGACACCTCTGTATTGACTATGGTCGCAATGGGAGAGAATATGTAGAAAAAAATTTTTCTAAGCTAGCTGGAGCAAAGAAATTCCATGAATTATTTCAACAACTCTAGTTTAAAAATAATTCAAGTCAATCATGATTCCAAGATACAGTCCATCCTATAATTTTAAAGACTTAATAATTAGCCTTGGTCAATCGGCGGGAAAGTCACCACTGAGCATTCTCCAATGGAAATTATCTAAAATGTACGGGGTGAAACATGTATTTTTATTTAACAAAGCCCGGACTGCTCTTTATGTCCTTCTAAAGGCCTATAATTGCCCAGGCGATGTCATTTTGCCAGCTTACAATTGTATTGTAGTACCTGAAGCCATATTATATGCAGGGTATTTGCCTAAATTCGTTGATATTGAGCTTAATTCCTTTAATATGAGAATCGATGCTGTTAGAAATTCTATAACACCCACAACAACTGTTATATTAGCAACGCATCAATTTGGCATTCCTTGTAACATTGAAGAAATGATAGAGTTACGGCAGGAAAAAGAGATTCTGCTTATCGAAGACGCTGCGGCAGCTTTGGGCGCTACTTATAATAATAGGCTTGTTGGTACCTTTGGTGATGCAACAATTTTAAGCTTTGACTCAAGAAAGGTACTTTCTGGAGGAACTGGTGGAGCGCTTCTTGTAAAGGATGACTTTCTAGCCAATAAAGTACACAATTTTGTAAGGAATATACATTCCACCGATCCAAGCTTATTTTTGTTTGGAAAATGCCTTGCTCAGAAAATATTGACAACTCCAAATCTATACAAATTTGTCTATTTTGTTTATAAGCTACTTTATGGTGAAGATATGTTTAAGGTCATTAAACCTCAAAAGGATATGCCTGCTCATTTCCTAAGGCTGTGTAGTAAATTCGCAGCGATATTAACTCTAAATGAACTGGCCAAAATCCATTTAAACCTTAGAACAAGGAAAATTATTGCTCAGATATATTTTAATAACCTTGCAGATCATTCACAGATTAAGATTCCAAAAATTTTAAATAAATCGTCCCCCTCGTGGATAATGTTCCCTATTAGAATAGAAAAAAAATATGATTTTTATAAATGGATGCAAAGTAAGGGAGTGGATGTATCGTGGAATTTTAGGTATGTATGCACTGATAGCTTCTTGCAAGAGGAATTTCCCAACGCAAAGAAAGCTGCCCACACGGTTTTAGGTCTTCCTGTCTATCCCAGTCTATCTACTCAGAGCGCTCATTATATTTCCAAAATAGCACAATCTTTTAAATGAAAATAGTTTATATTATAATTATTGGTAAAAAGTAGAATCTTTGTTCTTAAATTTATTACATGGTGCAGGACAAAAAGATGAATACTCTTTGTGAATTTTACAGATTACAGGGATACAAAATAATAAAAACAGATAGTTGCTATTGGTTCAATGTCTCAAAATTCTTTTATCAAGCAATTCCTTACCACTGTGGGGTCAGTCCATCTAACGATGAACTTAAAAAATTATTTTTTAATAAACTAGCTATAGGCGTGAGGTACTTTACTGCTTCATCCTCTTCTTTGGGAAGGGAGAGTTTTATATGGATCTGTAATGTCAAAGATTATAACCTATCAAAAGTTAAGCAAAAAGCGCGAAATCAGACAAGAAGAGGACTTGAAAGGTGTAAAATTGAAAAAATCGATTTTGATTATCTGAAAAGATATGGCATTGGTTTGGTAAAAGATACCTTAATTAGGCAAGGGCGTAATGCGACATCAATAAATGAAAAAAAATGGGAAAATCTTTGTAATGCAGCAGGAAAACTTTCAGATTTTGAAGCTTGGGCTGCTTTTGTAGAGGAAAAATTAGCAGCCTTCATAATTGGTTTTAAGATAGGTAAATTATTCTACATATTACATCATTACTCAAAAACTGAACATTTACGGAATTATCCTAATAATGCATTAATTTATCTGGTTACTAAAGAAAAACTCTCTCAGCCATATATTAGTCAAGTATCCTATGGTATTCAATCTTTAGACTTAGGCATTTCAAAACTTCATAAGTTCAAAGAAAATATGGGGTTTAAGAAGAATCCCATAAGACAGGTTATAATATTTAATCCCTTCCTGAAACCTTTTATGAGTAGGCCAATATGTAAGATGATAAGTAAAATTTGTAAACTAAACGACAAAAGTGATTTTTCTCGTAAGTTAGATGGTATATTATATTTCTATATGGGAGATAAAAGCAGAAAATAGCTTAATGGGAGGTTTCAATGAAAAAGGCATTGGTTTGTGGTGCAGGTGGTTTTATTGGACACCATATGGTAAGGAGGCTTAAAAGAGAAGGATTTTGGGTAAGAGGAGTTGATTTAAAATATCCAGAATTTAGTAAGATTGAGGCAGATGACTTTGTAATTGGTGACCTGCGTGACCCTTATGTTTGTCGCCCAGTTGTGGATACAAAATTCGATGAGGTCTATCAACTGGCAGCAGATATGGGTGGGGCAGGTTATGTATTTACTGGTGATAATGATGCAAATATAATGCATAATTCTGCCCTTATTAATCTTAACATGCTGGAAGCATGTTATAGAAGAAATGTAAAGAGAATTTTTTATTCATCCTCTGCTTGTATTTATCCTAAATACAATCAAGAAGACCCAGATAATCCAAACTGTGCGGAGGATAGTGCTTATCCTGCAATGCCAGATAGTGATTATGGTTGGGAAAAGCTTTTTAGTGAGCATTTATACCTTGCATTCCATAGAAACTATGGAATGGAAGTGAGAATTGCGCGTTATCACAACATATTTGGGCCTGAAGGTTCATGGAATGATGGAAAGGAAAAAGCACCAGCCGCATTGTGTAGAAAGGTTGCAGTAGCAAAATTAAAGGGACTTGATTATATAGAAGTATGGGGAGATGGAAAACAAACAAGGTCGTTTCTATACATAGATGAATGTATTGAAGGAACTTTAAGGCTTATGAGATCTGACTGGACTGGTCCTGTGAATATCGGTTCAGAGGAGATGGTCACTATAAATCGGCTTGCAGAGATAATTATGGAAATAGCAGGAGTAAAATTAAAACGAATCTTCCACATAAGAACTAGTCCTATTTTGTTGTATCTGTCGAACATTACTTTCTTTTCCTGAGACTATTCAGTTTCTTTTTCGTGGCAACATGTGTCTCCCGATAGGGTAATACCTC
>Ga0164310_10001094_pt1 | contig 14996 bp, 13 predicted proteins | sample GuaBasSedimGuay1_FD_121795 | JGI IMG/M metagenome (GOLD analysis project Ga0164310, IMG submission 121795) | Subseafloor sediment microbial communities from Guaymas Basin, Gulf of California, Mexico - Guay1, Core 4569-9, 0-3 cm | ecosystem: Environmental > Aquatic > Marine > Hydrothermal vents... | reverse complement strand
TAATACCTCATATAACTGAGGAAATTAAGAGTTGCATCAATAAGTTAAGGGAAGATGGTGCGGACCTGGCAATAATTGAAATTGGCGGCACAGTTGGCGATATCGAAAGCCTTCCTTTTCTTGAGGCAATCAGGCAATTCAGGGTAGATGTGGGAAAGGAAAATGTCGTTTATATTCATTTAACTCTTGTTCCTTACATTAAAGTAGCGGGGGAACTCAAAACGAAACCCACGCAGCACAGTGTAAAAGAGCTTAGAAGCATAGGTATTCAGCCGGATATTCTGTTGTGTCGCACGGAAAGGTACTTAACGCCGGAAGTTAAAGCCAAGATTGCTCATTTTTGTGATGTTGAGCAGGATGCCGTCATCACTGCCAAGGACGTAGAAACGATTTATGAGGTGCCTCTTGTATTCCACAAAGAAGGTCTGGACGAAAAAATAGTAAAGTTGCTGAATATATGGACCCGGAGGCCTCACCTGAGAGCCTGGGAAATGCTGGTAGATCGCATAAAGAATCCGTCCAAAGAAGTTACGATTGCCGTGGTAGGCAAGTATGTTAATCTGAGAGAATCATACAAGAGTTTGAACGAGGCACTGGTGCACGGTGGATGTGCCAACGATGCCCGGGTGCTAATCAGGTACATAGAGTCAGAGGAAGTAGAGAAAGAGGGCGGAGAAGAACTGGTCAAGGACGTGGATGGGGTTCTTGTACCAGGCGGATTTGGTTCCCGGGGTATAGAAGGAAAGATAAAGGCGATAAAAAATGCGAGAGAAAACAAGATTCCGTTTTTCGGCATATGCTTGGGAATGCAGCTTGCGGTGGTGGAATTTTCCAGAAACGTTGCAAAACTCGAAGGAGCTCATAGCGAGGAATTTAATCCTCACACCCCCTATCCCGTAATATACCTTATGCGAGAATGGTTTGATTACCAGAGCCAGAAAATAGTTTATCGCGATGAGAAGTGCGATTATGGTGGGACAATGAGACTGGGGGCATATCCGTGCATTCTTGAAAACGACAGCCTTGCGTATTCTGCTTACAGGACAAAAGAAATATTCGAGAGACACAGACACAGGTATGAATTTAACAAGGAATATTTTGAAACACTTGGCGAGGCGGGACTTCAATTCACAGGGCTATCTCCTGACAAGAGCCTTGTCGAAATTGTTGAGCTTAAAGATCATCCCTGGTACCTTGGCTGTCAGTTTCATCCCGAATTCAAATCCAGACCAATGGCTCCTCATCCTCTTTTTGCATCTTTTATCAAGGCTGCACTGGATTACAGGGAAAGAAATAAGGCTTAGTTCATGAGTGATTTGATAAGTAAAATCTACGACGAAAGAGAGTTTTTCCTCATCGCGGGACCGTGCGTAATTGAAAACGCCGAGCACACGTATCGGGTAGCCAAGATGTTAAAGGAACTGTGCGAAAACAACGGGTTACCCTTCGTTTTTAAGAGTTCATATGACAAGGCTAACAGAACATCCATAGAGTCCTTTAGAGGCCCCGGATTAATCGAAGGTCTGAAAATTCTGTCTTCAATAAAGAACGAGCTTGATATAACAATTACTACGGATGTTCATAGTGTGCAGGACATTGAGAAGGCGGCGGATGTGGTCGACATCTTGCAAATTCCGGCGTTTTTGTGCAGACAAACTGACCTCCTTGTCGCAGCGGGGAGAACAGGAAGAGCGGTAAACGTGAAGAAGGGACAATTCATGGCTCCCTGGGATATGAAGAATGTTGTGGAAAAGGTCTTGGCCACTGGCAACAAAAGGGTTATGGTAACCGAACGCGGTAGCATGTATGGTTACAACAACCTGGTGGTTGATATGAGATCCCTGGTAATTATGCAGGAGCTGAGTGTGCCCGTGGTTTTTGATGCGACTCACAGTGTTCAGATCCCGGGTGGCCAGGGAAAATGTTCCGGAGGAAAGAGAGAATTTGTGTGGCCACTGGCTAAGGCAGCGCTGGCCGTAGGTGTCAATGGAATATTTATGGAAGTTCACGAAAATCCAGATCAAGCCCTATGTGACGGACCGAATTCGATGCCACTGGCTATTATGGATAAAGTAATCCATCAGATTAGAAAGCTGTCTTCCATGGATTGGGGCAAAATCGATGTTAGTTAATTTTAAGTGGAACAAGAGAGGGGTTTATGGAAGTACCGTTGTACCTGCTGGAAAGGTTGAAACCGATCAAGTTGTTGCTACTGGATGTTGATGGTGTGTTAACTGACGGTGGTTTGATCTATCACGATGATGGAAGCGAGAGTAAAGTTTTTGATGTGAAAGACGGACATGGAATCAAGTTGCTTCAGAGAGCAGGTGTGGAGGTTGGTCTCTTAACCGGGAGATACTCGAGAGCCGTCATGAACCGGGCTCGAGATCTGGGAATAGACCTTGTTCGGGAGGGAGTTAAAAACAAAATTAAGGCTTATGACGAGATCTTGAAACAAGAAAATTTAAAAGATGAAGAAGTTGCATTTATGGGAGATGACCTGGTTGATATCCCCGTACTTAGAAGAGTTGGTTTAGCTATTGCAGTACCAGATGCCTGCCAAGATGTGTTCCCATACGTTCATTACACTACTCAACGTTCAGGTGGTAGAGGAGCATGCCGGGAAGTATGCGAGATGATCCTCAAAGCCCAGAGCAAGTGGTCTTCTGTAACTGACCGCTATTTTTAGAACTGATCTCTTCTTTTTGTGGTTCTTCTTCCCTGGATTAATTCGAGAAGATAAACTTTACAGTAAAAAGCGTTAGATGATATAGTTCGTTAGTAGCTGGACTTATTTATTCCCTTAAATCAATCTATTATCCGGATGGCTGGACTTCAAAGGTTGGGAAATTGTTCCAACCATATCAAAAAGTTAAAGATTTTGATTTGATATTAGGAAACGGAAAATGAAAGAAAGTGTTTTTAAACAAAAGCGTATGCTCAAGCTCTGGAGGCTTGCACTCGGAATTATAACGCTGCTTCTGGTAAGTGTTCTGGCATACGGTTGGTGGGATAGTTCACATTGGAACACTCCCGTAAAAGATACGAAAATCAAACTTGATGCCGAAATGGTAATTAAGGGTGTGAACTACACTGAAGTTAGGAAAGGCGAGAAATTCTGGGAATTGCGTGCCAAACAGGCAAGGTTTTATTCGGACAAGAAGCAAACGCTACTAATAGACGTTGAGGCAGTAATCTATTTAAAAGACGGGCGACAGGTTTATATAGAGGGCGACAGGGCCATAATGCATGTTAAAACCAAGAATATAGATATTTTTGGCAAGGTCACTTTATCCACAGGCCCATATAAGCTGGTAACGGACTCGCTCCATTACAACAACAATAAAAGGGTTATTAAAACCAGAGATCGGGTTATAATGACAGGGAACGGGATAGTTTTGAAGGGCCACGGCTTGTCTCTTGATATTAATACAAAAAAAATGAAGATAGAATCCACCGTCGACTGTTTGCTGGGAGGCAAGGTTCTTGCCGGGCTTGGATAATACAGGATTTGTTGCAAAAAGGGGAACGCGGAGGGATTTTTGATTGGTTTGAAACGTGGTTTCTTGAGAATTTTTCTGATAACTCTTTTAGCCATAGTAGGATTTGGCATTACATTTCTTAATACCGGAGTTGAATCAGCCAAAGATAACACACAGAGTAAAGCAGCGCAGAAAGAAGAGCCGATCCATATTGTCAGTGATAGACTGGAAGTAAACCAGGGAAAAAGAGAAATTATTTTTCTCGGCCATGTAATGGCCAAAAAGGGAGATCTCACTGTATTGGGCGATCGAATGATCGTGATATACCGGAGCACCAAAAAAGCGGCTGGCAACAATCCTGAGAAAAATGTATCATCTACCGATTTGTCAGGAACCAAACAAATAGAGAAAATTCTGGCACAGGGGAATGTTAAAATTTCCAAGGGAGACATTGTTGCCGTGGGTGACAAAGCCACCTACTACCAGGACATTGAAAAATTGGTGCTGGAAGGAAATCCACGGATCAGTCGCGGTGGAGATTTCATATCGGGACAAAAAGTTATAATATTATTGAAAGAGAATAAAAGTATTGTGGAAGGCGGGCGAGACGAACCGGTTAAAGCCACAATCCATCCGAAATCAGGAAAGTTGGTAACGCAATAATCATATGAACGTTCTTGAGACGAGAGATCTTGTTAAGTCTTACCGCGGTCGAACAGTGGTCAATAAGGTGAACTTAACTGTGCGGTCAGGAGAGATAACCGGTTTACTTGGACCCAACGGAGCTGGTAAAACAACGACTTTTTACATGATGGTCGGGTTGATTAAGCCTGACAGTGGGCAGGTACTTTTCGACAATAAGGATATTACAGATTTGCCCATGTACCTGAGGGCAAGGCTGGGAATAACCTATCTTCCCCAGGAACCTTCGGTATTCAGGAAATTGACGGTTTCGGAGAACATAATGGCTATCCTGGAAACCCTGAAACTGTCAGAAAGTGCCAGGAAGGAAAGATTAAAAGAGTTGCTCGAAGAGCTAAATATAAGTCAACTCGCTGATAGCAAGGCTTATGAACTATCCGGTGGAGAAAGACGTAGAGTTGAAATAACAAGGTGTCTGGTTATATCCCCGTACTTTATGCTTTTAGATGAACCCTTTGCAGGTATAGATCCTCTTGCAGTAATAGATATTCAGAATATAATAAGGAAGCTAAAGGAAAAAGGAATAGGGATTATCGTTTCGGACCACAACGTGAGAGAAACTTTAAAAGTATGCGACCGAGCTTACGTGATGCATCAGGGCGAGATTCTAGAGGAAGGGAGTCCGGAAAAAATTGCAAACAGCACAGTAGCAAGAAGATTTTACCTGGGAGATGAGTTCAGCTTAGGGGTGTGAAGGGGAATCGTATATGGCATTGGAACTAAAACAGCAATTAAAACTTACACAGCAGCTGGTGATGACGCCACAGTTGCAGCAGGCCATCAAACTGCTGCAGTTATCGCGCCTAGAATTGGTAGAAACGGTGCGTCAGGAAATGGAATCAAATCCCGTTCTTGAGGAAGAAACTTTTGAAATAGCAGAAGGTGAAGATAGTACCGCAAAGGAAAAACCAGAAAAGGAAACAAACCAGCCTCTCGAAGAAGTGGTGATGAAAGAAGAACCGCCCGAAGACTTTGACTGGGAATCTTATATCGAAGAATACAGCACCGGGTCACCGGCAATTGTAGAAAATGAATATTTTAAGGAATTGCCTCCCCTGGAAAACAGGCTTGTAAAAAAGGCTTCTCTGGATAGTCACCTCATGTGGCAGTTGAGATTGTCCAATTTTACGGAAGAAGAGCGAAACATCGGAGCTATTATCATAGGAAATTTGAATTCTGACGGATATCTCAAGGCCAGCGTGGAAGAGATAGCCGAAATGGCCGAATCGGACGTGGAAACCGTTGAAAAAGTGCTGGAAAGGATACAGGAGTTCGACCCAGTGGGCGTGGCTGCAAGGGATTTAAAGGAATGTCTGCTGATCCAGGCCAAGAAGCTCGACCCACCCAATGAACTTGTCGTCGAAATCATAACAAACCATCTTCATGACTTGGAAAACAAAAATTACTATGCAATTTCGAAAGCACTGAAAAGACCACCCGAAGAGATAGAAAAAGCCATTAACATTATTACTAACCTCGACCCGAGGCCAGGTCTGGCTTATAACGATGAAGAAGTTCAGTACATCAGCCCCGACATTTACGTATTCAAGGTTGACGATGAATTCGTGGTCGTGTTGAACGAAGATGGCCTTCCAAAGCTTAAGATAAGTTCCTTTTACAAGGATGCGCTGAAAAAAGACGGAAATTTCTCTGATTTTACCAAGGATTACATTCAGGAAAAATTACGTTCCGCATCGTGGCTAATCAAAAGCATACACCAGAGGCAGCGAACCATTTACAAAGTAGCGAAGAGTATCGTCAAGTTTCAGAGAGAATTTTTTGAAAAGGGGATTACTCATCTCAAGCCCATGGTACTGAGAGATGTTGCCGAAGACGTGAACATGCACGAATCAACCATAAGCCGTGTTACTACAAACAAATACATGCACACTCCCCAGGGAATTTTCGAGCTCAAGTTTTTCTTCAACAGTTCCATAAACAGCGTTATTGGAGATTCTGTCGCTTCTGAAAGCGTAAAAGAAATGATTCGAAGAATCATTCAGAGTGAAAATCCAGAAAAACCTTACAGCGATAAGAAAATAGTTGAACTCCTAAGGGAACAAAATATCAAGATTGCAAGAAGAACAGTAGCCAAATACCGTGAAATTATGGGAATTTTACCTTCCAGTAAAAGAAAAAAAGCAGTCTGGAAAAATCTGAAGAAAAAGAAAAAGTAGTGGAGACAAATCAACATTTACCCTATCTCTCAAAGGGAGGAGACCGGTATGCAAATCTCAGTTACTTTTAGACGTGTAGAACCCTCCGAAAACCTTAAGCAGTACGCTATTGACAAAATCTCGCGCGTCCAGAAATACCTGGACACACCCGCGGAGGCACACGTGGTATTATCGGTGGAAAAGTTTCGGCATATCGCTGATGTGACTATTAATGCCAACGGAGTTAATATAAATGGTGTGGAAGAAACCGAAGATCTTTACTCGGCCATTGACATGGTGGTTGACAAGTTAGAGACACAAATAAAAAAGCATAAGAACAAGTTTCGCAGAAGAAAGGGAGCAGCTACGAGAGGAAAAGAGCTGGAAAGTATGCAAGAGTCTGATTTTCCCGAGGATTCTGAACCCAGGATAATAAAATCAGAGAAGTTTTACGCGAAGCCGATGGATATTGATGAGGCCGTAATGCAGCTAGAACTTTCAGATGACACTTTCTTGGTATTTACAAATGCGCGAACAAATAATATAAATGTAATTTACAAGCGAAAAGATGGAAACTACGGATTGATTGAACCTTCGTAAATTACATCCGTGGTTGATCTTTCAAAATAAAAGAAAATTAAAGATCACTTTATTGAAGGGCTTCTATGAAGATTTTGGACATTCTACCTAAAGAAGCGATAGTGCCAGAGCTGAAAGCCAGAACCAAGCGGGAAGTGCTTGAGGAATTGAGCGATGCCCTGATTGGTATACAAAAGTACCTCAAGCGGGACGAGTTGGTAGAGGTCCTGATGGAAAGGGAGAGGTTAGGTAGCACCGGGATTGGAGAAGGTGTGGCAATACCTCATGGTAAACTCAAGGACATAGATCAACTCCTCATATCTTTCGGCAGAAGCACGGAAGGAATAGATTTTGACTCCATGGATGGCAAACCGGCTCATCTGTTTTTTTTGCTGGTTGCGCCGGAAAATTCGGCGGGGATACACTTAAGAGCACTTGCAAAAATATCGAGGTTGTTGAGGAGCGTGGACTTGAGGCAAAAACTCTTCAACGCCAGTTCCAGGGATGAAATATTTGAGATAATTTCCCAGGAAGACCAGGAATTTTAGTAAGATGGGATTTAACCCGTGAACAATTCATGGAATGTTTTCAAAAACTGAATTTAAGTGGCCCGTTTTCATAATGAAAACGGGCTTCTAATTTTGGAACATTTTAATCTCAAAAGGAATGAAAGTGTAGAAAGAGAATTTATACCAGATGTCTAAGGCAAAAGACGTAAGAGAAAATCCCGAGAAATTCGACCCCAGAGATGTGAAAATTGTTATAATCACAGGTCTCTCCGGCTCCGGGAAAAGTACAGTGATAAATGCTTTTGAAGATATTTCCTACTTTTGCATTGATAATCTGCCTCTGCCTTTGCTTACCAACTTTCTCGAACTTCACAAGAAAGAAATGCAGGATGTGAACAAAATCGCCCTGGGAGTGGATATTCGGGAAAGAAGTTTTTTCAAGGAATATCCTGAGGTCTTTCGCCAAGTAGCTAACCAGGGATACGATCTTGAAATAATATTTCTGGAAGCCTCAATTGAAGCTCTGCACAGGCGCTACAGCCAGACCAGGCGTAAACATCCGCTCGCTTCCAAGGATATAAATCTCCTTCAAGCCATAAATCTTGAGCGAGAGGAACTTCGCGGCCTGCGCAAGATGGCAACCAAGGTTATCAATACTACTGAAAAATCCGTTCACCAGCTTAAAGCACTGATCACTTCCTACTATTCCGGTGTTGAACCCGGTTCGCTTCTTTCTATTGAGCTAATTTCCTTTGGTTTCAAGTACGGCGTTCCCTTTGAAGCAGACATAGTCATGGATGTTCGATTCTTACCCAATCCGTATTTTGTGGAAGAACTTCGCGGACTTACGGGACTGGATGAGAAGATAAAAGAATGGGTATTGAACCGGACACTATCAAAAGAGTTCCTTGATGATTTTTTGAACTTGATTTTGAAATATTTACCTCGCTACATTGAAGAAGGTAAGAGATATTTGAACATAGCTGTGGGATGTACCGGGGGCAGGCACAGGTCGGTGGTAATTGTAGAAGAAATCAGAAGAGTCCTAGAACAACGAGGCTACAAGGTTGTCACGTATCATAGAGACATTGATGCTGACTAATCCGGTAAAGGAAACAAACATAGAGTCATGGTTGGTATACTTGTTATCTGTCACAGCAATCTTGCGCAAGAACTTGTAAGTACAGCAGAATTGATCGTCGGAAAGCTTGATCAATGTCTCGCAATTTCCATGGACACAAAACACACAATCGAAGAACTAAAGGAAATTGTAGCAAGTCATCTGAAAAGAGTGGATGACGGGGACGGAGTTCTCATTTTAACCGACCTATTTGGCGGTACTCCTTCCAACATAAGTATTTCTTTTCTTCAAAAAGGCAAAGTGGAAGTTATCTCCGGAGTGAACCTGCCGATGCTAATCAAGCTGGCAAGTACAAGAAAAGGAAAATCCCTGGAAGAAATCGCTCCAATCATAAAGGAATACGGACAAAGAAATATTTCGCTCGCCAGCGAGTTGATGCCGTTGAAAAAGACCAAGAAAAGTTCTCGAAAGTAACCGCACTGTTTATATAAGACTCCTTTTTAGCGACCGACGCGACAGCTTGTACTGAGTTTGTACATCAGTATGAGACGCTGGATTCCCGCTTTCGCGGGAATGACGTGGTGAGACGTATTGAGGGAATGACATGGTGGGAGACTCTGACCTCCGACTTCACATTTCTGACTTCTACCTCAGAGCAGTGCCCCGAGTAGTTCGTCAAAGGCGAACGTATCGAGGGGCAGTTTAGTATATCACAAGATTATGATACTTTATTCTGTAAATATGTGTTAAATTTATGCGGGTTGTCTTGGCGGAGACGACTGAATCGAAGGTTCAACCTGAGAAGGTGCGTTGAATTAAATAGAACTCTAAAACAAAATGGAGAGAAAAAATGGCCAAGGTAAAAGTTACATTTCAACCTGACGAGAAAACTGTGGAAGTGGAAGCCGGTACAAATCTGCTTGAGGCGGCAAACAAGGCGGAAATTGATATTAACAGTCTTTGTGGCGGAGAAGGTGTTTGTGGAAAATGCCGCCTTATCCTGGTCAAAGGTGAGGTAGAAGCCTCCAACAAAGCCCTATCTTTCCTGAGTAAGAAAGAACTCGACAAAAATGTCCTTCTGGCGTGTCAGACAAAGGTTCTTGGGGACACAGAAGTAGTGGTTCCGCCTGAATCGAGGAGAGAAGAAGAACAAATCCTCGTGTCTGAAGAGATAGTTCAGTTTGATACTCCCAAACCTTTTGAAGATCACCCTGCAAGCCAAAGAGAAATAGGTTTTTACGAACCCCTGATGCAAAAACATTTTCTCAAACTTCCCCCTCCTACCCTGGAAGATAACGTATCTGATGTTGACAGGATACTCAGGGACTTGAGAAAGAAGTTCAGGGGAGTCGAAATTGAGCTGGAATTCAAATGTCTGAAGGGATTGTCCGAGTTACTCAGATCCAACGAATGGAAAATTACTGCCACGAGTCACGTGGAAAACGGGAACTGTGTGAGAATTGTGAACATTGATCCCAGGGATACGTCGAATAAAAACCTGGGGATTGCCGTAGATGTGGGCACCACCAGTATAGTTGCGGAACTTGTTGATCTGCGCTCTGGAAAAGTTCTCTCAGTAGAGGCAAGTCATAATCAACAGGCCCGTTATGGAGAAGACGTTATTTCCAGGATGATTTACGCATGCAGTAGAGGCGGTTTGAATCCGTTAAACCAGGCCGTTATCAACACGATTAACGCCCTGATTGCCTCCCTTATGAGCAAAAACAAGATTTCAGTGGAAGACATATCTTGCGTTGTTGCGGCTGGAAATACCACAATGACGCATCTACTCCTAGGTTTGGAACCCTGTACGATCCGCATAGAGCCATATGTGCCCACTGCTGACCATTTTCCTCCGGTGGTTGCTAGAGAGATCGGCCTGCAGGCAAGTGAGTACGCTATCTTGAGATGTTTGCCAGGTGTTAGCAGTTACGTCGGTGGGGACATAACAGCCGGAGTTCTTTCTTCTCATCTTTCCGACAGTTCTAAAATAGGCGCACTGATCGATATTGGAACCAACGGGGAGATCGTTATCGGGAACAACGAATGGATGGTTTGTTGTTCAGCATCCGCAGGGCCTGCGTTTGAAGGCGGAGGTAGCAAGTGTGGAATGAGGGCAACGAAGGGAGCTATTCAGAAGGTTGTAATTGAAGGTGACAAGGTAAATTACATCACCATTGGCAATGCCAAACCCAGAGGAATATGCGGATCAGGCATAATCGATACCATTGCTCAGCTATTGTTGAACGGGATAATCGACCAGGCAGGGCATTTCATTAAGCTTGACCATCCACATGTACAGATTGAAGATGACGTTCCGGAGTTTGTTCTTGCGTTTGAAGACGAAACGGAAACCGGAGAGAAAGTAGTGTTGACGGAGGATGATATAGGTAACCTTATTAAATCAAAGGGAGCCATTCTTGCGGCGATGAAGGTTCTGGTAGAAAGTGTTGGTTTAAGTTTTAACGATATCGAACAGCTGTTTGTGGCAGGAGGTTTCGGAAATTTTTTGGATATTGAAAACTCAATCCTTATAGGCCTGTTACCTGATATACCCAAGGATAGAATTAAATTTATCGGTAATAGTTCTCTTGCCGGTGCTCGCATGTGTATGTTGTCTTATCACGCCTTTGAAAAAGCAGAGATGATCTCCAAGCAGATGACTTCTTTTGAGCTTTCAGTAAACAAACAGTTTATGGATGAGTTCGTGGCGTCACTCTTTTTGCCACATACTGATATGTCGCTGTTTCCCACCGTCAAAGAGAAACTGGAAAAGACGAAATAATGTATTTTTTCCGGGCGGGCTTGATACCCGCCCGGTGAGAAGATATGATCAAATTCATGGAGATTATAACAGGTTATCCCGTCCTTCTCTTTTCAGGTATTCAACTATCTTTCTGATTTCCTGGGAACGAGACTTGTCGGCAACAAGGAGTGCGTCTGGTGTGTCAACAATAAGCGAGTTTTCGATGCCCAGGCAGGCTATGAAACGATCTGCCTTGCTGGCTACAAAATTGCCGCTGCAGTCGATCATGAGCGTGTCTCCCTCGACAACGTTTTCACTGTCATCCGAGTCCTTCTTCTTCAATTCGTAAAGCGACAACCATGATCCAACATCACTCCAGCCGCAGTCGCAGGGAATTACAAGGACTCTTTCCTTAGTCTTTTCCATTATCCCGTAATCGAAGGAAATGTTAGGCAGATCAGGATAAACTTCCTCAAGCACAGCTTCGAAGTCATTTTTACCTGTTGCTGTTCTTATTTTTTCAAGGCCTTCAAACAAATCGGGAAGATGCAGTTTTATTTCTTTGAGGATCGTTTTCGGGTTGGCAAGAAAGATACCAGCGTTCCAATAATACTCACCGCTTGAGAGATATCCCATGGCAGTTTCCAGATCTGGTTTTTCAACGAAAGAGGATACTTCGTATACATCAAGGCCGTTATCAGAGGAAAAAAGATTCCCTTTGTGGATATAACCATATCCGGTTTCGGGTCTTGTTGGAACGATCCCGAGAGTGGCGATGCTATCATTTACAACCATTTTACTTGCAAGTTTAAGACTTTTTAAAAACGCTCCAGCATCTGCTATGTAATGATCGGCGGGAAGAAAAGCAACGGCTTCATCAATCCCCATACAGTCAGCGTACAGGGCTCCCAGTCCTATGCAGGGAGCAGTATTTCTCCCCACCGGTTCCGCCAGCAATTTAATTTTTTCCCCATCGAACAAGCGTCTAGCTTCTTCCAGGTGTTGCTGCCCGAGAACAACAAGTCCTTCCCTGTTGTTGGATAATGGTTTTACCCTGTACCATGTTTCGACTACCATGGGATTTTTTCCGATGATAGCCAGGAACTGTTTAGGTTTTGCTTGCCGGCTGAAAGGCCAAAACCTCGTGCCGGATCCTCCAGCCATGATTACTATGTACAATTTAAACCTCCTTCTGTGTAATCCCCATTAAACTAATTCATTATAGGGTAATCCAAGAGATTTTCTCTTCTTTTCAATATGCTTAATAATCAAGGTAGCCGCCTTCTCTGGATCGGGTTCTACCGCGAAGGTAGCTCCGACAATCTCCGAGAGGCCTGATGTCAAAAGCTGTACTACGTTTTTGCTCCCGAGAATAGGGGGCATGGGACCCAGAACGGTAAAAATTCCCGAGCCAACCATGTAAGATCCGATGGATACCGCTTTCTCGGAATACCATTCAGGAGCTGCACCAGCCACCGGTAGGTCACTCATGTCTACTCCAAGCTCATTTGCCAGCGCTGCCACCGCAACCAGTATCCTGACATTATCCACGCAACTGCCAACATGTAAAACCGGCGGTATTTTAAGAAGGTTACATACTTCTTTTAGCCCATTTCCCGCCATGTTTGCCGCTTCAAGCACTTTCAAACCGGCCTTGCCGTTTGCAATGGCGGCACATCCTGTGTCCACCACGAGAATATCGTTTTCGATTAACCTTTTTGTTAAGGTAACATGGCCGAGGTCATGTTTTATCTTCGGATTGTTGCATCCAACTATCCCGGCAATTCCCCGTACTTTGCCTTCTTTAATAACGTTGATCAGAGGCTCAAGACTGCCACCAAGGGCTTCAAGGATAGCTTCTACGGAAAACCCTGACGTCAATTTGATGGGTTCCACAGGAATATAAACTTTGCCCGGGGTTCTATTACTAAAATTCTCAATGGCTTCTCTTACCAGCTTTTTCGCCAGTTCTCTTGCATTATGAGGATGAAACTCGTGGTGTTCCATCTCCGGATACTTGGCCTTGTCGCTGGTAGATACCATCTTGGTGTGATAACAGGAAGCAATATGTCCTAAAGAAGGCATTATGCACTGGTAATCGACCAGGATCATTTCCACTGCGCCCGTTACGATAACAAGTTCTGTCATAAGGTGATTTCCGGCCATAGGTATACCGCGGCGCATAAGTAATTCGTTACCAGTACAACAAAGACCAACAAGGTTAATTCCCCTGGCGCCTTTTTCTTTGGCGAGATTTATAAGCTCTTCGTCATTCGCAGCTTGATAGATCATCTCTGAAACCACAGGGTTGTGTCCGTGAACAACTATATTCACCTCGTCTTCTTTTAAAACTCCCAGATTAACCGTTGATTCTGTTGGCTTGGGTGTTCCAAAAAGTATATCAGACACCTCAGTGGCAATCATGGAACCGCCCCAGCCGTCAGAAAGGGCATTCCTGAGTCCATGGAGCAACAGGTTTGCCCAGTCATTGTCGACACCCATATGTGTCCGGTGCATCATTTCCGATGTTTCCCTGTCGATACCTCTTGGAGTAATTCCAAGTTTATCCCAGATCTGGCGACGTTTTTCGGGGGCTCTCTTTAACAAAGTTAATGCCTTTTTCCTGGTTCCATAGTCTTCTTCCATGGCATAGGCGAGTTCTTTTGCAATATCCTGGGTTGATTTTCCATCCACTTCAACACCATATTCCACGGCCACTCGCCTAAGTTTGTCTTCATCCCTAATTTCATATCCGGGAGCTTTCCCTTCTGCGACGTTCCTAAGCACTTCTACCAGATCCCGGCCGTGGTCTGAATGAGCTGCAGCTCCAGCGGCAATCATACGTCCAAGGTTTCTTGCCACGATGATATCAGCATCAGCTCCGCAAACACCTTTTTGAGGTCCTTCGCCAAACGGGTCGATCCTGCATGGCCCCATGGCACAATTACGACAGCTTAAACCCAGCTCACAATACCCGCATTGGGGTAACTGCTTTTTATATCTATCCCAAACAGTTTCTATTCCATCAGCTTCAGCTTTTTTAAGCATTAATTTGCCATCTTCGGTTATCGTCAGTTCTTCATATTTTTCTTTCTCGGACATAATCATCCTCCATCAACTTCTCTGAAGTTAATACAAATTTTGTCCTAGTTCTTTGCCAGAGATTCCAGAATTTCTCTGTGCTTGTTTAAAACGTTCATGGGGTTAAACGGTTCTTTACCTCCTTCAACAATGCCAGCCGAAGCCGCTCGGCTCACTTCAGCGGTTTTTTCCGCCAGCGTTACGTTTACATCTTCAAATACCAGAGCTCCGGTTTTACAGGCTTCGACGCATGCGGGAACCATCCCTTTCTCTTGTCGTTCCATGCAATTGTCACACTTTATGGCTACCACTTTGTTGGGAGGTGCAAAAACGTCCTGATGATACCGTATTACCCCAAACGGGCAAACCATGGCACAGGAAGCACAATTAATGCACCTGCCATGGTCAATAACCACCGTTTCCCCATCTTCACTTCTGAAAATAGCACCGGGCAAGCAAGCGAAATAGCACGGCGCAGGGTCACAGTGGCGACATCTGTTAGGGAAAGCCTCTCTAAAGAGGCCTGCTCCTATGTGAATGCGAGAACTGGGTTTGGGGTGTTCCTGGATTGCTCCGAAAAGGGTTTTTGATCTGGAATGAGCGACGGCGCACGCTATCATGCATTGCATGCAACCTACGCAGCGCTCTGGCCGGACCACC
>Ga0164310_10001093_pt1 | contig 14996 bp, 15 predicted proteins | sample GuaBasSedimGuay1_FD_121795 | JGI IMG/M metagenome (GOLD analysis project Ga0164310, IMG submission 121795) | Subseafloor sediment microbial communities from Guaymas Basin, Gulf of California, Mexico - Guay1, Core 4569-9, 0-3 cm | ecosystem: Environmental > Aquatic > Marine > Hydrothermal vents... | reverse complement strand
GTCATAGAGGAAAGCTCATCCAGGCCATCCCGTCTACCAGACAGAGCCACAACCTCATTTGGCCGGCACCATCCCGGCGGACGTCCTCGGGATGAAAAGATGGCGGAGAGAGATGCCGAGCTCTTTCGGAGCTCGGTCCTTTCGGGAGCGGCATCTCAAAGTCGGGCGGCTGAAGCTATTATTCCCTCATTTGCCGGAGACAGCCTTCAAGCGTTACTATGATGTAGTATGAGAATTGTTCTTGAGTTAGAGCCTTATAGTGGTGCCTTGGTCCTCCCAATCCATTATAACTATCAGCTTCAGGCCATGATCTACCGGAGCCTGGACGAGGCCCTGGCCGAGTGGCTTCACAACAGGGGCTACAGTGTGTGTACACATGGTTAGGGACAGTTTGGCCAAGGGGAGAAAAAAGGACCGGGAGGCCCTGGCCCAGGACCTCAAGGCGGTCTACCGAGCGGACACAGTTAAGCAAGCCCACCGGGCCTTAAGAGCCCTGAAGGAGAGGTGGGCCGGGAAATACCCGGAGCTTGTGGCAAAGTGGTTGGACAAAAGGCCCTCCCGGAGTTCCTGAACCATCTCAAAGGTATCCGGGCCTACCTTTACACTGATATACTTGGTGTTGGTCCAGGAGAATGAGCGGCTCTTGGGAAGGAGACTGCGATGGTTCACAGAAATGCAGTTGGGGAGCTGCCATCCCCCTGGACACACTTGCTGAGGCGCTATCGAAGAAGGGGAAATCCTGGTCGTGCGCGTGCTTCAGATAGATACTGATGAACTCAGCCCCGAAGCCTACCCGTTGTACAAGGAAGTGATCAGTTCATTGCTGGAGGACGCTCAGGCTATAGTGCTGTTGATGCCTTAAAGTGGCCAACAGATCGTTCGGGGTCAGCAAGGCTAGGACAACGGTTTCCCATCCGTCTTTTTCGCCTCATCGAAGTGCCGGTGGGAAGAGCGTCTTAAGCTTTCTTTCAAGGATCATCACGGTTAAAATGCTGTCCGAGATGAACGGTCGCGAGAGAGTCCTTGCCGCTTTGGAACATAGAGAGCCGGATCGGGTTCCTTTCGATTTGGGAGGGAGCTTGGTAAGCGGGATTCACCGCAATGCATATATCCGGCTCTTGAACCGCTTGGATGTAAAAGAGGAAGTAAGCATCTTGGACCCACTCCAACAACTTGCCCGCGTGAGCGAACAGGTCAAGCAAGCTCTATCGGTTGACGTGGAAGGCGTTGGGGGGCGCGATCCCAAGCTGTGGAAGGCGGAAATCACCGAAGGACGGAAAGGGACTTGCTATGTCGATGCCTGGGGCATCCGGCGTATCATGCCCCAAGGGGCCTTGTACTTCGACCGTTACTTTCCTCCGCTTGCTGAAGCCACTTCCATTAAAGACATCGAACCCTACCCTTGGCCAGCTCCGGAGGACTTCCTCGAATTTGAGGCATTGAAAAGGGAGGTTCGACAGGCTCGTGAAACCGGAAGGGCGATAGTCCTCCAGCTCGGCGGCGAGACGATAGGCAAGGCTATAGCCCTCTTGGGGTTGGAGCGTTTTTATACCGGTCTCATCCGCCACCCTAAATTCGTCCTTGCTGTGGTGGACAAAGTCCTGGAATGCAAAATGGCTCTATGGGAATACGTGCTGAAAGAGGTGGCCGATCTGGTCGATGTCGTGGTGGAAGCCGACGATCTCGGCGCACAAGATCGTCCTCTAATGTCGCCAGTAATGTACCGCCGATATCTTAAGCCACGCCAGAAGAAGCTATTTGAGTTTATCCACCGACTTGTGCCTAAAGCAAAACTTTTTTACCACACGGACGGTGCTGTTTATGATCTTATACCTGATCTCCTGGAGATCGGCGTGGAGATTCTCAACCCCGTACAGGTGGATGCCGTCGGGATGGAGCCCCAAAGGCTCAAGGTAGAGTTCGGGAAGGATCTCGTCTTTTGGGGAGCAGGCCCCCAAACCAAGACGCTCTCCCATGGGAGTCCAAGGGAAGTCCGCGATGAGGTCCGTCGGCGGATTGAAGTCCTAGCCCCGGGTGGCGGGATCGTACTCGCCCCCATCCATAATATCCAAGCCGAGGTTCCGCCGGAAAACGTCCTGGCCATGTACGAGGCACTGCGAGAGTTCGGTTGACCTCAAGAGCGCGGAACGACGCTTACTCTAAGCTCGTGTGCCCCATCCTCCCGTGCGTATTCATAATAAAAGTATAAGGCATTGTCATGTGGGACCACGTCAACATAACGCAGCGACCCGGAGGCATGCGGGGACACGAGGATCGGGCCATCGGGGGTGAGCTTGTTGTAATGGAGCAAATCGAAGGTAATCGCCATTCCAGTTCTTTCCTCGTAGTTCTCCTTCACCGTCTGACACCCGTCGTAGAAGACGAGGAACGCAGGAGGAGCTGGAAGCAGAGCGGTAAGGCGCACGGTATAAGCGTCCCAGCGTCCTTCTCCGGGAGCCAGGGCTTCCCCCAACCATTGGAAGCGAACTCCATCGTGGCTCACAGCGATGCCTGTATGGGTCTTCGCCAGTCCTGTAGCATGTACATCGAAGGTGGCGTGGAGCCTGTCACGGCAATCCTCTGGGACGTCAGCTACGGCGTAAGCAACGGCCATGAAATAAGCCCTTCCAATCATGATCACGACCGGGTCTTTCACCCCCTCAGCCCCTATGTCCTGAGGCACGAGCACTTTCTTGCGGTCATGGGGATTGAGTTTTTCGAACGAGTCAGCCTCGAGGAGGTCAATCCTCCACTGACCACTTGCGCCGTCCACGTAGCTTAAGTAAAGCCGGTATTTCCGCTCTGGGGTGATTAGCAACGTGCCCCGTTCGATCGAGGGAGAGTCGAAGTCCGCGCGGCTCGCTTCCCAAACGGGCTCGAAGCGTCGTCCGTCCCTGCTTTTGGCGATGATGCAACGAAATCCCCTCCCCATGCCTCTAGGCATACGGAGCCGGTGGTACAAATAAAAAACTCTCTCACGGTGATCAAACAAAGCACTCGGTGCTCCAGCCCACCACCCAGAGCCTTGGCCGGGTGGCTCCACAACCGTTTCTCCTATATGAGGGTCGAACAGAGGCGTGGGGCTTATCAGCTTATCCCCTCGCATTACACCCCCTTCCCTTTCGGCCACTTGACGGCCTTCTTCGAGGGCAATATAATTCAGATGTTAGATATTAGATATCGGAGTATAAGAGATGGGCTCTTTTGGGGCAAGCAAACAGAGACTTCCGCTAGCGCGGGCCGAAATGGCTCGGCAGTACATCCTCGAGCACATCATTCGGAACGAGCTCCACACCGGAGATCCCCTTCCTCCCGAGGGGCAGGTCGCCCAAGAGCTCGGGGTTAGTCGTGGCTCCGTTCGAGAGGCTGTGAAGGCGTTGCAATCGTTGGGGATCGTGGATGTCCGCCATGGTGAGGGCTTGTATGTCCGGGGGATCAGCTTTGACTCTTTACTCGAGCTTCTAACCTTCGGAGCCAGATTTGACCCTCCGCTCCTGGCGGATCTCCTGCAGGTCCGTACGTGGCTCGAAGTGGCAGCCGTGGAGGATGCGGTGAAATCCATAGATGAGGCACACGTGCATCAGATGGAACGGTGCCTCCGCGAATGGGAAGAGAACATACGCAAGGGCACTCCGGTAAGTAAGGTAGATCGCCAGTTCCATCATGCCTTATATAGTGTTTTAGGAAATAGGGTGCTTCTTGAGTTGTTGGATGTATTTTGGAAGGTTTTTTCAAGCATAGGAATAGAAGATATCAAACGGGACCCCACACCTCTGGCGACCCTAAAGGAACACAGAGCGATTTTCGAGGCTGTGAAAAAGCGGGACCCTGCCGCCGCACGGGAAGCGATTATCTGCAGTAACGCGCACATCATGGAACGGATCCGGCAAGTCATCGACGCGGCACGTCAAACCCCGACCGAAGGAGGAACTCCATGATCCGAGGTGTGATCGTTCCGTTGGTGACCCCTTTCAGGGAGGACTTCTCGGTGGACGAAGAAGGCCTTTCCCGCTTGGTGGAGCACGTGATTGCCGGTGGAGTGGCGGCGATCTTCGTGCTGGGCTCTTGTGGAGAATTTCCAGTGCTGGATGATGAGGAAAAGGTCCGTTTGGTAAAGCTTACCGCACGGTATGTCCGCGGAAGGGTGCCGCTTTTGGCAGGAGTTGGGGAGCCGAGTACAAGACGGAGCCTCTCGCTGGCGCAGCGGCTGCTCGATGCAGGAGCGGAGGTCATCGTAGCCCTTGCCCCCTTTTACTACCTGTACACCCAAGAAGAGCTTTACCGGCACTTCATCACGATCGCGCGGGCGCTGAAAGCTCCCGTGATAGTTTACAACATCCCTCAAACAACGAAACACTCCGTTTCCCCCCAGCTGCTCAAAAGGCTTCTACAGGAGCCGAACATAATTGGTCTGAAGGACAGCGCAGGAAACATGACGACCTTTCAAGAGTACCTTTCTGTAGCACAAAGCCGTCCGGACTTCTCGGTCTACCAGGGAGCGGAGCCTTTGGCTGCCTTGAGCCTGGTCAGGGGGGCGACCGGGGTGATGTTGGGCCTGGCGAACCTCGCCCCTCGATTGTGTACGAACCTATATGAGGCGGCGCAAAAAGGCGAGTTTGAAAAGTTGTGGAGGCTTCATGAGAGCCTCATGGAGCTTTTTTCAATCCAACAGCACAAATCCTGGCTGGCCGGGCTTAAGACGGGAGCGGGCCTTCTAGGGTTGTGTCGTCCTTATGTATCCGAGCCTTTCGAGCCCTTGAGTGAGGAGCAGGTAAAGGCCGTGAGGGCTACTCTAGCTGGGCTCAGGCTCCTTTCGGGGAGGTAGACCGTGTCGTTGCAAAGCAAAGTGGAAGATCACCTTCGGCGCCTCCTAAATCACATCGAAACGCGATTAAACATCGCAGATCAAAAGGAGCTTTATTCGCGATACGTGCGCTCGCTCAGTTTCAGCGAGGTCGACCGCCTCCCCCTTGCCCTCTACATCCCCTGGCGGGATGGGACCTCCCGGCCATTTCCTCTCCGTGAGGCTTACAAAGACCCAGCAAAGATGCTGGTCAACGAGCTACTTTGTGGGTTCACCAATCTCCTGCACGTAGTCGAGGTGGGAAGCGACAATCCCCTTTGCATCCGCCCCAATCTCGGGGTGGGGATCGTGGCCAGCACTTTTGGGGCCAAGATGCGCTTTCTCAAGGATAATATGCCCTGGGTCAATCCCCTAGGGCCAGAGCGCATCACCGAGATCATTGAAGGAGACCTTCCTCCTGTCGACTCCGGGTTGGTGAACAACGCTGTGGAAATGTATGAGTATTTCCATGAGACATTGAGCCGGTATCCCAACTGTCAGAAAGCGATTCTAATAACGCTTCCCGATCTTCAAGGACCTTTTAGCACTGCGGAGCTGCTTTGGGGGCCCAAGATCTATACGGCTTTGTATAAGGAACCGACGCACGTTGGGGCACTTTGCGAGAAGGTAGCTCGGCAAATGATCAGGATATATAAGGCCCTGCTTCCCTATACCACGGATGAAGTTGCTCCCGGATTCCGCTGTCAACACGGGGTCGTGATCCGTGCGAACCTTCTTATCCGTAACGACTCCGTGGTGAACATCTCTCCCCAGATGTACCAAGAAGTGGTCCTTCCTGCTGACAAGGTTGTCGCCGAGGAGGTGGGAGCGGTGGGCATGCATTTTTGTGGAAACGGAATGCATCAGCTCAAGAACTTTCTTTCGCTCCCAAATATACAATGTATCGACATCGGCCAGCCGGAGTTGCTTGATCTTGATTATCTCTACACGGAAGCAGCGACGAGCAAAGTAGCCCTCGTTCGGGTCTCCTTACCGGAAGGTGAGCTTTGTTCCCCAAGGCTTAGGGAGCGATTCCCGACGGGGATTAGCCTCGTGGCCACGGTTCAAGATCTAGGACATGCCAAAAAACTGTGGAAGGCCTACATGGCAGCGCAGGAGAAGGCTGATGCGAAAGCGGTTTGTGAGTGAGGCGCCTTTGATCGCGAGCGTGGACGTGCTCGTGTGCGGGGGTGGACCCGCCGGTATCGGCGCGGCAGTGGCTGCCGCTCGGCAGGGAGCTTCCACCATGCTGATCGAACAGCAAGGTTGCCTGGGAGGAGTGGCTACAAACGTTTTGATTGGAACTTGGGTGGGGAGTTATTCCCGTAACGGGGCATATCCTGTGGTGGGAGGCATCTTTTCGGAGATCGTTGACCGCCTCGCTGCTGAAGGAGCTGCGATCCCGGCGGAAAAGGACGTCCCTCCGCAGTTTTCCCTTGCGGAGCGGAAGGTTGTGGTAGTACAACCCGATTCGAAGTTCCAGGGCGTGGGCTCACGGCACCTGGGATACGCACCCTGGCACGGACGGGCCGTTGCTTTCGAGTTTGAACCCTGTAAGCGGGTTTGCGAAGAGCTTGTGCTGGAAGCGGGCGTGCGGATCCGCTACTTCACCAGCTTTGTAGCCCCTGATTTGAAGGAGAACAAACTGAAAGGTGTATATGTATTTTCCAAAGGTGGTTTGGAATACATCAAGGCAAAAGTGGTGGTCGACGCGACCGGCGACGCGGACGTCGCTTTTCGCAGTGGCTGTCCCACAGTTAAAGGGCGGGCCGAGGATGGTCTCATGTCACCGGCCACACTCATTTTGGTCTTAGAAGATGTGGATTCGCTTGCCTTTGAGAAGTACTGCAAACAGACGGGTGACGTGCGCCTGCGAAGTATCATAGAAAGGCTCAAAAACCAAGGCAAATGGCCGTTTCTCTTTGAGGCCATCATCTGTTGTGAGATGCCCCGAAGGGGACGCTTCTTCATCAATACCTTGCGGCTGACTGGTATTGACGGGACGGATCCCAATGACTTGACAAGAGGCATGATTGAAGGAAGAAAACAGGCAAAGAAATTGCTAGAGATTTTGCGGAGATATGTCCCTGGTTTTGCAAAGGCCCGGCTTGTCCAAACCTCGCAGGTTCTTGGGATTCGGGATACACGGCGGATTGTAGGGGAATACATGATCACGGTGGAAGACCTAATCCAGGGACGCCATTATGAGGATACAATTGCTTTAAGTGGGTACCAATGGGACATGGCTGATCCCAAATGCCCTTCTTGCCAAAGGATGGAAGGAAAACCTATTGGCTTGCCTTATGTAGAGATTCCTTACCGCAGCCTCTTGCCGCAGGGAGTAAGGAACTTGGTAGTGGCGGGAAGATGTATCTCCTGTGAATGGGATGCATTGGGGCCTATAAGGATCATGCCAGCTTGTTTTGCAATGGGGCAGGCGGCGGGAACGGCAGCAGCGCTTTCCTTATCCAACGACGGCGTCGTACACAAGGTGAACTTACACATCCTTCAAGAAGGTTTAGTGCAGCAAGGTGCAATCCTGCCCCAAGCTATAGCAGAAGGGAGGTGAGAAGCGAGCACACTTTGAGGACTAAAGGTGAGGACTAAAGGACTTTGTGAGCAGAGCTAAAAAACACTAAAAAGGAGGAAAAAATGATGCGCAAAGCTTTCCTCGCGGCGTTGATCCTGGTTATGCCCGTTTTTGCGTTTGGAGCGGGCGATTCGGAGACATACGTTGAGGGTTGGCTTTCGGGCTGTGGGACCGAGGGCTCACTGTGGACGACCTGTACACATCGGCTCGACGCAACCGTTAACCAACCGTTGGTTGCGATCACCTGGCAGGGAGGCCTTCAACCGCTTCTGGCGGAAAGCTGGGAGATGCTAGAAGGCGGTAAGGTCTGGATCTTCCACCTCCGACAGGAAGTCAAATGGCATGATGGGGTTCCCTTCACTGCCAAGGACGTGGTCTTCAGCTTCAACGCTTATGCCAACCCCCGTGCCGGCTCCCGCTGGACCTCAAAGGTCGCCGACATCCTTGGGTATGATGAGTTCCAAGCAGGCGAGGCCGACCATCTTGTGGGAGTCGAGGCTTTGGACGACTACACAGTGAGGATAGAGCTGAAAGAGCCCATGCCGCTGTGGATCAAGGTAAAGCAAACCTACGTGGTCATGTTGCCCGAACACATCCTCGGCAACGTGCCTCCTGAGCAGTGGCGGGGGCATTCCTATTGGGCCCACCGCGTCGGGACCGGCCCGTTCAAGTGGGTAGAGTATGTACCTGACCAATACATAAAGCTTGAGCGCAACGAAGACTACTTCCTCGGCGCTCCCAAGATCAAGTATTTGATCTACCGCTTTTACACGGATGCGGCCTCAGCCGTGGCCGCGCTTGAAAACGGGGAGATTGACACTACCGCTTACGAAACCACGCTGATCGGGCTCGACGAAGTCGAGCGCCTGGACTCAATCCCGGGCATCGACATCGTGGTTATGAGCAAAGGCATGCCGAACTTCTTGCGCCTTAACCTAAAGAAGTCAGAATGGGCTGACGTGCGGGTGAGGCAAGCCATCAGGTACGCTATCGACGTTGACACAATTGTAGATACGGTGTTCGCTGGATACGGAAAGCCGGCCTATACGGTATTCCCGCAGGAGTGGGCGATACCAGACGGCTTGAACAAATACGAATACAACCCCGACAAGGCCCGCGCCCTTCTTGAGGAAGCCGGTTACGATTTCAATCGCAAGATCGAGCTCCTCTTCCACTATAAAGACGCTGTAACCAGACGTGCCCTTTTGGCGGTACAACAGTATCTTGCTCAAGTTGGAATTAATGTAGAGCTCAGACTGACCGATGCGGCTACCCTGCACGCTCTTCAGGAAACCGGGAACTGGGATATGGGATACTTCGGGTTTGGCATGGGCGTAGACCCTGCCTTGGCAGAACAGTTGCTCAAGTGTGGGACGATCGAGTCCGGCGGCTATTGTAATCCAGCGGTCGAGGCGCTCTTTGCCAAGGGAGTTCAATACACCGAACGTGATGAACGTGTACCGTACTACCACGCCATTGCCCGTATAGCCAACCAGGAACTTCCTCAAATTTGGCTTTGGTATGCCGTCAGGCCTCTTGGATTCAACCGGCGGGTAGTAGGGCCTTACGAGCACTGGGCGGAGCAGAAGATCATCTACTTCAACATGCCGGTCTATCAGGAAATCGAGAAATGGTACATTAAGGACTAGCCTTATCCTGCCGTGGGGGGAGGTGATCCCTCCCCCCACGGCATAATGAGGGACCAATGATCACCTACATCGCCCGGCGGATTTTGATAAGCATCCCTGTCCTACTGGCCATTACATTCGTGCTTTTTCTGTTAAGCGAACTAATGCCAGGGGATGCCGTAGTAGCCATGATGTCACCTGAGGCCCCCGTCTCAAGAGCCGCCTTGGAAACCCTCCGAAGCCAGCTTGGGTTGGACCAACCGTGGCCCGTGCGGTATGCCCGTTGGCTCTGGCAGCTTTTGCACGGACACTTGGGCTACTCTTTCATCACCTTCGAGCCGGTGACCAGGGTGATCGCTTCCCGGATCCCCGCAACGTTGGAGCTTATGGGAATTTCTATGCTGCTATCCCTCATTTTGGGGGTGATCCTCGGCACCATCTCGGCGGTAAAGCAATATTCGTTGACGGACTTTGTCCTCACAGTCTTGGGATTTGCAGGCCAATCGATTCCCGTTTTCTTCCTGGGGCTGGCGTTGATATATCTATTCGGTCTTCGATTGAGGTGGTTCCCGGTTTCAGGAAGTCATACGCCTGGAGTACCGCCCTCGGCGATCGATCACCTTTCCCACCTTTTCCTACCTTTGCTTTCCTTAAGCATTATGCGCATTGCCGTTTTTATGCGACATACAAGGTCAAGCCTGCTAGAGGTTCTCCACTCTGACTTCTTGAGCGTTGCTAGAGCCAAGGGGCTTTCCGAGCGGGCAGTGATAATCAAGCATGGACTGCGCAACGCTTTGATCCCCATAATTACCATCGTGGGCTTGAACATCCCCGTGATATTTGCGGGAGCGGTCATCATCGAGTCGATTTTTCAGTGGCCCGGGATCGGGCTTCTGTATGTGAAAGCCGTCCAGCAAAGGGATCACCCGATGATTATGGGGTTGGCGTTGATGTCCGCTGTGGTCGTACAGGCGAGTAATCTAGTCACTGACATTGCCTATGCATATGCAGACCCAAGGATTCGATATGACTAAGAAGCCGTGCATGTGGTCACGTCAGCGAGGTGCGCCTATTCCGAAAGGCGAGAGCCCATGGCATAAAGCGTGGAGAAGGTTCGCGCGCCACCGACTGGCGATGGTTGGGCTTTCTGTTTTTGCCCTGCTTGTGGCGATGGCCCTCTTCGCTCCCTTTGTGAGTCGATATCCGCCTAATCAGATTGATTTGCGCAATGCGTTTTCTCCTCCGACCCGGGATCACTGGTTAGGTACGGACGGTGTAGGCAGAGACGTGTGGGCAAGAATTGTATATGGAGGACGCATCTCCATCACTGTAGGCGTCTCTTGCGTTTCGATTTCCGTGGCGATTGCGATTTTTTTGGGAAGTATGTCTGCATATTATGGGGGATGGGTAGACCTCCTAATTATGCGTCTCATTGACATCGTTATGAGCATCCCCCCGCTTGTGCTGATCATGGCACTCATAGCCATCGTGGGGCCTAGTCTGCGGAACACTATTCTTGCAATCGGATTTCTGGGATGGCCTGGAATGGCCCGTCTAATTAGAGGGCAGATTCTCTCTTTGCGTGAACAAGAGTTCATCATGGCTGCCCAATCCCTAGGGGTTCCCTCTCACCGCATTATTTTGCGCCATTTGCTTCCAAATGCGGTGGCTCCCCTGATTGTGGCGGCAACCTTACAGATGGCATCGGCAATTCTCATGGAAGCAGCCCTTTCGTTTCTTGGAATCGGGGTTCCGCCCCCTACGCCAAGCTGGGGGAACATGTTGCAGGAGGCACAAGCGATCACGGTTCTGGAGTCATACCCTTGGCTTTGGGTGCCTCCCGGCATCGCGATCATCTCCTGTGTCCTCAGTATCAATTTCATCGGCGATGGTTTGCGGGATGCCTTGGACCCACGCTTGACCCTGTAAAGATGGGACTTACAGGAAAAGAACGAGTTTTGGTCGCGTTGGACCATAAGGAGCCGGATCGAGTCCCTCTCGACCTTGGTGGTTCGTTTGTAACCACTATTAACGTTCAAGCTTATAAAAACCTACGCAGGGCGCTTGGACTCTCTGAGAAGTGCACGCTATTGCGTGAGCAGACACAAAGCGTCGTTGTAGATGAAGATGTGCGTCAGGTGCTTGGAATAGATACAACTGGTCTATATGAGCGTCCACCTCGTCCAGAGTTTGAGCGGCCGCGCTCCGACGGTTCCTTGGTCTCCGAGTGGGGCATTGTTTACAAGAAGGTCAACGGTTTGTACACGCCGGTGAAGCATCCCTTAGCTCAAGCAACGTTGGCCGACCTGGACCAATATAGCTGGCCTGACCCACTCGCTCCGGCTCGTTTTGCCGGCCTTGAAGAAGAGGCACTTGCCTTGCGGAAAAGCGACTATGCTGTAGTAGGGAATCTCGGGTGGACAGAAGTTTTCGGGATGGCATGGTATTTGCGTGGGTTCGAAAACTTCATGGTCGATCTGATCGCCCGCAAAGAGTTCGCCCATGCTTTGCTCCGTCGCATAACTGATCATCAGAAAGCACGTTATCTGAAATTTCTCGAAATCGTCGGCAATGCAATTGATGTAATTCTGTTTGCTGACGATTTAGGAGGGCAACACGGGTTATTCATCTCCCCGTCCACCTACAGGAAGATGATCAAACCCTACCATGCCGAGATAATCCAAGCGATCAGGTCCAAGACAAGGGCACGGATTATGTTCCACTCCTGCGGCAGCGTAACACCCCTTCTCGATGATTTTGTGGAACTCGGGGTCGACATCCTCAATCCTGTGCAGGTCTCGGCCAAGGGAATGGACACCCTTGCCCTCAAGAGGCGCTATGGGAAGCGGCTTTCCTTCTGGGGAGCGGTCGACACACAACGGATACTTCCCCACGACACCCCGGAAGGGGTACGGGGTGAGGTACAGCGGAGGATATCCCATCTGGCTTCAGGAGGAGGCTATGTGGTGGCGCCGGTGCACGTGGTCCAAGCGGATGTTCCCTCTGAAAACGTTATCGCCATGTGTCAAGCGGTTTGGAAAAGCGGAAAGGAGTGAACGGTATGAAAATGAAACCTGGCCAATTGCTTTACGGCGTTTCAACCCTGTGGATGCCTTCACCAGGGGCTACGTTGTTTGCCGCAATCGAACTAGCCAAGGAGCATGGGTTTCCCGCTTTGGAAATAGTGCCTACTCAGGCCCCTCAAGGGGATTGGTATAGCTTAGGTTTCAGCCCTGGGGATGTGGACACAACTTTTTATGAAAAATTAGCAGAACACAGCGCTTCTTTTCCGTGTGTAACTGTGCACTCGCCCCATATAGAGCTGAACATTGCCTCGAGAAACCCCGTGATACGGAGGGAGTCCGTGAGGCAGTATCTTGAGTGCATAGAAATGGCCCGTTTGATAGGTGCAAAGGTGGTCACCTTCCACCATGGGGCTCCCCCTCTTCCTGTCACCATCGATAAAGAGGAATTTGATCTGCTTGTGGGGTACAATGTCGAGTTCGCCTTACAGGGGGCGGAACTTGCTGAAAAATACGGGCTGGAGATGGGCTTTGAAAATCTCGGCGGACCGACGGCCAAAGTGGAACGAGAGTTGCTCGGGGAGATCCTCCACAAGGTGAAGAATCCACGGTTCGGCATCAACCTGGATATTGGGCACGTACACCTGGCTGATGGGGATCCACTTGGGTGGATCCGGGACTTCGGGACCCAAATCAAGGAGGTCCACACCCATGGAACTTACTGCCGCCTTGATCGAAGTCCGCCCTTCATAAACCACTCTCCCTTGGAGATGGAAACACGGTCGGATCTCCAGGAGATCTTTCATAAGCTCAAGAACATTGGCTTCTTCGGCCCCTTTATCTTCGAAATCTTTGCTCCGGACCTTCTTACCTATCTTAAATTCGCTCAACAAGGAAAGGATTTGCTCTTGCGGGTCTACGGGGGATGAATTGCAATGGCTTCACCGCACTGTTAAGGCAACCAAAGTTGACAGTGTTAGTTGAAAGGCATGAGCAACGGTTGCCAAATAAGATATAGGGTCAGACTTGACCTAAAAATTGTGTGACACCTCAGGTTCATCCTCAAGTTCGTACCGCAGGGCAAGCAGCTGGTGAAGCTTGTAACTGGCTGTCCTAACAGCGGGCACGGGTTTTCTCCACCAGCGGTTCTGCAGGTTCACCACCTGGATGAACAGGTTCACCTGAGCTTCAGACATGAGTTGGGACAGGGGAGAGCGCTAGCCGAGGGAACAGGGAAAGGGACTGTTCCACGATCTTAGGGATATCCCCGTAGCTCACCTTCACCTTGAGTCTCAACAGCACGAACAGTCCGGAGTACAGCCGGTAGCTTCTGGAACCACCCAAGACCCTCTCCCGTACTGCCTCCCCCAACGCCAACCCGATCCCGTACGCCATCAACACCAAGGCCACCATCCCCTTCAGGTACTCCCGGCTCTTGTTCATCAGCCGCTCAAGGCCCAAAAGACTTTTGAGGTCCCGGAAGCTCTTCTCGATCTTTATCCTTTTCCGGTAGAGGGAGAGGACTTCCTGGGGAGAAAGGTCGATGATGATCCACAGCGGCTCGGAATGCCCCGGCTCCCAAATCCCGGCCACGTTCACCTCCACCTCGCCCTTGTAGTGGAGCCCTTCCAGGAATACCCTTTCCCCACAGGCTAAGGACAACCGCCTCTTTCGGCCGTCTTTATCGGTGAAGATTGGATGCCTGGCGGCCTTGAGGCGCACAACGAAGTGGATCCTCGCCTCTTTTAGCTGGGAAAGGAGCCGGCCGCATCCGAACTCTTGATCCATGACCAGGGGCCGCTCGCCCAATAGATCCTTCACCTGGAAGAAGGCCTTAAGGTGCACCAGGTTCCGGGAGGTTTCCTCCCGGGAGATGGTGCGGGATGAGAAGACAAGGAACCAGAACGGGATGGTCCTCCCTTTGTAGGGGAAGGAGAGGACCAAAAGCTGAAACCCCCTGGTCTTCCCGCCCTTGAAGGTGCCCACGTAAGGGGTTCTCATCGCCTGGGGTCGAGGGATCTCGGTGGGATCACAGATGACAAAGGGAGCATCCTTGTAAAGCAGCCTAAGGAGCGCCTCCTTAAGGGGAGCCCGCTTCAGGAACCGGTAGATCATTTTGTGGCCGGCAAAGAAAGGCCTGGGGATGGCCCGGGCGACCTCGGTGATCCTGGGGGAACGGGCTTTTAAGATCCCCAGGATGATCATGGCCGCCTTCCACGCCTGGTCTTCCCTGTCGAAGAGGAAGGAGGTAAGCTTATAGTCAAGTTGGCTGTAGGGGGTGTCTCATTTCATGTCTCGAGCTCAGGTTATTCCCTCATTTGCCGGAGACAGCCTTCAAGTGTTACTATAGTATAGTATGAGAATTGTTCTTGCAATACAATACTCAAGTTTACCAATGTTACCCCAAAAAGGTAGCGAAGTCTAGAAAACGAGTTGCGTGTGATGGGGACCTTATTCAAGAAGGTTAATCTGCTTCCGTTTTTGACTGGTCAGTAGTCTGAGTTTTTAATATATTTCGCGCTCTTTCTTTTAGGAGGATAGCATCGCTAAGGGATAATTGCAGCAAAGCCGCTAGTGAAGAGGCATCCGCCTGGACCACTTCTTCTAAGCCCCATATTCCAGCTGCCACCAAACGACGCGCATCAAGGTCGGGAATGGAAAGATATATTCGAAGCTTTCTCAGGTAGTATCCCAGGAAGTGTGTCGGTCTAGAGAGGCATGGTAGCCTTCCCAAAATCGGGAACAGAAAGGAGGGAAGGCCACCATGCAAAACAAAACGCGCGACCAGATCCTAGAGCAGCTCCTGGAGCGGATCAAGGAGCTAATCAAGAACCTCTTGGAGAAGCTCATGCTGGAGGAACGGAAGCTCTACCTGGAGGAGCACCCCACCAAAGGGAACGGCTACTACACCC
>Ga0164310_10001091_pt1 | contig 15017 bp, 15 predicted proteins | sample GuaBasSedimGuay1_FD_121795 | JGI IMG/M metagenome (GOLD analysis project Ga0164310, IMG submission 121795) | Subseafloor sediment microbial communities from Guaymas Basin, Gulf of California, Mexico - Guay1, Core 4569-9, 0-3 cm | ecosystem: Environmental > Aquatic > Marine > Hydrothermal vents... | reverse complement strand
GGTACTAGCATTGTTGACAATTTATACTTAGATCTAAACCGACGCATATACTTGTTTCTAAACAATACTGGTTACGATTTACTAGAACTTTTAGGAACATTAGAAAGTCATGATAGGATTTCTGCTTGGCGTCCATTCATAACTGATTCAAAACAATTCAAAGTTGAGTTAGCAGTTTTCGACACTTCTATTAAGGTTTATGCCGAAAAAGAGCGTCTTTATCGTGAACAGCAAAACTCATTATTCAACAATGTTGAAGTGCGTTATATTGATGTTCACGCTATAGCTGATTATCCACCATATGCTTATCGTCGATTATTAGACTTCCTTGATCACTGTCGTCGTCAATATGGTGTCATAATATTGAATGGTGTAGATATATTTATTCCGCCACAGACTTCATCATTTATCGCTGAAACACTTCTAAACCTATCAAAGACCTATTATATCTTCATGACTGGTCATGATTACTTTTTAACGAGGTGGCTTAGTTTACTTCAGACCGATATGCGGTGCTGTTTCACGACGTTAAAACACTTCCGTTCGGGAGAAGTATTTGATAGCATGTATGATTTTGACACTTATATTATAGAAGAATTCGCTGATTTGTATGACAAGGATATAGAGCACTTTAAGAAAAATTATTCGTCTGATCAATCAACGACTTCCCGCAAGAATTAACGTATGTTTCATGTTCTCAAATTACCTTCGCATAGCTATTATCGCGCACACGGATGGAACGATTTATTTAATCTAATGAAAGTATATCTATAAAGTTACTTGACAAAATACGGGCTGCTATTTGGCAGCATGTTGACATGCTTCGTTGAAACTTTTTGGAGGAAGATGCTATGCAGTTCGAGGAGATGGCCGATTTTCTGAGACGGTGGCCTGCAACTGTTTTGCACTTGACGGCTCCGAATCGTACTCTGCGTGATGATGAGATACCGAAGCTTGGAGATCAGGACATTACCATTTATGAAGAGGAAATTGAGCAAACACCGATCAGAATGAAATATTCGATAGATTCCGATACTAAGACAGCGCTTCATCTATTATTGCGAGCCGGTCCGGTTTGTTACTATTATAACACTCATGCAGGATTTTTCCATAAATGGTGTAATCTTGAATGTTTGCCAAAAGATATAAAAGGGTTTGAGAATTTACCATTCAACGACGAAATAAAAGAACGGTTCATCAAAGCTCTGCGCAGATGGTATGGGCGTCTTCGCGAGCCTGTTCGTATTGGTCTGAAGACTCGCCGTGGAGCATACTATACACTATGTGATAGTGATGATGACGCTGTCATGGTGCTTGAAGCACAAGATGGAAACGTAAGAATAACCGATATGCCGTTAATACGGCGTTTCCTGCAGAATGCTAGTATTGATGATTTTGTGATTGGTTGTATAAATAATAAGTGCCATAAGATTCAAGTGGATGATGGTTATGCGGAATATGATGTTTATGATGTCGTTGATTATGACGGTAGATATCTCACCTTAGAAGATGAGGGGAAAAGATTTCCTGCAGTACATGTGAGTCCAAATGATGTTGATGGTGGTATATTCAATCCAGACAATACTCCTTATGATCTTATGATACCAGAGTTAATGAATGTAATTATTGAACATCTACGTCAAGCTTCGAAACGTACAAATATAGTTGCTAAACATGATGATTTTGTTGAAGTGACTCTGAGAATCTATAAGGATGGACGAGCAGAAGTTATTAACAAATAAATGTTGTGAATACTTCTTAGGAGGAATTGTCATGTTACAAGCAACAAAGCAGAAACTCACAGATGCCCTGAGGACCACCAAAAAGCTTAAATCTACGCTGGAACATTTGAAGAATTCCAAGAAACCAGTCCTGATACTGTCAGAAGCTATGTTCGGTGATATCGTTAAAACTATGACTAATACTATTGAGACGCTCCATACAGCTGCCGAATGTTGTGATGTTCATAGCGGTGTGAAAGATTTTCGGTTAATGATTCCTTTAGCACCATCAGTGCGTGAGAAAATGTTGCAGACTTTTGTGTTGGACAATGTCATAGGATGTCGTGGAATTTTGTTAGATTATGTGACTACTCGAGGAATGGCAGATCGTCTTCATTTCGACGAAGCGATATGCGATCATTATGGATGTTATACAACATTCATATATGGACATATGGGAGTAACAAACTACTGCATAGGATGCCCATTTAGGGAACGTATTGGAATACCTTATGCGTGTCTCACATGGGCAGCAAGACTTTCTGATATTATAAGGAACTACAGAAAAAATATTTTGGTGGTTACTGGTGTATGGGAATTTAGAGGCTTGACATGTGAGGACGTTGATAAAATCTTGCGTGCTATGCGGCGTTTGATAGAGGAATACACATACGATGCACCAGAACATGAGGATTTAAGAGATGAGGATAAAGGTATACATGATAACTATGCATCTGAGGGCTGGCGGTTGTATTATGCGCGTCGAGCTTCTGAGGAGGGATAATCATGTTACAAGCAGTGAAACAAAAACTTCTTGACACTTCGAAGACTGTTGCAGAGCTTAAATCAACGTTAGAGCATTTAATGAATCCTGAAAAACCAATTCTAATGTTATCAGAGACCGCGTTCAACAATGTAATGAAATCTATAGCTGATACTATCGAAGGACTTGAAGCAGCTATTCAATGCTGTGACGTTCATAGTGGCGTAAGAGATTTCAGATTGATGATTCCCTTAGAACCGAAGGTGCGTCAGGAGGCATTACGACATCTACGTTTGAAGAATGTTTTTGGATGCGGACAACCAATGCCGAAATGGGAAGAGCTAGAATCCCTCAAACAGGCCATTGAAGATGGGGACCAGGCGATAAGTAATCCGATATGTTCATATTATGGAAGGGACTATTGCCAAGGGTGCCCATTTTATAGTCGCTTCAGGATACACTATGCTTGTATAAGGATGGCAGCTAGGCTATCTCGCACAGTGAAACATTATTTTGATGAGTTAAAGATTCGCTGGGACGAACATGTCTGGGTATTTCGTGGTATGGAGTGTCATGAAATCGATAAGTTCCTTCGTGTTATGCGTCATATAATAAGGCATTATACATATGATGCACCAGAACATCGTAGATTAAAAGTAGAGCGATAATTTCTCAAACCCATTCATCGAATAGAAAACTTACTAACTATTAGAAGGGCGGATTTATCCGCCCTTTTTTATTTTTCGATTTATGGAGTAAGAAAATAGAATAACTTCTTTTAGGAGGTTTGTGATGTTAAACACATTGAATCGTCTCCTAAATCAAGACGTGTTGAAAAAGCATGGGCCAATAACCATGACCACTTCCATTGTCGACGGAAGTGGTATGGTTGTTGGTATTGTAAGATTAGTTATGAAAGATGAAGATTTTGATTTCGAAGAGCCAGTTGATGAAGCATCATTGAATGAACTACTGAACGGTATAACGTATGTGAACGAACATGGGAGCATTTCAGTATGGCTTAATCCTAAATTTGCGAAAAAGGTGCTAGCGGGAGATTAATATCTCCCGTTAAATTTTTTGATTTGTGGAATAAGACAATAGTGCCGTTTAGGAGATTTTCGATGAAGGTCTTACTATTTCTAACGTTATTGATTCTGTGTATCGTTAGCTGGTGGGTTGATGCTCCATGGTATTTCGATCTGTTGTTGTTTGTAGCTATGGTGACTGCAGCATTTGTTTAGGGAGGAGCTTAACGCTTCTCTCTTCTTTCTTTTTCCCTTCCTAAATAAACACCATAAGCCCACGCAGATAGAGGTGATTTAATAGTTGCAACATCAGACCAATAAGCTCGAGCAACACCAGATGTCAATGTTTGCTTCAATCTTCTAAATGACATTCTATATAACCAATCCTCTGATTGTAAAGGAGCCGACAATAAACCTTTCACTACCGGTTCATATACTACCTTCTTCTTATGTGTTTCATTATATTTCTCAACAGCTGCTATATCGACAATATCATTAACGTTCCATTCAGAGTCAGCAGGATCTATAATTCTTGCGAATCGAGTCAAAGCTTTAGTAACTACTTCGAACGGTTTACGATTAACATAAATACCGTTTTGATGATATATCTTTTGAGCTGTATTAACTACATACTTCTGAGCTTCTCTAATCCCTTTAAGGTTTGCTATATCTTGTGGTTTGAACAGTGTATCATCAACAGTCAGTCCTTTAGGAATTGCTATTACATCACCTTTATTAATTGTTTGACCAACCTTGACAGTTACTTTTCTACCTGGAGGAATCTTAACCCATTTACCTGATATTTTGATTTTATAAATACCCTTATCTTCCATAATATCCTCAATCTTCCCTCCATGAGGAGCTAATATACCTGCTCCCGGTAATGTTTCAGGCATCTCAAATAATCGCTTAACAGTTGTGAATGCAGCGGTCTTCCCAGCAACCTCACCTATAGCTCCAGCATAGTGCTTAGCTTTCAATGTGAATTGTGTAGTTGGTTCTGATATAGTCTGAGCAGCCTTAACACCGACTTTAGATCCTATAGGTGGAAATTCACCATTTTCGTCGAGACCGTAGCATAATTGACAAATCCCGCCAATACTCTTGCAAGTCAATGGTGAACGAACAACTATTTTCTTAATCCCGCGAGATTTCATTATGGATACAGCTTGAGGCGTTATAACATCGTTTTTATCAATAACTCCAGGAATACCTTTCAATATACATCTGTCAATAATCTCTGGATCATCTATCTCCATCTCTATACCTTCATTTGTTTTACAGTCTCTTTCGACAATAACGAGATTAACTGCTGATGATATCATTTCTTTAGTTAATGCTCCAGGCTCGGAAACACCTAGAACCTTATCAACTATAGTGCGTCTTGAAGCTCTTGCTGCTACAAGGTATTCAGGAAGAGTTAATCCTTCAGTGTAAGAACGTTTTACAGGAGTAGGAATAATTTTACCATCAATATCTTTCATCAATAATGGAGCACCGAAGATTTGACGTAAGTTCATAGATTTACCACGTGCTCTTGATTTAACCATCGTCGTGAAGGCATTGTCCATTTTTGAAGCTTTTTCTTCTATCTTTTTACCTATTTGTATTGCTTTTTTAACATCTGGTTTTTTGAATTGCTTCAGCACTTTTCTTTTCCATTTAATAAAATCTTCAGGATACACATCTTTAATGTCAAACGAGAAGCTTTCTTTAGTTACAGCTTCACGACTAAGATTCATTAATTCCTGTATAATTTGAGCATACCTGGTTGGGTATTTTTCATAAACCTTTTTAAGAAGATTATCAACATATTTACCATCCCATACAGCTTTATAGTCACGTAATTCGGGAGGTAGAATTCTATTCAAAAGATAACGACCATAAGTAGTTCTTTTACCATCAACAGACACGGTGTCAGAATATTTCAAGGTTGGTGATATTGGCTTAGCTCTTCCACGAGGAGCATCTTTCGTCATCAAATAGAGACCCATTAATAGTTCCTGGGAAGGTTTTATCATTAATGATTTATTTGCTGGTGACAGAATATTACGAGAGGGTAATAATTTAGTTGCTTCAAATACAGCTTCATGGGATATAGGAACGTGAACCATCATTGTGTCATAGACCATAAACCCATCCGATGATAAGAACATTTTATTACCGGTAGTAGTATCATAAGCTATATTCAAAGGTGTCTCGCGTACTAATATAATCTTATCCCAAGCATACATATTACCTAACTTCTTGATATTAGGTTCCTGTATTAATCCATGTATATAACCCAAGCCCTTATATTGAGATGTTGGGGGGCAATAAAATTTCCTTCTTGGTAATGTCGTAACGAAAAATATTGTATTATCAGCATCATTTAATACTGCTACGTCAACCCAGAATTTTCTGCAACATAAACCAATTACGGCTAACTTATAGGCTTCATGGTATTGCGTTATAATATGACTTTTTGTATGTAAATAACCTTCAATTAAACCTTCCTTAAAATCTGTAGGCGTAGTAAACCACCAATCGGGTATTATAAGATTTGATCCCATCATATAGCCATAATCATAATCTAATGACATTCCTTGTCTAACATAAACGAAATTCCGTGGCATTATAGGAATGAATAACCGAGCTATAAATATTCCAGGTTTAGCTTCAGCACTAACCAAATTACCATTATCATCACATGTTACTAATGATTTATCATTACTAACATAGATATGCCAGCCGTGCTGTGTAATAACTTCATAAACTTTACACTTATGGGTCTGTAAATTTGATAGATTAGTGATCTCTGTACCACCAATCGTGATACCAGTTTTGTTAATCTTTTTGAATAGCATTATTTCTTCCTTCGTCTTTTTTGTTGTTCAAATATTTGTGGGAGACGTTCTTTAAGTAATCGTTGAATTTCTTCAGCTTCTTCATGGGAAAGGTCTATCTTCTCGCCTTCGCGCGGTAAGAGTAGGGCAGTGTATTCGTCTTTTGGTTTACGGCGACGCAGCACTCTCATGAGTTTTACGATAGCTCCTATACCACCACCTAAAGCTAGGCCCGTTAATAAGTACTGCATTAGGGTGCCCAATTTGTGAGTTTTAAAGGGAAAGGTTGTAAGTTTTTCTTTCCCTACCCACATCTCTATACCGGGATGTCTTAGCGCCTCCAGAATACCGCTTCCTAGTCCTAGTGCTCCGCCGACGCCCATACCCTTCCATATAGGCGCTTCTTCTTTTGATTTAAAGAGTCTATATAAGCCATGGGCCGTCAATACACCGCCTAATCCAGTCAGAGCCCCTAAGATGCTAGCACGTAACGGATGTATGCCAGCTTCTGTTATTAAATGAGGTGAAAGTTTTATATTCGTTGACATGTGTTTCTTGAAAAAATCCGTAAGTGTTTTTATATCGGATTTGGCAAGTCCACGCCCTATGAGAGCTCCTAATCCCGCACCACCTATTAGTCCTCCAACTTGCATCATTATCTCCTCCTTTTCTCTTTCTTATTTTTCGATTTTAGAAGAGAATGTAAACCATAAATACTTAGAACACCGCTAAGACCTGCTAATGCTCCAAAACCCATGGTCCATGGATAAATTTTTCTTATCATTTTATGTATTTCGGATTCAACACGCTTTCTGATTATTGCAGGTGCACGCCGTCTTAACTTCTTAATTAATGCTTTTGTTCCTATTCTAGTTAGCAATCTTCCTAATAATGCCCCCGCTATTGGTCCACCAATTAATCCACCAGCATACATTTTATTTCTCCAATCTCATATTCAGATATCGTGTTATATATTTAAAGAGGGAACCTTATCGGATATTATCAGGAGATAATCATGGCTGAAGAACCAACTAAAACAACTAAATACTCTCCGAGTCCTATTAGGTTACACAAATATGAATGGAAGCTAGAAATCCATGATACTGATGATCATACTGTTACACTACCTTATATGACACGCTACTTAACGATTGGCATCAAAAATACTCTTGATCAGGGCGTTACCGTTAAATTTAGTGATGGATTTAATACAGAAGTAGCTATTCAATTTGATTCAGACCTGAATTTAGGATCAGGTGATACTGCGACAGTGAGTCATATCACCTGGCTTGATAGACCCACATTAACCATAACTGCTGGAGTGAAACCAACTGATGGCTATGTATACGTTGTCATGATATGTGATGCTTATTAAGGAGATGACGATGCTACAACAATATATTAAGATTGCATCCAAACAATTGCAAGATGAGATACGTACAAGGCTTGGGATCATAAGATTTCTGCCATCCCATCCCAGGCATATGAGTTACTCGATAATACCATTTCCATGTATTTACATATTAGCTTCCGATAAAACACTTAAGCGCTTAAATCTCGAAACTTCGGAGGTGGAATCATTTGGTGATCTTCCGTTTGTATTATCATACGCCCGTACGAAACTTTTTGCACTATCATCGGGTGATGTGCTAGCGTTTTATGCCGATACCAACGCGCACGAAATTAAACCTTATTTATGGAATGCCGACAATCAAGTATGGAATGAATTATCATCACAAAGTTTCAATGATTCTCATGCATTCATACATCACTCATGTTTTGATGATGATAGTAACAAGGTGTATATAGGTATTCAGTCGGCCGACCCCGGTGAATTATATTGTTACAATATTGATGATGACTCATGGAATACACTACCAGCTCAGGATTTACGCGGTGTTGATTGTGTTTGGAATAATAAGGTTTTCGCATCGGTTCAGTGTGGTGAGAATTACAGCTTGGATGAAACGGAACGATTTACTAGAGACGATGTTATGTGGTATTTAGACTTATCTAATATGACATGGAAAGAATTTGACATAAAATTTCCAAAACAACGTTGTGGCTGGGCGTTTAACACAAGTCGTATTTGGTTAGCAAATATTAAAGGTGTGCTGTATTGTATAAGTTTCGGAAGTGATTACACAATACATGGACAACAATATGAACAACGTGGCGAATTGTTTAAATATGATGCCGAACACAAAGTATGGTTACATATTGATATTCACCCACAAATATCACGATATTTAGCATCTCAATCACCGTGTTATACCTTTTCTGATACTCATCTCTACATAGGTCATATCCAAGCTGGTGCAGAAAATGCCTGGAGTCACGCCGGTGAAGGTCGAGAATTATTCGAAATCCCATTAAAGATTTTGGAGGAAGCTTGATGTTCTTTAGTAACCAACAATTTCTCGGTATATTTTCAATAGATGATGCGGATGTTGATTTTCGAATCGGTAATCCCGTCTATATAGTTGAGGCGAATTTAATACGGGCTGTAGCCACTGTTATTGAACCCCTGTCAGCGGGGGCTAGTATGACGGTTAAGTTTGGTCGAGAGAAACCTGATGGTAGTATCCAAATGGCGAGCACAAATTTGGTCGTCAATGATAGTGCTCAGAAGGGACAACAAGTTAGGGTGTTTTCGCGGACAGGACTTCTAGCACTGACCAGCGGAGATGTTCTTGTTATCAATATAATAACTGATGGTGACCCAACGACCGGCAAAATAGCATTATGGGGTTCATTTGTGGCACGTAGATAGGAGGATTGGAATGGTAGGAAATTGTCTTTATAAAACAGTTACTGATAGTGGTTCATTATCGGAAAAGGATTTAGCAACAATATCGATCCCACAATCATATAGGTTGGAATTGTGGTCCATTACAGCATCGGCCGGCGATGAGACTGAACTAAAGTTCTATGTCGATAACAAAATAGCATTGGTCCTACGTATTCCGGCCGCTGGTACGATAGAGATCTCGAAGCGGGATGGTGAATTTGTTGTAGGCACGTTGCAGAATGATAACGTCCTCAAAATGGCATATCGTAATATTAATAATGCAGCTGAGGTATATGTAACGGTATGTTACCGACTCACTATGCAATACGATTCATAGCAGCCGTTATAATATTGACATCGTGTCATTCGACTTCTTTAGTCGATGCTTATTATTCATTATACGATCAATACGATAGTTGTCTTAATCTGGCATTAGCAATAGGTGATAGATTATATAGTAAAGGTTACCGTGATATATGGATAATTATTGGTCAACCCGCTTACTCAGATTCAGCTCATGCTAATATCAGAAATGGTAAAGAAGAATTATTCATATTCGGTGAAGGATTAATTGAGAAATGGTTTGAGTTTAAGTATCAACCTAATATCAATATGAAAACAATGCCGGGTCATTATTATATTTATAATGCTGATGCTTATGCTAAGGTATTTATGATATCAGATGGTTTTGAATGGTTTGTGACTAATGTTGAATCACAAGGTATAGAAGTTAAAATATTCAAGTGGGCCAGAAATCCAGCCCATCGCAAATTATTTTATCGTCGTGAATTACCGGTCTTTCTAACATCAAGACACCTGAATAAATAGAATCTCCATCAAAATCTAGACCAAAACCTTTATTAATAAGTGGATTGACTCCTATAGTCTTTTCCTTGGTTAATCTTGGTTTGAATGCCATGATAGAGAATTTATGAAGAGATGGGGCGCGATTCAATAATACTAATCTATCTTCCATGACTGATTCTAAAGCTTCCTTAGCTGCATCAGTCCTATCACGATAATGTTTTAATGCTTCCGCTCTGCTCATTCCTCTATCTACTAACTTTCTTATTATAAACGGTTCAAATATCTTCCATGCTATGTTTTCAGGTATTTCCACTTCATCAACTCCCAGATATGGAGCAGATCTAGCAACAGCTCTACCGCTGTAGTCTTGGCGTCTGGATAGTACTTTGGATTGATAATAACCTTCTTTAGGTTTCTCACCAACTATAATGTCTAAGAATCCTTTATAATGCCGTCCTTTCATACTTCCAACACCAGATACAGTTCTAACGAGATTATACAATTGAGCACGTAGATGTTTCTTTTCTGATTCAGGAATTTCTTTAGGCAGTGATTTTATGGCATTGACTAATGCAACCAAATCGCGGTACATAAAATTAACTGTCGACGATTTAAGAGAATTAGTCTTAGGTCCTTCTAGTTTACCACCAAAGTCGAGAGACAATAATGATCTTGCTTCGGGTACATACAAAGGTCTATAGACTGGAGGTACTACAGGTACATTGTGCCATATATAAGCTTCTACGGGTGTCAGACCTAACTTCTTTAATGCTTTAACGATCTTATATCGTTTCTGGTCCATAACATCTGAAGAGCCTTTATATTTCTTTTCCAATACATCAAGATCTGGTAAGTGTTTTAACATCATTTCTATAGCTTTACCTTGGGTAACAGTAGTTTTAGTTGGCTGATTGGTTAATTGTCTCATAACCGTATCATAATATAGCTCACCATTCATTATCGCTTGATATTGTGTTCTCTTAAGACCTAGTAATACACGAATAGCATCTTCACACGCTGGATTGGGAATAGGTTCAGGTAATGATATATGCGCCCAACCCTCACCTCTTAGACCACCCGTTATATCAATATCGAATATACCACCTTTGATAGGTGATAGGTCTTTACCTCTAACAATCTTATGCGAGGTAATCTCGCCTCTCGACATTTCTTTGATTTGTTTATCAGTTAAAGGAGCTAGCTGCAAAACTGTATCTTTCTTTCTCACGTCAATACCAGCTGCTTTAAGCATATTAACAAATCTCTTAAAAGCAAAGGGTACTTTTCCTTCGGGTAGTGCTCTACCACTCATTAAAGCTTCCCAATAATCATCGTGTTGCACACCTTTGATTGTTGCCATTTCCCTGAGGTTAATATCTGCTCCGTGAGATAACAAAGCATAAGTCGTAAGTGGATCCATTTCAATACCGCCACGTCCCTGACCTCTAGTGGGCTGTAAGTCAGCAGTATAACCATCTCGTGCTCGAGCAGATATTTGCTTCCTAGCTTGGAAATCTAACTTCATTACATATATAGGACCTGCGAATGCCGAACCAATCTTCTTGCCACTAGCATCATATAAATCTTCTTTACCTTTAATCCCTAACTTCTTAGTGGTCTTTAATAGTTTCTCAATCTCTTGTGGATGAAAGTTTCTAACAATATATGGTTTACCGGTCTTCTTTGCCACTTTACCTGCCAATACTTCATAAATTTGACCCATATTCATACGATTAACAATTGAGTGTGGATCAACTATAATATCAACTGGAGTTCCATCCTTCAGCCGAGGAGCTTGTTCATCTGGGATTATTAATGTCACAACACCTTTATGTCCGTGTCTCAGACATACTTTGTCGCCCACCTGGACGGGCTCTTCGGTTGATATTCTTATGACAATACGATTAGCAGTCTTATTGACTTCCTCAACAGTTCCGGTTACATTTTGTTGCCACCTTATAGCTTCTGATTGATAAGGTTTTAATTCTTTCTTACCAAGAAGGTGCCTCATAAATTTATGTTCTGGAGCTTCTATACGTCTCAAGATTGCGGCTATTATATCTCCTTCCTCAACCTTTGAACCTTCTTTAATTATACCTTCTTCGTCATAATTGTTAATCTTGCTTGGCGGAATATCATTAGGAAAGAATGCTTTATATTTTTTATAGTCAAATTCTAAATCAGATTCCTTCTCGATAACAATAGTATGGCGGTGAATTGATGATAATTTCTTGGCTCCGGATTCGGTAACAACTATTCCATCGTCTTGTGTGAATCCTTTCCACGGCAAATATGCAACTGTGAGATTTGTACCTAATGCTAAATCACCACTTATAGGATCAATGAAATTATTATTAAAGATTATCTGTCCTTTCTTAACTTTGGCTCCTTTCTTTACCCATGGTAATGGCTCACTTAGAATTGCCACATGCTTGGATATTTGATAATTATGTGGTACTTCAATTGTGTGTTTATTACCTTTATTATCTTTTATAACAACCTTGCATTCTCTGTTATTATGTATTACTCTTTCTACAACACCATCTACGGGTGATTTGAATTTGAGTTCTCGCGATATAGTATCCTCAGCAGTCGTATTTCCTAAAGCCGCTCTGACTAGAGGTGCTTCTCGATGACTTAATGGTAATGCCTGGTGATGCATTTTAGATCCCATTTGCGCTCTATTAACTGAGTTAGTATGCAGAAATGGAATGGCCGAAGACTCATCAAATAAAAACTGTGGATCAACACTTATGTAATCAGCCTGTTGTTTTGATCCGTGTGTTATCTCACCTTTATGTAATATAAATCCACCATCTTCAGTAGGTATGAATATACGTTTATTATACATTTCTTTAGGAGTCAGCCACACTTCCCTTCCAGATTTAGTTTTAACTTTAACTTTGATGTCTCTGTTCTCTATCTTTGCTGCTAGTGTTTTATGTAATAATAATCCTACTCGTTCGTTTTCGGGAGTATGAATAGGATCTATAAAGAACAAACTGCTTGGGTGCACCTGTCTTGCTGCCATAGGAATAGCATGCATAGATAATTCTGTTGATGGTAAGGTGGTTACGGTGTGTGAATGAGATCTTACAGCTAGTATATTAGGGTCTGTTAGCGGAACAGCTACTTGGGTAGTTGTAAAAATAGATTTCACTTTAGGTGTTAATAGATTATCAGATAGAATATCTGACACTTTCCTTGCTGATGGCAGACGAGACTTTATACGTTGCGTTAATCTTTGTAAATATGGCTTTAGGTGGTCAGCTAAGAAGTCCACAATTGTCAGCACTTCCTTGAATCGTATATCATCACGAATGTCGGGTTCTTTAGTACCCTTAGCTATATCTAATAATTTGATGGACGTTTTTAGCAATATATTACCATCAAGTTTACTGATGTTAACACCTAATGTTTCCTTCATTACATAAGGTTCAACTTTCTTCGTTTTTACAAGATCCTCTAGTTCTTTAGGTAATTCCTTCATGATATTATTTTGTGAAAAAATTTCTCCTCCCCAAGCATTACGTATAGAATCTATATTAACACCCAATCGTCTTAATAGGGGATATAGAGGATAGTCTTTATTCCGATAACGAACAAAGAACTTCAATCTATCAGGATCGAAAAGAAGTCGGATAAATGATCCATCATCAAGCAATATGTCTGCTGTGATTCCTGATTGTCGAATAGACGTATAGACACCGGGCAATTGCTTCATAATATTAGTAGCTCCATAGACAGTACCATTAACGGTAAAAATACCTAGTGGATCTGGTACTGGTATAGAACATAAACGAACATCTTGTCTGTCGAGCAAATTATTTTTATTATATAGAGCCAGCGTAACAATTATAGGTGCTAGATTTGAACGTCCCGCTATGAAAGCTTGAGTAGTATGAGATAATGATGGTGTCACTTCCTCTATACGTATATTTTCGACTTGTAATTTCTTATCGCCGACTTCGACATTCAAATATTGTCGTATTAAAGGAAGAATTGTATTTTTGACTTGCTGTATATATTTATCGTATTCCACGGAATACCTTCTCCATTATGTGGGGTGGAACTAAGTCTTTAATGGCGCGAAATAATTGACGCGGCTTGGTACCTTGTTTCAAGCTTTTAGTAATTGTACTATGTAATGGCTTCAAATGCGGATGTTGCTGTATATATTTCAAGAGTCTGTATACATGAACAATATTTATTTTTGGCATTTTTCACTCCTTCCAGCTTAAAATATTTGAATAGTTCTTCAACCTCAGTAATAATATATTGAGTAAGAGGAGTAGTGTGATGGATAAAGAAGAAATAGAAAAGATAATTGAGAAATATATGCCTTTAGTTGGACGCGTTGTAGCAGAGCATAAGGGAAGAGGTCTGACAGATCGAGAAGATCTCCTGCAGGCAGGACGTATGGGAATTATAAGAGCTATAAAGACATATGATCCGGATGCCGGAGCATTTCCTTCTTATGCTGAACAATGGATAAGACATTATGTCAAGGAAGCTATTGAGAAAGACCATGCTATAAGAATACCTAATTCGGCTTTAATGAGATCCGGGTCTATTGAAAGAGTACATGACGTTGAAGATATGTCATTGCTTGATATAACAGCAGATTCTTATGATGTAGTCACAAATATTGCTGCAGATGAAATTGTCGATCTCGTTGAATATATAGTAGAGGGTCTTCCGGGCGTGACGGGTTTATGTTTCAAGATGCATTATTTTGAAAATAAATCGTTGAGGGAGATCAGTAGACTTATTAATAAATCTCATGATACAGTTAGGAGATATATATTAGAAGCGAGAAAGATCATAAAAGAGATTCTTGAGAACATGGATTTAGGATATTAATATGCCCAAGGACATGAACAAACATGCAGTTCCGTTAATAAACGCAGCAAACCAAGTAAAAGAATATACCGTTATACCATTCCCCTGGGCATTATTAGCTTTAGATGGTAATGCTAATTTCGATTTAAAACATCAATCTATAAAACTCTGTTCACATTTATTGAATAATGAAGATGTCAATTGTGTTGATATTTTCTATGATGGTGAAAATCTTACATC
>Ga0164310_10001090_pt1 | contig 15023 bp, 13 predicted proteins | sample GuaBasSedimGuay1_FD_121795 | JGI IMG/M metagenome (GOLD analysis project Ga0164310, IMG submission 121795) | Subseafloor sediment microbial communities from Guaymas Basin, Gulf of California, Mexico - Guay1, Core 4569-9, 0-3 cm | ecosystem: Environmental > Aquatic > Marine > Hydrothermal vents... | reverse complement strand
TCACAGGCGTGGGTATTCCATGCTCTTTACCCAGCCTGACAAAGACACCATTCAAAAAATCGATCTCTGTCTTCTTACCCTGCTCTATATCATTCAGCATCGATGACCTGTGTTTCTCGGTTGGTGGTATCTGCGCAGATCTGAGGTATTCGAGATAATCCTCTGGTTCTTCCCAGAATAGTTCAACCTTCGCTGCTGCTGCAACGCTGAAAGCCTCTGTAATCAGATCTTCAATGATCGAGAAAGCGTTTGGATCAAGCAACTTTCCGTAATTCACCCTGAAGATCGCACTAAGTGGGTTTAATGCGGCGTTGTATAGCGCTTTTGCCCAGATATACATCTTTATATTATCTACCGCTTCTGATGGGATTCCTGCCTCGTTGAATGCTGAAACAATGGCTTTCAACCTTTCACTATCTGTATTGTTAAGCTCACCGATCTTTGTGGTGTCAGCAGCAACCGTAACCTTCACCTCTCCTGGACGCACAGTCTCAAATCCTGTGATCACCATACCACCCATCGTACGCTCACTGCCAATATGCTCTGCTATAATCTCTTCATTACCTATACCATTTTGCAGACTGATGACAACTGTATCCTCATTTATGAATGGTTCAATCGCGCTGATCGCGGCTTCTGTATCGAAAGATTTTGTGGCAAGCAGGACGACATCGGGCACGCAGTCAGCGGTGGGTTCGGTCTGGGCGGTAATATCCTTGATGAAGTGCGTGCCCCATATACCGGTGATTTTAAGCCCGTGCTCGTTTATCGGTCTCATGTATCGCTCCCTCCCGATGAGTATGACCTCGTGTCCTGCATCTGCCAGCATACCGCCAAACGCGGATCCAAGTGCACCTGCGCCCATTACAAGAAATTTCATGGCTTCACATCCTTCAGTTTGTCTGATGATAGCATGACCGGGCATGGATAAAGGTATTTCTACCCAACCTCCACCCCGCTGATCCTTTCCTCAACCTCGATCACCTTTATGAAAGACCCAAGAAAATCTTTCACCTCCTCGACATGTGTGATCAGAAATATCTGCCTGAAGCGTCTGGAAAGTTTCTCAAGTACACGCATTATACTCCTCTTGCGCTCTGAATCCTGGCTTCCAAAGATCTCATCGAGCACAAGGAACTCAAATCCCGCTCCTTCATCCCCACCAGATACGATATTTGAGATCGCAAGCCTCAAACACAGGTTTGCAAGGTCGGTCTCACCACCAGAGAATCGTTTGAGATCGTAATAACGTCCTGAATCCTGTATCATAATATCATACGCTTCACCGATCTCTATACCATTATATCGCCCCTCTGTAAGGTCTGAAAAGAGCGTTGAGGCATAATCAGAGAGAAACGGTCTGATCGAGGAGATCATATGCGCCTCAAAATGCTTGAATATTTCCTCAAGCCGTACCATCGATGCAACCTCTGCTTTAAGCTCATCCATCAAATTGATCAGGCGATTCTGCTCTTTAATCCCTTCTTCTATCGATTTAAGCTCGTATTCAACAAGTGAAAGCTCATTATTGATCAATGCTATATTTTGCTCAAGTTTGTGGCATTCACGCTCCACTTCCTCTTCATTCTTTCTCAGTCTCTCGTATTTCTCTTTATCGAATCCGATTGCATCGATCTCTTTTTTGATAGATAATATATGCGCTTCAATCTCACTTATCTCGACTTTAAGATCTTTGAATGTGTTTTTAAGCTCATCAAGTCGCTTAATTTCTGCTTTGAGCCCAATAATTTCATTGAAACTCTTTTCAAGTTCTTTGAATCTCAGAACAACCGCTGAAAGCGAATCTTGCAGGGATTCTACACCACGTCTGTATTCACGCTTTTTAGCAGCTATATCCTCAATCTCGTCATTCAGTTCACCTATTCTCTGTTTTACGCGTACTATCTCACTGTTCAGAATATCGAACGTCTCATTGAGGTTTGATCTCGCATCAACTCTGCCTTTGAGCCGTTGATATTCATCCCTTATCTCTTGAATCTCAGCCTTTCCTTTGATCCCGTGATCTCCACCAATTGATGCCATGATAGCAGACTCCTCATCCGCGATTGCTGTAAGCCTGCGGCTGGTGGTTTTAAAGAGGTCAAGATTTAATCTTATCGTGTGAAGATCGAGTGAGCTGAGTCTGGCTATGCGTTCCCGCACGTCTCCAAGCTCATCGTTGATCCGCTCTTGTTCATCCAGCATACGATCAATTATTCGCTGCTTCTCGCGATCATCGAGTGCTCTGCTGCATGTTGGGCACACCCCTGTGATCGTTTCAACTCGCCTGATCCTTTCTGTTAGATCTTTCAACCTTGTTGAGAGGATAATTTCTTTCTTTTGCAGGGTTTTAAGCTCGTTTTCAAATTCTTCAAGCTCTTTCTCGCTGATTGTAAGATCGAGTGCATCAATTTTTTCTTTGAGTTTATCCCGTTCTTCCCTCAGCTTCATAAGCTCCTCGAGCTCCTGAATAACATCGACAATCGGTTGAAGCCTCAGAAGTTTTGAATCCGCTTCTTTCAACGCCTTGAGTTCGAGATAGATCTCTTCTTTCTGGAGGGTTATCTCCTTAAGCCTCTTCTGGAGGTGTTCGACCTCTTTTAAACGTTCAAATTCCGCTCGTTTGATCTTATCATACCTTTCCTGTGCCATCCTGAGCTCGTTCTCAAGCCTCTCTTTCTTCTCGCCAAACTCATGATATCGCTTTTCATCATCAGCAATTGAATCAAGCCGTTTCTTCTTTTCCAGTAGCGTGTTGATCGATCTTTCAAGTTCCTGTAGATATCTCCGCCTGTTCTCAAGCCTTTCTCTGGCAGCGACCATCTCCTGTTTCAGATTGTTGTGCGCTTCAAGCTTTTCTTCCATCTCCCTGACTTCTGCCTTCAGGTTCTCAAGGCGAATCTTGCAGTTATACAAAAGGTTCTTTTCTCTTTTTTGTCGCTCTATAATTTCTTTTTTTCGCTCAATGCAGCTTTTACGCTCTTTTTTTAGATTATCAAGTCTGTAAATACCATTTTCATCGATTATCGCCTCTTTAATGCCTTCCATACGTTTCCTGTTTGCATTCTTATCAGATCTCAGCTCCTCAAGTGCTCTTTTGATGACGTCAATATTCAGCATCTTCAGAATCAACCGTTTTCGTTCCTCGGGGCCCATAAGTGATAGTGCGTTTAGTTCACGCTGTCTTGCAAAGACCGATGTGATGAACGACTGGTGATCCAGGCCAATTATACTCTCAAGATGGGCTGTAACCTGCCGCTCTCCTTCTGCAATGACCTCGCCGTTTACCATGAGTTCTGCCTTTGGTACCAGGTTCTGCCCGAGCATCTCTCTTTTAATCCTGTACTCATCTCTTCCAAGATAAAACTCAAGAAGAACGCCACATGGGTCGGAAGGTGCTGCACCTATTCGTTTAATCTGTTCTTTTTTTGTTCTTGATGCAGGATGTCCGTAAATTGCCCATGCGATTGCCTCGATAAGTGTTGACTTCCCCACCCCATTTTGCCCTATAATACCAATGACACCATCCGGGAACTCAACTGCAACCTCTCTGAATCTTCGAAAGTTCCAGAGTTTAAGTGATCTCAGGTGCATCCAATATCTATCTATATATCTCCTTTAAGAACCTTCTCCAGCTTTTCTGCTGCATATCGATGGTCAAACCTGGCCGCAAGTGCGATGGCATTTTTTGCAATCTGCTCCCGTTTCTTCCGATCTTTAAGGAGCATAATAACATAATCTGTAAATTTATCCCAGTCATCTGCTATCAGCATCTCTTTACCCTCAACGGGATCAATGCCAAACGCTGCAAGCGAGGTTGCAACAACGGGAAGCCCGCACGCCATTGCCTCAAGTATTTTTCCTCTGAAACCAGTTCCAAGTGTGATCGGAGCAACAAGGATGTCACAATCCCAGTAAATCTGGCGTACGTTCTCGTTGTCTCCACCCTGCTTCACGATCACATTATCACTGCTGAAATCAAGAAGCTTCTGCGGTGGGTTTAGGCCTACGGCATAGAATTTCGCATCAGGCACCGCTGCAATCACTCGATCCCAGCAGTAGTTCATGAAGTTCAGGACAGCATCAACATTCGGGTAATGCTCAAAGTTCCCAAGATACAGGATGTTGTTGGTGCCCCGTTCAATCCTGTTATAATCAGGTGGATGGTAGAAGCTGGTATCAACTCCATGCGGTACGATCCTGATCTTATCTTTCAATACAGGCGCACGATCAGCGAGATATTCTCCGTCCTCTCTTGTCAGGCACAGGACTCTGTCAGCAGCGGCGTACATCCGTAAGAGTTCATACTCGCATAGCTCTTTTATAACTTCCAATTCTATCTTCTCACCTCGCTCACGCCGCAGTTCAAATGCCTTTGTATAACACTCATGCACCGAGATCACTTTCAGTGTATCAGGCGGGATGATCTCCTGGTTTGCTTCGATATACTGTCCCATCATCGAATATTCTGCGATTACAGCATCAAAATGATCTTCTTGAAGAAGGTTTATGAACGCATCCTCGATACCCTGCAGGAACCCACCATCACCAGTTAAGAAGAATTTCGGGCGATTGAGCCTTCTGTAAAGTTCTTCTACCTCCTCAGGGCTTCTATTCTTATTTGATTCAACAAGGATGATTCTATCAGTGAACGGTTCGAGGCTACGATCGTTACGATCCGCATCACTGTAAGAAGGGGCTATGATGGATATCCTGTGTCCCATTGCAGAGAGATTCTTGATCCTGTGGTAGATCAGGATCGGTCCACCTATAATATCTGCTCTTGGGAGAAGTTTTGGTAGAAACAGAAGATTCACTTTTTCTCACATCCTTTCCCCTCTATAATTGCCTGCATCTCTGATCTGACCTCTGTATTTCCTGTGTATTCCATCATATCCTGCCATAAGCGCTGTATCTCGCAGAGGTGATCGAATGGATTATAAGCAGGTATGGCATCGGTTCTTGCAAGTTCAATATTTTTTAGCGCTTCTTCACTATCTTTTCTGGACCCAGATGATAGGTATTCTTCGGATAAAAGTTTGCATGCCTTCTCGATCTTCTCAAAGAGATCCTCTTTCAGGAAACAGCCTGGATATGGGTCAAATTGCTCCGGGGTAATTCGGGTCAATCCCTCAATATCTTTCTGACCATCAATCTTCGCTTTTTCATAGACAAATCGGTATATGTCTTCTCTTAACTGTTTCCAGGTTGGATGTGGCTTTGGTGGCGGTAGGTGCTTGATTGAAAGCTCATTATCCAGGAAAAAATCAAATCCAAAGATCTTTGCGTTCATCAAATAGTCAATATCCTCTCCCCGTGTAACCCCTGGATCAAATGGTACAACCGTGAAAAGATCCCGATGAATGATCATATTTCCACCAAATACAAATGGTGTCACCTTCAATCTTGGTCCAGTTCCGATAAACAAATCAAAAGCTTCATTCATCCGCGCATGCTTATCCCAGTAATCCATCCATGGACGATGCTCTTTCCTGACATGATAATCCCCATCCTCCTGTAGATAATAACCTGCCACCGCATTGACAGGCTCACCCTCAAACTCACTACCGATGAACTCCTGTGCCTTCCTGATAAAGTCAGGATCCTCGAAAACCTCATCATCATCGATCAAGAGTGCAAGCTCTGAGCCAAGTATGTGCGGGATGAATATACAGAGATTTCTGATATTGGAATATCCCCTTAATTTGAGAAGCTCTGTGTACTCTTTCTTTCCGTTTGCTCTCAGTAGCTCGTGTATTTGTTTGAGGTGCGACGGCCCAAAAACGAGAACATCGAGATCGGTCTTCGCTGATGCTTCGATGACGATCCCTTCAACTTTCTTCTCGACCTCTGCCTCGATCTCGGGTGATGTTGCAACAGCGATTATCACAAGTCTGAAATCTTTATCATTGAGTATCGCTGTACTTGCTATCGCCCTTCCGAGTGTCCCCTCCTGATCAAGAGGAACTGGGTGATCATAAATCGCATCCCCCTCTCTCCAACCATCTGCTTCTTTTCTCCCCCAGTAGGATGGGATTACCATTGTAAGTTTCATTGCATCCTCCCCTTTATTTACTCAATCGTACTCCCGCCATGTCTTACTGCACCTGGTGCATCTGAAGAACCTGACCTCACTCTCATCAGCAGCCCTCAACTGCCTCAACCACCAGTAAGCCGTTTTGTTTCCGCATTCTGGACATTTGATGGTGGTTGTCGGAAGCCCTGCAGACTCTGATCCCTCAAGAACTACGATATCATCTTCTCTGCGCTCCTCTTTTGAGACAAATGAATCTGTACGCTCATTTCGCTCTTTCGTGAACCCACACTTCCTGCACCTCATCCCTGTAGGTGTGGGAATCATCATACTCCTGCATTCTGGGCAGAATTCCATCTTTATCCCCCTATAAGTTTCATCTTTTCCATAATCTCTCGCACCGCAAGAACCGCTGGAGAATCAGCTGGGAGGTCAATAAGAGGTTTTCCCACCCTATCAAATGCTTTGACGTTTTCATCCTGTGGTACAACCCCTGCAAGTTCGATCCCGATCTCCTTTATCTTGTCCTCAAAAAACGCCCGGTCCTCATCAGTTGCTTTGTTCAATATGAGGTAGATCTGGTCAAAAGAGATTTCGAGCTGATCCGAGATCTCCTTTATCACACCCGCGGTCTTCACCCCACGCATCGTTGGATCAGAGACAACAACGAGCGTATCAACGTCTCGCATCGTCCTGCGACTTAAGTGCTCAAGCCCTGCCTCACAGTCAATTACCACAGTCTCAAAGCGCTTTGAGAATCGATCGATGGCATGGCGGAGTATATCATTGATCAAACAGTAACAGCCAGGACCCTCTGATCTCCCCATCGTAAGCAGTGAGAAGTCTGGTGTGTTTATCAGAAGCTCCCCGATCTTTTTTTCAAGCATCATATCGGTTGGCATCGACTCATCAAAAGGTATGGCACTGGGACGAGCAATCTCTTCTCTCAGATCTCCTATCGTGCGCTTAACCTCTATCCCGAGGGCTGCGGGCAAACTTGAAGCTGGATCCGCATCAATCGCAAGCGGCACATCCTTCTCTGTGAGAAACCTGACAAAGAGCGTGGAGATTACGGTCTTTCCAGTCCCACCCTTGCCGGTTACTGCGATTATCTTACCTCTATCGGGCATAACATCACTCACTTGGGCAGGTAATCGCTTGCTTTTGGGATCTCAGCCTTCAAGCCTTTTCGTTTACGGATTTCTTTTATTAGGTCGGGAACGAGGTTCTGTGGTACACGTTCAAAACCTGCAAACTCCGTGCTCCAGAGTGCCCTCCCCTCGGTGGCACTTCGAATGTCACCAGAGAAACCAAAGAGCTCTGCAACAGGCGCCTTTGATTTTATGATCGTTAGATCACCCTCGCTCGACATATCAAGGATCTGTCCGCGCCGCCCCTGGATCACACGGGTCGCAGAACCCATCATCTGCTGTGGCGTACTGATATAAACCTCCTGTATCGGCTCGATCAGTGTTGGTTTTGCAGAGAGAATCGCCGCATACATCGCCTGTCTCACAGCAGGAATCACCTGAGCAGGTCCCCTGTGAACCGAGTCCTCATGGAGTTTCACATCAACAAGCTTTGCATGTATGCCCTCGCATCGCTCCTCTGCGAGTGGTCCACGTTTCATTGCCTCATCAAAACCCTCGAGTATCAGTTCCATCGTCTCATGGAGGTACTGGACGCCTTTTGTCATATCGGTGAATATGTTCGCACCAGATATACCTGCAACACGTCTTGCCTCCTCCTTATCCATGCCAGTTGCCATCAGTTTCTCACGCCGTTCAAGCTCAGGCATCCGCATCGAGACCTCACCAGATTTGAGTAGATCTATAGTTGCCTGATTGAGTGGCTCAACCGTGATATAGAACCTGTTGTGTCTGTTTGGAGATTTACCCTCAACAGGACCGGCACTGGTTGTTATGCTCTCTCTGTAGACCACGATCGGAGGTGAGGTTACAATCGGTATATTCTTGTCGTGATTAATACGATAGGTCAGAATCTCAAGATGAAGCTCTCCCATGCCAGAGATCAGGTGCTCACCTGTCTCCTCATTGATCTCAACTTTCACGGTGGGATCTTCCTTTGAGATCTGGCGTAAAACCTCGATGAGCTTTGGTAGATCCTTCATCTGCTTCGCCTCAACCGCCACGGTCATAACAGGCTCGCTTGCATGCTTGATACTTTCAAAGGGCACCATATCGACCGAGGAGACCGTAGATCCAACGATCGCGTCCTTGATGCCTGTGACTGCAACGATATTCCCAGCAGGGATTTTCTCAACCTCTACACGCTCAGCACCCATAAAGATTCCAACCTGCTGTACTCTGTTTGGTCTGGGCATTCCCGAAACTTTTAGCTCCATTCCACGCTCAAGTGTGCCTGAGAAGAGCCTGCCTGTTGCAACCTCGCCTGCATGTGGATCGATCGAGATATCTGTTACCATGAAAGCGACAGGACCGTTTCTGTCGACATTTACCATCGCTTTCCCAACCTCATCTTCTATATTTCCATGCCAGATAACTTTAATACGATCCTTCTGCGCTTCAAGCGGATTTGGAAGGTGTTTTACCACCATATCAAGTACAGCTATATAAAGTGGTGACTTCTCAGCAAGCTCCTTCATTTTATCATTTTTGCAGTACTCATAAACCTCGGGAAAACCGATTCCTGTCTTTTGCATGGTTGGTACGCTTACTGCCCAGTTGTAGAGGGCTGAGCCAAACGCCACAGTCCCATCAGCCGCGTCAACACGCCAGCCGGCCTTGTACTTCTCTTCATTCATGCCTTTAATCAGCTTGTTTACATTATCAATGACCTTTCCAAGCCTGATCTGCATCTCCTGCTTATCAACCTTGAGTTCATTGATCAGCCGATCCACCTTGTTGACAAAGAGAACCGGGCGCACATTCTCTTTCAATGCCTGCCTCAAAACAGTCTCTGTCTGGGGCATCGTACCTTCAACAGCATCGACAACAACAACTGCACCATCCACCGCCCTAAGCGCCCTTGTAACATCCCCTCCAAAGTCAACATGCCCGGGTGTATCGATCAGGTTGATCAAAAACTCCTCATCCTCAACCTCGTGCACCATCGAGACGTTGGCCGAGTTGATCGTGATCCCTCGCTCCTGCTCCAGATCGTCATAGTCCATAAACAACTGTGTACCTGCAAGCTCCATCGAGATCATACCAGCTCCTGCGAGGAGGTTATCACTCAGTGTCGTCTTGCCATGATCAATATGAGCTACAATACCGATGTTTCTGATATTTTCAGGTTTATCCATCAGGTTTTTAACCCGTTCTACCATCTTTACACTTCTTGCCATCTCTGCACCTATCTAAGCTTTGGTAAATTTCGCTTCAAATATGGTATTAAAGGTTTCGGTGGATTCAGGTATTTAACTTTTTTTGCAATTCAGACCACTCCTATATAGGGCAGGTTTCTGAATTTTTCATCGAAATCAAGCCCATACCCCACGATGAACTTATCAGGAATGGTAAATCCTACATACCTGATCTCAAGATCAACAACCCGCCTTGAGGGCTTATCAAGAAGCGCACAGACCTCAACAGATCGCACGCCTCGCTTCTGCATATGAGACAGTAGATAATCCATTGTGATCCCTGTATCAACAATATCTTCAACGATGAGAAGATCTTTGCCCTCAAGGTCACTGGTTGTATCGAGTAACATCTCAACTTTTCCAGTTGTTTCTGTGCCCTGATAACTCCTGAGCCTCACAAAATCACACCTCACAGGCAGAGAGAGTCTTCTCACAAGATCTGCCATGAAGACCCATGCGCCTTTGAGTACGCAAACTACAACAAGTTCGCGCGTTGCATAGTCCGAGGATATCTGTAAAGCAAGCTCGTTCACTTTCTTCTGGATTTCATCCTCTGTTATCAATGGTTCTGGAAGTGTGGTTCTTTTGTAACTTATCACAGGGAATCCCTCTCTGAAGTTCTTCGACTGTGCTATCTAATATTTATTTCGCTTGTTTTGCAATTATATTATTGAGTCGATATAGCTTTATGGTAGAGGAGCATCACTATCCCTGTGAATATGACTGATAATATGCGTAATGTGATCGGTGTCTGTGGTCATCATAACAGCGGCAAAACGACTCTCATCGTCGAGATCATCAAAGAGATGAAAAAAGAGGGTTACACTGTTGTGACCGTCAAGAATATTCCACGAATGTTCTCAATCGATACGGAAGGCAAGGATACGTCACAACATGCAGATGCCGGTGCTGTAGCGGTTGTTGCATCATCAGCTAACGAGACCGCCATCATACTCAAAGAACAGATGGAACTTAAAAAAATCGTTGAGATCCTGAATGAGATTGCAAAGCCAGATCTGATCATTGTTGAAGGAAAAAAGGATGAAAAACAGATTCCAAAGATTGCAATAGGCGATATAGAGGCAGATGCAGAATTCAGGTATGATGGTAACTTTACAGAACTTATCAGATGGATCAGGTCGTTTTTGGTATCTTCTGGTAGATCCTCTCTTTCCGGCGAACAGGCACAAAAAGATTAGTCGCTTCACCGATAAGCGTTTCACTCTTTCCGGTGACAAGATAGCCGCCATTTCTGAGGGCGTTGTAGAACTTCATGTAGAGCTGCTTCTGCTGATCCCTTGAGAAGTAGATGATAACATTTCGACAGAAGATCACATCACAGAATCTGATCGCACTTTCACGGATCATATCATGCTTGCGGAATTGAATCATCTGCTTCAAATCGCTGTTTATTCGATATAATTGGCCGTCCATTGTGAAATTGGTTCGGATCTCATAGTTACTCAGGTTCCTGAGTGCATCTCTTTTGTACAGCCCTGTTCTTGCTTTCGCCAGCGAACCCTCATCGATATCTGTCGCCACGAACTTAACGAAGATATCACCGTTCACGATGGCTGGTATCTTTCTGAGAAGGATGGCAATTGAGTATGATTCTTCACCGCTTGAACATCCTGCACTCCAGATATTTAGTATTTTATCTCCCCTGCTCACTTTTGCAGCGACCAGTTCTCTGAGAAAAGTAAAAAACGTGGCATAAACCTGTGGATCGCGCATAAATTCGGTGACATTAACCGTGAGCGTATCGATCAATGCATCATACTCTTGCTCTCTGGACTCGAGGATCTTTATGTAATCACTGTACGTCGTTACAGCATTCGACCGCATTCGTATCGCAATCCGCCGTTGGAGGTACGAATCTTTATATTGATGACAGTCAAATCCAATGTCATTACTGATTTTATCTTTCAGACGCTCAAAGTACCTATTTTTGCCCCCCTTTACATCCATTATATAATCCGCAACTCAAAACTATAAATAGCTTTTCAGCATTGATTAGAAATAGAGTAGGATACAAAAGGTTGATACTATGCAGTGTGAGATGTGTGGTTCTGAAATTATTGGAAAGCCCAACCGAATTATAGTGGAGGGAACTGAGCTTGCAGTCTGTGGTGGCTGTGCACGATATGGTAAGGAGGTTAAAAGCAGCGAACCTAAAAACTTTTTTAGCGGTTTTAAAAGGGTAACAAAAGCAAAAAAAAGTATTTTTGATAGCATAAGTGACGAACTTGTCTCTGATTATGGTGCAAAGATCAGAATAGCTCGACAGCAACGAGGGTGGTCCTCTGAAGAACTGGCGAAGAAAATCAACGAGAAAGAATCGCTCCTGAAGAAGGTCGAACGAGAGGATATTACACCTGAAGATGCGCTGATAAAGAAGCTTGAATCTGTGCTCTCGATTGAGTTGACGGAGGGGATAACGGAGGCGAATGTGAGTGGAAAAAAAGGCAGAAGTACGCTTACACTCGGTGATGTTGTGAATGTTAAGCGGAAGTGAAGCCTGTGAATACTCGCAGCATTATTGCTGACACAATTATACAGACCGAAACAGCAGATAGAAGCAGATTGAATGAAGGTGGATCTTCAAAAATGCTTATGACCCCACCAATCAGGCTTAAAACGATAAACGAAACGATTACAGCAAAGATCCCCCCTCCAACTATCGTATTGAGATCTTCCTCCTGATTCAGGATTGCCGTACCGATGACAAAAGTGATCGCAAGAGTCAGGAGAAGGTAGTGGGTTGGAATTGGCATTCTGCCCATTGCTATTGCTCTGATTCCAAACGCGATTGTTACCATGAGGAGAGCAAGCACGATCGAGACTATAAGTGGGATTTTGACTCGATTAAGTAATGTGGCCTCAATCAAGCTCCATCGCTCTCCGCTCAAGCTCACCATTCTTCCCCCGTATCAATACTTCGAGTCGCTTCTCGATCGAATCGAGTTTGTTGTTGCAGATCCTGGATAATCTGACGCCTTCTTCAAAGATCTCAAGGGATTCCTCAAGTGGTAGATCTCCTTCTTCAAGTAGCTTTGCGATCTCCTCAAGTCGTCTCATGGCATCCTCAAATGTGAACGCATCTTCGTCATCTGTTCCTTCTTTGACATCTGCAGTCATCATCAAACCCCATCCATCACAACTACTTCAATCAAAACCCTTTAAATCATTTGTGACCTATGAATAATTATGTCAGGGAAGGAAGAGAACTTCAGTGAATGGTACAACGAGATACTGCAGAGCGCAGAGATCATGGATGTCAGATACCCTGTAAAAGGACTTTATGTCTGGTTTCCATTTGGTTTTTCACTGAGAAGGCAGGTATATGATTTTTTAAGGTCGCTGCTTGATCGCGATCACGAGGAAACACTCTTCCCGATGCTTGTGCCTGAACAGGAGTTTATGAAAGAGGCAGAACACATAAAAGGCTTCGAGAATGAAGTTTACTGGGTCACGAAGGGTGGTATGAACGAACTCGATGTTCCGCTTGTCCTGAGACCAACCTCTGAGACTGCGATCTACCCAATCTTCAAGCTCTGGATTCGTTCACATGCCGACCTGCCGATCAGGATTTATCAGATCGTAAACACCTTCCGTCATGAGACAAAGCACACCCGCCCCCTGATTCGTCTGCGAGAGATTACATCATTCAAAGAGGCACACACAGCCCATGCAACATGGGAAGATGCAGAAAAACAGGTAAAAGATGCTGTCTCACTTTATAAGGAATTTTTTACGATGCTTGCTATCCCTTTTTTAATAACAAGACGGCCCGACTGGGATAAATTCCCGGGCGCGGAGTACACGATCGCATTTGATACACTGATGCCTGATGGTCGAACGCTCCAGATAGGGACGATCCATAACCTTGGCGAGAACTTTGCCCATACATTTGATATCCGTTATGAAGATCCGGAGGGAAAACAGCAGTTCATCAACCAGACCTGCTATGGTATCTCTGAAAGGTGCATAGCAGCCCTCATCTCGGTGCATGGCGATGATAAAGGACTTGTACTACCACCAGCGGTTGCGCCCCACCAGGTTGTTATTGTGCCGATCGTCTTCTCGGATAAACGCAAGGAGGAGGTTCTTGATGCTGCATGTACCCTGCGTAAGCTTCTTGAGGATGAGGGGATTCGGGTCGTGCTTGATGATCGTGATGAGCGCCCGGGCGCAAAGTATTATCACTGGGAACACAGGGGAGTCCCACTCAGGGTTGAGATTGGTCCAAAAGACCTCGATGAAGGCGTATACACACTTGCAAAGAGGGACGGCAGTCCAAAATCAAAGATCGCAAGGGATAAGATCCTTGATGGCATAAAAGAGGCTTTTGAAGAGATTACAGAATCAATCCAGCAAGCCGCCGAGAAGTCATTTCGATCACGGATCACGGACTGTTCCACACTTGAGGAGGTTGAGACTGCACTCAAGCGAGGTGTTGCAAGGATCTACTGGTGTGGGAACCCTGAATGCGGGCATGAAATTGAAGATCAGCTTGACCTGAGCATTCTTGGACTGAGTGAGGAGGAGAAGGAGGATCGTGGACCCTGTATAATCTGTTCAAAAAGTGATGCCAGGGTCTCTTATCTCGCAAGGACGTTCTAAGGTGAGGTCAGGAGATGGGAGGATACACCTTCTCGCTCTGACCATATTCATCGTGATGGTTGGGGTGGGGATCATTGCACCGATACTTCCGCTCTATGCAGATAGCCTTGGTGCAACAGGGTTCTGGATCGGTTTTATATATGCGGGCTTTGCCATCTCTCGCACGATCTTCATGCCCATCATCGGGAGGTTATCGGATCAGAGGGGGCGAAAGTTATTCATAACGCTCGGGCTTCTGCTATACAGTTTCATATCACTCGGCTATGTCTACTCACGAAACGTCTATGAACTCGCGGGCGTGCGGCTTATAAGTGGGTTTGGATCCGCGATGGTGACTCCGATCGCCTTTGCATACGCCGCAGAGGTTGCACCCAGAGACGGAGAAGGACGGGTCTTCGGCGAGATGGGAATGGCGCTTGCTGTCGGTATTGGGATCGGAGTCCTCATAGGAGGTTTACTCTCTGATCACTTTGGGATGGCAGTTCCGTTCTATACGCTGGGTGTGCTATCGACATTCACACTGATACTCGTTCTCTGGCGTCTCCCGAACCAGCGCAGCGAGATACAGAGTGACGTCAGTCGTGGGGGTAACCTCAGGAAAATTCTCAGATATGATCTTGTAAAAGGTGTCTGTGTATTCAGATTTGTAAGCGCCTTCTCGATAGGTGCGATCATGTCATTCATCCCGATCTATGCAGCGGGACTTGAAATAACACCTGCTGGCATCGGTATCCTCCTCTCAGTAAATATCGTGCTCGCAGGACTTTTTCAGCCGTTCTTCGGGTCATTTGCAGATCAAAGAAACAGGGTGCAGCTCGTATTTTGGGGGAATATTATCTTCTCAGTCGCACTGTTACTGGTCCCCTATGCAGGAAGTTTCAGGAGCCTTCTCATTTTGAACTTCATCATGGGAACAGGTGGTGCGATAGCGCTCCCTGCATCACTTACAATGCTGACAGATATTGGACGAGAGGAGGGCATGGGATCGATACTTGGTGTATATACCAGTGCCATGAGTCT